>Ga0209986_10000420_pt1 | contig 40569 bp, 35 predicted proteins | sample BlataG_FD_183168 | JGI IMG/M metagenome (GOLD analysis project Ga0209986, IMG submission 183168) | Deep subsurface microbial communities from Black Sea to uncover new lineages of life (NeLLi) - Black_00105 metaG (SPAdes) (version 2) | ecosystem: Environmental > Aquatic > Marine > Oceanic >... | reverse complement strand
CTTGCTTGAGCTTCCTTGCTGCGCTATTCTTCATTTGATGGCTCCTCCTGCATAGATTTGTGCTTCCATAATCGCACCTGTCTATTGTAGCCTGGAGCCATCACTATTTCTTATCCTATATACTAAACCTTGGATGGAATCATAACCCAGTCGATTGATTTATGGGAACGGCAAAAGCTGGAGGCGGCACAACCAAAAAGGACTGAAACAGAAAAAGACCTGCGGCAACAGGTCTTTCTGCGAAGTGAAAAAAGGCAACAATGTTATTCAGTTATTGGTATTCTAAAGCATTTTCAGGATTAAGTCAACCGGAGGGCTCAGTGGGTGTGTGCTGAGTCCTTATTTTATTAAGGCGGTGTAGAGAAAGGCGGTGCAACATGAAGTAGCAGAGTAATCTTAGCAGACCAAAATCTTAGGAAGGAGTTTTATTTAATGGAAAAGAAAAAGTTGGTAACATTAGTGGGCAGTGTCTGTCTAATTTTGGTAGTGGCAATGATGTCCTTTATGGCGGCTTGTCCGGCGCCAGCTCCACCAGAAGAGGAGGGACCGACACCGCCTGAAGAGGAGGGACCACCACCAGAAGAAGAGGTATTCAACTGGCGAATGTCGGGCTTTCTTCCCCGCGGAGCTAGCCAGGAACCTCCTCTCATCGAGCTGTGCAAGAAGGTAAAGGAGGCAAGTGGCGGAAGGCTTAACATTACCTATTACGCTTTGAATGAGATAGTGCCAGTCATGGAGACGTGGGAGGGGGTGGGCAAAGGCGTGACTGAGATGGCCTATTCCTACGGAGCCTACTGGCTGGGCAAGACTCCTTTGGCGGCGTATTCATGTGGACTCGCCTATACTATGCGAGACGAAAGAGATTTCTATGTACTTTTGGAGGTATTGGGCTTGGAGGACGTAATTCGTGAGGCATACGCAGAGCATAACATTTATCTAGCGAGCGTTGCACCCTGTATGCAGACTGTCATGCAGACAAAGTTCCCGGTTACTAAGGTAGCCGACCTTGAGGGGCGGACGATTAGGGCTACCGGTATGATAGCGGATATGCTGACAGAGGCAGGAGCATCAACCGTTTACTTCCCCGGTGGGGAGATTTTCGGGGCACTAGAAAGGGGCGTTGTTGAAGGTGTAGTTTATGGGCCGCTATCCTCACAGTATGACCAGGGATTTCATGAGGTTACCGGCTATCTGCTTATGCCGGCCCTGGCAGCTACAGAGGCCGACGAATTTTTGGTAAATATGGATGCCTGGAACTTGTTGCCTGATGACCTGAAAGAAATCCTTGCGTTAGCTTGTTCGGAGGAGAGTCACTTCCATACAGCATTATACCGTTACGCAAGTGAGTTAGCTCTAAAGGACCAGGTGGAGAACTGGGGGACCATAGTAACATATATGCCTGAGGTAGAGAGAGCGAAAATGGCTGCATATATGGTGAAGGTTATGGAAAAGTATTCTGCGGAAGACCCCTACTTCGCCGAGGCAACGGAAATAGTAAAGGATTACATGAGGTTGATTGGGCTTCTGGATTGACTTAATCAGAAAAGGGTATTGGCTGGTAAAAAGGTTTAGCTGAGTATGCCCTAAGACGCAGGTTAAATATTGTAGGGACTGGAGGGAGGTAGGAGATATTGCACCTACCTCCCTCTTAGAGAGGTAGGACGAAGAACCCAATGAAACGTGTATTTGCAGCTATCGATGCCACTAGTGATTGGTCAGGGAAAATTGTCAGTTGGCTAATTTATTCTGGTATAGTTATGCTGGTATATGAGATAGTAGCAAGGCATATATTTAATGCCCCTACTATATGGGCTCACGGGACGAGTCAGCGCATTTTTGCTGTCTATTACCTCCTTGCTGGGGCATACGTCCTTCTCTACAAGGCACATATTAATATGGATCTATTCTACAACCGCTTCCCGCTAAGAACGAAGGCGATTGTAGACCTGATTACCTCTGTGTCTTTCTTTGCTTTTATTGGTGTGCTGCTATGGCACGGGTCTGATTTTGCCTGGACTTCCTTGAGCAATTTGGAGCCGTGCCATACCCCTTTCCGTGCCCCTATCTACCCCGCTAAGCTGATGGTGCCCTTAGGGGCTTTGCTGATATTGCTTCAGGGGTTAGCTAAATTTAGTCGCGACTTCATCACTGCTATCACCGGGAGGCAGTGTGAGTATTGAGCTTGTAACCCTGATAATGTTTGGCGCTCTGATAGTGTTACTCATGCTGGGTGTTCCTCTTGCCTTTTGCATGGGTGGCATTGCCGTGGGGGTTATCTATTGGTTATATGGGGCTAAAGGTGTCCTTATGATCGTTCAAAACACTTTTGGTCAAGCGTGGACCGAGCTTTATATGGCCATACCCCTGTTTATCTTCATGGGGGTTGTGCTGGAACGTTCTGGCGTAGCCGAAGCCCTCTTTGAGAGTATGCACCGTTGGTCGGGTCCGTTCAGAGGTGGCCTAGCCATAGGAACAGTGGGTATATGTGCCATCTTCGCCGCTATGACTGGTCTAACCGCTACCGCCACTGTTACTATGGGGCTCATCGCCGTTCCAGCTATGCTTAGGCGCCGCTACGACAAGAGCCTGGCACTAGGCACTGTAGCCGGGGCGGGAACGCTGGGGATTCTTATTCCCCCTAGCATATACATGATTATGCTTGGCCTCATCGGCCGGGCATCAGTGGGGAAGATGTTTATCGGGGGGGTCTTCCCCGGTCTTCTTCTCGGCTTTATGTTCGCAGCATATATAGCTATAAGAGGTTTTTTTCAGCCACAGTTATGCCCGGCGCACGGTGAGAAGTTCACCCTGAGAGAGAAAATCATCTCCACCAGAGCGTTGATTTTACCCCTGCTCATCGTCCTTGCCGTTATAGGGTCGATCTTTTTTGGAATCGCCACTCCTACTGAGGCTAGCTCATTAGGTGCTGTGGGCGTCCTCATAGCTGCTGCTATCCAGCGCCGGTTTACTTGGCAAGTTATCAAGGAGTCAACCTTCACCACCTTTAGAATTACTGGTATGTGTATGTGGATTTGTTTTGGCGCTATGTGCTTTAGCGCTGTATATACTGCTGCCGGGGCTGTAATCTACTTTAATGAATTATTAATCGGGTTAGAAATGAGTCGCTGGGCTATTCTCATACTGCTGATGGTGATTATCTTCATCATGGGGATGTTTCTGGATCCTTTCGCAATCGTTTTCATTGTTGCCCCTATGAGTTTCCCCCTCATCCAGGCTATGGGCTTCGATCTCACATGGTATGGAATCCTTTTCGTCATTAATATGATGACTGGTTACATAACACCACCCTTCGGCTTCAACCTGTTCTACCTGAAGGCGACTGTTCCTTCAGATATAACTTTGACTGATATCTACCGGTCTATATGGCCCTTCCTGGTAATTATGATACTTGGTATGGTTTTGATTATGCTCTTCCCCCAGCTAGTTGTATGGCTCCCCAGCATGATGATAAAAGTGGGTGGGTGAGGCTCTACAAGGTTGAGGATATCTTCTTGGAACAGGAAAAGCAATGGATGCTAAGCAATAAGAGGGGGGTATTATGAAGCCACAAATAAAGCTAAAGGTAAATGGTATTGAGTATGAGGTATCTGTAGAGCCGTGGTGGAGTTTAGCACAGGCACTGCCCATTGAACAGTAAGGCTATAGCGATATGCAAAAGATTGTGGAACAAACTAGAGCGAATAGAGTCTCACCAGCCACTGTAGAGCTACTTGTCCGTGAGAGAAACAGGGGTAAGAGCCTAAGGCAGCTGGGGCAGATGTTTGGTAAAGGTCATGAGGCGGTGAGGCGGGATTTGGCTAGATATGCTCCAGCAGCGGTTATGTTACTGCCTGAAAACACGGTTGCAACTAAGCTGGGATATCCACAGGGGTGGCTCATCCGGCTGAGAAAAGAAGGTATTACCAACCCAATAAGGCCTGGGGGTCACTGGCTTTATTCTGAGGAGCAAGTTAGACAAATACCATCACTTATTGCCGAGGCAAGAAAATGCGAACACTGTGGTAACCCACGCCCCTTTGGCTCTCGAAGGTTCTGTAGAGAGTGTAGCCAGTATAGGAAAAAGCATAGGTATATAACTCTAAACCTGGAAGGGAAGGTAGAGCATGCAAAGCGGAGCCTAGCATGGCAGAAGGCAAATCCAGAGAGATGGAAGGGGATACAGTCCAGGGCATACAGGAAGTATCGGGCTCGGCAAAAATGGATGCACAGCGAACAGGTGCAAAAAGGCATAGCTGACCTATCAAGAGGTAGCAATGGTCACAAGGAGTCTATTGTATCTTGCCCCGGGTGTTTCACTATAGAGACCTTGTGGTTCCGGGGAGATAGACTTGAGCCAACAAAGAGATTCACTCAGAAAAGCAATGGGAAGGTCTATCACGATTGCGGCAGCCAGCTACCTTGTCGGCTGTTTCGATGAAAGGCGGGCTCTGCCAGGGGAAATCAGGGTGCTGCAGGCCTTTCTTGTTTTTCAGCCTAGCAAGCTTAATTAACCTCCGTCCCCTCCGGTTATAGGGGAGCCCTGACTGAAAACCGGCAAGTGGCATCCCGCCTGTAAAGGACACAAAAAGGGGGGCCGGGGATTCGAACCCCCGACCCCGAGGTAACCTTATTCTACCACACTAAAGTCAAATAGTGCCGGCTGCTCCTCCTTTCTCCGTGCCTCCTCTTCCTCTTTCTTTTGCCGCCTCTCGGCTCGGTCGCGGTCGAGCCTTATCGTGGTTCTCCTCTGATAGAGCCACGCCTTGAGCCTGTTTAAGTCTCTCATCTGGTCATCATCGATTGACTCCACCCGGATATCGTCGGGCATGGTAACCCCCGACTCTTTGGTGCGCCACTGCTCATAGACCTTGCCAGCGATGTAGAGGTAAATCTGAGTCCAGTCGTGTCCCATCGGCTGAGTCAGAGAAGCAGTGTAGAGATAGGCACAGGCTTCGGCATCAGTGCCGGTCATCTCCAGCCCTTTTAGTGCCCTCATATTAATCACCAATCTCTCCAGGGTAATGGTGCTCTTTAGCCACTCGGGGAGGGAGTCTCCCCAGCCCCCAGGAAAGACAATGATAGGGTCTGTTAAAGCACCAACTATCTCGGAGATGCCCTTCTCCACGTTTTCGGTTGTCAATTGTCACCTCCTTTCTGGTTAAAATTGAGTGTAGTTACCCTTTCAAAGAGGGGCGACGCCCCTCTAGTCCTTAAACCTGATGATATCCAGGCAGGCATAGCCTTTCGGTCGGTAGGGGTTAATCGGATACTCACCGAAGCCGTTCCAGAAGTCCAGCAACCACATCGTATAACCCTGGTATTCCTGCTCCCGGACATTGTAGAGCTGGTCGGTGAATATCCTGACGCTGCCGTCTCTGTTACCCCATAGCACTATAACCGCTGGCAGATTAGGGCTACGGAAGCCAGCCATCATCTCCACTCTAAGCCGTCCCAGCTTAAGGCGGTTAATCCAGAAGTGGCTACAGGCTCCACCATAGCTACTGATATAGATATCCTTGCCCTCAAGCTGGTCAAGGACTTCCCCCAGCCTCTCCAAGGCTTCCCTTCGCCTCTTACTCAGGTTGATTTGGGCTACCCTAGAGCCGACTCTCACCTCTGTTAGCTCATCAACCTCTCCGACCGTGCCCGCCTCTTCAAATAGGGCGAGCTGGGTTGTCATCTTATCACCTCCTTTCTGCCTGATTCTGGGCATACTACCCCTTTCGTACCCGGCAGTTTTTAGATTAGCGATTGTGTTCTGCCGTGCTTAGTGCTCCTCTGCTCCTCATCTATCGCTCCGCCAGGGATAGCGTTGCGGGCACTTTCTATAGCTCCCTTAACATTGTCTATCCGCTCAATCTGGCTAATGAGGCTGCCAAGGCGACCATCCATATAATCAGGCAGGTTTGGTATGCCTCTGGCTTCCTGTGCTTTGGCTTTAGCTTCATCAAGGAACGGCTCGGCTAGGGTAACCTGTTGCTCTACCTTGTCTATAGCCTCACTAACGGAGACGGCACTCCATTTTATAGCCATCTTTCACCTCCTTTCTGGGCATAGTTATCCTATCGTTTTCGGCTTAGAGGCGGTTATCGCCGTTTCTTAGCTTTCGCTATGGAGAGGTAATCGGGGCACTTTGGAGAGCACCGGTGGGTGTGCCCCTTGAGGCACTCTCGGCAGAGCCAATAACACTGCCTGGTGTTTTTGCACTGGTAAATGATGTCCACGCTTCTCCTTTCTAGCTGAATCGGGCAAAAAGAGGGGGTCGGTAATCTAGGGTTTCCCGACCCCCCTTCCCACTTGTCCTGTGAGGTTATTCTCTTATAGTTGCCCTCTGTTAGTTAGACCGACTATGCTGGAGGCGATAAGGTGAGGTAGCCCCTCAAGGGCATCAAGCCAAACCTTTTTGGCGTTCTCAAGTGTGGGCTGTAGCCCTTGCTCCTCCAGCTCCTCAATGATAGTGTTGGCGATAGCGTCGTCGTCTATCCATTGAGCTAGCTCCTCAAGGATTGGCATAGCTCCCCCTTTCTAAATGTGCTCTAATTAGCTAAATCCTCTGGAAAAAGAAAAAAAGAGGCTCTCGGTTAAGAGAACCTCTTTTCTCCGTTCTTTTTTGGGCTATAAGCGTTCTATCAGGCTGTAACCGCTTGTTTAGCTCTTTTGCCTTTGGGCTTATCGGCTACTGGCTCGGCTTGCTCGGTAGCCTCTGGCTGGCTCTCTGGCTCGGTAGTGGTAGCCTTTGCCTTTGCCTTTCTATCGGCAGAGGCTTGCTCGTTAGCCTCACTGGTTAGCATTGGCATTACTACCAGTTGGTAACCGTCGGCACAAAAGAGCATCGGGCTATAGGCATTGGTGAGCTTAAACTCTACCATACCACCGCAAGCCTTAAGAGCTTCGGCAAGGTATTGACCATCCACCCTTACCTTGCCTTGACCATCGGTGTCGGCTGTTAGCTCGGCTTGACCCTTGTTATCGGGGTCAGCAAAGACTAGCTTACCATCGCCAATAGTCAAGTCCATCGGATAGGCTTTGGGGTTATCCGATAGGGCTTTGAGTGAATTGACCGCCTTGACTGCCTCTATCGTGTCAAAGTGGGCTGTAGTGTTAAACTCGGTTGGGATTAGCTTTTGATAGTCGGGGTAGTCCCCGTTGACGCTAGTCCACTTATAGCGGGTTAGCTCGGTATCTATAATGAGGCTGTAACCGCCAATGGTTTCACCGCCAGCCTCAAAGCTAATCCTTGCCCGCTTTGCTACCTTAAGGGCATTGACTATACCCCGAAGGTTATCACGGCTGATAAGGGCTTGCCCTTCCCCATCACAGTCAAGGGCGATTAGTGCCAGCCGAAAACCATCAGCACCGACAAGTGTCAATTTACCGTCTTTGGCAACAAAGTTGACGCAAGCTAAAACTGGTCTAGCCTCATCATCTTTGGCTGTAAACGGCAAAACTCTAGCCAGTGCATCGGCGAGCTCTATACCCCCGACATTGGGGTTGACGGAGTTGTTCGGGCTAACCCTAACTTCGCAAAGGGTCATAGGCGTTTTTTCACCGATAAACTCATTATCGGCTATCAAGCTGGTATTGCTACCGCAGATAATCTTAAGCCTCTTATCAGTAGTCTGCGACCCGCTAGCACTACCCGCCGAGGCGGGTATCACCTTGACGACATTACTACCGCCCAAAGCCTTAAGGTATCCGAGTAAGCCTCTACGCCCAAGAGTGAAGTCCAGAAGTGTTACCCTCTCGGCTAACGCTCTTGATAGAGCGATTACCAGCATAGCCTTATGAGCTACAAAGCCTTTGCCTGAACGCTTGCCCACGATATTCAGTTGTTCCACAAACCCCCCTTTTGGCTATCTGGTAGTGGGCAAGGCTACCAGCTTTGCCTAGTAGTAACTATCCGATTACCCGCAACCCGCTGGCATAATCGGTAGTCCCACTATATACAGGGCATCGGGAAGGTCAAATCGTTATCATCAAAACAAGCCTTTTTGCTCTCTCCGTCTAAATCGGTAAAGGTAAAGTCTCTCGTATTGCGATAGAGCCTTGCCATACCTTATCTTATGGGCTATCAGGACTAGCCTTATCGGGCAACCGAGTAAGAAGGCTTTGTCGTCTAGCCATTGGTCAAGGTCAATTGCCTTGTCGTCGGCTAGTGTGTCTATTAGCTCGGTAGTGTTACCGTCTCCGTCGTCTATAACGGTATTGAGGCTTAAGATAGTCAATAGCCTCTTTTGCTGTCGCCAATACCTTTGGCACTCATAAGAGGCTATCCGTAGCATAGCTATATCGGATAACTGCCCACCACCGTCATTGTCTAGCCTTATTTGAGCGTCAGCAAGGCTCAATATAATGGTGTGGTTTAAGTCCTCTCTATCCTGATACCTTGCCTTGTGTTGTAGTTTGTCGGCTATGGTGATATACTTGCTCCAGTCTAGCATTGTGCGTTCACCGCCTTTGTTAGATTTGCCCTAGCTAGTGTCGGCTAGTCTAGGGCACTTTATTTGCCCCTAGACCAGAGCAAGCGTTCAGATTAGGCTTTGAGCTATTCAGTTGTTAAGGTTCAATTGCTTACAATGCCATCGTTGCACAAAAGGAACTATTGTTAAATAAAAGAATGAACCTATATTTTCATGATAGGAATTAAGGAATAGAAAAAGAGGAATTCTAAGGATTAAAACTTGTGGCTTACCTGTGCTCTACCGAGGCTGCCAGCCCCGCCCCTAGCTACCCATAAAGGGCCAGATGAGGGTTTGACCAGGCAGCGTCACCAGCCTCTCGCCCTGCTTTCGTTAGGTGGTAATACCTCCGTGGCGGACCGGGGGAATAATGGTCTTGAAAGGCTGACGCCTCTTCTCGCCCAGTAAATTCAACCCACCGCAGTCTCTGTAGATTGGAAAAGTAGGTGACAAAAGAATGATAGCGGCAGCCTTGAGCTTTATAAGGCATATGAGCCAGATACCCTTCGGCAAGTTTCTCAATATTATCGGGATCGATAGAACGCTTCTCCCGCCGGGCTCTCCTTTCTTCCACCCTTGTGGCCCTGTCCAGCGCAGTGGCTTTCATGAGTGCCACTTTGTAGTCATGGAAGATATCACTTTGAGGAGCACCGACTTCAGGGTCTATCCTGGGTGAGCCATTAGGGCCGTGGCCCGACAGAAACTCTCGGATGAACCAGCCGCAGCCAAAGGGACGTAGAAACCCACCGCGCTGAGGCCTAAGTGGTAATGTCATGACTTACCTTTCACCCATAGTCGTTGATACCACTCTCTATGCTCCTCACCGGCCACCTTCCGATACTTGGCAGTGGTGTTGAAACTGGCATGCCCCAGATGCTCCTGTAACAATCTGAGTCCATCACCAGAATCATTGATCTTTACGGCATGAGTAGCGAAGGCGTCTCTAAGCCTGTGCGGGCTCACATTGTGGAGTCTGCCTGTTTCGGGATTGATGAGCTTTGGTAGCCCTGCTGCTTCAGCACAGTCACGGATTATCTGCCAGGCCCGGTGGCGATTGATCCCGAAGATGAGCATCCCGCCTTTTCGGGGCACCGGGCCGCCGCGCATGATGTAATCCCGGAGCATATCGAGTGTATCATCGTCGACAGGCAATGTTCTTAAACGGCGGTGTTCCTCATGCTGGGTGAGCATTTCTACCACCTTCTTTCCACACTTTGGACAAAAGGCATGGCTTCTGCCTAGCCTTGTTCCACACTCGGCACAAGACAATTTGAGGCGGCTCTTCAGGTGCTCGATGGTTACCGCACCCTGCTCAAAGTCTATGTCCCCGACCCGAATAGCTAATGCCTCAGAGATGCGGCAGCCCAGATGAAACAGGAGCCTGACGAGTAACCTATCCCTAAGGCAGGTAGCGGCCTTTTCCAGGCTTTCCACTTCATGTGCTTCAAGGTAAGCTTTAGCCATGACTTATACCTTTTGAGACTACCTCTCTTAACCCAAAAATGCGTTGTTCTAAGGCAGCGTCAGTGAGATGCCCACCCACTGGAAAGCTGTTCGCCAGCCATAGGCAAGGACAGAGAACCATTGAGCACTTTGCACTTCAACTCGTCCAACACATTGGAGAACGTCTGGGGTGTCATAAGAAGATAGCCACTAGTTTGCAGCGCAGCCTCAATGTCAGACTCCAGTCTGCCTGATTCCCGAGCCAAGCGTGACAACGAGACGACTTCTACATCGTTTGGCAAGCCCCCGTGTCCAACAGCAACCAGCACAGTGCCGAATGGTCTGGTCTTAGACAGTTCACCCTGAGCCAGGTGTGTACCAACAGAAAACACTCTGCGGCTGCGAAACATAGCTGCCACCAGCCCGCCGAGAGCAAACTCTGCTGCGCCCATAACAAGAGCTGTCTTTGTAAATGCATTGCTTGCGGTGGTCTCCTGTTCTAGTGTATTGCTTACCTCATGCATGACTCTGGCCTTGAGGCGGCGAAGGCACACGGCCTGATCATGCCGAAATAGCCGCTTTGCCTCTTGAGCAAAGATGTCTCCGAGTGGCTCCAGCGCTGCTGCCTGCTCCCGGGCTTGTCGGCATAGTGCTTCGATACCCTGCTGATAAACGGTCATACTTTCCATCGCTCCAGCTCCTCAACTGCTGTGCTTATTTTCGCTCTGAGCAATTGAGACGACCCAACGTCACTGGGGTGTTGGTTTAGCCAGGCTGACATACCTCTCAATACAATAAGCCCAATTACTCTCACTTGCCCACTGCTTACGTTGTCATCGCCCTTGACTAAGGCCAGCAGCTCCCGAAGCCACTGGTTAGATTGGACTACGGCCTCGAAGTGCCCCAGTTCCTTGCCCAATTCCAATGCCTGATTCCTGAGTCTCTGGACTTCGAGTAGAGCCTCATCCACACCATCCCCTAGGCTCTGCTTTAACTTCGTGATAGTGTCTTTGGCAAGCAGAACGATAGCTTGGGCCTCCTTGCTGATATGCTTCCGCTCCTCTGTTGTGATTGAGCGTAGGGTGGCTTGCTCTTGCTGCAGCTGTTGCGTTGTGGTGTCGAGCGCCGCCAACTCCTTTTGTGTCTTAGCCACAGCCTGGTTCATCTTAGCCAGCTCATGTCGCTTCATCTCAATGAGCGTTTCCAGCCCCAAGACTTCTTGTATCTCCTCAAGCTCGTGCAGCAGGCGCTTGCACAGGGCCCCTGGCTTGATTCCGTGACGCTGTGCGATACCAGAGAGCCTCTGAGTGAAGCCAGAGAGGTCTTCTAGAGAAAGCCCGATCCCGGAGAGCACTTGCAGGTCCTTACGTGCCGTGGCCAATCGTTCATCGGCGGCCTGGGCCCTCTGCTCCAGTTCTTGGACCCGATGGAATAGTTCCGTCTCCCGCTTTTCATTGTCTTTTACCTTAGGACTTAACGACTGTAGACGCTTTTCCAGCTCTGTTACTTCATCGGTAAGTCTCTGGCGCTGCTCACCAAGCTCTTTAAGTTGTTCGCGGTGCTCCTGTACCTGCTGCGCCAGGGGTTCCAGGTCGGCTACCGCCTGCTCCAGATCGTGGGCTTTCTCCTTGAGGTCATGAAAGCTCAGGCCGGTACGCTTCTCCAGCGCAGCGAGGTCAAGTGCTGCTTTTACAAAAGACTGGGTATCAGTTTCGGGAGTCAGAGTCTTGCATAAAGCTGTGAAACGTTCGATGTCGGCCGGCTCCAGCCCGAGTTCCAGAAGACGTGATAGAACGGTACTTCCGGCTAAAGAACGACCCGGGGTTAGTCCAGATTTCCTCAGGTCAACAGCTAGCTCCCGTAGGAGCTCAATCTGATCAGACACATCACCAGCCTCGGGAAATCGCCCTGCTTTTAGCTCCGCAATAATATTGGCAACAGTACCCTTACTTACACCAACCTTAGCGGCGATCTCACCGTAAGACAGACCGTTCAAATAAAGGCGGACAATCATTGCCTGTTTTCGTAAGGACAGCTTCTCCATAACACACCTTCTTCCTAATACTTTTATTGATTACTATGCCGATTACCTGAACGTAATAGACGATATGTGAACGAACACGTGGATGAAGATTTGAACAGCAAATGGACGAGAATTCGAACAAAACTTCCGGTTTCAGTTTTAGCTTCTCTCATGGGTTGCATCCCTGGGTTATTCGACCTGGAACTGTCGGTCAGCTTCGCCAGCTACTAGCCAAACTTCAGCCCTACTCTGGAGATCGTCCTGGCTTGGCCTTTCTGATTACAAGAAGGCACGGGTTGAATTCATTCTCTCTCATCTTGCTTTAACCCCGGGTCTTGGGCTGCCTAGAGTTTTCTAGATGTAAAGTCATTCGTTTGGTAGGTTCCCTTCATTCCCGTCTTTCCATCCTCCATCGCCACCAGCTCTGCGAGTGCTGGCTGGCGTTGTCTTTGTATGGGTTAAGAGTCTAGCCCATAGCTTCCGCCAGAGAGGGGAAGGCTTGGCACCGGTTGGTCGCCAGTGCACTACAACTTTAGGCTCAAGCTTGCTCTTCATTGCTGCTACCAGTCTCAGGCACAGAAATATTTACCTAACCAGTGCTTCCATGGCGTCGGCAAAGAGTTCATCTACCGGCCTGTTCAGGATTTCACTCGCCCTTAGCATTACGCTGTTTGACGGTTTCCTCGTCCCCATCTCGATTTCATGCCATGTGTCCGGGTGTACCCCAGCCAGCGCAGCGAATTTATAACTGGGGTACCCTTGTGCAATTCGGACTAGCCTCACTTTCAGAACCATTCCTTACTCCCTCTGCAAGCAAATAAAAAAGCGACGAACCACGGGGGCCTATTTGCTCAACCCCTTTTTGGTTCGTCGCCCTCTCGCCCGTTCCATTTGGCACACCAGACGGCGAAATCAATATTCAGTTATACAATAAATATAATTCAGAAACTGTTAGATGTCAAGTGCCAAGCTCCATAGCTGTGTTGGCACTTTAAATCTTCACCTGGATAGCTAAACTGAATGGGATGCTATTGTTTCGATTGTAGCCGAAACATCTTGATGCTGTGCTTAATATCTTCCTCGTCCAGCTGTATCGCTCCCTCTATTTTACGCTATTGCCTTAAACCTAGCTCAAAGGGGAAAGCATTAGTTGTATTGCATCCACTCCACCAGCATAAAGTTTGCCGGGAAGGTTACACTCCCTTGAGCCCGACTGATGGTGATTACCCTGTCTTCCAGGGGTTGGCGCAATACCTCAAGCACAGCATGTCCAAATTCGGGAAGCTCATCAAGGAATAGCACCCCCCGGTGGCTGAGGCTTATTTCACCCGGTCTAGGCCAATGTCCGCCACCCACCAGCCCGGCGTTGGAGATAGTGTAGTGGGGGGAGCGGAAGGGTCGTTGCCTAATCAGAGGAGTGTTTGCCGGCAGCAGACCGGTTACACTGTATATCTTGGTAACCTCCAAGGCTTCCTCGGTGGTCATTGGCGGCAGTAATGAAGGAAGAGAGCGCGCCAGTAATGTTTTACCACTGCCTGGTGGTCCCATCATCACCACATTATGCCCGCCAGCGGCAGCTACCTCCAGGGCTCGCTTGACATGCTCTTGACCCTTGATGTAAGCCAGGTCAGTGAAAGGCAGGGTGGATGGGGTATATTCCTCAACTTCTTCAGGCTTATATTCCGGGGCTGGTATTTCCCCCCGAAAGTAGCTGACCAACTGAGATAGGGAGGCAAAAGGGATGATTTTGGTGCCTTCTATTAAGGACGCCTCCCTGGCATCGATGTCAGGCACAATAATGGTGGATATCTTTTCTTGGTGAGCCAGGGCGACCATGGGCAGGATGCCGTTGGTGTGGCGCAGGCTGCCATCCAGGGACAGTTCACCGAGTAGGATGGTTTGAGAAACATCGGCAGATACTTGCTCTGAGCTGAGGAGGATGCCAACAGCAATGGGTAAATCATAAGCTGGACCTGCCTTCTTGAGGTGGGCAGGAGCCAGATTAACCACGATGCGCTTCATAGGGAAGGCACAGCCGGAGTTTCGTATAGCAGCGCGCACCCGTTCCCTTGCTTCCTGGACTGCGGTATCAGGCAGTCCGACGATAGTAAACACGGGTAAACCGGGGGAGATATCTACCTCAACCTCGACAATAGCCCCCTCTAGCCCAACTACAGCACAGGTTATTACTTTGGCTAGCATCTGTTGGCTATATTACAGCGGAGCCTTCTATGTGTCAACGGACTTGGTTTTTGCCTTGACACTCCTCCTTTTCACGCCTTATACTGAACTGGCTTAAATTTGACCGATGGAGGGCAAGAAGATGGCTGGACCTTTAGACGGGGTTAGGGTAGTGGAAATAACCATGTTTCAGCAAGGACCTGTTGCCGGGACAAAGCTGGGGGACTTGGGTGCCGATATAATTAAGGTGGAACCTCCAACTGGAGACCCGGCGAGAGGATTTATGAGGATTATGGGAGCCATGGTTGGCTTAAAGGGGCGAAACTACTACTTTGAACAACACAACCGTAATAAGAGAAGCATTGTTCTGGATTTGAGAAAAGAAAAAGGGATGGAGATATTTTTAAAGCTGGTTGATAGGGCTGATGTGTTTTTGAATAACATGAGTATAGAAGCCCCACAGAAGATGGGCATTGGTCATGAGGCGTTATTGGCTAGAAATCCACGGCTTATTTACGCTCAGGGCTCTGGTTGGGGAAGAAAGGGTCCTGATGCTAATGAGCTTTCCTTTGACTATACCGGGATTGGTCGGGCAGGACTTATGATGTCCTGCGGCGAGCGGGATACCCCACCAGCCCAAATCTTGCCCGGACTTGGCGATGAACTGGGGGGGATGGTCTTAGCCTGGGCGGTGTGTGCTGCCCTCTATGCCAGAGAGAAGACGGGAAAGGGGCAGTTGATAGATACTTCCCTAATGGGCAGCCTGATGTGCATGGAGAGCCTTGTCTTATCTGCCCCCTCTATTCTGGGTCAGGAATTCCCCAGGGAGATTAGGGCTCAGGCTGGTAACCCTATCTATAACCACTATAGAGCTAAAGATGACAAGTGGTTTATCTTGGCTCACCTTCAACCGGATAGATATTGGCCTAATGTATGTCGAGCTCTGGGTATGCCAGAGCTGGAGAGTGACCCCAGGTTCAATAGTATAGAAGCTAGGGGAGAAAATGCCAGAGAGCTTATAGCTATTATGGACGAGAAGTTTGCTACCAAGACCAGAGATGAATGGTTTGGAATTTTTAAGAAGGAGGGTCTGATTTATACCCCCATCCAGACGCCCACTGAGGTAATTAATGACCCCCAGTCTTTAGCCAATAACTATGTTGTCTGGTTTGACCATCCGGTGTTGGGCAGGACAAAGATGGTTGGTTTCCCATGGGACTTCAGCAAGACTCCAGCCTCGATAAGAAGGGAACCACCTGAGTTCGGTCAGCATACTGAGGAGATTCTATTGGAGCTGGATTATACCTGGGATGATATTACTCAGTTGAAAGCTGAGGAGGTAATACCTTAAAGCTAGGCATTTTAAGAAAGGGGTGATATTATGCCGGAAGAGGGTGCTGGTGAGGGATTGGCGGCGGCAGATAAATATTATCGGGATTATGGCTGTCGAGCCAGAGAGCTAAAGCAGCAGGGCAAGAAAATATTTGGCTATTTATGTGCCTTTGTTCCCTTGGAGGTGCTCACTGCGGCTGGCTTTATACCATTCAGGATAAAGGGGGATGTCAATGAGCCAATTACTAAGGCTGATACCGAGATGGAAACCATTGTTTGTCCTCTGGTTCGTAGCTGCTTTGATATGTCCCTCAAGGGCAACTATGAATTTCTTGATGGTATAGTTATACCTCACGCCTGTGATAGTATCTGCCGAACTTACGATATCTGGAAATATACCCTCAACCTCCCCTACTCTCATCTTATCAATATGCCTCATGGAACCGATGACTCATCGTTGAACTTTTACAAAGCGGTGCTGAATACATTTAGAACAAGTCTGAGCAGGTTTGCTGGGAGGGAGATTTCTGACCAGGAGCTGACTCAGGCAATAGGGCTCCATAATCGGAATAGGGCTAAGGTGAAAGAGCTTTATGAATTGAGGAAGGCGTCTCCTCCTCTAATCTCAGGCGCAGAAATAGCCAAGGTATTAGTAGCAGCAATGGGTATTCCTATAGAAGAGTCTATTGAGATGATAAGCGGTGTTATTGATGAGGTTAAACAGAGGGGAGGTGTTCTGGCATCCAAACCAGCCAGGATAATGGTGGTTGGCGCTCAGGTGGATAATGTCGCCTTTATCCAGTTGATTGAGGATAGTGGGGCTTGGGTGGTAGCTGATGATTTATGCCCTGGGGCTAGGGAGTTCTTTTCTTATGTAGATGCCACTGATGACCCGATGGATGGCATAGCTGAGCGGTATTTGAGAAAGATAAAGTGTGGTCGAACTTATCGTGAAATGAAGGGAAACTATCAGGAATATTTAGAGGACAGGTTCGGCCATATGGGGCAAATGATCGAGGACTTCGATGTTGATGGTGTGGTGCTTTATATCTACAAGTATTGTGACCCCTTTGGCTTTGAGGTGCCCGAGATTAAGAGCTATATTGAATCTAGGGGCACTCCAGTTCTTTATCTTGAGGATGAGTATTCCATGTCAACCATTGGGCGGTTACGAACCAGAATCCAGGCTTTTCTGGAGTTGATTGGCTCAAAATAGTCAAACATGAAGGAGAATGGGTATGACTGAGGAGAAAAAACCGGAGGAGAGAAAGAAGAGAAAGACGGCTACTGAGGCAGCTAGCAAGATAGGCCCGATGGTCAAGGCAACAATTGGTGGGACGGTGCAGGCGAGGGAGGAAGGGAAGCCTATAGCCTATTCTTTTATCTGCTGCGGTTATGATGAAATCCTTCGAGCCATGGATATTGTCCCAGTGTGGACTGAGAACTATGCCGGCATATGTGCTGTCAAGCGCGATGCCCAGCGATTCCTGGAGAGGGCTGAAGCGGAGAACTTTTCCCGCTCCCTCTGTACCTATGCCCTCTGCGGTTTGGGCTTTGATGCTTGGCGTGAGGAGCTGGGGGAAATGCCTCCCAATCCTCCCTGGGGTGGACAGGCAAGGCCTGACATGATGCTCGGCAGCGGCCAGATGCTCTGTGACCCGAGGAACAAGTGGTATCAGGCAGCCCAGCACTATATGCCTGATGTTCCTGTCTATGAGATAGGTCTTCCTTGGCCACCCTATGAGGATGATTATGACTACCGGGAGGTCCAGGACTACTATATAAAGTACATGGTTGAGCAGCTTAGGGGGCTAGTGGAGTTTTTGGAGAGGCAAACCGGCAGGAAGATGGACTGGGACAGGCTGAGTGAACTGGTTGACTTGGCTGACAGAACCTGGAACTTGATATGGGAGGCCTACGAGCTGCGTAGAGCTGTCCCCACCCCAATGGGCACCGGGGACGCCATGAATACCATGGTGCCTATGGTGTTTATGATGGCAACTCAGGAAGCTTATGACTTCTATAAGGAGTTATACGATGAGTTACAGCGTAAGATAGCCAACAGGGAGGGCGTAATTCCTGATGAAAAATACCGGCTGATTTGGGGTGGGGGATTGCCATCATGGTTTGCCCTGACCGATTTTAACTACTTCAACAGCAAGGGGGCGGTATTTCCTGTAGAGACCACCTATCGTATGGTAGAAGCGATTTATAATTTTGATATCGATTTGACAAAGATTAGCGACCCTCTGGAGCATATAGCTTGGAAGTGGCTGAAGTATTGGACTTATTGGTATGATAAGTCTAAGAGACGTCCCGGCTCCCATCCTGATGTCGAGCGGCTGATTCAGTATATTGAAGATTACAAGATAGATGGCATAGTAATGCATGAGGCCTTTTCCTGCCGCACCTGGCATGTAGGCTTAATCTGGCAGCTAAATCTGCTAAAGAAGGTATACAGAGATATCCCCTCGCTAATTCTGGAGAGTGATATTGTAGATATTAGCTCCTATAATGAAGCTGACACCAGAGCTAGGATAGACGCTTTTATTGACACCCTAGAGGCGGTTAAGAGCAGAGGAAGGTGAATTCTCGGGGAGCTGCTATGATATAGTTAAGGCGCTACTTTGTTGGGTAGCGCTTTAATTGCTAAGATTTTACGGTAAGGGGTAAGGGCTGCATTGAGCGAATATTTTGCCGGTGTTGACATCGGTTCCACAATGACCAAGGTAGTGATTATGAACCAGGCAATGTTTGCCTCGGTCATTGGTCCTACCGGTCCAGAGCACAGGAAGTTAGCTAATCGGGTAATGGAAGAAGCCTTAGCTAGGGCAAGCCTCTCCTTTGATGACATAACTTATGTGGTGGCTACAGGCTATGGACGAATTAATGTCCCCTTTGCCGATAAGCAAATAACTGAGATATCCTGTCATGCCAGAGGAGTTGGTTACCTACTGCCTGAGGCGAGGACAGTGATTGATATTGGTGGTCAGGACTGTAAGGGGATTAAGCTGAGCAATGGTCGGGCAGTGGACTTTGTCATGAATGATAAGTGTGCCGCTGGAACGGGCAGATTTTTGGAGGTGGCGGCTGAGGGGCTTGGTGTGAAGCTGGATGACATGGGAAGGCTTTCATTAACCGCTAAAAATGTGGTGAGAATAAGCAGTACCTGTACTGTATTTGCTGAGCAGGAGGTGGTGGCTAAACTATCGGATGGGGTGCCGTTGCCAGATATTATAGCTGGTCTGCATGAGGCGATTGCCGCTAGGATATATGGGATGGTAGGGCGCTTGAAGATAGAGAGGGAGGTAGTGCTGACCGGTGGTGGGGCTAAGAATATAGGCTTGGTCAAGGCTTTAGAAGCTAAGCTAGGTTACTCGGTGTTGGTGCCTCCTGAGCCTTTGCTTACCGGGGCTATAGGTGCTGCTCTGCTGGGTAAGGATATTGTCAAAAAGGCTGCTGAAAACAAAATACCCTTGCTCAGGAGCGAGCGTCGCTTGCAGGAGGCTACCCTTTTTACATAAACTCTATCGAGAGTGGGAAAGCTGTAACAATGGTTTATGTTGCTGGGATTGATATAGGTTCCGCTTTTTCTAAAGCGGTGGTAATCGCAAAAAGCGAAATTATATCATACCATATAATACCCTCGGGAGGGAATTATAAACTCACTGCTGAGGAGGTAGCAGGGGAAGCTCTGACCAAGGCAAAGCTATCTTTCGAGGATATAGATTATACTGTAGCCACCGGTTATGGCGCATCCAATGTCTCCTTTTCCAATCAGGTGGTTACCGATATATCCTGCCAGGGTAGAGGTATATTTTATCTATTCCCCTCAGCCCGAACTGTGATTGATATTGGTGGGCAATTCACCAAGGTGTTTAAGGTGGATGAAAGGGGAAGGGTTACCGCCTTTTTACTAAGTGAGAAGTGCGCTGCTGGGAGTGGACGTTTCCTACAGGTGATTGCCCGGGTGTTGCAGATTGACCTGGAAGACATCGGTGAGCTATCCCTAAAATCTCAAAGCAGGGTTGACTTTAATACCGGCTGTGCAGTATTCGCTGAATCAGAGGCAATATCCCGGATTGCTGAAGGTGCTTCCAAGGAAGATATTCTGGCCGGTCTTCATAGGACTTTAGCCGCTAAAATTCAGACAATGGTGGAGAGGCTGGGAATTGAGCCTGATTGCGCCCTGGTGGGTGGTGGTGCCAAGGATATTGGACTTGTCAAGAGTATAAGGGAAGGACTAGGTCGTAGCCTTTTGGTTCCTGAGGAGCCGCAGATTGTAGCTGCTTTGGGTGCAGCTTTGTTAGCTGAGGAAAAAGCTGCTTCAATCGAAGTTTGTCACTAATTTGAAAGGGGGCTGATATGTTAGAAACGAAGCTTATATCACAACTACAGAAGATTGCTGGTAAGGAGGCTGTTTTAACTGCTAAGGAGGACTTGACTACTTATTCCTATGATGGCACCGCCACCTGGGCTCATATGCCCGATGTAGTGGTGCTGCCGACGACCACTGAGCAGGTGTCTCAGATTCTGAAGCTGGCCAATGAGAATAGGATTCCGGTTACCCCAAGGGGCGCCGGCACCAATGTAAGCGGTGGCTCAATCCCAATAAAGGGTGGGATTGTATTGTGCACCACCAAGATGAACAAAATCCTGGATATAAACAAGACTAACCTAACGGCTACTGTTGAGCCTGGCGTCGTCCTTCAGGACTTCAATATTGCCTTGGCTAAGCAGGGTCTGTTCTACCCACCTGACCCGCAAAGCTTTCTGGGTTGTACCATAGGTGGTACTATAGCCGAGAATGCCGGTGGTCCGTATTGCGTAAAGTACGGGGTAACCAAGCAGTATGTTCTTGGGATGGAGGTGGTTTTAGCCGATGGCTATATTATGAAGCTCGGTGGGGTGACGGTGAAGAACCGCACCGGATATGAGCTGATAATGCTGTTTACCGGCTCCGAGGGAACACTGGGAGTAATAACCAAGATAACGCTGAGACTAATACCTATGCCGCTGGCCAACAAGACGATGATGGCTATTTTTGATGATATGGCAGCGGGTGGTCAGGCGGTATCTAATATTATGGCTAGTGGAGTGGTGCCAGCAAAGGTTGAGTTCGTTGATAATTTCGTTATCCGGCGCATTGAGGAAATGACACCTATGGGTCTGCCAGTAGATGCTAAAGCCCTGCTTCTGTTGCAGGCTGATGGCTTCCCAGCAGCGGTGGAGGCGGAATCGGAGCAGATTGTTGACATCCTGAGGAAGAGCGGAGCTAAAGAGGTTAGGGTAGCCAAGGACGCCGATGAGGCAGCGAGGTACTGGAAGATGAGGAGCGGTGGCTTTGCTGCTGTCTTTGGCGCCGCTTATACCGTTATGGCTGAGGATGTAGCCGTTCCCCGGGATAAGCTGGCTGAGTTTATCCGCAAGCTAGATGAGATATCGGAGAGGACCGGTTTCTTTATCCAATACCTGGGTCATGCCGGCGATGGTAATCTTCACCCGTCTATATTCACCGATATCAGGAATAAAGAGGAGTTTGCCAGGGCTCAGAAGACGATGGAGGAGATATTTGAAACAGCGCTTTCCTTGGGTGGTGTGCTATCCGGGGAACACGGCATTGGTCTGGAGAAGAAGCGCTTCCTCAAGAGGGCTATGGACCCCGTAGCCCTTGACCTAATGAAAAAGATAAAGGGAATATTAGACCCCAACAACATCCTTAACCCGGGCAAAATATGGGAAGAGGAAGGGGCATGATATGGCAGTAACCGACAAAGACAGGTATGAGCAGATAAAGAGGTTCGAAAGCGACTTAAGCCAGTGCATGAAGTGCGGCTTTTGCACCTTCTGGTGCCCGGTATATCAGGAGGAGCGGATAGAATCCTCTGTAGCCCGGGGCAAGAACATGATGATAAGGGGGCTGCTCGCTGGCGAGTTAGATTATACCAAAGAGTATGCTGACCGACTTAACAAGTGTACCCTGTGCATGGCTTGCACCACTAATTGCCCAGCTAAAGCCAACATTCCCAACGTTATAGTCGCCGCCAGGGCAGATACGGTCAAGGCTCGGGGGTTAAAATTTCCCTATAATATTATCTATCGGTGGCTCTTGCCACGCCGCACACTCTTTGGCAGTGTAGTCCGCTTTGCCTCCTGGTTTCAGGGCATTTTCCTGCCCAAGACTGAGGGCACAATCAGACATTTATCCCTCTTTCTATCGGCTCTGGGTAAGGGTAGAAATATACCTCAAATTGCCCCCAGGTTTTTAAGACAGATGGTTCCAGTGGTGAACAAGCCGCCAGCCGGCGTTGAGACCAGGATGAGGGTGGGCTATTTTATCGGCTGCATGACCGACTTTGTCTTGCCAGACTTAGGTAAACATATAATCGATTTTCTAAATAAGAACGGGGTGGAGGTGGTGGTGCCCAAGGAACAGGGTTGCTGTGGGGCACCGGTATTTCTGGGGGCTGGCGATTTTGACACCGGCAGAAAGATGGCGGATACCAATGTCCAGGCATTTAGAGATTTGGATTATGTTATTTCTGACTGTGCTACCTGTACCTCAACACTCAAGGACTACTCCAAGTTTCTCGCTGATACCCCGGAGAGAAAAGAGGCTTACACCAAGTTTGGCGACAAGGTAAAAGATATTTCTCAATTCCTGGTTGATGTGCTAAAACTGCCAGCATCAGCTTACCAACCTTCGGCTGAGGCTAGAGGTAAGAAGGTTACCTGGCATGACCCATGTCATCTTGGTCGTCATCTGGGGATAAGCAGCCAGCCAAGGCAGATTATAGGGTCAATACCCGATGTGGAATACATCGAAATGCCAAATGCAGACCGTTGCTGTGGTATGGCGGGAGCATTTAGTATGTATTATTATGACCTGTCCAAGAAGATTGCTGATAAGAAGATGGAGGCTATTAAGGCTACCGGAGCTGATATTGTAGTTAGTAGCTGTCCCGGCTGTGAGATTCAGCTAGTTGACGGTATCATCAGAAATAAAATGCCGGTAAAGGTGATGCATATTATGGAGCTTCTGGAATAATTCCTATTTAAGAGCCCGCCGGCACGCCTGGTAACCCAGCTCGAAGGCTTTAATATTAACCGGGGCTATTTTGGCTGGGAAACGCGCCTGGATAGATTCCTTTATAGTTTCTATACTTATGGGAAGCAGCTCAGTGCCAAATAATGCCCCCAACATCACAATGTTGGTTGTCAACGAGCTTCCTGCTTGTTGAGCGGTTTGAACGGCATCTAGCTTGATTATCCTGCCTGAAGCATTCCCCAGTTTTTCCAAGATTTCCTCCAAACTGGGATATTTACTTTGACCCAGGGAAACAGTGAAAGGGACTATTGCCGCTGTATTAAGTATGACCAAGCTGGACTTTGATAGATAGGTGATATTTCTCAGTGCCTCAGAGGGCTCCATCCCTATTAGGGTGTCGCACTTTCCCATAGGGATGAGAGGGCCATAGACATCGTCTCCAATTCTGATGATGCTGGTTACCGAGCCGCCCCTGACCGCCATCCCCAATATCTCAGAGCCTCTAACCTTCAACTCCTCTTTAACTGCTGACTTTCCCAGAAGCTCCGACATCAAAATTACGCCCTGTCCACCAACACCGGTGATTAATATGTTGAATTCTTTTATCATTCCTTCTCCTCTATTATAGCTTTGTATGGGCAAATCTGGGCACAGATTCCGCAACCAGTGCATAGCAAGCTGTCAATTATGGTCTTACCATCCTGTTTTATTATAGCTGGACAACCCAAAAGTTCGATGCAGGCGTCGCATTTTATATTACATTTGTCTTGGTCTATATAGTAGGGGATAACCTTTTCCTTCCTTTTTCTCTTTTCCCTCTGCTCAATCATAGCACAGAGCCTTCTGGAGACTATGACTGCTGGTCCATCGAATCTTATTGCTTTTTCTATGGTTGCGGTTGCCTTTTTTAGGTCAAAGGGGTCAATGACCTCGACGAATTTTACGCCACATGCCCTGGCTATATCTTCAATCTTTAGCTGGATGGTTTCATCTCCGGTGGCGGTATAGCCGGTGCCTGGATGTGGCTGGAAACCAGTCATGGCTGTAGCTGAGTTATCAAGTATTACCATGGTTATATTTGCCTTATTATAGACGGCGTCTATTAGCGGTGGTATCCCGGCGTGAAAGAAGGTTGAATCGCCCAGGTGAGCTATTATTGGTGCTTCTACCACATGAGCAAGACCATTAGCAATGCCGAAGCTGCCTCCCATACAGATTGTGGTATCCACAGCTTCCAGCGGCGGGTTAACCCCTAAACAATAGCAGCCAATATCACCTGGGTAGATAGGCTCTACGTCCTTGCCATAGTCTCTAGCCACCCTTTTTGAGGCTGTCTTAATGGCGTAGAGGGAGGCTCGGTGTGAGCAGCCAGGACATAAGGCTGGCGGTCTCCACGGTAGGAGCGGAGCTGTTTCTTGCTCGAGCTTATCCAGCTCAGCGAAATCGGCCGGGGGCTTGGAGTCAGTTAACCTGGCAATAGCCTCGGTGACCTTTCTTGTAGATAGCTCCCCTATTACTGGCACTAAGTCCTTACCGTGAATTTTGACCGGGATATTTGCCTCTCCAGCGAGGGCTTTAACATGAAGCTCGACAAAGGGGTCTAGTTCCTCTACTACCAATATCTCCCCGACTGAGTTTAGTAATTTTACCACCAGCTCCTCGGGGAGAGGGTGTGGCGTTCCAATCTTTAGTATGGAGACCTTGTCCTCAATACCCAGCCACTTTACCGCCTCTATAGTGTAACTGTATGATAATCCGCAGGCGATGATACCCAGCTTGGCTCCATCAGCGAGCTTTAGCTGATTATAGGAGAGTATGTTCACCCTTTTCTTTATTTCCTCAAACCTTTCAATCATTAAAGGTTTGTTTCTTCTAGCCACGGCAGGGGTATAGACTAACCAAGATGGGTCTTTTTCAAAGGAGCCCTTTCTCCTTTCCCTTGATATCTCTCCCAGTACTATATCGCTCCTGGCATGCCCTATCCTGGTTACAGACCTGACCATGAAAAGGTGCTTGAATTCCTCTGATAGTTCGAAGGCATCAGCCATCATATCTTTAGCTTCTTGGACTGAGGAGGGCTCAAGGATAGGGATGTAGCCCTGCAGGGCAATATATCGGGTATCCTGCTCATTCTGAGAGCTCCACGCCCAGGGGTCATCAGCGGAGAGTAAAACCAACCCACCTTTAGCCCCTATATAGCTAGCTGTCATTAACGGGTCGTGAGCTACATTTACCCCGACATGCTTCATACATGCCATGGCTCTCACGCCACAGATTGAGGCGGCTAGGGCAACCTCAAAGGCTACCTTCTCATTGGTTGACCATTCAACATACATGTCAAGCTCTTTGGCTACCCCGGCTAAGGTTTCCAGTATTTCACTTGATGGGGTACCGGGGTAAGCAGCGGCTACTTGAACCCCAGCCTCTATTGCCCCCCTGGCTATTGCCTCATTGCCGAGCACAAAAAGTCTTTCTCCAGGGGCATCTGAACTGATTGTTAACTCTTTCAATTTAGCCTCCTTCTTCCAAAAGTCTCATTGAGCGGCAAACCATTAAGCAGTATATGTAATGCTGGGGGTGAAATCAAGCTCCCATTTTGTGGGTTGGTCTTGAAAAGAAGGCTAGTATGAAGCCAATAGCACTGACTGCGGCACAAATCAAGAAACCTAGCTGGTAGCTCCCGGTTATATCAAATATGCGACCAGCCAGAACTGCTCCCAGAGCCCCTCCCATGGTAGCACTAAAGCTAGTAATGCCAAAGATTGCCCCGTGAGAGGTCAGCCCAAACCGTTCAGCGGTAATTAGTGGAAATGAGACTAGTAAGCCCCCGAAAGCAAAGCCAAATATAGCAGCAAATAAATAGAACATCCAGACCACGCTGGCTAATTGTAACCAGAGTAAAGCCATGGTTAATATGGTAAGACCTATAATTATTGCCCATTTACCCCCGGCTCTGTCAGCAAAAACGCCTATGGCTAACCGACCAATAATGCTTATACCGCCAATAATGGCTAAAATATTGGCGGCGCTAATTGCTGAAATTCCCACTCCAATAGCATGAATCACAATATGCGCTATAATAGTATTGAGACAAAATAGAAAGCAGAAGTATACAGCACAAAGCAGCCAAAATTCTCTGGTATGAATTGCCTGTTTAAGAGAAAACCCGCCAGAATTCAGATTTGCTTTCTGTTCTTCCAGCTGAGTCCCACCGTAGGGCAATAGCCCCATCTGGCTAGGGTCACGTCTGAGAAATTGTGCTGCCGCAACAACCAACACCAGGGCTATGATGCCTACCGCAATATATGAAGAGCGCCAGCCTTGGGCGGATATAAGCCATCCTGCTGCTGGAGCCATAATTAGGATACCGATACCTTCTCCAGAGGCAGCCATGCCGGTGGCTAAACCCCTCCTCTTTTTAAACCACCTAGCTACAGTTGAAAGCTGGGGAATCCAGGCGCCACTCATGCCTAACCCGACCAAAATGCCATAGAATAAATAGAGCTGCCAAATACTACTGATTTGCGACATCAGCAGGTAGCCAGCACCTAATAGGAAACCACAAGCGGTAATCACTATTCTCGGGCCATACTTATCAGTTAGTCTTCCGGTAAGAATATTAAGCGAACCACGGACAACTATGCCTACTGAGAAAGCGCCAGCGGTCATTGCCCTTGACCAGCCAAACTCAGTTGCCACCGGCTTGAAAAAAATACCAAAGGTTAGCAGTGTGCCATACATTATCAATATCACACAGCCAGCAGCTATGACTACTATCCAACCATAGAACAATCTTGGCTTTCTCGCTTCCATTAAAGTCGCTCCTTTATCACCCAAGTCCGAGCCAATGGCTTGATTGTAGCACTGTGAGTGAAGGTAACACAAAAAGCTGACCTCAGCCATTTGCGGTAGAAGGGTGTGCAACTTGTTGTGCTTTAGCTCTAGTGCTACAATAAAATTTGACTATATAAAGGGTATAAGTGCATGCCATTACAGGCTATAGTGGTTAAAGGGGCTCGCGAGCATAACCTCAAGAATATAGATGTAGTTATCCCCCGTGATAAGCTGGTGGTTATCACCGGTGTCTCTGGCTCGGGGAAGAGTTCACTGGCATTTGATACCATCTATGCTGAGGGGCAACGCCGTTATGTGGAGTCTCTATCTGCCTATGCTCGCCAGTTCCTGGGCAGGATGGAGAAGCCCGAGGTTGATTATATTGAAGGCTTAAGCCCAGCCATCTCTATTGACCAAAAGGGTCCCAGTAAGAATCCACGGTCTACAGTGGGCACGGTAACCGAGACCTATGATTATCTGAGGCTGCTTTTTGCTCGGGTTGGGCATCCTCATTGTCCCAAGTGCGGTCGTGAGATTGCCATGCAGACAGTGCAGCAGATTGTTGATGCTGTTCAAAATATCCCCAGTAGCAGCCGCATCATGATTTTGGCGCCACTGATAAGAGACCGTAAGGGTGAATATCAGGCGGTGTTTGATGATTTGCGCAAGGCAGGCTATGTCAGGGTTCGGGTTGATGGGCATATCTATGACCTGGCTGAGGAGTTTCAACTGGATAAGAACAAGAAACACTCCATTGAGGTGGTGGTGGACAGATTGGTAATCGGGCAAAGCGACCAGAGTCGCATTGCTGACTCAGTGGAAACTGCCCTCAAGCTTGGGGCTGGGGTGGTGCTGGTGTCTATTGTTGACGGTGAGGAATTGTTGTTCTCGGAGCACTTTGCCTGCGTGCACTGTGGGGTTAGCCTGGGTGAGATTGCCCCCCGAACCTTCAGCTTTAATTCACCTCATGGCGCCTGTCCTACCTGCACTGGCTTGGGGGTTAAGCTGGAGATAGACCCTGAGCTAGTCATCCCCAATAAGGAGCTTTCCATCGCTGAAGGGGCAATCCATCCCTACCAAACACAGCTCTGGTATTTTGACCAACTTGATAATTTGGCCAGGCACTATGACTTTTCCTTTAATACGCCGGTTAAGGACTTAAGCGAATTGCAACTGAAGCTGATACTCTATGGGGAAGGGGGGGAGCTAGTAAGTTACCGTAATCGCTTCGGGCGGGTGAGGCAGTATTTTACCGGTTACGAAGGGGTAATTCCTCGGTTGGAGCGACTATACCGGGACACTGAGTCGGAGTACTCCCGCGCTTATATAGAGCGTTATATGGTATCCAGGATATGTCCCGTTTGTCAGGGTAAGAGGCTTAAACCAGAGTCTTTAGCTGTGACCATTGGTGGGAAAAATATTGTTGAGGTTAGCTCAATGTCAGTTGCTCAGGCATTGGAGTGGGCGGCTGCTATAGGTGGTGATGGTAAGAAGGCTGTGCTTACCGAGCGGGAGCGGATGATAGCCAACCAAATCCTCAAGGAGATTCAAGCCCGCCTCGGTTTCCTCAAGGATGTAGGTCTGGACTATCTTACCCTTGAGCGTACCTCGGCTACCCTTTCTGCTGGTGAGGCACAGCGAATCCGCTTGGCAACCCAGATTGGCAGCGGGCTGATGGGCGTGCTTTATGTCTGTGATGAACCGACAATAGGTCTGCACCCAGCCGACGACTTTCGTTTGATTGAGACCTTGAAGCGGCTAAGAGACCTGGGTAATACCATACTGGTTGTGGAGCATGATGAAGCCATGATGAGAGCGGCTGACCACATTATTGATATGGGACCTGGGGCTGGGGAGCATGGCGGTTGGATTGTGACCACAGGGACTCTAACTGATATTATGAGTTGTAAGGAATCAATAACCGGTCAGTATCTCAGCGGCGCTAAACAGATTCCTTTACCCCCCAAGCGCCGCCCCGGCTCGGGCGAGGAGATAATAATCAAGGGGGCGAGGCAGAATAACCTGAAGAATATAGATGTCCATATTCCTCTGGGTAAGTTTGTCTGTATCACCGGGGTTTCCGGTAGCGGTAAGAGCACCCTTATTGATGAGATTTTGTATAAGAAGCTGGCACAGCTCTTCTATCGCTCGCGGGAGAGAGCGGGCGACTGTGATAGTATCATTGGTGTTGAGCATATTGATAAGGTGGTCAATATTGACCAGTCTCCTATCGGGCGTACCCCCCGCAGCAATCCCGCTACCTATACCGGCACCTTCACCCCTATCCGTGAGCTTTTTGCTACCGTGCCTGAGGCTCGGATGAGGGGCTATGCTCCGGGTCGGTTCTCGTTTAATGTTAAGGGCGGGCGCTGTGAAGCCTGTCGGGGGGAGGGGTTTATTCAGATTGAAATGCAGTTCTTGCCCGATGTCACCGTTGCCTGCGAGGTGTGCAAGGGGAAGCGTTATAACCGTGAGGCTCTGGAAATCAGGTTTAAGGGCAAGAACATCGCTGAGGTATTGGATATGACTGTAGAGCAGGCGCTTGCCTTCTTTGACCATTTCCCCAAGGTAAAAAATAAGCTGCAGACACTGCGGGATGTGGGGTTGGGCTACATTCGTCTCGGTCAGCCGGCGCCCACTCTCTCCGGCGGTGAGGCGCAGCGGGTGAAGCTGGCTACCGAGCTGTCGAAAAGGTCTACGGGAAGGACACTTTATATCCTTGACGAACCAACCACCGGCCTCTCCTTTGAAGATGTGGCAGCTCTACTACGGGTGCTACAGCGTCTGGTTGATGCTGGTAATACGGTGGTGGTCATTGAGCATCACCTGGATGTGATTAAGAATGCCGACCATATCATTGACCTTGGACCGGGAGCCGGTGACCGGGGTGGCTATGTTGTAGCCACAGGCACACCTGAGGAGATAGCTCAGGAGAAATCTTCAGCCACTGGTCAGTATTTGGGTCGGGTATTGGGTAAAGATATTGAGTATGCATTGACCAGTTGACTATTGGCTGGGCTAATACCTTTCTATTTCAATGTTATTTGACAAGGGATACATAGCTAGTCTTTTTTGTGCCAAAAACATCTAGTAGGGAGTTTGTTTTGCCTGAGCGGGAAGTTCTTAATTTAAGTGCCAGCGAGAAGCCGAGGTTCTTCTATGGCTGGTTTGTGGTCCCTGTTGCTTGGTTTATCATGGTAATAATTTGGGGCACATACTACACCTTTGGCGTCTTCTTTGAGCCAGTGTTAACCGAGTTTGGCTGGTCGAGGGCAATGACCTCAGGCGCCTTCTCGGTATGTGCCCTGCTAACTGGTTTGATTACTATTATCGTGGGAAGGCTAACTGATAGGTTTGGCCCCAGGATTGTTTTGTCAGTCTGCGGCTTGTTTCTGGGATTGGGTTATTTGCTGATGTCGCAGATTAGTGCTGTTTGGCAGCTATATCTCTTCTACGGGGTGATGGTGGCTGTAGGCATGAGTGGTGCCCTTCTCCCCTTGCAATCTACAGTGGCGAGGTGGTTTGTCAAGCGAAGGGGGACGATGACGGGTATTGTTTTAACTGGCATAGGTATAGGTACTATTATTGTACCCCCGCTGGCTAGCAGGCTTATTTCCGCCTATGGCTGGCACACTGCCTATATTATAGTAGGCGGGATAGCTTTAGTATTTATTATCTCGGCAGCGCAGTTTATAAAACGCGACCCGGAGCAGGTAGGGCAGTTGCCATACGGTGGGACTCAGCTGGAAGAACAGAAAGCAAATCTGAATTCTGGCGGGTTTTCTCTTAAACAGGCAATTCGCACCATGCAATTTTGGATAATTTGTATGTTGAACTTCTGCTTTGCCTTCTCTCTCTATACGGTGATGGTTCATATTGCTTCCCATGCGGGGAAGCTTGGAGCTTCAGAGGTAGTTGCAGCCAGTACTTTAGCAGTTATTGGTGGAGTCAGTATCATTGGCAGGCCGGCAATGGGTGCTTTTGCTGATAGAGCCGGGGGTAAATGGGCAATGATTGTTTGTTTTATTCTTTTGGCAGTCGATTTTCTTTGGCTGACAGTAGCCCAGGAAGTATGGGCGGTTTTCCTGTTTGCTGCTATCTTCGGTTTTGCTTACGGAGGTATATCGGCATTGTTTTCACCCATAATAGCGGAACGATTTGGGCTCAGTTCGCACGGTGTAATTTTCGGTATTTCTCTCTTTTGTGGTAACATTGGGGGCGCTATTGGTCCCTTTATAGCTGGTCACATATGTGATGTAACTGATAGTTACCAGATAGCTTTCCTGGTTTGCGTTGCAGTTGGTATTTTAGGTATTATATTGGCGTCGCTGTTAAAACCGCGTGTTAGTAAAGGGGGTGAAGGTGACTCGAGAAGAAGCACTTGACTCTATTAAAGCCAATGTGGAGAATGCAAACCTAATCAAGCACATGCTGGCTACCGAGGCTATTATGCTGGCTCTAGCCAGGCGCCTTGGTGAGGATGAGGAGGAGTGGGGGCTTACCGGGCTGCTGCATGATATAGACATGGAGCTTACCGAGGGAGATATGAGCACCCATAGTACGCTGGGGGCTGACCTGGCTAGGGAGCTAGGAGCTAGTGAGGCTATGGCTCATGCTATACTATGCCATAATGAAGCCCATGGCATCCCCCTGGGGACAAAGCTTGACAAAGCCCTATTTTGTGCTGACCCGCTAACCGGCTTAATAATTGCTGCTGCCCTGGTTCGCCCGGATAAAAAATTGGCTGGGGTTGAGGCTAGGTCGGTGAGGAAGAGGTTTAAGGAGAAGAGCTTTGCTGCTGGGGCGAATAGAGAGCAAATCTCTCAGTGCACTGAAATTGGGCTTGAGCTTGACGAATTTCTTCAGTTGGGGCTGGAGGCAATGAAGGGGATTGCCGCTGACCTGGGGCTGTAAATTAACTCACTTCAAGTGTTGAGCCTTCAGCGGTTTTGATAACATCAATCCGGGTGGGGAAGGCGTCTCTGAGCTCCTCAATATGGGTGATGACCAGTATCTTGTCAAAGTCGTCCTGAATAGAGTTTATCGCCTCTTTAAGTTTTTCCATGCCGGTGCTATCTTGAGTGCCAAAGCCTTCATCAATGACTAGGGTGGGTAGTGGTGCCCCGGCTCGTCTGGCTAATAGCTTGGATAGGGCAATACGAACGGCAAAGTCGATGCGAAAGGCTTCACCACCACTGAACATTTCATAATTTCGTGTTCCTAGCTCGTCGGCAATATTGATATCCAGGGTTTCAATAACATCTCCCTTCTTAGTTTCCCGCTGGGTTTCAATTTTCACATGCATTCTATTATCCGTCATCCGTCCCAGCAGTCGATTAGCTTCAGCCTCAATTTCAGGAAGTGCCATCTCAATGAGCAAGGCTTGTATCCCCTTTTTGCCGAAGGCTTGAGCTAAGTCTTTATAGATTTTCTCCTCCCGTGATGCTTGACCCATTAGTTTTTCCTTTTCCCTCTTTTTTATCTCCAGCTCAGAACAGCGCTCCAGTTTTGACTTCGCGCTCCACATTAGCTCTTGGGCTTGCTTTTGTTGGGCGGCTAGCACCTGGTAATCAGTTTCAGCCTGGGTTAAATCACCGATTAGCTGGGGGAGTGCGTCGAGTTCTTTGCTCAGGCCTTGCCCTTTTTGAGTATCAACCTCTAGTCTCCGGCGCAGCTCCTGGCTAGCTTCCTCAGCTTTATGAGCCGCCTCCCTCTCTTGATTGATAAGCCTATCGGCTTCTTCCAGTTTTCGCTTGGGGCTTTCATATTGTTCTAATTCGGTCAGGCGATGGCGGAGCTGCTCATGCTGCTGTGAATCGTAATCAAGTTTGGCTAATTCCCCCTCAAGCTGGGCTAATGCCTGTTGCTCCATAGCGGCAAAGTCCTTCCTGGCTAGGCTCAGTTCAATCTCGGTCAGTCTTTTCCCCTTCTCGTTTAGCTGGTTATCTGCTGCTTCGGCTTCACCGATATCTTTACCGAGGAGGCTGATTTTGCTCTGTGCCGAGGCTCTGTCTTGATTTAGCTTTGCTTCTAGCGGTGATATTTCGCCTTCCAGCGACTCAAGCTCTATTTTCTTGCTGGCTAGCTCGGCTTGATTTGACTTTAGCGAATTGGATTTGCTATCCCTATCGGCGGTGTATTTCGCCTCAATTCGTTTTAAACCATCTTTGCCCAACTCAGTTTCACATAAGGGGCATTTAGCATCAGCTTGAGTCGATAAGAGGTTGATTTTTTTTATTATCTCCTCTATTTCCCGTTCCAGACGGGTTTGGCTGGATTCTAGATAGCTGACCTGTGTTCTTAGCTCCTGGCAGGCTTGCTTTTTTCTGCTTAGCTTCTCTTCCTGTTCAGCCAACTGGTGCAATTGAGCTTCCGCCTGCTGCAGCTCATTTTTAAGTTGGGGCAGTTTCTGGGAGATGGCTTCTAGCTCTGTGATTTTGCTTTGAGCTAATTTATGTTCTGTAATTAAGGATGCCTGTGCCCGCTCTATGCTCATCTCTAACTGGCTCTTACTATCCCTTAATTTAACCAGTAACCCTAGCTTTTGGTTTAGTTCATCATTTTGTCTTCGGGCTTCAGTTAATTGGGCATAGCCTTCTTCTATGGTGGAACGCTGAGCTATTACCTCTTCATACTCTTTGAGCCGGGAGCGATGCTGCTCAAGCTGGTCATCCCAGCGCTCCAGCTCTCTTTTAGTGGCTGTTATGTGCTCCTCTAGCTGAGTTAGTTGCGCCCTCTTGTTTTCCAGAGCCTCCTTTTCCTGCCTTAGGTTATTGAGTCTGGATTCCTGCTCTGTCATCGCCTTTTCTATTTGGGTGAGTCCGGTCTGTGCTTGTTCCAGCTCGGCCTCATAGATTGGCTTTTGGGCTAATTCGTCGCTGCTCTCTTTGATAGCGCTCTCAAGTTGCTCCCTTTCTGTTTCCTGCTGTTTAGCCAAGTCTTTAGCCCGTTGCTCAAGTTCATCATAGAAGGAGAGCCCCAGGATATTACCTAGCACCTCCTTGCGTTTAGTAGGGGGTTGATTGGTGAATTCGTCGGCGTGACCTTGTCGGAGGAAGGCGCTATTAATGAATGTGGGGTAGTCCATGTGCAGGGTGTCGATGATTTTCTGCTGGGTCTGGGTTATACTGTCGCCGCTGATTGACCTGAAGCCGTCCCCGGCGGCTATCTGAAACTCCAGGATGGTTTGTCCTGAGCGTTCTCGTCGCTTGGGCTTGGAGTGTTTGCGTATAATGCGATATGGCTGCTTGCCTACGGCGAAGTCAAACTCCACCTCCATTTCCGTCCGACCTGAGTGAATGAGGTCATCATCGCTCTTTGCTCTGGTTTTCCCCCACAGTGCCCAGGTCATAGCATCAATTAGGGCTGACTTGCCATTGCCATTATCGCCAGAGATGCAGGCGGTGTGAATGCCATCAAAGTGAAGCGGTGGTACATTATCCCGGTAGCACATAAAGTTGCGCAACGCTAGCCTAATGGGAATCATCGCTGAAACTCCGTTTTACTCATTTTAGCACAAATTAGGGGATTATTTATCTACCTCACCCCTCGAAGAGTCTTCGACCTCGGTCCCCCTCTCCTTCAAAGGAGAGGGGGAGGGAAATAAAAAGGGGGGCGTTAGCCCCTTTTAGAGATACTCTTTGTTTGGTCTAGCATAAATGAATAGATGTTTTATTGATGGCATCTGAGGGTAAGGAGAGTTTTAGAGAGGCGAAGCCTCTCTTATATAATAATTTCCCCCTCCCTTATCAAGGGAGGGGGATAAAGGGGGAGGGTTGATAAATAATCCCCCAAAATTTTGGCTTGACGTCTATCTTATTTCCCCCTTAGAATGAAGTGGCTATGTTTGAGATTCTCAGTGATAAGTTTAGCGCTGTATTTCGCAAGCTGAGCAGCCGGGGTAGGCTTGGTGAAAAGGATATTGATGATGCCCTGCGCCAGGTGAGGTTAGCCCTTCTGGAAGCAGATGTAAACTTTAAGGTGGTCAAGGATTTTACCACCATGGTGAGGGAGCGCTCCCTTGGTGCTCAAGTATTGCAAAGCCTGACTCCAGCCCAGCAGATAATCAAAATCGTCAATGAGGAGCTTATCGCAATACTGGGTGGGGAGCAGAGTCGCCTCGTATCATCATCTCGTCCTCCTTCTATAGCCATGCTGGTGGGGTTGCAGGGTTGCGGTAAGACCACCACCGCTGCCAAGCTAGCCCTTCACTTAAAACACACTGGGCAGCGCCCGCTCTTGGTAGCTGCCGATAACCGCCGACCGGCAGGCATTGAGCAGCTAGTCATCCTGGGCGAGCAGCTTGACATTCCAGTTTATCGGGAGGCTGCTGACGCTAGGAGTAAGGATGTTTGTGCTCATGCTTTGAGCAGGGCTAAGGAACTGGCTGCTACCTGGGTTATAGTTGATACTGCTGGTCGTATGCATATAGATGAGCCTATGATGGAGGAGCTTGCTCAGGTCAAAAAGGAACTGGAGCCTGGTGAGGCACTGCTGGTGGTCGATGCCATGACCGGGCAGGATGCAGTGCGGATGGCTGAAGAGTTCGATTCCAGAATAGGCTTGACCGGGCTTATCCTGACCAAGATGGATGGGGATGCCCGTGGTGGGGCGGCTCTTTCCATCAGGCGGGTTAGCGGGGTACCTATCAAGTTTATTGGTATCGGTGAGAAGGTTGATGCCTTTGAGCCTTTTTACCCTGACCGTTTAGCATCACGTATCCTGGGTATGGGTGATGTGCTGACCTTCATTGAGAAGGCGGGAAAGACCTTCGATGAGCAGCGGGTCAAGGAGCTGGAGAAGAAGGTGCGAACTGCCAGCTTCAATTTAGACGACTTCCTATCTCAGCTGAGGGATATCAGGAAGATGGGACCTGTAGCCCAACTGGTAGAGATGCTGCCAGGTGTATCACAGCTGGCACGGCGATTACCTGAGGGCATGGAAGAGAAGCAGCTAAAGAAGGTTGAGGCGATGATACTTTCTATGACCCCTGAGGAGAGGCGTAATCCAAATATTATTGATGGAAGCCGACGGCGTCGCATTGCTCAGGGGAGTGGGGTAAAGCCACAGGATATCAATCAGCTCCTTAACCAGTTTCGTCAGATGCAAAAGCTGATGAAGATGGGTATCGGCGGTAAAATACCCCCCAATTTACGGGAGATGTTTGGCTAGTTTTATCACTCCAGATAATCCTTTAACTTGCGGCTTCGGCTGGGGTGGCGCAGCTTACGCAGTGCCTTAGCTTCAATTTGGCGAATTCGCTCTCTGGTTACGCTAAACTCCTTCCCCACCTCCTCCAGGGTTCGGCTTCGCCCATCCTCAAGACCAAACCTGAGTTGAAGCACCCGTTGCTCACGAGGGCTGAGGGTGGACAGCACCGTATCGATTTGCTCCTTAAGTAGCTGTTTGGAGGCAGCATCAGCCGGTGGCAGAGCATTGCGGTCCTCTATAAAGTCACCTAAGTGGCTGTCCTCCTCCTCACCCATTGGTGACTCCAGCGATATTGGCAGTTGTGATACCTTGACTATCTCCCCCACCTTTTCTGGAGATATTTCCATTTCTTTACCGATTTCCTTGGCTGTAGGCTCTCGCCCATATTCCTGAGCCAGACGGCGACTTACCCGTAGCAGTTTATTGATGGTCTCAACCATATGAACTGGGATGCGAATAGTGCGAGCCTGGTCAGCTATAGCTCGAGTAATAGCTTGACGAATCCACCAAGTGGCATAGGTGCTGAATTTATAGCCTTTACGGTAATCAAATTTCTCCACTGCTCTAAGCAGTCCAATATTCCCCTCCTGAATAAGGTCGAGGAGCGACATGCCTCGTCCAATATGTTTCTTGGCTACGCTGACCACCAAACGCAGGTTGGCTTCAGTGAGGTGGGTCTCTGCCTTTTCAGCCTCACGCTCGATATTCTCTAGGTAAGCTTGGAGCTGCTTCTCATAAGCTTGAATGGAATTGATGAAATCAGGCTTTGTCACCAAGGTCTCTATGTCAGCCAGAGAGACGCTATCTCCAATAGCATCGAGGACTTCCTTTGGTAGCAGGTTGATATTTAATGCAGGCTCTGTAAGAAGCTGTTCTGCTTCAGGTATAGATTTATCTGTCTGGTGAGCAATGGCCAGGATTAGCTGTGGTCTTATCTCGCTATCAATGCTTTCTCGCAATTTAGCGTTGGAGATGTTCTCTAGAAAGCTGGCAGCAGGTGTTAGGTGGAGCTGTTCTTGGAGGAGATGGATGGTGGTGGAAGCCTGAGACAACTCCAGAAGTATAGTAAGTATTATTTCAGTTGCCGATGGGTCTCTCCCATATCTCTGTAGGTAGCCCTGTTTAATCTCTTTGATGCGTTTACCCTCCTCCATCTTTCTGGCCAAATCCTTTTCCTCATTAGCAGTGAGAAGGTGCACCCTGCCAATTTCGTGAAGGTACATGCGAACCGGGTCATCTACTACCTCCTGCTCTTCCAGATGCCCTAGTGGCGTTTCTAGCTCTAAATCTAAGGTGGACTCTGGTTTCTGAATCTCAAGGTGCCTTGCCTCACGCCATAGTGGCCTTGGCTGAGTTATGTCTTCAGTCTCTGTTTCTTCCTCAGATTCATGGAAGCGGGCATGTGAACCGGTTGTCCCCTCCGATTCGGCCTCTAGCCTCTCATCTTCCTTATTTTGTGGTGGGAAGTGTCTACTATCCTCACTGTTTTCTAGGTTCATTTCCTCACCTCAAAGAGTCTTCGACCCCCTTTGCTCCGGCCTCCCCCGACTTTTTTGAGCAAAAACTTCGCCCAATTGGATATTGACCTCTACCCCTTGCTCCTTAAGTTTAGCCAGGTCGGCAGCCCTGCCTCCTGACTGAGCTTCTAGGGCTAATACTGCCTCTATTTTCGTCGCCAGGCTGCGGAGGAATTTTTCCCGTAGCCGAAGAGCACATTCAGCATATTTTTGTTCTATTTTAGTGCTCGATAAGTTCTTGGTTAATAGGGCATCAAGGTGCTCATGGGTTGCCGGGTCAAGTGCCTCCTTAAGTGATTCTATTTTATCACTCCGCTGCCAGGCGATAAAGATTTCACGGTTTTCGCTGGTTTCGAAGTATTCAGGCGAAAGCCCTTCATCCCTGGCCTTAAGCTCTGGGTGCTGCAGCAGTAGAGCCAGGCAATATTCCTCGATGGGGCTGGACAAAAGTGGGTGTAGATGTGTCGCCATCTCTTGTTTTGGCTCCTCAGCCCTGCCTCTCCCTTGTCTAGGTCTAATTCTGGTTAGAGCAGCTTCTATACTGCGTTCGCTGACCTTGAGTAGGTGAGCCAGTTTTTGTAGATAGTGGGCTTGGCGTATATCATCCTTTATCTTGGAGATGATGGGCAGAAGCTTATCTACGGCTGAAGACTTGCCCTTGGCTGTAGTCAGGTCAAGCTCAGAGGCGACCATATTGAAGGTATAATCGACTACAGGCAGAGCCTCTCCCAGTAGTTTTTCCCAAGCTTTTGCATCTTCTTTAATAACATCGTCGGGGTCTTTGCCTCTGGGCAGGATGATAACCTTTACCTCAGCACCAAGGGTGTTTTCATAGTCCACAGCTCGTAATGAGGCTTCATCTCCAGCAGCGTCGGCATCAAGGGCTAAAGTTATGTTTTTGGTCAGTCTCTTTAGAGCGCTGACCTGTTTCTCGGTAACTGAAGTCCCCATAGAGGCAACTACATTGGGGAAACCATTCTGGTGGGCAGTGATAACATCCATATAGCCCTCTACAATCACCGCCAGTTCTTGCTGTCTAATCGCCGCTGTAGCCAGGTTTATGCCGTAAAGGCTGCCGCTTTTATCGAAGATTGGCGTCTGTGGCGAATTAATATATTTAGGCAATCCTTCAGCCGAAGGATCGAGCACCCTTGCCCCAAACCCGGTAATGTGTCCCCTGGCATCCCATATGGGGAACATTAATTTGTTGCGAAATCGGTCATGGGTTTTTCCTGCCTCTCCTTCACTCTTTGAGTGAAGGATTAAGCCAGCGGTCAGCAGTTCGCTCTCGGTATAGCCTCTATCCATAAGGTATTGCTTTAACCCTTCCCAGCTATTGGGGCTAAAGCCCAGTTGGAAGTCGGCAATGGTTTTCGGCGAGAAACCTCGTCCTATGAGATAACTTCGTGCCTTTTCTCCAGCCGGGGAGTCGAGTAGCAGATTGTGGAAATACAGAGCCGCCGCCTCGTTAATCTGGTATAACCTTTGCCTCTCCTCGCTTTCAGCCCCCGGTTCAAATCTTGACGGGATGGCGACCCCCGCCCTTTGGGCAAGAAGGCGCAGCGCTTCCCCAAAGTCAATGCCCTGTTTTTTCATAATGAAGGAAAAGACATCGCCACCGGTATTGCAGGCGCCAAAGCAATGCCAGCTCTGCTGCTCAGGGTAGACAAAGAAGGATGGGTGCTTTTCACTGTGGAACGGGCATAGCGCCCTGAAGGTTCGCCCGGCTTTGGTTAAAGAGGCATACTGACCAATAATATCTACGATGTCTATTCTCTGTTTTACTTCGTCTATAACGCCCATATTAATTTTGTAACCCTATCCCCTTCAATCTTCCCTTAATGATTTGTTATTTAGCCTTGCCTTTTGTCAATGACAGCTCTTCAGCCAGCCTCAGGGCATATTGGTCGCTCATGCCGGCGATATAGTCCACCACCCTACGCTCCACCTCGTCACTATAAAAACGGTATTCTGGTGGCAGCCTATCTTCATGCTCATTGAAGTATTTGTATAGCGAGCGAACCACCTCTCTCGCCCTTTCTGCTTCCTCCTGTGCCGAGCGTATATTGTACACCCGCTCAAAGAGAAATTTACGCAAGGTATTAGTTGCCTCCAGAATCTCGGGGCTCATACCTATAGTGGGATTTTCTTTGTCCTGACCCCTTACTGCCCATGAGTGCTCAATGATATCGCAGACCATAGTACTGATGCGGAGAGAGCGGGAATTACCTAATTTGACAATGGCTGAGAGGGGTAAATCGCCTTCAGAAATCATGCCGGCTCTTATGGCATCATCAATATCATGGTTGATGTAGGCGACGGAATCTGAAATCTTAACCACTTCACCCTCAAGGGTATTAACCTTTCCCCATCCCTCCCCCCAGATATCTACCCTTGTCTTGGAGTGATTTAAGATGCCGTCTCTCACCTCCCAGGTGAGATTGAGCCCTTGACCATTATTCTCCAGAAGGTCAACCACGCGCAGGCTTTGCTCATTATGCCTGAATCCCTGGTGATACAGTTCGTTTAGAACCTCCTCGCCAACATGACCGAAAGGGGTGTGACCCAAGTCATGACCTAGGGCAATTGCCTCAGCCAAATCCTCATTGAGGTTCAGGGCTCGAGCAATAGTGCGGGCTATTTGAGAAACCTCCAGGGTGTGAGTGAGCCGTGTTACATAATGGTCACCCAAGGGAGCAATGAAAACCTGCGTCTTATGCTTGAGTCGGCGAAAGGACTTGCAGTGGATGATGCGGTCGCGGTCATGCTGAAAGGCGGTGCGAACCGGGCAGGGCTCTTCATTTTTAAGCCTGCCCCGCGAAGACTTGCTTTTCACGGCATAGGGTGAAAGGCTCTCCTCCCTTTCTTCAGCTAGCTGGCGGATATTAAGCTGACCAATCATCGACCTTCTAATCTGGCTTCTGCTTTAGCAATTATCTCTCTGGTGGTGCCAATCATATCCGGGCTTACTGAAACCGAGGTGATGCCCCATTCTACCAGCTTTTCAGTAAGTTCGGGGTATACTGATGGTGCCTGCCCGCAGATAGAGGAGGTGACACCCATAGCCTTGGATACTTTGATAGCCCTCTCCAGAGCTATAAGTACAGCCTCATTTCGTTCGTCGAATATCTCGGCTAACTTTTCGCTATCCCGGTCAATCCCCAGAATAAGCTGGGTCAGGTCATTTGAGCCAATGGATATGCCATCAATGCCAAGTTCAAGGAATTTATCCATAAGGAAGATGTTAGATGGCACCTCAACCATCATCCATAATTTAAAGTCTTCAGAACGCTTTAGTCCCTCAGCTTCCATAATTTCCTTGGTTCTGGCTAGTTCATCAACCGTCCTGACGAAGGGAATCATCACCCACAGATTTTTGTAGTTCTGCCTCACCTTCTTTATGGCTTCTATCTCCAGTTTAAACACCTCAATGTCCGTAATATATCGGGAGGCTCCTCTATAGCCAAGCATAGGATTCTCTTCAATCGCCTCGTATTCTTCACCGCCTTGGAGTTTCCGATA
>Ga0209986_10000419_pt1 | contig 40693 bp, 34 predicted proteins | sample BlataG_FD_183168 | JGI IMG/M metagenome (GOLD analysis project Ga0209986, IMG submission 183168) | Deep subsurface microbial communities from Black Sea to uncover new lineages of life (NeLLi) - Black_00105 metaG (SPAdes) (version 2) | ecosystem: Environmental > Aquatic > Marine > Oceanic >... | reverse complement strand
GAAAATTAGATTCGCATATTTTTTTTTTTTTTTGTTTTTGTATGTTATCAATTGTCCTTCTTGTATATAAAACTAGAAAAATAAAAAAAATTATTTCTTGCATTATATATATTTTTAAATTAGATATAAATCTGAAAATTTTAAAAAAAAGGTCAAAGTATGGAATTTAGATTCAGTAATGATTTAGAAATATATGATTTAAATTTTAAATATTTAATTTTTTTATCAGTAAGATTTAACGCGTAAAAAAAAAAATATATATATAAAACCATTTAACATTTATATTTTTTTTTTTTTTGAAAAAAAGACTTAAAGAAATGTTGAATAGTATATTTATAAAACATAAAATGGCAAAGCAAAACAAATCAAAATCTAGTTCTAAAAAGGTTTCCAAAAAAGATGGAAAAAAAAAAACTGTAACTCAAGTTAATTTAACTGCACCAGTTCAAGAATCTGCACCTGCACCTGTTCCTGCGCCTGCGCCTGCGCCGGTTGAAGTAAAAAATGTAGTTAATGATGATGAGCCACAAGTATGGGAAAAACATTCAGAAACATTTACTAGTTTAATTGCGGAGCTTCAAACATGGAGATCTAATATTACATCAATGATTGCTACTGTAAGAGCACTTCAAAAATCTGTTGAAAAGGAAATTAAAAATTCGCAAAAGAAAAGTAAAAAGCAATCAAACAAACCTAAGAGAGAGCCAAGTGGGTTTGCGAAACCAACTGAGATTTCGCATGAACTTTGCGATTTCCTTCAAAAGCCATATGGTACAGAGATGGCTAGAACTGAAGTAACAAAATACCTTACACAATACATTAAACAATTTAATTTACAAGAACCATCTGATAAAAGAAAAATTAATCCTGATTTAAAATTATCAAAACTTCTTGGATGTGAATCGACAGATGAGGTAACTTATTTCAATCTTCAAAAATGGATGAAACCACATTTTTCATCTGCGCAAACATCAACACAATAAGATATTTAATGTAATTTTTTAATAATTAATATAATTTTTTTTAAAATTAATGAATAGAATATTTTTAAAAAAAGTTTAATATAATGTATGATAGAATTATTTCAATAAACTTTGGATCCAGTCGACCATGGTGGTATCGTCATTAGTTGATTTTGTTGATTTTTTTTTTTTTTTGGATGATTTTTTTTTGGATCCGCCACATGGTTGATTATTGTATCGAGGATTTCTATTTCCAAGGGAATAGGCATAATTAGTTTTTACGACACCTGGTCCTCTGGGTAAAGGACCCATAATATTGAGTCCTTCTTGTGGTGCATATATATTTTTACCGGGAATATAATTATCATAACAATTACAATTTGCGCCTCCTCGGTTTCGTTTTTTTGATTTATTTGATTTTTTTTTTTTTTTTTTTTTTTTTTTTTTTTTTTTTTTTTTGTTTTTTTTTAAATTTTTTTTTTTTTTTTCCTCCAATATTTTCTTGAGTCCACATATTCCAATTTTTAAAATTAGCAATATCTAAATTGCTTCCGGTCATATTTTTAGATATTTGAATTGCATTACCAAAAGGATTATTTGGGGATCCATAATATATTGGCTTTCGTGCTAAGGTAATTTGCTTATTTGAATTGTCAACACATGCCTTAATACCATCTGACATATTACAATTTCTTAATGGAACTTTACTAAAATTAGTTCCTCCTTTTAATTTTTTTTGATTTTTTTTCATGTATTAAAATATAATAAGAAATAAATTAATCAATAATTAAATTTTATTTAATCAATAAAAAATTATTAATTTTTTTAGTATTATTATAATCTCCCATATATATATAATAAATTTAGTTAAATGACATCCATTTCTACTCCCACATGCTCCAACTGTGATCTTCAAAGTCTATCTCTATTTTCCATATTCTTTTTAATATTTAATGAACTTATTAAACAATCACCATTCATATTACTCATCTCTACTTTTAGTGAAGGACTCCTTTATAATGATATACGTGGTCTTCTTCTTTTTTCGGGTCTTTTATTCAATTTATTCCTCAATCGTTTTTTTAATCGGTTCACAAAAAAAAAATTAAGTCATCAATGCTATTTATATAATTGTATAAATATTTCTGGCACACCATATCTTCCTGCACAAAGTATTGGCTTCTTTGCAGGTTTTATTATCGCCATGATGATGTTCAAAAAAAATTATCGAGCTGTAGCTCTATCCTATATTTCAATAGTTTGTTTTATTGTTTGCTACCAAGGTGTAAAATCAGGATGCACTAGTTTTATAAGTGTTTTAATTAGTTTAATTATTGGTATTTTAATTGGTTGTATGTGGGCTGCAATAACAGCAGGAAATTATACAGATTCATATAATGATAATGATCAAAATTTCCAAAATATGAATGAAACAGAATGCGATAAAAGAAGAAGAAGTGAATTAAACCTGGATGATAGTAGTAATGATAATCAAAATTATCAATGTGCAGCATACAAGAATGGTAAGATTTTGAATAAATAATTTTTAACAAAAAAGATTTTTAAAAAAAAAATATTCATATATATTATATGAATTTAAAAATAATAGATCTTTTTCAAAAAAACCAAAACTGTGATAAATTTGATTTTATAGTTGAATCATCATCTTGTAATGACAATTGGACTATCATTCATAATGTGGAATTTAATGAAAATTTTATTAACAAAAAAAAAATTTGTATCTCTAATTAAATTCATATCTTATTAGATAATTAAATAAATATTATGCAATTAATTATGCACATTTTAATTTTTAATAACTAAATGTAAGTCCATTTGGATTTATTTTAGAATAATAAAAGTTTAATATAAATATATTTGATAATATAATCCTTATAGATATTATTAAATAAATTAATCTGCAAAAAAAATCTAATTAATAATTAAATATGGTTAAAACACCACCCTGTGATCAATACGAACCACCAAGAAATATTTTATATCATAGAAATGGAAAACAATTTTGTAGAATATCTAAAGAAGGAAAAGGAAAAGAATATCAAATTCCACCATGTGACCAATATGGTCCAAATTATGTGATCTATACAAAAAATAATAAAGAATTTTGTAGGAAATCAAAAAGTCACATACAAAAACGAATTAATAAAAAAAGAAAAACTAAAAAACTTTTTAATGATAAACAAGATTGTAAAAATACTGGCATACGAAAATTAAATAAATATTCAAAATTTCTTAATATAAATCTATCCAAATATAATGATAAAGATTGGATTTGTCAAAATATTAATAATTTTTTTAATATTTCAGAACCAAATAAAGATACTATAAAATATGTTTCTAATATTCTAAAAATTAAAACTAAAAATAAAAAAGAAAAAGAATTATGTCATATTATAAAAAAAAAAATTATCTCGGAAAATAATCAAACTTTTAACGAAATCCTAAATTTAATTCAAAATAATAAAAAATTAACTGATCTTCAACTATCTTATTTAATTGTTAATCTAATAATTTCCATTATTAATCCTTATAATTTTCCTCATGATTCACCTATTCCTTTAAGTGAAACTTTATATAAAAAACTTATTAAAGATAAAAAAAAAAATGAATATATAGATAAAGATGATGAGATACTTTTAGAAAATTCACTTTATATAAAACTATGTCATTGTATCCAAAAATTATTTCTTAAAAATAAATTTCTAAAAGATATGTTTAATATGGAAATTGATAAAAATATTCAATATCCTATTTGTACCGATTCAATCTATAAACAAAGAGGATTTGAATTACCAAAAGATTCAATTAAAAATTGTTCTAAAAATTTTGATTGGTATAAATTAATTAACAATATACAAAAATCAAAAACGACTCATACACGAAATATCTTAAAAAAAAAAAAAAATAAATCTTCAACTAAAAAAAGAAAAAAAAAAGAATTAAAAGGAGGTGATGTTTTAAAAATAAATCCGGAAGGGTCTACTCTTCAATATGGACATATTGGTCCTATTGTACCAAATAAAACTATTATAAGAGATAATAATGAAATCGCATGTTTTAATAGTTTTAAAAAACATCCAGCGACACAATGGCCAAATCGATTTGCATGTCCTGATCGTAGATGTGATTATTGGGCAGGTAAAAGAAAAAAAAATAAAATGATTAAAAAATTAAAAACAAAAAAAAAACAGATGGGTGGTAATAGTAGTATTACAGATCTAACTAATAATAAAATGATACTTAAAGCGTTACCTAGCAATTCAGGAAAATATAATCAGCTTAAATATGGCGAAAAATTAGCATTAGGATTATATCCTGATTCCAAAAATTGGAAAAGTTGGATGAAAAATCATGACAATTATTATTGGGCAAGTAATTAATGTTACTATAATCTTTTTTAATTTTTAATAATTATTTTATTATATTTAAAATAATTATTAAAATTTAATGACACGTCAATCATATACTCAAATATTACCCATTCTGTGCGAGAAATCATGCGAAATATTAATTTATATTCCAATAGCAATATTTTATATATTTAGAGAATGTTGTATTTCTACTTATAATAAATGTAAAGAATGTAGCATTATGATAGAACAAAATATAGCAGATAGCGAATGTTCGTGTTGTAGATTTTCAACACCTGCTGATTTGAATAGTCGAATTCAAAAAGTATATTTACCTGAAAAAACACGATTGGATTCGGTAAAATCCGAGATTAGTGATCTAGAATATTATAATAAATAAGAAAATTATTTTTCATCTGAAAAATATCTCACGAACTAATTGGAAAAGTATAATTAATGGGTTTATCTTTATTATTTTCAACTAACATGATTTCTAAAACTTCCCAGATTGTTTCAACCATATGTATTTTAAAATCATCAGAAATTGGACTATATTCATCATTTATGATTTTATCTACATCCGACTTATTTTCTTTGGGACATAATACTAATTTAGCACCTGCTGATTTTGCACCTTGTACTTTAGAAGCCAATCCTCCAATAGCATGAACCGAACCATTTAAATCAATTTCTCCTGTTATGGCAACTTCATTTTTAATAGGAATATTCGTCAAAACAGAATAAATACAAGAAGTAATAGCAGCTCCAGCCGATGGTCCATCTTTAGGAGTTGCTCCCTCAGGACAGTGAATATGCAATCCAAAAACATTTTCTTCTCTCCATTCTTTATGTAATTCTTTTTTTATAGATTTGGGTAAAATATTATATGCTACGGTTTTTGCAACTTTCATACTTTCCTGCATAACTTCTCCCTGAGATCCTGTTAATTCTAATTTTAATTTTTGTTCAGATGGTATTTTAAAACATTCTATAATTGTTATTCCTCCTAGTCCGGTTGCTGTAGCATACAATCCATTTACTAATCCTACTCTACATGTTTTGGCAATTTCTTTCTTTATGACTTTTGGTTTATCAACAAAAATATCATTAGAAATGAATTCTGTAGTGACTTCGTATGGGAACTCTAATTTTTTACCATCAACCTCTTGTCCCATATGCCATCTTAAATTAATTTCACGTATAATTTCCCATAATTTTTCTTTTAATTTTCTCGCACCAGCTTCTAATGTATAAGTATGTATAATATATTTGATTATTTCATCTGTTAATATAATTTCATTTTTGAATCCTACAGCCTTCATTATTTCTGGTAACATATAATCTTTGGCAATACATAATTTTTCATGCAATTTCAATGATGTAAACTTAACTCTATGAATGCGATCTAATAATATTCTGTCAATCAAATCTGGATCATTATATGAAAATATAATCATTGCTTTAGATAGATTTAATGGCACTCCAGCAAAATATTTATCAAACCAAGAATCATTCTGAGAAGGATCAGTCAGATGTGTTAAGATACCAATAATTTCTTTTCCATGTTCAGTATGACTGACTTTATCCAACTCATCAATAAATATAATTGGATTCATACATTTACATTCCATTAATACATCGGCGATCCTTCCCCATGTAGACCCAACATATGTATAACTATGACCTTCTAATGTAGATCCATTAGCTGTACCTCCTAATGGTATAAAGCAAAATGGTCGTGGATTTCCTTCATCGTCAACTAAACATTGGGTTAATCCTTGTTTAGCTAAAGATGTTTTTCCGCATCCTGGCGGACCTTCAAATCCGAAACAATATCCTGCTTGTTCTCCTCCTATCCATTGTCCTATTAATCTAGTGATTTGGTTTTTGGCTTCTTCATGTCCATATACTGCTTTATCTAATACATTATTTACATTTTCTAAATATTTTTTTTTTTTGATTTTGTAATTATTCCATTCGCTACATAATGTATTATGTTTTTTTTTGAGTTGCATTAATGTTAAATCATTATCTTTTTTAAATGTAAATGAAATTTTTAGAGTATTCAAAATATTTTGTTTCATTTGATTATCTAGAACTACAAATTGATTACAAAAGAAATCATATATTATTTCTTTAATGTTTTGTAATGTGTACTTACCTGATTTAATTTTTGATTTGAAAATATCGGATCCTTCCAATGATTCTAATGATTCTTTATCTAAATTTGTTTTCACAGTTGTAATAAATTCAAAACATTTTTTTTTGGTAGTAAATGTATTAATCAAAGTTTTTATTTTATTTAAATCATATTTGATCATTGTTTTTCCTTTATCATCTTCAAGTAAATTGAATTGTTTTGAATTAAAATCTACATATTTATCAATTTCATGAGCTGTAACTGTAGAATCATCAAATTCCTTACAATTATTTTTTATATTTTCTATAAATTTATTATTAATGTTTAATTTTAATAAACAATTAATATCACTTTTTATTTTCATTTGAAAATCCTGTAAATAACATAATATATTTTCTTTCTTAAATATTTCAAAAGGTAATCTTAATAAACCATCTAAATATTGTTGTGCTTTTACACAATTATCTCCATTTTTACTATTTATTTCTTTTAATTTTTCCATTGCTTTTGATTTTATATATTCATTACATTTTAGCAAAAAGATTCGTTTTTGATAAGGAATCTCAAATTTATCTATATTTTCTAATTTATTTTGATAATTATTCACATTTGTAATTGCAATCTTAAATAATTTTTTAATTGTCCAATGTAATGAACAAAAGACTTGCTCATGTAGAAGTTGTGGTTTCATTAAATATGACTCTTGAGAAATCATATCATACATCAAATAAGCCAAATATTGTGTTTCTTTATCACACGACGGCATCAAAAATAATGTTAACATATATCTTTGTTTAGAAACAGAACTAGATAAAAATTCTTTTACTAAAGCGGCAATAGTCTTTTGTTTTAATCTAGATAATTCTTTGTATGCTTTTAAACATTTATCCACTAGTTCTGATTCATCAAAAACAATAAAATCTCTAATAGATATTTGATTTATAAACGCCATTTTAAAATTGATATTTCCAATCGTACTTACCTCTAATGCATCTATTAAATTTTTTTTTTTTATCTCTAAAGTTCCTCCTATTGTTGATAAATTCAGCGGATCATCCAAAAAGATCCCATTAATGATTAAAACCGATTGACTATCAGGAAATAATAAATATATTTTTCCTCCTGATAAAACTTCATGTAATGATGATGTATTATCTGTATTATATGGTTTACATATTATGTTTATATTATCATTTTTATCTAAATATTTAATAATATCAGTATCTAAATAATTTTCATTTTTTTCATTGTTTTTATCTGCAAATATTCCATATTTTACAATAGTAGTTTTATTAACATTGTTATCTGTGATAATATTATTTTCTTCATCAATTTTGTATTTTATCAATCCCTTACAACTGAAAATACGATCATAAAATTTTAATAATTGTTTGTTTATGTTTAATGGTAATTCATTTTCCTTAATATTCATTTCAATTTCTATTAACTGAAAAATTGAAATTGTTCCTATTTTAGCTAAAATTATTTTAATTTTTTTCATTATTTTGTCTAATTGCTCATCAATTTCTAAAAAATAATCATGTATATTAAATATTGGATTTTTTATTTCATACAATTTTTTATAGATATTTGAATATTCATCTCTTAATTCTTCCAAACGCTCCATATTTAAATTATAATTTTCTTGATTTACAAATCCGGTTGTATATGATTTATGCAGAGTAGTCATTAAACAAAAAAGATAATTATAAATTTTTGAACATTTATTAGTTAATTCATTTCTTTTTTTCTTTTTCGAAATGTAAATAAGTTCAATTTTCTTTACAATTCCAATTAAATAATTTTCATTTATAATATCCATTATAATTCTATATTAGAAATTATTTTTATTTCTTAAATTTAATAATCAAAAATACATATTTTTTATTAATAAACCCTCTCCGATTTATTTTTATCTAATCAGTTGATACAATAGTTGAAATCTTTAGTTTCATTTCTTTATTTGTACATTCAATATTATTAAATATACTTTCTTCTGTATTCAAATTTAAATCTATATCATCATTTTTTAATTCATTATTATCAATTTCGGAATTCTCAAATATTGAATCTTGTTTTAATAATTTATTGTTAGAATAATCATTGCTATTTAAGAATAACCCAGAATCTTTCTTAGCTTCTTCTGATAAATTATGAACATCCAAATTCACATTTAAACCATTCCTAAAATATTTATCCATCAATAAATTACATTTTCTTACAATATTTGTATTGTGTTTCATTATATTTTGTATTTCATTAATTTCATGTATACATGTCGAATAAATTGCAGGATTACTATTTATATTAATATCATTTGTTATTAACATCTGATATGCATTCAGATCTAATATTTTTAAATCATCTTTTTGCAAAAATTTTATAAATAAATTTGGTTCATAATCGATTTTTGAAAGCTCTTTTAGTTTCTTAGTTTTTAATAATATATCTTCAATTAGAAAGTAAAAATCTATCAACTTTTTATCTTTTAAATACGATTCTATTAAATTTTTTTTTAATCCAAAATGATTATTTTTATAATTTTTTATATCTAATCTTAAATTTTTTGGAATCCATATTTTTATCTTATCTTCATTCTCCAAAATATTATTAGAAATCATATCACGATTTTCCCAACAAATGTTCACCCAAATTAAAACAAAAATTGATCTATATGACCATTGCTCAAATAAAATTGTAAATTTTATTATTAATCGATAAATATCTCTTTTTGGTATCTTGTAATATATTTCAGATCTACTTAACTGACGGTCAAATATAAATCTTGATAATGATACTAAATTTATTATTCTCTTGATTTTTCTAGGATTAACTTTAAGATAATCCAAATTTAAATATATATAGTCTAATTCATCTTTTGTCATATTCATTTTTAACATATTTTTCAAATTTTTATTATTATCATCCTTCGTAATTTCAACCCACATAAAATCCTGAAATTTTAACATTTTACATAAATAATTGTATTTATAACCATATATATTTTCTGAAAATATATTTAATAATTTATCATTCATAACAATATTTCTTAGAGATAAAACTTTCGTACCATAATTAGGATTACAATATAATAATATTTTATTACTTTCTTTATGTAAATAATAATATTTATTAATTTGCTTCCAATCATTATATATATTTCTTGACTTATCCAATTCCTTATTTGTAAAATTATTCTTATATAAACTTAAAATCAAAAATTTAAATTCCACAAAAAAATTATAATACGGATATGTCTTAATTACATTATAAATTGATTCAATATTGTAATCCTCTATATCAATCTGTATCATTAACTTCTCAATATCAAATATTTTATCTCCACTTTTAAAATCATTAAAACTTTTATTAATATAATCATCATCTACCACATTATTTTCTCTATTCTCAGTCTTTAAATTATTTAGTTTGAAATAAGCTAAATATAAATCTTTAAATATATCATTAATTAATTCATTATTATCCCCTCTATTTACGAATAATAATTCTTGAGTTATCATCATTGCATCATTTAATTTTAAATTTTCAATAAAATAATTAATGATGTTCTCATTAGCCAATGGATAATATAATAAATTTTTTTCAAAATTAATAGAATCCCTAGTAACCAATAAAAATAAATATGAATCTAAAAGATATTTATATCTGCTTTCACCACATATATTACCATCACTATCTTGTCTATATTCAATTAAAAATTTTTTAAATCTATTAATATCTTCAGTATCAATTTGTATATTTTGTCTAATTTGATTCTGATTTTCTATATATATTTTATCTAACATTTGTAAAAATTCTCTCTGCAATTTAATATTACTATTAATTAATTTTAAATCAGAACTAAATAGATTCATATCATCTCTCAAACATATTTCATATATTGCATTTTGAAATATACCATCATCCTCCACTTTTAATTTTTTTAAATTATTCTCATTAAATTCTAATAAATAATGATAAAAAATATTCATACAATTATATAAAACTTTTAATGGATATTTACTCCTTTCCTTGATTTGATAATATTTATTATAATTCTTATTTTTCATTCCCAAAATAGTTTCCAAATAATAATAATTAGTTTCAAATCCCCATCCTTCATTTACTATTAAATCTTTTAAAACAATCATCTTAAAAAAATCTTTACTTAAACTATTCTTTAATCTTTCTTTTTCATAATTATCTACAATCCTATTCAATGACTCCAAATATTTAAATAAATTTATCGCTAATAAACTAATGTCTTTGTTTATTTTTTTAATATTTATTTTTTTTTTATCATAATTTGACCATAAACTAAAGTTTTCTATTTTATTAATAAATTGATCATAATCATATTCATCAATCTGATAACATATTTTATTATTTTTGTTCTTTAATCTATCATTCCCACCACACTCTAATAATTTTTTTAACCATTCAGTTTTATTGAAATATATACAATAATGTAATATTGTATTACCATTCTCATCTTGATAATTAATTATATTTTTTGTATTAAAACCATTTTTTATGTTCTTAAATAATGTTTTTTCCAAATCACAAATATTATCATTAATATTTTGGATTTTAATATCAATTTCTCTTTTTTTCATGATATATTTTAGACTAATACTATTTAATTTTTCTTCATCTAGTTTTATTTTGTTATCATTTATATTTTTTTTTAATAAATATAATTTTTTTGATGTTCTAAATTTCACTATTTCTTCAAAAATTTTAATTCTATTTATTTCATCTTCTTTTAAATTTCTTATTGCATTTTTTTTTTCAAAACTTTCTAATAATGATGTGATTATATTATCATTATGAATGAAAATCATTAAAAGACTTCTATGATTAATTTTTAAATTTAATATTTCATTACTAATATCCAATGGATTTTTTAATAAAAATGAATATACAAAATTTTTTTCTTTTAATTTATCAGAGGATAACATATCCAAAAATTTCATCGTCCTATTTAATTTTATTTTTTTTGTATTCTCAACAACTACTGACCTATTTTTTGAAAATATATTCTTCTTTTTTAAATCAAAATTTAATAATGAATCTTGTCTATTAGTTCTATTATCCTCTGTTCTATACATAGGCTCATCTATTTGGATTCTTTGTTTTAGATCTTTACCCACAATTACATAATCCCTATTTTTATTAAATGTAAAATCATCATATTTTGCTAAAATTTTTATAGTATTTTCAAAAATATTTCTTTTAACATTTAAATTCATGAATTTTTCATTATTCGAAATATCTATTTCATTAATTATTGCATCACTATTACTTTTATGATTTATTTTTGTCTTTTCGTCATTCAAATAAATAAATGTTTTTTTCATTAACGTATGATGATATATATCATCCTTAGATTCAGATGATAATAATTCTAAAAATCTTTCATTATTTTCTTCCAAAATCATATCCAAACATTTTCTTTCATATGTTTTTTTTAAAGAACACCAATTTTTTAGTGGAATTTTATTAATTTTTAATCCATTCGTACTTGTACTATTATTTCTAAAATCAACTAAAGTAGTAATATATTTTTTATAAATATTATTCAATCTAAATGTAGGACTATTATTACATAAATGACTAAATATAAATAATTTCTCTAAATTCTCATTATTTTTTTTATAATTTAGTAATATTTCATCATTTATATTTAATTTAATTGTAGAATCATTAATTATCATCATTCTGAATTTATTTGTATTATAATTTCCAAATGTAGGATTATTGATATCATCTAAATCTGTTTTGATTTTTTTTAATTTATTCGCTTTTCTCTGATCTCCAAAAGAATGATAATCAAAATTTATAAGAGATTTTACATTTTTTATAAACTCGTTCTTTCTAATAGGACTTTCTATTGAGGAATATTCTTTAAAGTTGGAATCTGAAACACACCGAATTTCTTTTAATTCTATTTCTCTATTTAAATTAAATTGTTTTGATTGGTCTATTTTTTTTTTTTCAATATTCATTGAATTCATATTTTTTATTTCATCCAAATCCATTTCATTTTCGTAATTCAAAAAATAATCAACTGGCTGTTCCAAATTTATTGTTTTATCATTTTTAAAATAATCTATCAAAATTTCATCAAATTGCTTTGCTGGTAAAAAAAAATCAAAAAAAAGATCTTGCGTCTTTAACTGGATTTTCGGAAAATATTTTATCTTATGATTATTTATCTTTAATATATAATTTTCAATAAAATTATTATAAAATTCATGATTATCAATCGTGATTAATGTCATTTTATAAGGAATAAATTTATGTAAATCTTCCATTGATGCATTTTTTAAGAAATTTATTACTGATAAACAAATATTCTTATATTTACTTTCATAATCAAAATGTTCTAATGAATAATCTTCTATCATTACACTATTCAAAAAATTATTTACAATTAAATTATCATGAATATTAGTAATTTCTATGAATTTTTTTTTTATTTTAGTTTTATCTAGACGAATCATAAAAATTTTCTTGATGATACAATCATAAAAATCTTTAAATATTTTGATAATTTTATTTACTGATCCTTTTTGGGATTTTATTTTTTCAATTTCATTTTGGATGAAAAAAAGATTCAATATAAATAAATCCATTTCCTCTTCTGAAAAACTTTGTGAATTTTTTAATATTTTAATAATATTTTTATCATTATCTTCAAAATAGATTTCGTGATTAAATAATGTGTTTTTTTTAAGAACTAATATAGATTTACAAAATTCTTTTTGAAACAAAAAATATTTTTTAATATCTTCGTTAAATTTACAATCTAAAGTCGCCAAATCTTTTGGAATTTCAAAATGATTTATACCAATCCTAGTTGTTTTTTCATTCGCTATAATATAATGATACGATTTTTCAATACCTATAAGATCCCCAGTTATATTTTTAATTACTCTATTTATAATATTTAATTTTAAATTGTTACAAATATCATTCGTTAAAAAAAAATTATTGATAAACTCATCTAATAAATTCAAAATCTGTGAATTGTAATCATCCTCTAACAAATTTTTTATATAGTTTTTTACATTTTTTCTCTCTAAATTACTCTTTCCTAATACAAATGGTATCTGAATGATTTTATCCAAAAATTCATAACCATTTATACCAGCTTCCAATAATGTTTTATCATAAGTACTCTCAATTGCTTTAATCACTATTCTTGGATCAATTGCAAAAAATGTTATATATCTTGAATCGTTTTCCGATAATAATAATTTAACCGCATTTAATACATCCACAGCCTTTTTATAATTACATCGATCTAAATCATCTATAAATATAATTATTCTTTTATTGTTATATCTTAAAAATTCAGAAACAATCTCCATTTCCTTTTTCACCTCATTCATAAATCCTAATTCCAAATCTGTTTGATAAGCCTTCTTTTTTAAAACGTTCGCCTGACTAAATGCCAATTCCTTTATCATATTTAAAGACTTTAATAATAATATACTCGCTGTTCCACCAGTTCCTACTAATAAACTGATCATACCTGCTGTATCATATCCATATATATCCAAAATTTCTAATAAAATAAATCCTATCATCACTGGAATACCAATAAAAATTATGTAAGAAAAACTCCATCTTAATTTTTCACTCAAAGTTGGATGTTCATATTCAAAAAAACGAAACCATCTTGTTCTCAACCAACCAAATCTTTCTTCCATAGTTTCATGTATAGTTTCTATTAGTCCAGCCCATAAATTATCACTTCCCTCAAATATCCATGCATTAAATTCAATAATTATATTTTCACTTTCACTCTGACAACATCCATTTATAGATTGTTTGAAACATTTTAAAAACGTCCCATCGTTATCTTTTATTTTTCCAATATTGTAACAACATTTCTTAAAACTATCACAACATCCCATTTCAATATCATTTTCATTGTTATTATCTAACTCAAAATTATTCCTAAAACAACTAAATATACATCGCGTTAAATTATTTTCACAACAACAAATTGATTTTTCAATATACATTCTTTCCTTTTCTTCTTCAGAAATCTCCAATCGATCTTTTAAAATATTAAAAAGAAAACTTTTACCTTGTCCCCATTCCCCATAAATACCTATATTCATACTGTTTTGATCTTTAATTATTTCTAATAAAGCATCAGCATAAATTTCCATATCTAAATAATCATTACCATTTGGATTATCATTAAAATATCTTTCTTTAATACGAATATCTAAATTATTTTTGTTAATTTTATCATCCATTATAAAATTCTCCATTGTTATAACATATATTTTTTTATTCAATCAATTTCCTATCAACATTTTATGAACTCTATTGTAATTTTGTAAATGTTTCTCATCATAATGTTTTAATCTTCTTTGTCTTTCAATTTCTTCTCTCTCATCATTTTGCTTTCTTAAATTATATTCATATTGATCCTCTTCATTCATATTATAACTTATATTCGATCTAGCTTTTTCAAGATCCTCTACATTTTTATATTCTTTAATATTTACACTTCTCGTATCAATCAAATTAGAATTAGTATGCGCCATCTTTAAATCTGTAAAATTTAAACTGTCTGTATTACCACTAAAATCAACAATTCTATCTTCTCCTAGATTATTAAAAGCTAATTCATTATTAATATTCGTTGGAATTGGTTCTTTATATGTAATAACTTGATTTTGAGTATTTGCTTTCTTTGAATCTTCGAATACTGAATTAAAAACATTTATATTAAATTTATCCGAAAATATTTTGGGCTGATCGTTGATTTGTAAATGATCGTTTTTAAACCAATCTCCATATCCTTCATCATTATTATCCATTAGTTTATTATCATCATATATCTTGTTAAAAAGCTTAATATTAAAATTATCTTTATCAATATTTATATTTACTTTTTTTTCATTATTTTGTTTCTTCATATAATTTTTACCATCCTCTCTCATCGTATTAAAATCTTTATAGCTTGCATGATTCTTGAAATCTTCAACTATTGATAACCAAGCTTTAGTAATCAACTGAAATTTTTCAGTATTACCATTTGGACGATCAGGATGATACATTAACGCCATCTTTTTGTATTTAGATTTAATTACATCAATATTATCATTTTTATTACAACCCAATATATTATAAGGATCCAAATTATTTTCCTTCATTGTTGACAAATTTTTAATAAACTCATCCCGACGATCACGTAAATTTTTTTCAAATAATTTTTTTCTAATATTTTGACTATTCTGAAATTTTCTAAGCTGTTCTCTTTCATTTAATGAGAAATTTTTTCTAATATCATCTTTATCTAACTGATCATTGATTTTTTGTATTCGTTCATCTTTATTTACATTACTCATATATGATTCATGATTAAAATCATTTCTTTGTTGAAATCGTTCTTGATAATCAATTTCAAAATTATTTCGTGCTAATTTCCCTTGAATTTTTGGTTGACTTAAACGTGGTAAATATTCACTAGGTTTATTCACAATAGATGATCTATCTGTTGACTCTAAATGATATCTATTATTAATTTCATTATGATTATCCTCTAAAATAAAATCATTGTTAAAAAAATTCACTATCTTATTAATTTGATTGGATTGTTTTTCGATCATCATTCTTTGATCCTCAATTTGTCTTTTCTGATGTTTAAACAATTCTTGATCATATGATTTTTTATCTGCATTAGAATTTCTCATTAATAATATTCCTAACTTATCTTTTATTTTGTATAACGACTGTATGGAAATATTTTGTGACCTTAAACTATTACTTATTTTTTGATAACTCATCTTATCAATTAAACTATTCGAATATACCGAGTTCAATAAATTATCTGTTTCTATAATTAAATTTTCTCTTTCACTTCTAAACATTATAATTATATATTCATTTACATAAATTTTTAAATCGTTTAAACCAATCTCTATTAAATTTGATATTTTTTTCTAAAATTTATTTTTTTATTTACTCGCTGTAAAATAAAAAAATAAAAAAATATTAAGTTTGATTATTAAATCGGAGCGTTCCGAGTTGCCATAGGAAACGTTGCGCGCTTGTGCGCCAATGCCGATCAAAGATCGGCGTAGTAACACTCAAATTGTGCGTTCGCCCTAGTATCATTTCTATTGCGATTTTTTTTTTAGAACTTCACCTAAATATCTTGGATTTCTGTTTTCAGGCTCTATATAAGGAACATCAAAGAATTTGAAAATATCTTCTTCACTTTCAATAGTATCTGTATTTAATTTTTCAATAACCTTATTTTTCTTTTTATCCAATTTGTCAATCCCATGCTCACTCAATCTATAACCCTTTTCAATCGCCAATTGTCTAAATTTTGGATTAAAACTCCCAGAACCTGTGAAATAAAATAATGCAAATGGATATTCCTTCTTAGTAGTAAATAATACATCTACTCTTCTTGCCGGTAAATCACTATTTATCAATCTCGACATACCATTAAATTTCTTTTTACCAAAACCAAATTGGTCTATCAAATATCCTTTTCTTGTTAGCAAATCTATAAATTTCTTTAAGACTTTTTCATCATCATTCTTATCCTTTAATAATATATCTATATCACCACTTTTTTCAACTCCTCTTCTATAGCTACCTACAATCATAACTTTAAGATCTTTATCTATTTCCTTTCCAATTGATCTCAAATAACTATCATGTTTAACCATCTCCGTTCTTGGTATTTTCTTTTTGATATCATTATAATATTTAAGACCCTTTTTTTGAACATCATTCAATAGATCCCGATCATTATCCATTTTTTCATATTGTCTTTTTATAAGATCATCAATACTCTTAATATTATATTCTTTAACTAATTCTTTAGCTTTAACCGCTCCGATTCCATAAACTCTTTCTTGAATATTATTAATGATTTCATTATCTGTATCTTTTCTTATTCTCTCAGCAGCATCTAAATATCCGTTTTGAATAATTTCATTTATTTTTTTGATCATCTTATCTCCTACTCCTTTGTATTTTCGAAAATCTTCTCCATTTGTTACAATTTTATCTTTATAGTCTTCATTGATTGCATCAATTACTGCTTTATATGGACGAGCTTTAAAGAATTTTTTTTGATTTAATTCATTTTTTCTTAATATATCCAATTCTCGGATAATAAGATCATTAATAAATATTTCTTTTTGTTCTGATTCTTGCGCAATAGTATGATGTTGACTCATTTTTTTATCTTTGATTTTTATAATCTTTTTCGTTTTCTTTTTTTTAAGTATTTTTTTGTTATGTGGAGACATCAAATTTTTTTTAGTACAATTTTTTTTCTTTTTTATTTTGATCGTTTTCGTTTTCTTTTTTTTACAAAATGCCCAAGTTTTTGTATAGCCATTTTTTGTCTTGCTCGTTGCACACCAATCACCAATAGTATTTTTAACACATTCACCATCATATTGATGACCCTTACATTTAAATGGAAAATCACAACCATCTTTAATCTGAAGAGTTTTAATATTTCTCATTTTACCAGAATGGTCCACATTTGTAGCTTGTATCATTGTTGCTCCTTATCATTAGTTTAGATTTATTCTATAATTTTCAAAAGTAAATTCAAATTTTATATAACTATCAATTAATTTCTTTAAAAGCTTAAAATATACAATATAAATAAATGTTGTTACCTCATAAGTATTACTAGCCATGAAATAAGGGTTTCTCATTAGTTCATCTAATATTTCATTCGCATTAATAATATTTTTGTAATGAAGTATTGGGACAATAATCATCGATAAAATAATTAATAATTTTAAACCTTCAAATAAAAAATATACATTCGATTTATTTAGATTTGTTTTTCCATAAAATTTATCAATCTTATTTTTAATATAACTACATAAAATCACAGAAACAAATAATGTAATTAAAGAAATGATTTTAATATTTCGATTAATTGTCAAAAATTCTAATTTTGGATAGTTACATATTTTTTTTTTAATGTATTTATATTTACACTGTGGACAATCATCTCTTTTACTAGTTTCAATCCATTTTTCTAAACAAGATTGATGTACAAATTTGATTGACCCATCACATTTACAAGGATTAATTAATTTTTCTTGTTTATCATCATCGTAACATATCCTACATCTCTTTTCATAAGATTTTATATTTATTTTTTTATTTTTTAATTGATTATTATATGTTATTTTAGGATTAATATCTATAAGATTAGAATTATCATGCACTAAATTTGTTAATTTTTTTGAATTATTTTGAATATGATTTTTTTTTTTTGTTTCTTTTATTCTTTGTTTCAATTTATGTCTTTTAATTTTTTTTAGTTTTTTACCTAAATGATTTTCTAAAATATCTTTTATTTCAGATATATTTTTATTCACATTCAAAACTATTGGTTCATTATCTTTAATAATTTCATTTTTAGTCTTAGTATTATTCAAATTATTAGTTTTTTGATTAGAATTTTTGTTTCTAGAAATTTTTTCCTCATGGATTTTTTTTAAAAAAGAATTATAGTTATTCATTGCAAATATTGTAAATTATTTATATTATATTACAAAATTAATTAAAGATTTAATCGTTACTAATTATATTATTTAATTAATCTAATAATTTATCTAAAGAATAATATATGTTGAAATTTATAAAAGAAATTAATGAATGTTTAAAAATTAATGTAAATATTCTTCAAAGTCTAATTTATTTTTTAGCCATTATTATTATAAGTGTTGGTATTGTTCAAACAGTAATCGTATATTTCAAGGAAATTTATTTGGATAATATACTTCCTGCAACCATTGATGCTAGAATAATTATTGGGGAATCTATTACATTATCTTTATCTTTCATATTGGGAATTGAAGTTTTACGTACATTCTATATTCGAACATTTCAGCAATTTTTTATAATAGGTGCAATTTTATTTTTACGTCAGTTCATTACTTATTTTTTAGATAAAGAAGTTGAATTCAATTATAAAAAACGAAAAGAATTTAGTAACTACAAAAATAATTAATTATAATCTAAATTTTTAAAAATAATTTTTAGAAGAGGGATGAACATATGGTCTTGGAAATCCTTGATAAAACCATAAACTTGAATTAGTAAATTTTTTATAATATCCTTTTGGCTGAGTCAATACATATTTTCCTCCTTCACATTTAATTGAATAAATATTCGGATATCTTAATGTAGGATATTTATTATATTTTGACTCCTTTGTTCCAGCTACCCAACACTCTTTATTTTGAGACAAAAGTTCACTTGATGACATTCCCTTATTCCAAGGACACCGATTAAATGTAATTGGTGTTTTCTTGCATTTTATACATCCACCAGGTCTATAACCTCCGCATTTACATTTACCCATCTTACTATATATTATACTTACAAAAAATTAATAAATAAATAAATTAATTCTAATCTTAATATTTTAATTAGATGAGTCTTCTATTTTTATAGTTATCATAACCACTAATTTTATTACTAACTAATATTTATTTACCATAAATGCATTTTACTATTAATTTAATTTCCAATTTTTAAAAAAAAATATTAAGGTATAATAGAAATGACTAAAAATCAACTTTTTAGAAAAGTACCTCCAAAAAATGTTGTGATTAAAGTTTTAAATGTATTCGGATTGGAAGGTTTTGATGATCAAAGATATTTCTCGCGTAAAGATTTAGATTCTATAAAATGCGTTCAAAATATGAATTTACATATTAAACCTATATTAGCAGATTTTTATTTACCATGCAAATCCAGAACTTACCTTAATGATCTAACAACCAAAAATGTAATTACAATATTACGACAAATTGTTAGACTATATAATTATAATATAATTTCTAGAGAAAAATATATAAAAGGTGATAAATTTATTATTTATCAATTAACTCCAAATGAAGATAAACGATATAGACAAATTACAATAGAAAATATAAAAGAAAATAGAAAAGCATGCATTGTTAGTTTTGATTAATAAATTCATAATGTAAATTAATTACATAGCTTAATATAATATATTAAATTAATTATTATTCAATTATTTACTATAATGATAATTAAATAAAAATTATTATCACATTATTCACAATTCACCAATATTTTTTAAGTTTTATGTATATTTGTTGATGCTGGTCCTCCTACTTCATATGTATAATCCGAAACACTATTATATAAAATTGGATTCGCATTTATATTTAAAACATTTTCTTTATTATTCGCTGGAAATTGCAAATCTGTTGGTGGATTATTATATCCATTCAAAAAAATAGTTGAATCCCTAAATGCTCCTTCTTTAATTTTTTTACTAAAAATTATATCATCATTCGTTAGATTCCTATTTAAATTTAAATCTCTAACACCATTCGCTAATGAACCTACTATTTGCAAAGTCAATAAATTACTTGATGATATTCCATATAAATTTTTATTATCTATTGATGGATTAAAATATATATTCTGTTCATTATTTTTTCTTTTAGGAACATATCTTCTTGGATTGAATGGAACTATTTTATTGTCAGGATCATAAGTTGATTTATCAATTAAAATCTTATAACTAGACGTTTCCTGAATCGGTTTTCCTAGATTATTTGCTTTCATATATTCTAATTGTTTTGAACATGTTAAATTAGTTTCAAAATTGATAAATTTGGATGTATCTTGATCAAACAATAAATAATTTAATTCTTTCTGAATCTTTAATGCAATACTACATGGTGTTAAATTACCACATGGTAATGGATCATTCGTATCATAATCCGGATAATAAAAAAAAGGTGATACTGTCATGGGTACAGGATTGATAGCATCTGGAAAAATGAAGGATGTCGTTTGATTTTTAAGGATTGTATTTTCGGTTCCTATCCAGCTCAGATTTGCAAAATCAAAAAAATTTTTATATTTTATTTTTAATATATTTTTATCTTCATCTTCGTTTATTGAATTTATATTTTCATTTCTTTTATATAAATTAAAAAATATCTTATCTAACATAGGATCATTTATTACATTTTTATTATTTGATGAATCTTCACCAGTAATATAACTATCAAACTCACTTCTTTCCTTCATAGTTTCCAAAACTAGATTAATTTGATCTTGACTTATATTTTCTTGATAATTTGGAATTTGTTTTAATTTACCATATTCTAACCAATATTTTGGTAAATAGAGAATATATGGAATTTTCATATAATCTGATTCACTACTGTTTGACATAATATTATAATATATGTATATAATACTTATTATTTTATATTCTTTTTTTTGATAATTTCAAGCTTTTTTTGATTATTTTTTTTTTTGTTTTTATAGATTTGTTTCCTTTTTCTTTTCTTTTAATCATAAATACATTCAGATCTGTAATTGGGTATTGATATTGATTCGAAAGAAATATATTTTCATTAATTAAAGAATTTAGATCCAAAATCATAATTTTATCATCTTTCGTTTTAATCATTAAATATTCTTTATTATTCTTTCTTATAGGTTTTTTTATAGACTCTCTAAAACTTTTTATATCACTCACTTTTATATTATTAATTTCAGTAATAATATCTCCGCTATTTATTATATCTGATTTGCTTAATGATGATCCAGGATAAATATGAGATATAATCAAATTCTTTTTCACTCTATTTTCAGCTTTTGCAAAATCAAATAATAGAGAATTTTCTAAAGACATATGATTTAATGATAAATTCATAACTATAAATCCTCCAAAAATTTCACAACTAATCTTTTCAAAAAGTGGGTACATTTCCCTTACTTTAAATATATCCTTTGTAGATTTAATTTTTATTTTCTTTTTAATAATTTTACTATCTTTTATAGACCAAAATTGCAAATCAACTAAATCACCCACTTTATATCTATCAATAATCGAACCTAATGGTACTTTTTCTATACACCAATCAACTGCACATTCTGCATGATTATCAATATTATATTTATCAAATTTACATAATAAATCTCCTTCTTTTATAGATTCACATTGTAAACTTGAACCTGGTAAAATTTTTTGTATTTTTATTCCATCAGAACATATATTTTTACAATCATAATAGTCCATAATATCACTATTTGTATTTTGAAATATACAACCAATAATTGGCTGAAATAATAATTTCATAGAATTATGAACAACCATATCTTTTTCTAAATTTTTAAATATATTTATAGGTATCGCAAAACCTACATTTTCCGCATCTTCTGATTTAAACGCAGATGAATTGATTCCTATGACTTCATCTTTATCATTTAATAATGGACCCCCAGAATTACCTGGATTTAAGGGAGTATCTGTTTGAATTAATGTATCTTCTCTACCACTAATAATACCTTTAGTTATTTTCAATTTTTCTTGTCCAAGTGGATATCCAACAGCATTCACATCTTCACCAGATATTATCTTATCAGAATTACCTAATTTTAGATAATGAGTATTCATTTTGTTTTCTAATTTTAAGATAGCTATATCTTTTTCAGGAAAACAAGATATTATTTTAGCATCAAAAATATCTTTACCATTTGCTGGCATGCTAATTGATATACTAATTGCAGAGGAAATTACATGGGCACAAGTCAAAATATAACCATCCTTATTTATAAAGAATCCTGTACCAATACCAGATTCATCTTTAACTGGTTTAAATGGTTCTGTCCAATTGAATTCAAAACCCTGAGCCTGAATCCTAACTAAACTATTAAAAATTTCCTTCTTCATTTATTATTATCTAATATATTAATTTTAATCTATTAAATAAAAATTATTTTTTAAATTTAGTTTATCTTTGTTACATAAATGTAACACCGAATAGGCGTATTTTTATTTTCTGGCATAGGTCTATTTTCCAATGTTCCAAATTGCCATAACCAACAATTTGTAGGACCATATAATGATCTAGAAAACCAACCAGGATCCGAACAAAGATCCATTATAAAATTTATTACTCTAAATTTAGTATCAAATTTATATTTGCATCTCGCCATGCTATCTTTATTTTTTATGAAGATCCATCTATAATCTTCTGTACAATCTCTCTTTTTAATGATTTTAGAATTTCTTGATTGATACATTTCATCACAAAATTTTTCACTTGGATATGCACCATAACCAAAATTAGATGCAATAAGCCACCAATATAAATATGTTTTTAATGATGACCTCTCACTATAATTATGATTAATTGTCATTATACTATTTAAATATCTACCACTTTTACTTTCTTTTTTTATTAATCTTTTTACTTGATCATAATAACTCTTTAATTGCTTATTTCTTTTGTTTACATTAGAACTTATACTACTAAAATGCTCCATTGCTCCTATATTCGTAATCGCATCAAATTTTTCATTAATTGTTTCCAAAATATTATTATTGACATCTCCAACAATAATATTATCTATTCCTTTTGATTTGCAAAAATTAGCTTGCTCTTCCGTAATCGTTATTCCAGTAACATCTATTCCTCGTTTCAAACAAAAATTCAACCATGTACAATTTCCACTGCCAATATCTAATAATTTCATTCCAGGCTCCAATCCTAAATAATCAAAATATGTATTATATTTTAATAATAAAGCCTCCTTATTACTTAAAGACCAATTATTATTATATAAACCCTCTGTCAGATCGGTTCCTGATAAATTTTTAATATCTTTCAAATTCGCAGAATAAATATTTCCCCATCTGTAAAAATTATTTGTTACTTCTCCTTCATCTTTTTTAAAAATATTAGGTATATTTCTAAACCATAAAAATTCATGTATTATTAATATTAATATCAAAAATATGAAAAAATAAATATAGCTTTTAAAAATAATCTTACTTAAACAAAAAGATATACCAAATAATAACCAATAACCGATTGTATTTCTCTGAATAAATCGATAATTACTTTTTCCATCGCGATTCATATATTTTTTTAAAAAACTTATTATGATCCATAGACATAAAAGCAAAAATGTTATTTGAAAAATAAATTCATTTTTGTAATTTATTTTTATAGTCTTAACCATTACTACTATTATAAAATATTTTTTTTTTTTCCTGAATTCTGTATAATATTTCTAATCATTTCAGATAGAATTTTTTTTTATCCGATTTACTATTTTTTTTTTTATATGATCGAAATTTATAAATTGCTAACAATATCAATATTCCTATTATTAAATAACTATAATTATATTTCTTTACATTTACTTTATCAAATTTACCTAATACTGATTTTATTTTTTTTTTTTTTGAATCATCATCTAATGGAAATGTAAAATTATCAAAATATGATGGTAACTCACATTCTTCTGGCACTTTTCTCATAAACAAGCAATCCTTCTTTATTATTTCTTTTACATGACTATTTTTAAGTTTTAAATATGTTTTTGGTAATCTCCGGTATTTTCTTGAGTCACTCTTCTGCTTCCAATTCGCAAATGTACTCATTTTATTTTTAAATTCTATATTAAATTTCGTTAAAATATTTCCAAAATATCTCTCATCGGGAACTATACACTTAGTACCAAACTCATCAGTATAATCATTTTCTACTACAAATTTTGTTGTTTTTCTATTTAATAATATCCATTGATGATGCAAAAATTTTTTTTGTCCATTAAATAAAGTTTTATCTTTTAATCTCCCTCTCCATCTTACCCTAAATTTAAAAATTAAATTATCTTCTATTTCAATAATTTTTTTATAAAGTGTATCAGGATCAAACAAAGGTATTGTCTTATCAGATAATAAAATAAAATATTTATTATTTTCATTCAACAATGCTTCTTCGAACAACAATAAGGATGCTTTAACTAAAGATAATTTTCCCCACTGCGTTTCTATTTTTTTTTTTATACAATATTGATTAAAATATCCATCAAAATCTTTTTTATTATGTATATAAAAATTAAAACGATTATCTTCTAAATCAAATTGTTGCCATAATTTTGGTTTAGATAAATTATCATATGTTAGAAAACATAAAGCTATTTCTTTTTTTTCATTTATATCCATTTATCCAAATCTTGTATAAAATTTCAATATAATAAATTATTCTCACCTAAAATTAAAAATTTAATCAATAACTATTTATTTTTTTTTTAAATTTACTAATATTTTTATTTTAACCATAGGAGTTAGTTTCATAATGAATGATAAAAATCCAATTGAACATACTTATGGAGAAATAAAACTATCATCATTATCATTTATTTTATCAAAATTTGATTTAAATGATAAATCCTTTTTAGATATTGGTTCTGGTTATGGAAATACTATTATTTTTGTTGCTAAATATTATCCTGTTAAAAAAGCTACTGGAATTGAAATATTGAAATCAAGATATAAAATTTCCAAAAATAAAATAACTACTTTACCAACAAAAATAAAAGACAAAATCCGATTTCAAAATAAGAATATTTTATTATTTAAAAAATTAAATTATGATATTATCTTTTTTAATAATATTTGTTTTCCAAACAAAAAATTTACAAATCTTCATTATGTATTCAAAAAAACCGATTCAATTCTAATTTGTTTTAAAAAAATACAAGTTTTAGAAAAATTCTTTCATTCTAGTATCTCTAATATTGGAACAACATGGTCCAATGATACAAATGTATATATTTACAAAATTTATAAACAATGATCTTTACCTCTTATTCTTTGAAATAAATAATATACAATATATATCCATCCCAACAAAAATGCAATCAAACCAGATATTAATTTTGGAACTTCTCTCCCCATTATTACTGGTTTTCTACAACTATATGCTAAATAAAACGCTAACACTCCTAATATAAAATAAAATAAGGTTATCCATTTTTTTTCTATACAAATTGCATTTTTAGCATCCTTATATTCAGCAAAATCAGTAAACTGACTAAATGCTTCTAATTTATCTCGATACATATGAAGACTTAATGGCAATAAAATCATATTTTTTAAAATATATATATGATATATAAAAATATATAAATTTCATATATTTATTCCTAAATATCTTTAAATCAATAATTAATTTATCATTATTATAAAATAATAATGCATTTAAACAAATACTGATTATTATTTGTATATAAAATGAAAGAAAATGTACCATGGATAGAGAAATATAATCCAAAAGATATTTCTGACATTGTTGGTAATGAGGATGTAATCAATAGATTAAAAAAAATTATCAAATATGGTAATATGCAGAATATGATCATCGTAGGTACAACAGGTACTGGTAAAACATCAAGTATAAATTGTCTAACAAAAGCATTAATTGGAATGAAATACTATCGAGATGCTGTTTTAGAATTAAATGCATCTGAGGATCGAGGTATTAATACTGTTCGTACAAAAATAAAGATGTTTGCTCAAAAAAAAGTTATTTTACCTAAAGGAGTATATAAAATTATAGTTTTGGATGAAGCAGATAGTATGACATCTGGTGCACAACAAGCTCTTAGAAGAACAATAGAAATTTATTCTTACAACACACGATTTGTATTTATTTGTAATCAAATATCACAAATTATTGAACCCATTCAGAGTAGATGTTGCATTTTTAAATTTTCGAAATTAACTGAATTAGATATCAAAAAAATTTTGTATAAAATTATAAGCAATGAAAAAATCGAATATGATGAAAATGGTGTAAATGCTATTTTGTTAACATCTCATGGAGATTTAAGACAAGCAATAAATAATTTACAAAGTACTTATTGTGGATATCATAATATAACTTATGAAAATGTTTTAAAAATTTGTGATATTCCCCAACCCGATTTACTAAAATCTATTATTGAATTTATTTTAGTTAATGATTTCCGTGGTGGATTTAAAGAAATAAAAAAAATTCATTCCCTTGGATATTCTCCAATTGATATTGTAAATACTTTATTTGAAATCTTAAAAGTTTATGATCTCGATGAAATCATTAAAATGAAAATGATCAAAGAAATTGCTTTCACAAATATAAGAATTATTAATGGTGTAGATTCTACATTACAACTTGGAGGATTAGTTGCACGACTATGTTATATTAGTAAAACTTTAAAACAATAATATTTTTTATCTTCTCCTTATTAAATAAGAGATTTATGAAAAAATTATAAATTTATATATTTTTCTTATTCTTAAACATACATTTTTGAAATTTAAAATTTACAAAAAATAATAAAATATTTGTAATGGTTATAAAAAAAAATGGCAGAATCAATAACAACTTTATTAGCTGACGTATTATGCTTTTTGAATAACAATGGAAGTGGACCAGCTGAATTCCTTGGCGTAGGCGTTGATGTAATTACAGGTGTACTTTCACTTATCGTTCTCTTAAGATATGTTGCTTGCTCTTACGGACATGGCAAAAAACAAGAAATAACCGCTAAATTAGCTTTTGATGTAGCATGTGACTTATTTGATAATAATGGCGCGGGTGAAGGAGGATATTATAAAGGTCAATTATGGTACAAAGTAGATGCTAAAGCACCAGTCCTTGATTGCAAGTTCAGCTGCGGTGAATTATCATCAGGTCTTTGCTGGCAAACTTTATACAGCAATTGCTGCGAGGAGAACACAGAAGTATCTTTACCATCATGTAACGCATGGACATCAGTTGCACTTGATAACAACCTTAGCCTCCAATTAGGATGCAAATGCAAATATAATCTTGACCTCGGACTAACCATCGGGACCATTGGTTCACCATGCGGTAAATTCGCATCGGATGCTCCTGGTGAGGTCTATACTAAATGGACTTTTGCAATTGATAAATTTTCACACATTGTTGAAGAATTAGCTCTTCTCAATTATCCCAACGTCCCCACCGGACCCGAAACAAATGATTGGTTTGTCAGAGCATCTTTAAAACAAAATGCAAACCTTTGGTTTGGGTTTAATCTAAATTGCGGCACTTCTCCAGGAATTGACATTTTCCCTCTAAACACTGTTTCCTTACAAATACCATTCAAACTTGATGCCAGACAATATAATTTCCTCGGCAGTGACAATGCAGGAATTAATCTATTTGCTGGATTTAACGCTGCTCCTCCAATTACACTTGATAACCTTGGGTTCCAATTTGTACTCTCCTATCACAGCGATTTAGATTGTGATGGAATTGCCGCATGCTTACCAAAATTCCCATGCACCCTCAAACCATCCGAGCCCGATAATTAAAAAAAAAATTCATGATAAAGATTTTATTTAATTAAAAAAATTATTATATAATTATGATAAAAAAAAAAATTTTATTATCATAATCATTTTATTTCTACATACGTATCATATTGTTCTAAAATAGTTTATTTAAGTTCTGCAATCAAATTTAAATATAAAATCATGGAATCAATTGGATTATATTAGGACGAACGTGCTTTGTGAGTTTTCATAGGTTGCTTTGAGCAAATTGGAAGACTAATGAGATTATAATATTTTCTTTTTATAGATTTTCAGATAATCACTGGATATTCCGAATATATAAAAAAAAAAACTATGAAAAATTTGATAAAATATTTAAAAAAATAAATAAATTGATGAAATATTTTAACAAATATTTAAAATTTCATAAAAAATTTTAAATGTTTAATGATTATATAAAATGACCTCACACGAAAAAGAACATACCAAACCTGATGCCAAACAAGTAATAAGTGCAGCTACTTTTGTACTTCATCTTTTTGCGGTTATCAGATTTTTAACTAGCAAATATAGCAAATACCCTTCTGACATTAAAGGAGGTGTAAGCCTTAACGCAAATGGAGCTAACTGTTCCGGACTTAAACTTTGTGATAATGATGGACATGATGGCTGTGTACCAGGACCTAGAAATGCCGCAGGAACAAATATCTCACTTAATGGATTTGTTGAAATCCCAGTATTTGATATTCACAAATATGGATGCGATCTTGAGACTGTAGGATGCATACAAACTAATCATTATTATGGTGTAACAAGCCAAATGGTTGAATCAGCAACCGGAAATATGGGAATGGAACATAGCCAAACATGTGAAGATGGACCAGGATATTGCTGCCTCAGTTCAGCTGCGGTAAAAGGTGACTTAAACATCAAAGCAAAAAAACCACTCCATTTGAATTTCGTATTTGGAGTTAGAAATGTATCATGCCTCGAACCATGCTGGTCAAAACATTGTGGCGATGGTATGGATGATAGTCCTGTTGCATTAGCAGAACATGTCCAAAAAAGTATTAGAGCTTATGGAGCTGTTGGTGTAGTTGTCAAAAGCAAACTACTTGATGAAATAACTCTTTTCAACACTGATATTTCATCATACGATTGGGATAAAGAATCAGACTATAAAAATTATGAACACAAAAATGTAAGCACACTCGGATGGAGATTCAAATTTGGAGAAAATCTTAAAAACTTAATGGTTTTCTTACCATTCAGACCATGGGAAGCTATCACTGGTGGTAAAGTAGAAGATCATTCTGGTGAGAAGAAATGTACTGAAGAGAATATTGCCCTTGGACTTTCACTCCCACTCAAACACGTAGAATGCTTACCAGGCAAAAATCCTGGACTTGGTATTTCATTATCTGTACCACTATCGCAAAAACTTAAGATAATAACAGATAAAGATGGACACCTTAAAGCATGGCAAAAAATACTCCTTGCATTACAATACCCATTAGGTGTATCTGTTTCATTCTTTGGTGATTTAGAGCATGCTTCAACATTAGCTTGTTTCCATCCACTTCCATGCAAAGCAATTGCATAAATTATAAAAGTTAATAAATATATATATTTGACTTAAAATTCATAAAAAAATAATAAAATTATCTTATTTTTGATCTAAAATTATTTAAATCACAAATGAATGAATATTATTTTTAAATTTACGTTTTACTTTTTTTTTTTTTTTTTTAATAAAATTTTGTTTTTTTTTTTTTTTTTTTTTTGAAATAAAATCGTGTATCTTTTTTCTCTGATGATAATCATTAATATCATTTGTACCAATGCTAAATTCTAATTTACCTTTGAATTTAAAATGTTCATGATTTCGTGGTCGTTTTTTATTTGTGTTTTCGGTTTGTAATATTAATTTATCAACAACTAATGTTAAAATTTCTTTATTAACTATAAGTTTATTGATATTATTGTATTGACATGAATCTAATTTTTTTCTATTTATATGAGTTGGTAGTGCAATTAATTCTGATCGATTTTTAATCTTGTAACTTTCAATTTCAATTGAAGAAATGATTTCGTTTAATATATTTTTAATTTCATTTTCGGAGCGTTCCGAGTTGCCAATGGCTACGTTGTGCGCTTGTGCGCAAATGCCAACTTCGTTGGCGTTAAGGGCTTTATGCCCCAATGCCGATCGGAGATCGGCGTTAATGCCTTTAGGCATAATGCCAACTTCGTTGGCGTAGGAACACTCAGATAGGGGGTTTGCCCTATCATCATTTATTTCGCGTTTAAAAGGATTATTTTCATGGACATTTACAGTTGTATCTCCAAATTTGAAAATTTGGTTTTGATGATAATGTACACGAAAATCTTTATTATTACTAAAATATTTTAAAAATTCTTTATGATTTTTCATTTTCTTGAATTTAGTAATTTCAAAATGATTTCGTTTTAAATATGTGTGGTTGTTTTCCAATATATTCCTGAGTTTTTTTCGATATAAAACCAATGAATTTTGTTGAGTAACTATATTTTCATATTTTATAAAATTTACTATTGAATTATGAAAAATTCTTCTGTGATTTTTATCATTTTTTATATGTTTCCAACTATATATTTTAGGTAAATATTCAGATAATATATATTTCAATTTATCATCAAACTCATCATTAGTCATGTTAATAACTTCTTGATGATAAGATCTTTCTATAAAATAATTCCAATGAATAGTTGTCATCTTCGTTATATTAAAATTAGAATTGGCAAATAATATTATTTCTAAAGGTAGCTTTTTTTCTTGAATATTTGAATATATTTTCAGAAGATTTGCTTTTGAAAATTTTTTATTTAAATAGGGATTTTTTGGTATTGTGGGAATAGGAAATAGATAGTCTGTATTTAATAAAGCATTTGACCAGATCTTTATCATATCGCTTTTTAAAAATTTCCATTCTGCAGAATTTTGATGGATAATTAGAATATCTTTTTGATTAAAATTAGAGAGTTTAGTTAAGCTTAAATCTGTATTAATGGGAGATATCAATGGTCGTATAATCTTTTTTAATTTTAGAATGAATCTTATAAATATCTTATAAATTCGTAAATTTTTGTAATAATAAAATTCTATTTTTTTTTTGGTTTCTTCATTATAAAAATAATTATGTTTTGATTTATTCAATTCAAGAAATGATCTTTTTAAACCAAATTCTATTAAAGTTTTTATGAATCCAGTAACATTAAAATCAACATAATAATCTGATGATCTTATGAAAAGAATCTTGTTATTTTCCATATTCATTAATTAATTAGTTTTTGTTAATTAACAAAAATCAATTTTATTTTAGAAAAAATTGAACACGAAATCAGATAAGATCAAAATATCTAAATAGTTCTTTATCTATCTATTTAAATGTCTATTATTTTAGCAAACAAAGCTATTTCACAAACACCAGGAAATTTAGCTAATTTAATTAAAAAAGAAAAGAATATACAAAAAATATCATATTGTGGTAAATTAGATCCAATGAGTCGTGGTCTTATGCTATTTCTAACAGATTCATTTTGTAAAAAACAAGACATGTTTCTTAAATTTGATAAAATTTATCAATATCAAATATTATTTGGATTTGATACAGATAGTTATGATATATTGGGGAAAATAAATAAGATGGAAATATATAATAACGTTCCCAAAATTGCATTACTAAATTATATAAATAAATTAGTTGGAATTCATGAGCAATCATTTCCTCCATATTCATCGATTTGTGTCAAGAATAATGAAAATTTAAGAAAACCTCTTTGGTGGTGGAGTAAGGAAAATAGGATTTCTGAAATAAAAATTCCATCTAAAGAAATTGAAATTTATTCTACTAAATTTCTAGGAAGTGAATGGTTATATTTTGATCAAATCATAGAGGTTGTCAGAAATAGAATAAAAAATTTGAGAGGAGACTTTCGCCAAAATGAGATTATGGAAATTTGGGAAAATAAATATAGAAATAATGGAAAGAAAAGATTTTTAACTTTAAATATTGAAATGCATGTATCATCAGGAACATATATTCGTTCAATTATTCAGGAAATTGCGAAAGAATTCAATTTATGTGCAATTGCTTTTGATATTAATCGTACAAAAATTGGAAATTATAAATTATAAATAAATAAATTTAATTAGTTTTTATAATAATTATTTTAAATATTACATATATATATTATATTTATGATTGATTTGGATTTAAATGATCACAAAAATATCATGTATTCATCTATTATACGTTTTTTTTTATCTTTAGCAATTTTGTTTTTATTACCGATTCCTATTTTTGTAAGGTTGTTAATAATATCTTTTTTAGATGTTATAGATTGTTCTGGTAAGAAAAAAAAGAATGGCGAATCAACATTCAATTCAATTTTAGGAAAATATAATGATCCAAAATTTTGTTTAAGAAATACTTATCAAACTATTGATAAAATTAATGACCAATTTATATCATTTTTCATTTTGTTATTTATATTAAAATTTACATCAATAAATAATAATTGGAAATTGTTTATTATATTTTTATTTATATATCGTCTAATTGGGTTATTTTTATTTTTTGCAACAAAAAATACTAAATTATTAATCTTCTTTCCAAATTTTTTTTTAGAATTCACAATATTATATTTTTTTATAGATTATTTTCCTATTTTGAAACCTTATCAATTATATTTTTATTTTATATTATTCATCTTAAAATGTTTTCAGGAATATGAAATTCATGTAAATGGATTCAGAAATTGGACCAAAATAAAAAAGAAATTGAAACCTGAATTTTTAAAATAAAGTAGTTATTGTAATTCTAATTACAAAAAAAGTATTTAAGTAAATAATAATATTTATATTTAAATGTCAGATATAAAAGAAAATAATTCGGAATTTAAAAAAATCTATGTTCCTCCATCATTAAGAAAAAACAAAAAATTAGGTATCAATTCTAGATGTAATCCTGATCTTGAATCAAGATGGAACGATGATCAAGATTTTAATCATAAATTAAATCGTGAAATACCTATAAGAACTCCCCAGAATATAGGAGGTAGATGGAAAAATTTTGAAGAGTCAAATTCACATAGTCCAAAAAATATAGAGAATGAACAAATAGGAGGAAAGTGGAAATCTAATAATGATACGTTTGATGATGATAGATCTCATTCCAAAAATTATAATAATCGTAGAGATGTAAATTACCATAGAAATAATTATCACAGAAATAATCAAAGGTCGAATACAAATTCAAATTATAATTCATTTGGGAAATCACGATTTTCGGAAAAAAATGAAATTATGGAAAAAAATGATGAAGTTGATTCGAAACACGAAATTGATGTTGTTGGTAAAAAATTTATCATGACAAATAAACTAAATATACATAATAAAAAAGAAATAGTTAATGATACATCGAAATCAAATTTAAATGTTATAAAACAAAAGAAAATGGAAACTTTGGATCCAATATCACAAGATGAAAAAAAACAACTATTGAAATATTTGGAAAATATGGATTCAAGTGATGATGAAGAAAATGAAAATGAATGAAATAGAAAAACCTAAATATTACCTTTTTTGTCCGAGATTTTCTTTATTTCTTATTTTAACATTTGTGTCATTTTTATTGAGTAGATTAATTATTTTATCTTTATAAATAAAAAGATCTGTAATATTTTGATATATAGTTTCAGGATCTAAATTTAAAAGATTTTTGTTTTGTTTTTGGATGTAAATATGTTTGATTAAATGATATATAAAACCAATTTGGGAAACATTAGTACGATAAAAATTATCTTTAAATATAATTAATACATCATCATTGATTAAAAATTTTTCTTTGGTTATAATATCTATTAAATCAGGATCATCATCATTGTATATTTTATATCCAATATTGAATGAATTTTTCATTGCTGATTCACCAAAATAATTATCTTCTTCAGGATATGATACAAATACACATCCATATTTATTTTTTTTTGATTCTAATAACGCTAAAGCAATAGCAAATATATGTATAAAATTTTTAGGTTTAAATTGTAATTTATTAATTAAATATTCTTCAAAATATTGGAATATTAATTCCGGATTAGCTTCTTCTGGAAATTTCATTGATAATAATATTTAATCAAAATTTTTCTTTAAATATTTGTTTAATAAAAAAAATATATTTAATTAATATAATGAATAATTTAGTCTTTATATTTTTACTATTATTTAGTATTTTATATATTTATTCGTCAGAATTAAAAAAAAATAATAAAATTGTTGCAATTACAATTTTTCTTTTTTCATTATATTTTTATAAAAACAAAAAACTTGATTGGTTCTTCATTTTATTTGGAGCAAGTATACTTTTGTTTTTTTACCCAAAATCAAGAAATATAAAAGAATTATATACAACTTATGAAGATGATAACATATCTGATTTATCCACAAGGAACGAGTATTTATGCAAAATTTATGGAGGAGGATCACATAGTTCACAAGGAGATGGAAGCTGTGAAAGTGATTTAAATAAAGCAAATGAATTATATATTCAAAATGATTCAAGATATCAAGGAATATATCAAAACTCTTCTGAGAAGATTATTTCAGATGATAATAAGCTCGATGATAATCTATCCGAACAAGCCAGAAAATATGACCAAGAAGATAAAATTATGAATGAATTATATGATAAAGAATATGATATTTACAATCACGAACACAACAAAGAGGGGGATGAAAAATACAGAGAAATTGGTGCATTCAAAGATGATCCTTCATCACGAGCTTTTCGATATGGACCCCAGACGTATGGTTACAATGCAGATTCATGCCAAAACGCCTGCAAAAATTATAGATATTTTTCATTACAAGACAATGGTCAATGTTTTTGTGAAAATGATTGGAATCATGCAACTAAATATGGTAGAGATTCTTGTGGAAAAATGGGCGCTAGTCGATGTAATTATATTTATGAAAATGTATCGCGTGACAATAATGTATTAGCAAGTCAATCACTAATTAGTATGTCGTATTTCAGTTCTGGCTTTTATAGAATATATCAAGGAGATGGATCAATTTGGAAAACATCCTATGCAAGTTCTCCTAACCAATCCAGTATACAAGATGGTAGTTGGAGTAATGATCCATGGGCTTCTGGAAACACAAGCGCACTCATAACTACATGTTCATGGGGAAATGCAACATTTTATTTTAAAAATGATGGTCAATTATATTATTCAGGATCATCTTTATCAAGTCCCGTAACAAATTGGGGAACAACCAATTGGGCAAAATCTAATCCTGCCAATTTGAATTCTATTGTATACGAAAATATGACCGTATGGATTTTCTTGAATGATGGAGAATTATGGAAAGGAGAACATATTCCAAATAAAGAATGGGGATTTTATAGTAATCAAGCAAAATATTATGGATCATGGACTAGTTATTCATGGTCAAACGGAGATATGGGTTCATTATCAGCAATCGCATACAATAGCGGAAATAAAGAATTCGTAATATATACAAATGATGGGAATATTTATCTTGGAAAATCACTAAATAGCATGAAACTTCAAGGGCAAAAATGGACAGACTCAAATTGGGCACAAACAGGAACTGTGAACAATAATGCATGGATGAATACTATGAATTCCCTAAAATCTCAAAAAAGTAGTATTGAAAACAAATTAAATGCCAATCAAAAAGAAATTGATAATCTAAATCAAGAATATTATCAATATTTAGATCATAAAAATGTAAATGAAGAAATACTCAAAAAATTAAGAAAAAAATTAATAAATGATCGAGAACAAATCAGCAAAAATGAAACATGTTTTAATAAAAATATAGACTCAAAATTACGAAGTATCATTGAAGTTGACAAACAAAATATTGTTGAAGGAAAAAGTATGCCCAATGAAAAGGAATTCCGAGATTCCATATCATTTGAAGAACTTAAAAAAATATTTCATAACAATAAAAAAGAACTATTACAATGCATTAAACCATTGCAACCACCACCACCACCTGACGACTGTTGTAAAGATGTTTTATTTCCTGCTATACCCGAACCTCCTAAAATTGAGAAGAAATGCAAGAAGGTTTGTGCAATCTGTCCTGTTGATGAAGCTGATTTAGGATCTTTTTGAAAAATATTCCATTATTTATTTCATCTTCTTTAACCAATTCTGAAAGCTGAAAATCTATCAAATAAATTTTATTTTCTGCCATACAAATATTTTTCGTCTTAATATCATTATGATTTATATTTTTAGATTTTAAAAGACGCTCAATTTCATAAATTTGTTCACTAAAATCAAATGGAATCTCAATAGATCTATCATTTAATGATGCTCCACAAAAATCCATTATGAGTGTATAATCATCATCATCAAAAAAATAAAGGTTAGGAAATTGGTCATAATCTTGCAATAATAGTAAAAATTTGATCTCATTAATAAAATATTTTTTTCTTTTTTCAGAAATAGGTGGCAAATATATTTTTTTAATAAATTTTTTGCTATTATGAATATAAATATTCGCCGTTGTTCCTTTTTTCAAAAATTTCCAAGACATTATTATATATATTTATTTAAAATAATAACTGATAATTATCTATGATAATATAAATGTCATCAAAAAAAAAAATTAAAAAAAATAAATATTACAAACAAAATATGAAGACTGTTACCAAAAACAAAAATAGGAATATTAAACAATTAACATTTGGGAAAAAAAGAAAAAGAAAAAAAAAAATACATTTAGAATCTAAATTTTATGAAATAAATAAAAAAATCTTAAATTCTAAAAAAAAAAAAAAAAATTAAAAAATAAAAAAAAAAAAAAAAAAAAAAAAAAAAAAAAAAAAAAAAAAAAAAAAAAAAAAAAAAAAAAAAAAAAAAGAAATGATTAAAAAGGAATCTAAACAATTATTCATAGGAGGATCTTCTAATTTGGATTTACTAAATAATAATACTAATAAATCTATAATATGCGAAAATAATATTTGTAAACCGGAAAATGAACCTCCAAAAGAAATTTCGGATCCAGATTTTTTTCCTCCTCTACCAAAAGTACCTGATAAAAAAATATTTACTCAGCCAGATATATTTACAAAAGATAGACCAAAATTGAAATTTGATATTCCAAGTGAAGAACATTATGAACCTAATACAAAAGATTATACAGTTTATGGAGGACCTTTTTTACCAAGAACAACAATTACACCTTCAATGTCAGCTCCTGTACTTGGTATTCCATTTGAAATATATACTAGATTACCTCCAGATTTACAAACAACTTAAAAAAAAAAAAAATATTAAAAATTAAGATAAGTTTAAAAATAAAAAAAAAAATATTGATAAAGAATATTTATGATTGATATATCCGAAAACGAGCTAGATAATATTCTAAATAATACGATCAAAGATTTTCAAAAAAATCTGGAATTAACAAAAATTAAAGAAGATATTATACCCGATTCAATTAAATGGCTTTTCTTATCTGGTAAAGGTGGTGTTGGTAAAACAACATGTAGTTGTTCATTAGGAATAAAATATAGTGAGAAATTTTTAAAAACTAATAAAAAGGTTCTCATTGTATCTACAGATCCGGCTCATAATTTAAGTGATGCTTTTAACCAACAATTTACTGATGCTCCATTATTAGTAGATACATTTGAAAATTTGTATTGTATGGAATATGATACAAAAAAAGGAATTAAAGAAGCACAAGAAGAATTTTGTAAAAAATATAATGTAAACGAAATTAATAAAAATTTCAATTATTCACAAATGAGCGATTTAAGCGATTTATTCAAAAAAATTCCAGGAATAGATGAAGCTTTAGGATTTTTGTATTTAGTTAAAAAATTAGGAAAAATGGATTATGATTTAATTATATTCGATACTGCCCCAACTGGACATACATCAAAGTTATTATCTTATCCACAAATTCTAAAAGATTCATATAATAAAATGATTAACAAACCTATGGGACAAATGTTTAAAATGTTTATAAACAATTCTATGAACCAGGGAAAAGATAAATTATCAGAAATTATAGATAGAATAAATAAATTAAATGAAAAACTTACAGATCCAGAATATACTACTTTTATTTGTGTTGGAATACCAGAATTTTTATCAGTATATGAAAATGAAAGATTTATCCAAGATCTGTTTTCAATGAATATAAATGTTAGTGGTATTATTATTAATCAATTACTTAGTGATAAAAATTGTATTAATGATTTTTGGAAAAAAAGAAAAAATATGCAAGATAAATATTTAAATGTTATCCGAGATTTATATGAAAACGATTTTTTTCTTTGTTATAATGAATTACAAGATGAAGAAATTCGTGGTCCTCAAAAATTACGTGAATTTTCTGATAAATTATTTAAAAATAAAAAATTAAATATGAAGGGACCATCTGTAAATCTAGAAAATCTATAATTTATAATCCAATTTTTCTATCTTCTTTAAATATTATTTGATTAATTCTAAATGATTAGTAAAATAATATTTTGTTGCATTTTATTTTATATAATTTTAAACAAAAAAAATGGAAAGTTTTTATATTGTATATAAATTTATTCAATCCAATCGGGTATGCATGGTGCACCAGCACATTCATAATTTCCTCTACCAAGTGCTTTTTGGGCACTTAATTTATTATTTATTTTACCGATGAGTTTATCAGCTTCAAGATTGATTCTTTTATCTCTATCAGTTCTCATAATATTTGTAAGAGCGATCTCGTTATCAAGTACAAGATTGAAGCATTGGAAATCTTGATATCTTTTTTGTAATTCGGATTTGTATGCAATAAGATCTTTTCTGCAACATGCATATGGATTGCATTCGAAGAATTGTTCTATTTTGCTAAATTTATCGAATTTATTTATTTGAATATTGGTTTGTTGGGTGCAATATTTTGATTTATTGTTGGTTATTGATGTCCAGAAGATTTCAATTGGGCATCTTTGAAGGGGATAAAGACTAGTGTTAGCTGGAATTGCAGGACATTCGCAACAATTCCATGAAGGAGGATTACAAGAATCTGGTGCGTTTGGAATTGCAAGATTTACTGATTGTTTTACATTATCAGCTAAAATGTGACAATTACAATCAACACCAGCAAATGCAGTATCGATCCCTCTGTTAAATTTATCCTCAACTTCAGAATCACCACAGCATGATGCTTGTTCCTTCATTTCATAAGGATGCTCGAGTAAAACACAAATTTTATCGTGTTCATCCTCGTGAGCAGGTTCGTATCTAACGTAACCACCACCTAATGAAACATGTCCTTTAAGTGATTCAGTATTAATGTGAGGTACATATTTGTTATACTTCCATTTGCCATCTTTAGGTTCTGGTTTATAAGCTCCATAGTCATTTTCCTCCCAATCTAATTCATATCCATAATCATGAAGTTCATAATCTCTAGGATGAAGACCATAGTTTTTTTTTAAATGTTCTTTTTCCTCATGACTGAAATGTTTATCAGCTGATCTTAATTCATAATATTTATCTCCATCTTTAAGATCATTGACTGGATGAGCTTTAGGAATTGCACAGTTATTTGCGGTTTGTCCTGATCCAGCAATTGCCTCTAAAGTGTCATCAACTAAGCATATTTGATTATTAATAATTTCTTGCGAAGATTCAACAACTGATTTTAAAAATTTTAAATTTTTTGTAACTTCATCATAAGTTCCAACAGATGGTTGTCCTTGAAGAACTTTCATCAATTGAGCAGCATCCTCAAAAAGAGGTGTGGATCTAGCAGTTTCTAGATATTCAGCTTGATCAGAACAATATTGTGATTCTTTTAAAGCTTTGGTAGTCATTTTTAATTGATTTAGTGCTGCTGATGAATCAGAAGCATCGAAATATTTCTCTAAGCATTTTGGCATTTTTTTATGTTTTTAGTTAAATATATTTTTTTTTTTTTTTTTTTTTAAATTCAAGTTTCTACAAGCCGCTTCTATCCTATTAATTAATAAGAATA
>Ga0209986_10000416_pt1 | contig 40794 bp, 31 predicted proteins | sample BlataG_FD_183168 | JGI IMG/M metagenome (GOLD analysis project Ga0209986, IMG submission 183168) | Deep subsurface microbial communities from Black Sea to uncover new lineages of life (NeLLi) - Black_00105 metaG (SPAdes) (version 2) | ecosystem: Environmental > Aquatic > Marine > Oceanic >... | reverse complement strand
CACGGATCCTTCCCTGCTTGCACGGGCGAACAATCGCCTGATTGCCTCACCAAAAGCGACCACCACTGATCAAAATATTAAGTGCCGCCGATGGTTGTTGATAGACCTGGATCCGGACCGGCCGTCCGAGATCTCTGCCACCGAGGAGGAATTGGAGGCAGCTAAAAATGTGGGGAAAGCAATCGTCACCTGGCTTGAAGAGGGTGATCTAAAGTTTCCAAAAGGGATCCGGGCCGGCTCCGGGAATGGCTATCATCTCGTGTATCGTCTGAATGATTTGGAGAACGACGACGAGCACCGGGCACTGGTTGAACGGGCGATAAAGGCGATTGAGGCAGTATTTCATAATGATATGGTGAAGGTCGATTTGAAAGTAGCTAATATCGCCAGGATCTGGAAGCTCTACGGCACTACCGGCCGTAAAGGAGACTCTACTAAGGAGCGGCCGCACCGAAAGAGTTATCTCTTTTCTGATCAGCCGACAAAACTGGCTGATGTGCCGATCGTATCCCTTGAGCAGCTCAAAAAGCTGGCCGCACTGGCGCCGGTTGAAGAGACGCAGGCCTACCCTCCTGCCCCTTCCCGTCAATCAAGGACGACCGGCAAAACTGAGCCGATGAAAGGTGGCGATCTCGGGACGCTGGATGTTGGCAAGTATCTTGAGCATTATGGCATTCGATACACCATTAAGCAAAAAGGCCTTCTCGCACTCTATCGCCTTGAGCACTGTGTCTTTGATCCCAATCATAAAAAGAATGAAGCGGCCATCTGCGTATCACCGGCACCGCCATTTTTGACGTATCAGTGTTTTCACGATTCCTGCAGCAAACGAACATGGAAAGAGGCCCGGTCGACGATCTCCGGATCCGAATCCCTGGCACCGTTTTGCGCCAATTATGATCCAAATTGGAAAGCACCGCAGCAGATGGGAAGCGGTATGCTCAAGAAGATCGAGACAGCGCCAAGCAAGGGCGATGTGATCATTGAGGGTGCTATGGTGCCGCATCCACATGAGATCGACTATGCCGAGTTCTTTGAAAAGAAAGGAAAGCGAGCCACGTTTGTGCCAAGGTTTATGGCCAATTATCTCCTGGCCTATCTGCAAAACGTCGTCTACACCGATGGCGTTTATTGGCGCTACGAGAACGGCGTGTGGAGGGCTTTTTCTAAAGATCTCCTGGAGAAGATCTGCGTGATTGCGCTGAAAGATCAGATCCAGGCTCACTGGATAGAAAACTCAATGAGGGTATTCAAAGGGTTGGTCACAAAGATCGAGCAAGACTGGCCGCAGGAGACGAGATACATCAATTGCATGAACGGTATGCTGGATCTCAAGGAAGGTAGTTTAATCGATCACCATCCTGGATTTTGGAGTAGGATTCAAATTAATGCAAACTTCAACCTGGAGGCCGATAGCGACAGATGGGATAAATTCCTGGAGGAAGTATTCCCCGAGGATGCGAAGAAAAAGCAAGGCCAGCTTGGAAAGGCAGAGATGCTGCAGCAGTTCTTTGGCTATTGTTTGCTGCCTGATTGCCGGTTTCAGAAGGCAATGTTTTTATACGGGGTTGGCGCCAATGGAAAGAGCACGGCGCTTGATTCCTTGATCCAGGCGCTGGGACGGGATAATACCTCAAGCCTAAGTATTTCGGACCTGGGCCAGCGGTTCAAGACGCAGTTTTTGCAGGGCAAGATGATTAATATCGCCACTGAGACCAATACTCGGGATCCGCTGGCCACCGAGACCTTTAAGGCCGCCATCAGGGGTGATGCTATCACAGCGGAACGAAAGTATGGCGAGCCTTATTTGTTCAATCCTACGGCGAAATGGCTGATAGCGATGAACGAGGCGCCGGTGATCCCGGATAAGACCTATGGCTTCACCAGGAGTATCATTGTGCTTGAGTTTAAAAGGCGATTCCAGGGAAAAGAGATCGATCCCTATCTGCCTGAGAAGCTGGCTGCAGAGCGGGATGGCATCTTTACATGGGCAGTGTTTGGCCTGGAAAGGCTCCTGAAAAATAACGGTTTTGAGTTGACAGGTATTGTTGAGAAAGAATCGCAGGAATTCATGAAGACGCTAAATCCTGTGTTACTGTTTGCCGAGGAGCAATTGATCGTAGGGCCTAAGCAAGAGGTAGGCACCAGAGAGATCTACGAGGAGTATAAGAAATGGTGCAGTGATGGTGGAAACAGGCCTCTTTCACGCAATAAATTCCAAGATCAGATTATGATGAATTTCGCATCGGTGGCAAAAGCATGGATAGGCCCGAAGAATAGTCGACGACGTGGTTTTCGAGGGATAGGGATAAAAGACATGGTTGTATAAACAGTTAATCATTATTCATACAGTATATCACTAACAGACAACACAGAATAATAAATCCAGACAATATGAGCGGTAAAGCTACATTCCGGCTGGGGAGAGCTGTTTCTCGTTTCTCGCTGTCCCCTTTTCCCCTTACTTTTATAATTTTACCGCCCGATTGATGTTTAAAGAAAGATCTTTAAAGTGAACCGAGTGCACGGAGTGCACGGTTTTTTACTACTTTTAGTTACAATATTTTTTACTTCTATCGCGGGTGTGAAAAAGGTAGTAAATTTTCAATATAAGAATAACAAAAAAGTGTGCACTCCGTGCACCTTGTACACTCTGGAAATTTTTATTGTTGAGATCAGTAAATGAATAAAACGATGGCATATAGAAGGATAATTTATGTTTTTATCAGCCGGCGACAGCCTGAATTCAGATAAAACAGCCAAAAATGGCCGGTATTTTTCATGAAATGCAGGGGGGGAAGGGCGAACGGCCGCTGGCTGGCACTGGCTGAGGATTGTTGATATAAATGGCCATGATATGAATTGATCGAGTTGATATGAATAGCCGAGGCCTGGATGCGACGCTAAAAATAGAAAGATTGAAATTGAGCATTGCCCTTACAAAATAACGAAATTCGCAATATCTCGCTCGTACTCGCTTTTATGCTGGTTATCAGCTGTTTTCTAAGAAAGTGGGAGATGAGAAACAAGAAAAAAGGCGATTATCAGCGATCTGAGGCAAATAATACCAACCAGCGCCAAATATGGCATTTTTATAAAACGATGGGTTTCGAGGTATTTTGAAAACCAAGATCAACCGATTCCTTTAAAAAGCACTGAAATTCATAGCAGGTTTGATTCCCGGGGTTCAGATAAATTTCTATTATGTCAACCAATAGGCCATTTTTCAGTACCGATGAGAGGTGATTATAGGTGATTTTCAGGGAATAAGATAGTGAAGATCAAGAACGAAAAGAGAGAAATCCCATGATCGGAGGTTTGAATTTGATCAGTTAAGAATCTATTTTTATCGAAAGATTAATAAATACATACTGAATTTGAGAGGACAGTGTACCTATGAATGCCAAAAAAAACGAAAGTCTAAAAATCGAAAAAGCGGGGATGGGAGTCCCGTCCCCCCCTATCACCTTGGTTGGTGTGGAAATTTTTTGGAATTTCAGTCCACTTTTTTACTGACCGGATCTTAAAGAGGGGTAGGGGAGGTGATAAGAATGATTATCACCTAATAATCTTGCGGGTAAAAAGGTGATTAACTCAAAACCCAGTAATATCACCATTATTTTTTTGTTAAGCAGTTCAGGGTACAAACTGAATTAGAAAGTTATCTGGGGGGTACTTTAGGTTATGCAGTATGTTACACTTTGAAAATAACGGACGCTTCAGGCGCGCGTTTACCGCGTCAGTTGCAAGCGATAATTAGTCAACCCTGAAAAACCCAATATTCTGGATTTCTTGCTTTATAGTTGGGGTGTTAACCTCACAGGTTCTTTGACAAGAGAGTATAATAAAAAGCGCAAAAACAGTTGAAGCTGCCTTACTAGCTTCTTGAAGTTGAATGCTGTTGCCGCCAGCATCAGATTGATGCTATCACCTAGACTCCCCTTAAGGTAATTGCGCATCAATCTGTAATCTGATTTTAGATGCCCTATGATGGGCTCAATGCCAGCTCGTCTGCGGAACCTCTTCCTGGTTTTGCGCTTTTCATACGCACTGGCTCGTTTTCCGGGATTTTTAGGAATTTCTATTGTGGTGCCATCGATATTGCTTTTACCACGATATCCTCGGTCACAAATGGCAACCTTTGGTCTCTGACCCACGAGTTCCGTGGTTTGTGTGAGCGTCTCAGGCAATGTATGCCCATCATAGATGTTTGTTGAAAAATGAACCGCTCCCACAATGATACCGCTGTTCTTGGTCACTGCAATCGATGCTTTAGAACCAAACTCGTAGTTCTTATGATCTTTGCCTTTACTGATGCAATACACCTGAGGTTCGTGGATACTGTAGATCTTGTTGGCACTGTTCTTTGTCTGCGCTACAATCTTCTGGAAAAGTGCAATTTCCTGGGAGTATCTCCCCAGAGAGGAGGCCGGAAGTTTTCGCTCAAGCTCTCTGACTAATCGACCAGCAATGGTTTTTAGCTTTCTTTGAGCCGCCCTCGCTTTCTTTCGATTCTTTGGATGATTTCGAAACCTTTGGGCAAGCATTAACTTCTTGGTTGTTCTTCGATAACTCTGACGAAGAATGATTCTCTTTTTCTTGGCAATACCGACACAATGCTCAATGATGCGCTTGTACAATTTAGTATCGGTTGGAAAGGTGATGTTCTTCTCTTGTACTGTGGTATCCACCAAGACTTCTTTCTCTTTGGCTCTCTTTCCGTGAAGATCAATGGATACCTGAAAGATCTTTTTTACGCCTTCCTCACCGATTCGCTTTCTAAAGTACACCAGATCCGTGGAGTGACAGGGAAAGCTCCATTGGAATACTGTCTCACCACTAAAAAATTGAAAGTATGGATTCTCAACCCAGCGATCTACCATCGATTCATCAGAAAGGTTGTAGAGCTGTTTCAAAATGAGCAAGGACACCATTAATCGTATCGGTTTTGCAGGTCTGCCTGTATTGGCATACAGTCCAGAGAAATGATGTTCAATTTTTTTCCACGGTATCCTTTTGGTCAGTGTGCACAAAGGGTGTTTAGGGTTTATAAGATTCTCTAACGGCTGCTTTAACAGATGTAACTGAGATGGATCTGGAGAGTTGCCTTTCATATTTTTTGCCTCAAAATGATGATTTTTATTGCAAGGTTTTGAGGCTTACTATAGCATTTTATGGCATATTATTCTAGGAATAATTGTATTATTTTATAATTATATCAATAAATTACACTATTTTTCAGGGTCGACTAGTTATAGCTCCTTTGGTTGAGATGATTTAATATGTTTGTCTGTGAGGAAGGCACGAAGTGCACTAAAATCATTCAGGATATTTGTTAGGAATATCAAGATAATTTGATCTGAGCACTTAGGCGTTTTGTGATCATACATCCCTATTGTAAGAGCGTTACCTGCAGCACCAAATAACCAAACTAAAATGATTAGGTCCATTGCCACATTAATTTTATTGGTCTTTATGCTTTGTGCCGCTGGAAGGCTCAATTATTTACAAGGATGGGTCTCTAGGGAGATGATTTTCATTCATGTGGTTGTTGCAGCTCAAAATTCTTACAATAGACATGATCTTGCCAAGAAACAGGTTATTAACAGGTATATCTATTTCCTGTGGATTTCTAATGAATAGGTTAGACCTCATTATTTTTTCTTCTTTTTCCGCACTTTTTTTTAATAAAATCGGCAATTTCGCTGATTTTAGTTCCTGGCCGAAAGATTCCTCTGATTCCCATTTTATAAAGGGCTTCATCATCTTCTTTAGGGATAATACCTCCCACAAAAAGTATTACATCATTGAGTCCAAGACTTGACATCTCTTTGGAAAGCTGTTCCATAAGGACTAGATGTGCTCCAACCATGCTACTAACACCAACTGCATCCACATCCTCCTGAAGTGCTGCCCATGCTATATTTTTAGCTGTCTGACGAATACCAGTATATATCACCTCAAAACCTTTATCCCTAAGGCCAGCACAAATTACACGAACCCCACGGTTATGACCGTCTAACCCCAATTTGGCAATGATCACTCTTATCTTATGATCTACTGCCATATCAATAGGCCTCCTTATAAATGCTCAAAGCTTTCTTCAAAGACTCCAAAAACCTCACGAAGAATATCAAATATTTCACCCATAGTAGCATATTTCTCTACGCACTCAATTAAGGCAGGGATGGTATTATCACTTGATTGTGCCACATCCTTCAAACGCCCTAAACATGCCTTTACTGCTTCATTATCCCTATTTTTTCGTAACTCTTTTAAACCTTTAAGGCGACTTTTATAAAGGTCGGGGTCACTGGTGAAAGAATCAATATGAATTTCCTCTTCAGGGTCTTCAAAGCAATTTAAACCTATAATTAAACGACTCTCCTCGTCTATCTCCTGTTGGTAACGAGAGGCTGCCTCGCGACTAAGCCGCTGATAATAGCCCTGGGAAATTGCGCTCTCAGCCCCACCTCTTTCCTCAATTTTTTCCATAATCTTATTGGCTTCCTCCTCAATTCGACTCGTCAAACCCTCTATAAAATATGATCCCCCTAATGGATCTGTCACATCAGCAACACCTGACTCCTGTGCAATAATATGCTGAGTCATCAAGGCAACATGGGCAGCCTTTTTGGTAGGAAGAGAAAGCACCTCATCCATTGCACTGCAACTCAGTGATTGACAACCACCGAGGATCGCTGCAAGCGCCTCTATCGTGACCCTCACAACATTCAGAATTGGCTGCTGTGCGGTCATTGTGTAGCCGGTGGTATACACACGAATAAAGGCCTGCTGGCTTTCTGGTTTTTTCGCGCCAAATTGATCCCGCATCATACGAGCCCACATACGTCGAAGGGCCCGATATTTCGCTATTTCCTCAAAAAGGTTCATTGGGGCTGAAAGCTGGGCTTCCATCGAGGCTGCAAAAGAATCGATGTCAAGACCCCTTGAAAGGATAGCCTGGATGTAGGCCCTCGCATTGGCGAGGAGAAATGCCAACTCCATAATTGCGGTCGCACCACCCTGACGCATATGTGAACCACAAACCACGATAGGCTTAAAATGAGGGTGATACCGAGTACAATACTCTACAGTATCCATGTTAAATCTGATCGATTCATTCGGAGGGAAAATATAGGCACCTCGCGCCACAAACTCCTTAAGGATATCATTTTGCAGGACGACCTTGAAATCCTTGGGATCAATGCCTTGTTTCTTTCCTAGGATTAAAAACATAGCCAATATAGCGGGGCTGATTGCATTTGCTGTGGTAAAAATTTGCCTTGCCCTACTCAATGGTATGTCATCGAAGATCTCTTCCATATCTCGCAATGAGCTAATAGCAACACCTGCCTTACCTACCTCTCCCAATGCCAACTCATGGTCACTATCTAAACCAAGCTGTGTGGGTAGGTCTAAGGCTATAGCTAATCCTGTCTGTCCCTGCTCTAGCAAATACTTGAAGCGTTGATTGGTATCCTTCGGGGCTCCAAAACCAGCATACTGCCCCATTATCCATGGTTCAGCGCGTGACATGGCAGGAAAAGTTCCACGAGTATAGGGAAATCGACCCGGTAAACCTAGATCTCTTTCCTCATCAAATCCAATACTGCCTAAATAATCAGATGTATAAACGTCATCAAGGGGAATTTCACTTTCGGTTTTAAATTCATTCCTCCTGCGCCCTCTTTTTTTATAGTCTCTTGCCAAATCGGTCCTCTTCCAATCTTCAATAATATCTCTCTGGATTTTACCCATTACTTTTCCTCCTTATGAAATTTTTTGGACAAAATTCCAAAAATTTCACTCGCTTGTCCCTCGGCTCCACGCAGTTTGGTAATGATTGTATCTATATCTTCTTTTCCTAGATAACCATCTGCTTCCCGGCGAAATTTCTCCGCAGTCTCATCAAATGAAATCGGTAATTCTGGCTCACCCCTGGGTAACGGTTGGAAAGCAGTAAAAACCTCTCCATTTTTCAACTTTAAAGTGACCCTGGCACCTCTATTAATGTCTTCATCAATAAAAACTTGAATTTTGTCGATGAGTCCTTTCACCTCGGAATTCTCCAGATGTTTCACATCAAAGGCATCCCAATCAGCACGGCCCAAGATTATTCTAATGGATAAGGCATAGGGTATATTAAAATAGGCATCACCACGAGACCTTACCTGATGAATTTCCGTCTCTACTGCCACACGATATGTCTCTACCTTAATAGAATCTATTTGTTTGGAATCTATATCATGTTGTTGTAATAACTGGTCCATTGCATCTAGGGTAGGGTGTAGATGTCGGCAACCGGGATATAGCTTCAAGTAAGCATTTTCAATCATCCATCCATCGCCGAAATAATGATAATCCTTAATATCATTTAGAGGGGCATGGCCTAAATAGGCAGGCAAAAATCCTCTTTCAAGGACTGTTCTATCTCCAGAAAATCCCTCATTAGCCATGAGAGCGGCAATTAAACCAGCTCGAACCCCATTGGATACATGCAACGGCTGAGTAGTTTCTTCTTGAAAGGCATGTATTAAACCGCAGCTTCCAGAGGTGGAAAGGGTCAAAGCGCCTGCCATATTCTTTTTCCCAAATTTTAAAAGAATTCCTGCAGCAGCGGCTGCTCCAAATGGTGCACAGAGTCCTGTAGGGTGAAAACCCCTCTGTGTAAATGATGGATTTCCTAAAGATGCAAGGCATACCATCGCTTCATAGCCTCCCACCATAGCCTGGATCAATTCAAACAAGGTGGCTTTTTGACCCATTGCCCAAAGTGCCGGAAAAACTCCTGCTGCTGGGTGGCATGCTCCATATCGAGACCCATCTTCGTAAACAGAGGCATTCGTTTGATACGCAACAATTGAGCCAGCATCAATGGGTGAGAATTTCCTATCTGTACCCGGTATTGGTGCTGAACCCGGTTCAGCCTGGATGGATTTCATTAGTGCTTTATATGATCCCACACGAATACCTACAATGAGTGCTGCCAGGGTATCGAGAAGATGTTGGGATGCACAAAAACAGAGATGATTACCTTTCTGCACTGCCTCTTTTGCTGATAAAACCCTTTCAGTTATTAGCTTTGCTAAATTCGGCATTTTTCCTCTAACTTTAACTATTTCTTCAATTTGACAATTTTATTGCCTTTCCAATCTTCTGACTTTAAGCCTTAAAATATTACCAAAACTGTAAAACAGATCTTGAATTAACCACTAAAGCGTTTTTTTAGCTCTCGTTGCAATATTTTACCGTATGCATTTTTGGGGAGGTTATCAAGGATATGGATTTTTTTGGGAGTCTTATAAGATGCTGTTTTGCTTTTACAGAATTCAATTAATTTTTGGTCAGAGGTGTCTGTGCCCGATCTGAGAGCAACAGCCGCATTTACCGCTTCGCCCCATTTTGGATCAGGAACACCAAAAACACAGACTTCTGCAATCGCCTTATGTAGACCCAAAACCTCTTCTACCTCTCTCGGGTATACATTCAATCCTCCTGTGATTATCTTGCCATGCTTTCTATCCATCAAATAGAGGTAGTTTTTCTCATCCTGATAACCCAAGTCACCTGTATATAACCAACCTTGCTTCAATGCTTCTGCTGTTTGCCCTGGCCGGTTCCAATAGCCTTTCATTACCAAATCTGATTTTGTGATCACTTCACCTATTTCACCAGGAGAACATTCCTCTCCTTTCTCATTTACCACTTTTATTTGTACACCTGGATATTCTCTGCCTGCCGATGCAAGGCGCTTTTTGCGTTCAGGATCATTATTAGTTATATGCTCATGTTTTGGAAGGTGTGTTATTGTGATGATTGATTCGGCTTGCCCAAAACTCTGGTCCAAAATCGGACCGAATATTTTTATCGCCTCTTTTATTCGTTCAACAGGAGTTGGTGATCCTGCATAGGTAATTGTCTTTAAAGAAGTTAAATCATAATTTTGACGTTCGGTGTGATCCATTAAGGTCAATAACATAGTAGGAACAGTCGAAATATCGGTGACCTTTTCCTTCTCTATGGTTTTGAAAATTTCCAATGGATCAAAGCTCTTATGTAAGACATTCAGTGCCCCTCTTAATACAAATGGCAACACCCTAACAGAGCCTGCGTGGCTCAGAGCACCAACAGTCAGCAGTTTATCGTCTTCTGTTATCCAATATACATCGGACAACAGGAATTGAACACATGTTAATATGTTTCGATGGGTAATCATAATTCCCTTGGGCTCGCCAGTTGTTCCTGAGGTGTACCATATATCACTTAAATCCCCTTCATTGACTTCAACAGAAGGTTCTTCTTTACTGCCAGAGGAAAAAAGCTCTTCATACCCCAGACCCGGACCTTCCCCTTGATGAATCCTCAGTTTCACTACTGAGATACTGTCACAGATTTCATCTGCCATTTTTCCGAATTCAGGGCCATGTATAATGGCAGATGCTTGAGAATCCCTCATCATATTTGTCAACTCTGAGACACTGAGGCGATAATTTAACCGAACCCATACCAGACCTGCCTTATACAAGGCCAAATAGCTCTCAAAATAGGCTAAAGAATTATAAAATAATAATCCAACTCGATCTCCCTTCTTTAGCCCTTGTGCCAACAGGGAGTTTGCCAGTTGATTGACCCTCTCATTTATTTCCTTAAACGTTAATCGTCGTCCATCTACAACTAACCCTTCCCGTCCTGGAAAATTTTTAGCCGTACGTGTAAGAATATATCCGACGTTCATAGTTTTAACTCCTTGCAATAATTCTCTACAGTTAGTCACCTATTCTCGTATAAGTATATGAATTGCCACAGCCGCTGTCTCTCCAGCTACATTTCCTCCACCATTTTCAGCAAGTGCAAACTTTGGAATTGGTTTAACCTGGCGCTCCCCTGCTTCGCCACGAAGTTGCCAGACCAATTCTGTAATCTGTGCTAACCCTGTTGCCCCCGCAGGATGCCCTTTCGAAGATAGGCCTCCAGAGGGATTGGCAGGAAGGCTCCCCCCTATCCAGGTTACGCCTTCATCAATCCAATGTCCTGATTCGCCAGGCTTACAAAGCCCGAGTTGTTCATAGAGGAGCAATTCTATCGGAGCTACAGCGTCATGCAATTCAGCAACATTAACATCCTTTGGGCTAATTCCCGCCTTGTCGTATGCCTCTTTTGATGTTCGCTCAACAATACCCTTATCCCCTATTTTTGATATTCTGGCGGTCTGTAAAACCGTCGAGGCTGCCCTTACCGCACGTTGGTTGAGGCGTGAAAGGACGTTCTCACTTCCCACAATGACTGCGGCTGCGCCGTCACCCATCGGGCACGTCATGAGTAATGTGATTGGATCAGCGATCATTCTGGATTCCAAAACCTCATCTACGCTTACACGGTTGCGGTACTGGGCATAGGGGTTTAATGCACCATGGTCATGGTTTTTTACCGCAACTTTCGCAAGCTGTTCCTTTGTCAATCCGTATTTTTCCATATGATTGCGTACCCTCATTGAATATATGCCAGCGAACAACATTCCCATCCGACCTTCTATGTCTAGATCTGACGAAGTAGACAAGGCATGCAAACTTTTATTTAGGTCTCCACAAAATAACTTCTCTGCACCAAGGGCGAGTGCAATATCAACTTGCCCTGAAGCAACGGCTAAATGAGCCAAATAAAAGGCTGAAGAACCTGATGCACAGGCATTTTCAATATTAAAAATAGGTATGCCCATGAGTCCAATTTCTCGAAATACAGTTTGCCCACGTATAGATTCCTGACCAGTTATTAATCCAGCGTATGCATTTGCAAAAAAAGCCATTTCAATCTCATTTGCTATAATCCCCGAATCATGAATCGCATTCCACGCTGCTTCAAAGCTGAGATCCTTCAGGGACTTTTCAATATATTTCCCAAACTTAGTCATACCGACGCCTAACACATAAACAGGCCTCATCTTTAATTCTCCTCGAAAATCGGACGAAAACAATAGGTCAACCGTTCTTTTCCTTCCTCATTTTCTCCAACCCTTACTATTTCTAGTTTCACTGAAAGCCATGTTCTTAATCTTCCCGGATCACCATAATCAATAATCAGTGAAAATACCCTCACACCTTCATCTAAATCAATGTAAGCCTGTACATGCGGAATTTCAAAACCAGGTGGAGCAACCTGTGCGATTGAGAAACTGAAAATCTTTCCATTATTTTTTAAGATCTTTTTTTTCATTGGTTGGCTGTCATCTAAACAGTCTGGACATATTTTTACTGCAGGAAAAAAGACCCGTTTACAAAAAGGACATTCTGAACCTATTAAGCGAATTTCACCCCGATACTCACCTAAGGTGTTCGGAACCTCTGGAACCCATTTTTTCATACACACCTCTCTTTTCATTCTTGTCAAGGGCATACATCATGAAGGCTTCGAGGATTTATTCTTTTATGATGCGAATGTATAAGACTCCTTACCCTTGATAATTATCAGGTTGCTTTTTCTTATAATAAAGAAAGAATGCCGATAAAAAATCATCATTTTTAAATGAAACTATTCTTGCTTTATTACATATATCAATAGGCTATGGACATCGAACATGCTCCATTCGTACAACAAATGTTTGGAAATGAGACGATTCTCTTTGTTGTTTTCCTTGATTTAAGATCATTTTAACACTTCACTGGCAATCACCAGGCGTTGTACCTCAGAGGTCCCTTCGGTGATGGTAAACAGACGGCCATCTCGCCAGTATCTCTGAATCGGGTATTCCATCATGTATCCATAACCACCGTGGATCTGCATTGAGTCCGAGAGTATCCTCTGAAGTGTCTCTGCGCAGAACAGTTTTACCATTGAGGATTCTTTCCGTACCTTTTTCCCTTGATCGTACATCCATGCTACACGGTAGGTATAGGAACGCATAATATCAATATTCATGGCCATTTCTGCCAGTTTGAACCGGGTAGCCTGGAATTTGATAATAGGTTTCCCGAATTGAATCCTTTCCTTTGCATACTGCACAGTCAAATCATAGGCTGCCTGTGCAGTACCGGTGCAGCGACTTCCATAGGTTATGCGGCCTTGTGTAAGGGTATCTGCAATCATATCAAAGCCACCGCCCTCTCTTTCACCGATCATGTTTTTTGCTGGAACATGGCAATCTTCAAAAACCAGCTCCCCAGTTTCAATAGATCGGTTCCCCACCTTATCCAGCTTCCGAGAGACAGAAAATCCAGGGGTATCTTTCTCCACTATAAAGAGGTTGATCCCCACACCTCGTTTTGTCGGATCGGTGTAGGTCGCCACCGTTGCAAAATCGCAGATGGGGCCATTGGTGATAAATATCTTCGTTCCGTTAAGAATATAGTCACTGCCATCCCGCACAGCCAGCGTCTTTATAGAGGCAGCGTCTGAGCCGGAATCTGGCTCAGTAAGGGCAAAGGCGGCTATCTTTTCTCCCTTAATTGCAGGAACAAGAAAATCTTGCTTTTGTTCCTCTGAGCCAAAGTGGTAGATGGGCTGGGTGCTCAAGCCGCCCTGAACCATGAGAGAGGCAGCAATGCCTGCATTTACCTTGTTGAGCTCCTCTGCCATGATACAATCCATTATCTTATCGCCACCGCCCCCGCCTAGTTCTAAAGGATACCTGGGGCATAAAAAGCCGAGTGCGCCCATTTTTTTGAAAAGCTGTTGTGGAAAGATATTTGTCTCCTCTGCCTCATCTACCAGAGGAGCGATCTCCTTCTGGGCAAAGTCTCGAATGGCATCCTGAAAGATACGGTGTTCTTCTGTGAGTTCAAAGTCCATGATTTATCTCTCCCTTTATATTTTTTGTATTACCTCCGGCAAGATCTTAAACTGTCTATATCTAACCTATAGTCTCTCTATAATTAATCCCTCTCCAGTATAGCGGTTATCCCTAGCCCGCCACCGCCGCAGATAGTCTCCAATCCATATCTAGAGCCCAACCTCTTCATCTCATGGAGCAAGGTCACCAATCTCATGGCACCGGTGGCTGCAATGGGGTGGCCAAGGGAGATGCCGGAGCCATTCACATTGATCTTTTTATTGAAATCCTCCTGCTCGATCCCCATCAATCTGGCATCGGCCAGTGCCTGCACAGCAAATGCCTCTTGTATCTCAAAGAGGTCCACCTGATCAATGGTGATCTCTGCTTTCTTGAGCGCTTTATTCACCGAGGTAGGTACTGCTGGATAGGTCAGTGTTGGGTCAGCACCGGCAATAGCACAAGTCCTGAAATAGGCCATGGGTTCCACACCCAGTTCCTTGGCTTTCGCTTCACTCATGAGTACCACGGCAGCCGCACCATCGTTCTCTGTAGATGAATTGCCGGCAGAACACACCCCGTCAGGATAGACAGGGGATAATATGGCAAGTTTTTCTAAGGTAGTATCTCGCCGGGGTGTTTCATCTGTATCAAAGAGCGATGGGCTACCTTTCTTTTGAGGGATTGGGACGGGAACCGTTTCTTCGCTGAATTTCCCAGAGTCTATGGCAGCAATAGCCTTCTCGTGGCTTTTTACCGCCCATTCATCTGCTTCTTTGCGGGAGATCTGTTCGTTCTTTGCTGCTGTTTCTGCCCAGGTCATCATGGAGTTGAGTTCACCAAACCGCTCGATTGGCTGAGACATGACCCTGGCACGCTGAATTCTGTCATAAAGGGGTATTCCCCACATGGAAAGTGCCCCGTGTCCTTTAGGCATAAAGCCCCACTTTTCATCCCTTTTTCCACCCAGACCCCACTTGAGCTCCCCTGGAATGTAGAACTCTGCCTGGCTCATGCTGTCCATGCCACCTGCAACAATGATATCTGCATTGTCGGTCTGGATCTTCATACTACCGAAAAATATTGCATCCAACCCGGAGCAGCAGCGACGGTCCAGGGTTACACCTGGAACCTCATTGGGCCATCCGGCTTCAAGAAGGGCCATACGGGCACCATTTGCACACTCACCGTTTTGATATGACTGCCCCATAATCACATCATCTACCCAGGCCGGTTCAACCTTAGCCCTTTTGACTGCCTCATTCAGAACTAAACTGGCGAATCTGTATACCGGAATATCCCGTAGCGTACCACCATACCTCCCTATAGGGGTCCGTACCCCACTGACAATGACAACGTTTTTCACTGTGTCTCTCCTCTCTTATGGCTCATCTAGTTTTTTTGGTTCCATCCTCATTATATTCATACCATCCCTTGCCCGTCTTTCGCCCTAAATTCCCTGCTTTGACCTTGTGCCGCATGATTGCCGGCGGATACCAGTATGGGTCCCTGGTTGTTTCATATATCGACATAAGGGCACCATAGGTTACATCCAATCCTACCATATCACCGATCTCAAAAGGGCCCATTTTTCTGCCGGAGGCTAACCTCAAACCTTTATCTATATCTTCGACTGTGGCTACTCCTTCCTCAACCAAGCGCATGGCTTCCAAATTAGCTCGATAGTTTATCCGGTTGATAACAAATGCGGGCACATCCCGGCGTACTAAGATCGGCTCCTTGCCCAGCTGACGGATGAAGGTGTTTCCAGCAGCAAAGGTTTCATCGCTGGTAGCCATTCCCCGAATAAGCTCCGCTGCTGCCATCATAGGCACTGGAGAAAAGAAATGAATGCCCAACACCTTTTCCGGGCGGTTTGTAACAGAGGCCAACTCGGAGATGGAGATAGCACTGGTGTTACTGGCTATAATCGTTTTATCCTGGCAAACCCTATCAAGTTTCTGGAATATTTCCTTTTTTAGCTCTAATTTCTCAAAAACAGCCTCAATGGCCAGGTTTGCATCGGCAGCATTAGAAAAATTGGTATCTACTGCTATGCGATTTAAAATGATGCTCTTATCCTCCGTTAATTTCCCTTTTTCAATGAATTTTGAAACGGACCAGGCGATGCCCTTGATTCCCTTATCTATCGCCTCCTGGTTATTATCATTCATTACAACATTAATTCCTGACTGGGCGCATACCTGGGCAATACCACTACCCATCAAGCCTGCGCCTACGATAAACACCTTTTTGATCTCCATAGCTTATCTCCTTAGTGCTTTAATAAAATGAAGTAACTATTCATAGACTACCTATCTAAACATCCTGCTCATACACTATTGTGATCCAGCCTCAGATAGAGACATGTAGGCATAAACCTTCTTGTTCGTTGTTGAATTGTTGATAAAAAAGAAGGGTTTTGAACCCTAAGAATCTGTTGATTCTCTCTAAGGACTGGGTTTCTGACGATTTTGGGACTGTTTTTTCCACAGACCCCATTTTATGCTCTGAACGAACTCCCTTGTTCATAGGGGATCACGATAAAAAAACATGTAAAATTACATACAATATTTTCTATGCATTATAAAGAATTTTCTAAAACTAGAATATAATATAGATAAAGGTATAAAATGTAAACAGAAAAGTTAGTATTACTTAATAAATTAGGAAAAAAGCCTTGACAAGCAGAAATATTACATGTAATTTTTTATGTAATTAGCAATTAATCAACTCTTACCAGGGTTGTCTACCGACATAAAATGGTCGCATTTGTCTCACAAAACCTAAGAGACGCCTTGAAAAAGGGCTGAGAGTTTGACATGATTTTCCCATTTCTCGGAATATGGTAAGGTTTATTTTCAATATCCTGGGATGAGGCAGGAGGATTATCTGTGGTACAGATTGGCCTGCTGCTCCGGCTGATCTGTCCGTTAAGGCGATTTTAGGTTTAGAAATCGCAAAATAGCTTCAGGAGGGATGGGGGCAGCCGCCTTACCGATTACGACTGGGCCAATAAGTTTAGGCTGAACCTTGACAGACTGCTGGATTGAGAGGTTCCTGAAAAATATAGAAAGTAGAACAATGGAAGCAGCCGGCAAGAATTATTCGGATATCAAATGTGTTCTGAATAATGAAAAGAACATGACCCAAATGGTATACCGGAATATCAAAGACATGATGTTTAAATACGATATTGTACCTGGGCAGAGGCTGGTATTTAGTGATTTGGCAAAGCGATTGGGGGTTAGTCGTACGCCAGTGAACAATGCCCTCAGCATTTTGGCCAATGAGGGTTTTTTAGATCTCATTCCGCACAAGGGATATTCTGTCCACGAGATCACCAAGGAGGAGGCAGAATCACTTTATGAAATAAGGGAAATCATAGAACTGGCCTGTGTTTCAGCGGTGATTAGAAGGTTGACCACTGAAAAGCTTGAGACATTGGAACATAAAAAGCGTTTATACGAAAATGCGGTCGTTTATCAAGTGAGCAGGGGAAGGTTTACCCTAGATCAGGAATTCCACGCCTGTCTCGTTCAAATGTCTGATAACCTGTATCTGGCCGATTATTTCCGTGAGGTCTATCAGCGGATTTTTTTGCGTCATCGTATTGAGGGCCTACGAGCGGAACGAGCGCAAAATGTAGTCTTAGAGCACGATAAGATATTTGAGGCAATAAGCCTAAGAGATGTAGAAGGGGCGAAAGAATCAATTAAGTTTCATATCAAGGCTGGAAAGGAATACATCTTTTCCATCATTTTCAGTTAACAAAGAGATGTTGCATAGGATGATATGCTAAAAACCTATACGGCAAGGTCTTGCGCAAGGAGCTGAAAAAACATTTCAAAGAACTTTAGAGAAAATGGATCTGAAGATGAGCAGAGATTATGACATTGTCATTATTGGAAGTGGCCCCGCCGGGTTGACAGCGGGATTGTATTGTGGCAGGGCAGGGTTAAAAACAGTGATCTTAGAGAAAAGTAGCCTTGGCGGAGCGATAATAGATACGGAATTGATAGAGAACTGGCCTGGGATTGAAGATGGCATTGCAGGAGCTGAGCTCGCAGGGATTACCCTGTCGCAAGTTATGCAGTATGAAGTCAACATAGAGACATCAGTTGAAGTGGAAGGGATAGAGACAGGCGAAGAGGATCTTAAGAAAGTAATCACTGTAACAGACACATATTTGGCAAAAGCTGTTATTATATCAGGTGGGACTTTTCCCAAGAAGCTCGGTATTCCAGGGGAAGAGGAGTTTATTGGCAGGGGAATCTATCACTGTGTTATGTGTGATGGCGCTCCTTTTGCTGGTAAGGATATAGCCATCCTGGGCGGTGGAGAAACTGGAGTAACTGGAGCCCTGTACATGGCGCGTCTTGGGTGTAAGATAATCATAATTGAGGCGACACCCCATCTTAATGCAGCCATGGTGCTACAAGAAAGAGTAAAAGAGGTTCCAGGAGTCGAGATGCTCTTCTCAACTATAGCTGAAGCCATTGAATGTGATGGAAATGATAAGGTTCTTAGACTAAGGAACGTCGAGACTAAAAAGCAATCAGAGTTACGAGTCGAGGGTATTTTTATCCTTACTGGGCGCGAGCCGGAAACAGAATATCTTCGAAGAACTGTCGAGTTAGATAAAGCCGGATTTATTGAGGTAACTTATAATATGGAAACGAATGTCCCTGGTATTTTTGCTGCAGGTGACATTCGCAGCGGGTCGGTAATGCAGGCTATAGCTGCTGCTGGTGACGGAGCAACCGCTGCCATCTCAGCGGAAAGATTTATCAATGCAAGGTCATGGTAGGCAGTTCAAGTTTTTGGGTATTAAATTAAGACTGTTTAATATTCTGAAAGCCGCTTACAGTAAGGCTTTCAGAAGGCGAATTTTGCAAGTTACCCCCAGTTTTGGGAGTAAAGTTACGATCATTTTTATGGCACTTTTTTCGGTATCGAAAAGCTAAAGGGTTTCTTACTTAAACACCCCCAAACGTTATTATTGAAAGTCTCAAATTATGAAAGTGATGGGACAGTGAGTAAGGAGTGATAGAGGGGAACATTCTTTGCAGGTAGATTTGTAACAAAATTAGGTATTAAGAAGGAAGAAGTGAGCAGTTACAGGAAATGTTATGCGGAAATATGTCCCTTATGTTGTGAGGAGCTTAAGGACCATTTGAATTTAGTATGTCATTAAATAGGAGGTAATATTATCATGGGTTCAGTAAGCTTAGAAGTCCTGAGACCAACAGGGCGAGATATAACAGAAGAGAAATCTTCTGTTGCGAAGCGCGATGATGTGCTCGATGGTAAACGGATCGGGCTTGTGTGGAACCACAAGGATTATGGCGATAGACTTCTTGATGAGGTCGAAAAATTATTGCGCGAGAGATATTCCACCGCAGAGCTCTCAAGGTGGCAACTAAAGGAATGCTGCAAGAGGCCTCCCGAAGGTGAGTTGGAGGCAATTGCAGAGGCAGTTGATGCGGTTGTGTATACTCTTGGTGATTGAGGGTCCTGTTCATCCTGGAGTTCCAGGAATTGTGCAACCTTTGAGAAGTTAGGCATCCCAACAGCGGTTCATGTAACTCACTCATTCAAAAAACTATTAGAGATCGAAGCAAAGGCTAGTGGAGTGCCAAATTTGGCTAAGTGGGTGACTCCACACCCAACAGTGGGCAAGTCTAGTGAGGTTCTCCGTAAGGAGACCGAGGATGCGCTGGATGATATTATCCAAGGTCTGACAAGGGTTAGTGAAACGGCAGTGAAGGAAAGGGAGGCAGAAGCCACAACTATCGAAATTAAGGGTACAGATTATTTCGATGCCTTTGAGAAGTTCAACCACTATTTTTTGAAAGAGCGATGGGGTGATGGACTTCCGCTTTTTCCACCCACAAGGGAGAAGGTTGATTGGATGCTAACAGGCACCGATCGTGCTCTTGGCGAGGTAGTAGTGAAGACCCGGCCGAGTGGCAGGGCAGCCACAGTAGAGGCGATTGCGATCAATGCGGTGATGGCTGGGGCCATACCTGCCTATCTACCGGTGATAATAACAGCACTGGAGGCCTGGGACGAGTGTGCCTGGGGGTGGGGAAGCGTAACCACTACTTCTCCAGCTGCTCCTCTCGTTGTGGTAAATGGACCGATAGCTAAGCAGTTGGATATCAATTCAAAGAGTAATGCAACCGGTTATGGATGGAGGGCAAATACGACTATTGGCCGCACGATTGAACTGGTTTTCAATACTATTGGTGGTACAGAGCCCGGATATACGGATATGTCGATCATGGGATGTTCAAGCACGATTACCTCAACGGTTATGGCAGAAAATGAAGACGTGCTCCATGATATTGGCTGGAAAACATATGCTGAATTGCAAGGTTTTGAGAAAGAAGCAAATGTACTCTCTATTGTTCCTGCTTTTTGGGGCTTTAAGGAGATATGGATTAAGGCGAACTCGGCCGAGGATCTTTTAGAGTGTCTTATCTGGGAATTGGATAATAAGGGAAGGGAAGGGCTGATGGATTGGGTAGGAGGCACTTGGCTCTTTTTATGTCCGGAACATGCACAAATCCTTGCCCAAGACGGTTGGACAAAGGAAAAAGTAATGGACTATCTGTCCTCTACCCTTCCGCGGTATTATTGTTTTCCCAAAGGAAAGCTTCGAACGATATTTAAGGAGGCATATCCAAGGGCTACGGAGATTACCAAAATAATGCCTGATAATGCTCTTATCAGTGGATACAGTGCTGAGGCAAGCGACTATAAAATCTTTGTAGTGGGAGGGCCTGGCAATGAATCGCAGAATTGGGGAGTTGGTGCCCCCTTTCACCCGGATTTTGTCAGTAGGGAGATAAAAGCGCCAAGAAACTGGGGCGAGATACTTAAGAAATCTGAAATAATGACCATGCCTATGCCGAAACTTCCCTGGTAACTATATATAGGTGGCAACTCCACAGCTCTGCAAAGAGCACGATAACCCTACGGAATTGAGCGAGACTCCCCGCATGCCTTCCTAAGGGAGGTGATAAAGAGCATTGCAGGGAATCTAAAATTAAAGGAGATTCGGATAGATACTGCGCAGAAGTTTGTAATTTATCCGATATAGGTGAAGCGGAAATCTAACTGAGGGAGTATCTTTATAAAGAGGTAATGGAGAAGGAGTGCTATTTTTAAAATAATAGTTCAAGGAGGTGTTCGTGAAAAACATAAAGGTAGTCATATGTGGAACTGGGGCAGTGGCACGAGAAGCCGCTGAGATATTAATAGGAAAAAAAGGCATAGAAATTGTTGGGGTAGTTGGCAGGAAGTCTTACATTGGTGAAGATTTCGGAGATATCATCGGTCTCAATAGAAAAATGGGTATTGCCGTATCAAACGATCTTAACGCTATTTTGGCTCAAACTAAGCCAGATGTTCTGATTGATGCGACAAGCTCCCTTACAAAGCAGGTGTACCCAACCTTAATCAAGGCCTTGGGTGCTGGCGTAAATGTGGTGACGGCATGTGAAGAATTAACCAATCCTTGGATTGCGGAATCGGAACTTGCCCGGAAATTGGATGATACTGCCAAGAAAAATGGTGTGAGTCTTGTGACCAGTGGTCTGAATCCAGGGTGGTACCTGGATCAGATACCCTACGCATTTACCGGTGCCTGCGCTACTGTTAAAAGGATCAGAGGATTTAGAGTCGTGGATGGTGCTAATCCGGCAGATACGAGCATGACGGTTTCGCGGAATTTTGGGATAGGATTGGAGATAGAGGAGGCAAAGAAACAAATAGCTGAAGGCAAGATCACAGGTCATGTGGGGCTTAAGGAAACCATACATTTGCTTGCTGATGCAATTGGGTGGAAATTAACCAAAGTGAAGGAAACACGAGAGCCCCTGCCTTGTCCAATTGATCGGAACTACAAGATTGTTAAGATAAAGAAAGGACAGTCATACGGTATCAGGTATAATGGCTATGGCATGGTTGACAATGAGGAAGTCATAAGATTTGATGGGATATGGGCATGTTCACCTACAATGGAGATAGATGGCTTTGAGCCGGGTTACACCCTCTGGATTGAAGGAAAGCCAAACCTTAAGGTTACGGTTGATGGGGCAACAGGGGTAGGACATAATACGATTACGCCTGCACGGCTCTGTAATTGGGTTCCTCATATAGTAAAGACCAAGCCAGGTGTGCTCACTGATATGACTGAATTTCCGCTCATTGGTGTTTTGCAAGACCAGCAGAAATAGATGCATAGTACAGGCAATATCATTCTAATCCATAGAGTGGGTGAAGAAAAATGAACAAGAGGATAAAGGTAGCTCAATGTGGGTTGGGATTTACTGGAAGATCTATAGCGAGAGCCATGCTTGCCAAGGAATTGGTTGAGTGCGTAGGGGCTGCTGATAAATATGTAGGAGTAGGTAAGGACTTGGGCGAAGTAGTAGAAGCTGGCAGGAATACCGGTGTTATCATATCTGATGATTTTGAGATGGTTCTTCGAGAAAGCAAGCCAGATGTATGGATCGAGGCTACAGCCTCCTATATCCGGGAAATATACCCAAGGGTGATAGCAGCTCTCGAGGCTGGTGCTAATGTGATAACCCTTGCTGAGGAGTTTACTGATCCTTGGGTTTATGAACCTGAGCTCGCAAGTAAAATAGATGAGACTGCCAAAGAACATGGTGTGAGCATTGTTGGCACTGGATTTAACCCTGGATTATGGATGGATATATGGCCGTTTTTTTTAACCGGGTATATGTCAGAGGTTAAGAGGATCACAATAGATTATATGAGTGACTTCAGCCCTTATGGGCGCAGTCCTACTGTGGTACAAAATTATGGATTTGGATTAAGTCCGGAAAAGGTAGCTCAGAAGATCAAGGATGGGAGCATTAAGTTAAGTATTGGCACCAAGGGACTTGTCTATAAGTTAGCCAGATCCATGGGAATGGATTTAACAGAAGTCCGTGAAGAAATGAGGCCACTGGTTTCAAAAGTCCTCTTAGACTTTTCTCCCGTTGTCACGATAAAGCCAGGGCAAGTATATGGTGGATCCGTTGATGTCCATGGTACAACAGATACTGGTCTGAAAATAGAGATTCACAAGCAGTTTTGCTGCAGGCCAAGTTTGGAAATGGAGGGGTTTGGGAATGAGCCTCACACTGAGGCCACCATTCGCCTCGAGGGTGAGCCAAATATCAAAGCTACGCTAGCGCTTAAGAGTGAAAAGGGATGGTCAACAACCGCACCTCGCCTTGTCAATTGGATTCCACATATAGTAAAGGCCAAACCCGGACTGCTTATTGATATGAATGATTTTCCGCTTATCGGAGCCATAAGATAGTGAGTTGGAATGATACCTGTTTGCAAGGGGGTAGAGAGGGAAAAACAGTGCCCCAATTGTGTAGAGATGAGGTAAGGGTATCAAAAAAGAAATAGGCCTATCGAATCCAGCTGTATTGCTATGCAGGGATAGAAACATTCTGGGAATCGAGATGTGAGAGACAGCTGCAAAAATAAAGAGAATGAATTCAGCGAAAACAGATGAGTACCAAGGCAGTTGCAAATTTCATCGCAGAGACGAGCTTTGAAAAGCTACCACCGGAGGTGGTGGTTCAAGCAAAAAAGGCGATTCGAGATGTTATTGGGGTATCAATAGCAGCACATAAGGATAGAGCGGTACAGGCATCAAGAAGGATGGCTGTTTCAAGGGGTGGCAAAAAGGAATCCACCTTAATAGGTATCGGGATGAAGGTTCCTTGCGAAATGGCAGCATTTGTAAATACCGTGATGGCAAGTACCCTTGATATGGATGATGGCTCTATGGGATTGCCAGGGCATCCCCGTGTTCATCGAGGGCATCCCGGTGGGATAGTGATTCCCAGCTCTTTAGCAGTGGCGGAACGTGAAGGTGCAACAGGGAGGGCGTTGATTGAAGCAGTAGTGGCTGGATATGAAGTGGCTCTGGCAACTGCCTGGATGATAGGAGTAACCGTCCTCGCAGGGAGAACTGGGACTTACGGTGCAGCTGCATCAGCGGCTAAGTTACTAGGGTTGAGCAGGGAGGAGATAATAAGTGCCTTAAATATCGCTGAGGCCCATTGCCCATCTCCCACCTATGCCTTTATCTGGGACCAAACGGATATGACTAAAGAAGCCCCTGCGTGGGCAGCGATGACCGGTGTGACGGCATCGCTCCTAGCCCAGGCAGGCTTCAGGGGAGCTCCCACTATCTATGACCTGCCAGAGTCTGATAAAAAACCTATAGCCGCCTTGGGCAATGAGTGGGAAATTTTGGGTCTTTATTTTAAGTCATACAGTGCCTGTAGGCTTGCTCATGCTTCTATTGATGGGGTACTTGAGATCACGAAAGAGCATGAGCTTGATGCTCAGAGTATCTCTGCCATAACAATAGGATGCTCACCTCAAAAGGGTTTAAACATGTCAAATTCTAGACCAGCTAATATCTGGCAGGCACAATACAGTATCCCCTTTATTATAGGGGCTGCCCTTGTGGATGGTGAGGTAGGGCCAGGGCAGATAGCAGAGGATAGGCTTGGAGATAAGTTGATACTCCACGAGGCTGAAAAAGTCAAGCTGGTAGCTGATTCCGAAGTTGATGCTTTGTTACCTGATATGTTCGCAGGCAGAGTTGAAGTGGAGACAAAAGACGGCAGGAGATTTCAGACCTTTAAGCGATATCCAAAAGGGGACCCTGAGAACCCTCTTGCTGAAGAGGAACTGAGTGATAAGTTCAAAAAACTGGTAACAGAAGTTGTCGGGGCCAATAAGGCAGAGGAATTGGCTATGCTCATTGATAGACTAGAGAAACTTGATAATATTGAAGGACTCATTGAGAAGATAAGATATTTAGACAAGTAACTGGGAATAGACTAGAAGAGGAGATAGGACATGTCAGACGAGATAAAGATGAGTGAAAAATCACCGTTTTCTCAGCTTCACCATGTAACAGTAGTCGTTAAGGATATCGAGCGAGTCGTCAAGTTCTATTCGTCAGTGGGCCTAGGGCCATTTGTATCACCTGAGAAACACGTATTTGCAAACAAAACCTTACGGGGAAAGCCCCTTACCCACAAATTGTTAATAAGAGAAGCTCAAATAGGGCCGGCAGTACTTCAGCTGGTTCAGCACGTTGAAGGAGAAGATGTTTACAAGGAGTTTATCGACAAGAGAGGAGAGGGTGTGCAGCATCTGGGTTTTGTAGTGGATAACATTGATAAGGCAGAAGAACAGGCAGTAGAGATGGGGCTTAAAGTTACCCAACGAGGCAGAAGAGAAGATGGTAGCGGCTTCTCGTACTTTGATACTGAGGAACATGCCGGCGTTATCTTAGAATTAAGACAGGATCCCTTTGATGGTCAATAGTAGTCTCCAACGAAATGTCAGATAAGGGAGAATTGCGCGATAAAATTTAGAATTCGGGTAAATTTAGTTAAATCCTTAATACCTTCAAGCAAGAAGGAGGTGATGGCTTATGAAAGTAAAGTTTTGAGGCAAATGCTTAAGGAGGATGGTATCTAAATTCATAACCTTAAATAAGATAGGGGGATTAAGATGAGAAAAGTCATTTATATATTAATTGTCTTTACGCTAATGCTTTGCTGGGGACAGCTGGCCCAAGCACAAAAGCCTTCCGGGGAGTTACGGATAGCGCTGCCTACCCTCTACGATCAAACCTTCCACCCCATTTGGGCGACTATCTACCGCAAACATTATTTAGAGCCAATGTATGATTTCATTATCGGTGTAGATAAAGATGGGAAGTTCGACCCAAAACAAAGCGTAGCTTATAGGTGGGAGAATTCATCTGACCTAATGGCATGGACCCTTTACATCAGGGAGGGGATAAAATTCCACAATGGCGATCCAATGACAAACGAAGATGTAAAGTATACATTAGAACAGGCTGCCTCGAAGAAGAATAATGCTGGGAGCCGGTCGGATTTTATGGCGCATATAGACAGGGTAGAGACAGCTCCCCCAAACAAAGTGATTCTCCATTTAAAGAAGCCATGGCCTACCTTTGTTTACTATCTGAGCACCCTTGCCACTGCTGAGGGCATGATCCAGCCAAAAAAATACATTGAGGAGAAGGGGGATGAATATTTTATGGCCCATCCCATAGGATCGGGCCCTTACAAATTCTACGAGTGGAAGGAAGGCGTCCATATCAAGTTTGTGGCCCAAGATTCACACTGGCGGGTGGGAGTGCCCAAATACAAGTATTTAACCTTCAAGTTGATGCCAGAGGAGGGAACCCGGGATGCAGCTTTACGGTCGGGAGAGGTAGATGTTGTTGCCGTCAGCCTCGCCAGAACAAGAGGACTTAAGGAAGCTGGTTTCACCATCCAACAAAAGAAGGATGGTCTCTTCGTCGGTCTCATGTGGTTGCAGGATTTTCGTCCGGAGTTCCCCACCAATAAGGCGAAAGTCAGGCAGGCTCTTATCTATGCTATCAACAAGGATGAGATAGTGCAACAAATCTTGATGGGCCACGGAAAGGTGGTAGGGACTGCTCCGTCCATGTTTACCTGGGCAATAGAATACAAGCCCTATCCCCCGACTCCATATGATCCGAAAAGGGCAAAGCAACTTCTGGCCGAGGCAGGGTATCCTAAGGGGTTTACCATGTACATCTACTCCTTTGTAACCAAGCTTCCTGAGGCTAATTTGATTAATGAAGCCATCGCTAGCTATTGGGAGGCAATTGGGGTAAAGACTAAAATCTTGGAGATGGACTATAGTGCCTTCAAGCCAGTTTGGACAAAGAAACGAGACCCACGCGGGCCAGCCGCGTTTATACTGGCTTGGCCTAATAGACCGGTTTACTCATGGCGCAACATGTATCACTCAACTGCCCTGTATAGCCACAAAAGAGACCCCAAAATAGACCGGATGATCGAGAATTTTGAGGCTGAAACCACCGCAAAGGGATACAAAGATGCTGGCCAGAAAATCATGGATTACGTGCTGGAAAACTTCTATGGGAGTGGCATTTGTACCACTCACGAGTTATATGCAATAAGTAAGAAGGTGCCTGAGTGGGAAATGGGGAAAGGTGTTGGCTCATACAGGTGGGAGTATATAGTGAAGGAATAGCCTGCACACGTTGTTAGGAGCTCAGAGGGATCAAAGGAAGTTCCTCTGTTTGGTCCCTCTGAGGAGGAAATATTGGGGCTTATGCAGAAACAGAAACCGAAAAACGCGGGGAAGTACTGAAGGGCCGACCCGACATGCCTCCAGCCTTTACAATAGGTATTATAGATTACGAGATTATAGATATAAGATTTCAAACGATGATATCACATGGGATATTTAAGGCTCCAGTGGCATCCCCGTGAAAATGGGGTGCAATAAGGGTAATGTGATGGATCTGAAACATAGAAGTAAAGCAGTTGTTGAAGGAGACCAGAGAGCCTCTCACCGCGGTTTTCTCTGGTCCCTGGGGGTTGTTGGAGATGAGATGAAAAAACCTTTCATAGGTGTCATCAATACATGGAGTGAATTTCATCCGGGGCACATCCATCTCCGTGATCTAGCAGCTTTGGTTAAGGCGGGCATTCGTTCAGAAGGGGGTGTTCCCTTTGAGATGAATACGATTGCCCTGTGCGACGGGTTTGCCTGCGGCCACGAGGGAAACAAATGGGTTCTTCCGAGCAGAGATTTAATTGCAGACTCCATCGAGCTTTCAGTCGAAGCAAACCGATTTGATGCCATGGTATTGATCGGTTCATGCGATAAGATTGCACCGGCCATTGCAATGGCAGCGGCCCGCATCAACATACCTACCATTATCCTCACGGGTGGACCGATGTTGCCCGGATTCGATCGGGAAACCCAGCAGCCTTTGACAGGGACAAATGCCAGACAAGCAATGGTGGATTTCCGGGAAGAGGCAATCGATGCTTCACGGTTTCTGGAGATCGAACAAGATTGCTGCCCGGGGCCAGGTTCCTGCATGATGATGGCAAGCGCTAATACCATGTGCTGCCTGATCGAAGTTCTTGGGCTGTCCTTGCCAGGTTGTGCCACTGCCCATGCAGTTGATGCCAGGAAGAAGCATATCGCCTTTGAAAGTGGTAGGCAAATCATGACTTTGCTTAAGAAGGGCATTTTTCCGTCACATATCGTCACAGCGGCGAGCCTCAAGAATGCGGTTAAGGCCCTTATGGCCTTGAGTGGGTCAATAAACTGTGTCATCCACCTTCTCGCATTTGCGCACGAAATGAATCTACCCCTTAGAATCGATGATTTCGATGAGATAGGAAGAGATACTCCTTTTATTTCCAATATCAAACCGAGTGGAGATTATCTCTTCATTGACTTTGAACGAGCTGGGGGGATACCGGCCTTTCTTAGAGAGCTGTCCCCCATTCTGGAGACGGAAGTCTTAACCGTCACCGGCAAAAGCCTGGCAGAAAACATTACCCGCGCTAAGGTTTTTAATCCTACGGTAATACGACCCTTGAAAAGTCCCATAGCCCCGGAAGGGGGTATTGCAATCCTGAGGGGCAACCTGGCCCCCGGGAGTGCAGTGGTGAAATCAGCAGCGGTGGCTCCGGAGATGATGATTCATGAAGGGCCAGCTAGGGTCTACGAATCTGAAGAAGAGATGATGGATGCCATTCTTGAAAAAAGGATACAGCACGGGGATGTGATTATTTTGCGATATGAAGGTCCTAAGGGAGGCCCTGGTATGCGGGAATTCCTGCTCGGGCCAGTAGCCCTCTCATCAATGGGTTACGGAAAATCGGTATCTTTGGTCACCGACGGTCGGTTTTCCGGGGCAACCTACGGCCCCTGCATTGGGCACGTATCACCTGAGGCGATGGTGGGAGGACCCATAGCAGTAGTCCGCGATGGGGATACTATTCTGATCGATATTCCGAATCGGAAATTGGATATCATAATCTCGGAAGAGGAGCTAGAAAACAGATTATCTGGCTGGAAGCCACCCAAACCCAGATATAAGAAGGGATTTATGGGAATGTATGCCGCGAATGTCGGATCTGCAGAAGAAGGGGCTTTACTACACCCATAAGGACCGTAACCATGGTAGGGTTTAAAGACACAACCCGGATTAACCTCGGAAACCGAGATGAGAATGAGGCAAGGATTTAGAAAATGAGAAGGTATATTGTAATCCGATTACTTCAGACCGTGGTAACACTATTCATTCTTTCTATGGTCATCTTTGGTCTGGTGCGGCTCAGCGGCGATCCAGCTTTGTTAATGCTTCCTGAAACTGCCACCGAGGAAGATTATAGGTATATGAGAGCACAGTTAGGATTGGATAAGCCCATATACGTCCAGTACGGTATCTTCATTACTAATGCACTCAGAGGCGACTTTGGAAGATCCATCCGCACAAGAAGGCCGGTTGTTGAATCCATCAGAGAAACATTGCCTAATTCAATGAAGCTTGTTGGTGTCTCTTTGTTCATTACCATTATACTCGGTTTTCCTTTAGGAATTATCGCTGCGGCGAAAAAAGATACTTATGCAGATACTTTTGCTCGAGTTATCGCCGGACTGGGACAGTCCTTGCCTACATTCTGGGTCGGGTTGATGATGATTCAGATATTTGTTGTGCTTTTGGGAGTTTTGCCTGCTTCGGGAATGGGAAGTTGGAGACATTACCTAATGCCCTCTGCTTGTCTCGGAATCTTTGTGATGGCGGGGGTAGTGCGTTTACTTCGTTCCAGCATGCTGGAGGTTTTGGACAGTGAATACATCAGGATGGCAAGGATTAAAGGGGTATCGGAAAGGGTCATTGTCTGGAAACATGCCCTCAGGAACAGCTTGTTATCTGTACTCAGTTTTGGTGGGATGTATATAGCGATTATGATCACCGGTGCCATACTGATAGAGACGGTATTCGCCTGGCCTGGTTTTGGCCGTCTGGCTTATGCATCAATAGTCAACCAGGACTTCCCCTTGATTCAGGGAATAGTGCTGACGTCAGGGGCTGTGGTAATGGTAACTAATCTGATAACGGATATTCTTTATGCCTATTTGGATCCTCGAATAAGGTATCGTTTATGAATAGTAATTAATGGAGTTAGGCAAATGGTTAGATTGTGGCTGCACTTGAAGCAGGTTCTCCTGAAGGAGCGATTCAGCCGCTTTCCCATCCTCCCTGGCGGCATTGTCTTCATCTTCATTTTTCTTGCTATTTTTGGGGAATCCCTTGCTCCATACCTTCCAAATGAGATGAACCTGCGAGAAAGATTTCTTCCTCCATTTTGGCAAGAAGGGGGTACCATGGGCCATCCTCTTGGTACCGATATGCTAGGCCGGGACATGCTCAGCCGAATTATGGCTGGTGCAAGGGTCTCTTTTATTGTTGCGGTGTTAGCTCTTACTCTTGGAGGATTGACCGGCACTGTTTTGGGAATAATCTCTGGGTATTATGGAGGCAAGGTTGATGCGATTTTAATGAGGTCAGCCGATGCTACCCTGGCGTTCCCCATTATCCTTTTGGCTATGCTCTTAGCTATTATCTTGGGACCTAGTCTGCAGAATGTAGTTATTTCATTAGGATTAGTACTTTGGGCACGTTACGCTCGGGTTATCCGGGGAGAGGTACTGGGTTTCAAAGAGCGTGATTTTATAGCGCTTGCCCGGGTGGCCGGCTCCTCCGATTTTCGGATAATGTTTAGACACCTTTTTCCCAATATACGGAGTACCCTGGTGGTGCTGCTTACACTCCAAGTAGGTTGGGTTATTATTGTGGAGGCCTCCTTGAGCTTTGTCGGTGCCGGCATCCCTGGCCCGGATCCCGTCTGGGGATCCATGATTTCCAAAGGGAGAGACTATGTTACGATGGCGTGGTGGATTCCCTTTTTTCCTGGTGTCGCCGTTTCCGTAGTTTGTTTGAGTTTCAACACGTTAGGGGATTGGCTCCGGGAGGCGCTCGATCCCAAGTTGCGTCAGGTCATTGGTGGTGGATAGCGATGAGCGCATTGCTGGAAGTAAATGGTTTGCGCACCTATTTCTTTACCCGGTGGGGGACGGTAAAGGCGGTAGACGGGGTAAGCTTTTCTGTCAATGAAGGGGAAACCTTTGGCCTTGTAGGAGAGTCCGGATGTGGCAAGAGCATCACATGCCTCTCCATATTGAGGCTCGTGCCTGCGCCAGCTGGTCGGATCATAGGGGGTGAAATCTTGCTCGAGGGTGAAGACCTGCTTAAAAAAAGCGAGAAGGAGATGAGGAAAATTCGAGGGAGGAAAATATCCATGATTCTTCAAGACCCAACGGCTTCCTTGAATCCGGTGTTCACCATTGGAGATCAAATAACCGAGGTGATAAAGATCCATCGTGGCTTGAAGGGAAGAAGTTTATGGCAGAGCGCCAAGGAAATGCTTGAAATGGTTCGAATCCCATCTCCTGATATACGGTTAAGAAACTGGCCCCACGAGCTGAGTGGCGGCATGAGGCAAAGGGTGGTGGGGGCTATCGCCTTATCGTGTGAGCCTGCACTTCTTATTGCAGATGAGCCCACAACCTCCCTGGATGCCACCATCCAGGTGCAGTTCCTCCGTCTCCTCCGTGAGCTTCAACAGCAGACGGGACTCACCCTGATCTTCGTCACCCACGACTTCGGCATTGTCGCCCGGATGTGTCAAAGAGCTGCGGTCATGTATGCGGGTAAGATAGTAGAAACTGCTAATGTGAGAGAGCTATTCAATCATCCAGCCCATCCCTATACCCAGGCCCTGATGAAATCACTGCCCAAGGTTGAGGAGAAGGTGGAAAGGCTTGCCAGCATTGAGGGTCAGCCTCCTCCCCTGCACAATCTTCCCCCAGGTTGCACCTTTGCACCCCGTTGCTACTATGCCAAAGAGAGATGTCGATCCGAATACCCTCCCACCGTTGAGATAGAGAAGGGGCACGCGGTGAGTTGCTGGAATTTTAATGAGTTCCAATAAGGAAATAAGCAATGAACGCCCTTATTGAGGCCAGAGGTATAAAGAAATATTTTCCAGTGCTTAAGGGAGTTGTCTTCTCAAAGGCTGTGGGGTGGATAAAGGCAGTGGATGAGGTGAGTTTTTCCATCGAGGAAGGGGAAACCTTTGGCCTGGTAGGAGAATCGGGATGCGGCAAAAGCACTATTGCAAAGGTGATTCTCCTCCTTGAGGAAGCCACCTCCGGCTCCCTTCTCTTCCGCGGCGAGCAAGTATTTGAATTCAAGGGAAAGGAGCTACGTGAATACCGCTCTTCAGTGCAGGCGGTCTTCCAAGATCCGACCAGCTCCTTGAACCCCCGCACGAGAATAAGTTCGATTATCACCGAACCCTTAGTCGTAAATAATAGGCTCCCGGCAGCATTGGTCAAGCAGAGGATGGAGGAGACTTTAACCCAGGTTGGGTTGAGCACTGAAACAGCGAGATGTTTCCCCCATGAATTCAGTGGGGGGCAGAGGCAAAGGATAGCCGTGGCTCGGTCCCTCATTGTACGACCGAGTTTGATTGTTCTGGACGAACCGGTATCGGCACTGGATGTCTCCATACAAGCCCAAACCATGAATCTTCTCAAAGACCTTCAGACACGGTTAGGGGTCACCTATCTGTTCATCGCACATAACCTGGCTACAGTCAGGTATATGAGCCACCAGATAGGGGTAATGTATCTCGGAAAGTTAGTGGAGCGAGGTCCTGCTGAGGAGGTCTTTTCACATCGCATTCACCCTTACACCCAGGCCCTCTTCTCAGCAGCCCTGCCATCGCACCCCGATATCGTAAAGGATGAAATCGTGCTGTCAGGCGAGGTGCCCAGCGCCTTCAATCTCCCTCCTGGCTGCCGTTTCCATCCTCGCTGTGAGCACGCTCTCCCGATGTGTTCTGAGGTTGAACCTGAACTGAGAGAAATGGCCCCTGGTCACTATGTGGCCTGCCACCTGAATAGGACAAGCTAATCGCTATCGGATTACTTGAAGCTGGCCTATAATGATAAACGGGTCTACCTTTTTCGAATTTGGAGGTAAAAACAATGAATATCACTGAGTATATGGGAGAGAACGGCCATGAGCAACTAGTTATCTGTGTCGATAAAGAGGCGGGGCTTAGGGCTATCATCGCCATTCATGATACAACCCTGGGACCAGCCCTAGGACCGCCCCGAATGGAACCCTTCGCCTCGGATGAAGAGGCCATCCTTCATGCATTACGATTCTCTCAGGCACAGACCTACAAGTACGCCTTAGCCGGGCTGGCCTTTGGCGGTGGTCGGACCATTGTTATAGGCGACCCAGTAAAAGAGAAGAGCGAGGCCCTAGTTCGCTCCCTTGGGCGCTTTGTCGAATCCCTGAGCGGCCGCTTTATCATCACCGGGGGCGGTGGCGGTTTCAGTGAGGCCGATACAGAGCTCCTCCAGCGCGAAACAAGCCATATAATTGGCCTGCCCGCCGCACTGGATGGCAGCGGCGAACCAGCCATCTTCACAGGTTACGGCATCTTCCTTGGGATGAAGGCCTGCGCCAGGGAGGTCTTTGGTTCCGATTCTTTGAGGGATAGGACAGTGGCCATTCAGGGCTTTGGCAGAGTGGGATCGGCCCTAGCGAAAAATCTAAAGGGGGAAGGAGTGCAGATCACTGTCTCGGATATAATGGCAGAGGCAGTAGATTACGCCCACAAGGAATTCGATGCCGAGATCGTCGATCCAGACGCCATCTATGATGTAGAGTGCGATATCTTCTCCCCCTGCGCCTGTCCGGAAGTTCTCAACAGCAAGACCATCCCCCGCCTAAAATGCAAAATCGTGGCCGGATCGGCCAACAATCAGCTCCAGGATGAGGAAAAACATTCCCAGGAACTACAGCAAAGGGGAATCCTCCACGCGCCCGAATACGTTATCAGTGCAGGAGGCGTTATCAACATGACCTCCGAAATAGGGGGATACAAGCTAGAGGTAGCTAGATCTAAAATATTAAATATACCACAGACACTCGAAAATATCTTCTCTATAGCGAAATCTGAGGGTGTCACTACTACTCGGGCTGCCGATAAGCTGGCTGAGTATCGCATCCAGCAAGCAAGAAAAGTCAAGCATTCTGATAGCTAATAACTTCCCACTCCTATATTAAATTGGATCATCATTTGACTCCCTAGGAGTGACACACAAGGTGTGAGCCCGCTGATGTCTATTATCTTGGCTTTAAAGGAATTGAAGAAATGTCGGAATTTTTTTGCCTTGTCGAGAATGCCAGGGTATTGGCTGTTATTACAGTACCTCTTTCTTTCAATACCTCAATTGGGACAAAAGCCTTAAGTTGGGATGAAGAATAGGTAGAGTAGAGAGCTGGCGTAGTTGTTTAGATTGAGCATATCCGTTTCTTTCCCTTTCGGTTGGCAGTGGCTCACTGTCTCAGCTATGCACTATTTTCTGCTCCCCCCCCATCACCGTGGTTGCTGTGAAAATTTCAGAACTTTTTCCTTTCAAAAACTCAGGTCTTCAACAATGCATTTAAGTTAGTCCCGATGAGGGTTTACAAAAACCATTTCAATATTGTCTATTTCACAGCATCCCTTAAAGCCTTCCCCGGTACAAACCTGGCTACTTTCTTTGCGCTGATCTTAATCTCTGCACCAGTCTGTGGGTGCCTTCCTTTCCTGGCCTTTCTTTGTGCCACCTTAAACGTTCCGAATCCAATCAATGTAACCGCATCCTTCTTTTTCAGAGACTTGGTAATGGTTGAAAACACACAATCCACTGCTGCCTTGGCCTCCTTTTTGGTGCTGACCACCTTTGCTACCTCTTTGACTAAATCTCCCTTGTTCATGCTTCTTCCCCCTTTCTCCTAAATAGTGAATTAGTTGATATATAGCATTAATTTAAACGCTGTTTTAAAGATTCATGAGCACTCAGCGTGGAGTGATTTATCAAGAATAAAGATTTAAGCCGCAAATTCTCAAAAATAGAAAAATACTTATTTAATCATGACCCTATTCACTTAACTTTTTAAAGGTGCCCCCTTTATTGAGTAATACATCTAATTTGCGAAGGCTACTCTCTTGAACTGCGTTTACTATTCTTTCGTCGGTTTCACCGTCAAGAGTTGTTATGACCCTTTGATTGAAATATTCGGGAAAATCGAATTTTGTAAAATTCTGATCTTCAACGATTCGGTTTCCACTGCTGATTTCAAACATTCCCCAGCCGTCTATTTTTCTTATCCCAGCTACCTTTGGCGCGTTTACAACTCTTTTCATCTTACGAATTTGTTGCTTAAGTCCTTTGAGTGTGGAATTCGGTAGAGAGCCAATCGGAGCTGCCTTAACTTGAAAAAGAATAGCCTTTCGTACTTTTTTTGTGCCGTCGGATACGGTTGCGGTTATAGCCAAATCAGCACCATAGCGATATTCAGCAGAGCCTTGCCCTCTATCGGCTATATCCGTAGCTTCTAACTTGATATACTCTCCGCTCTTGGATGCAATCTCGATCCCATGAAGCTTCGATAATATGGCGGATGTATAGCTAGGTTCCTGGCTGAACCGGTCAATTTCCACTTCTTGGAATGCCCTACGGATTCTCTTACGAAGCGTGTCCAAGAATTCAGGCGAAAAGCTGAATGTATGTCGAGGCATAATTGAGTACCTAAGAATTACTATGCAGGATAACTTCTGTTTAGTCCAATATTCTTTGGCTTTTGCAGAATTCCCTGTGCATTGGTTTATCAGAATCAGTTTTCATGGCGATTGATAATAGATCGAGGTCTGGCCTGCTGACCATCTCATGGACGCATTATTCATGTGAGTAAAGCTTCATATTTGAGGACCGGTTCAAATCCATAAGTTGCTTTAGAAGCTGCGTCCCCTCTTTTAGTTATTGAATTATTTAAGGACATCCCGCTTTACTTTACGAACGTTAAGCAATTTCTGCACGAACAGTTTCACGATCAGGCTCTTAAAACAATATATGTAATCTATAAAAAACTGTTGTACTGGCAAGAGATACCCACGTTCCTAAAGGAAATTTGTGGCCGTTCACTGCGTACATTAATATTAAATTATCGGTTTGTCTCCTTTTACAAATCGATTAACATTAATTCACAATAATTTTTTTATTTTCATTTATCGCTTAAAATATATTGACAATAATTAACAATATGTTAATCTATATTAAAAAATGTGTAAATATTAGTAAATGGATAGTTCAATACCAAAAAATATTTTCAATTTATTTTTTCAAAGACTATGTGATGTCACGCCAATCTCTTCTCAAGCTAACTTGGCAAAATCTCTAGGTATTAGCCGCGCAGCAATCACTCAAGCAAAAACAAATGATAATATACCTCCAAAATGGATTGCCAAATTATCGCAGATATATAACCTGAATCCGGGCTGGTTGGAAAAAAGAACGGAGCCAAAAGCTTTAAACCAAAATAATTTTCAAGAAATATACCTACAAATTCCAAAAATCAGGGCTAGGCTATCAGCCGGGGGTGGCTCTTTTGAGACAGACCCGGAAATCGAAGAGTTTTATTCATTTCGTAAGGATTGGTTAAGCAAAAAAGGGAAAGCGAAAGATATGGTATTAATGGATATAACGGGAAACAGCATGGAACCTGAACTGAAAGAAAAGGATACAGTGCTTATAGACCAATCTCAAAAAGCGGTTTTGGCGGGTGCTATTTATGCGGTAGGTCTCGATGATACAATAGTAGTAAAAAGGCTGGAGAAACGACCTAATAAACTTGTTTTGTTATCTGAAAACAGGACCTATCCCATGATTAGTTTTGAGGGTGAAGAAATGAATAGTGTACGAATTATCGGGAAAGTGGTATGGGTCTGTAGAGAGATGAATTAATTTACTGGTTTTTTATTTCTGATAAAGCCTCTTCCGACGAAAGAATATTTAATGATCTCAGTTATAGATATAAACATAACTAATCGTTTTTCTATTAAAAAATATTGCCTCCTTTTTTCTCTTATTTTTTGCACAGGCATCAATGCAAAAATATTGGAGGAATGTCATGACGCTTCTAAATATTTTATATGATCAACTGGACTTTAAGAGTGGCAGTCTTTACACCGCGACTGATAAACCGCTAAGTGGTCAAAATGGCATTGACTGGCTGGAAAAAGGTGAATGGCTTTCAGCTGCCAAACGGGTTGACGCGGAAAAGATATTTTTTATTGAAAATAATCCTGTGGCTGTTTTTGCCGAATGCGAAACATCGCTTGAGGAAAAAGTCAAAGCCTTCAATAAAGCATGGTGCCTTGCACGACCGAGACTCCTATTTCTCGCATCACCCGGTGAAATCACTGTTTATGATCTGGCTCAAAAGCCGATCGATATTAATAACCGAAAGGCTTGGAATAATCTGAGGGCTTTGGAAATCCTCCAAGACCTCACCGAAGTTTCCCGCAAGCTTCAAAGTTTCCACCGGGACAATGTGGAATCCGGTCGACTATTTGCCGAAAAGAGATTCGGCGATCTTAAAAACCGTGCAGACAAGGCCCTTATTCGGGACCTAAAGACAGTACGGCGAGAATTGATTGATGCCGGTCTTAAAGGAAATCGAGTACGATTTGCGCATGCGCTTATCGGGAGGTCCATATTCATTCGGTACCTTGAAGATCGTGGTATATTAACGAGGGATTATTTCCATAAAATTGCTCGACAAAGTGCCGGATGGATTGATATCTTGCATAAGCCTGTCAGCAGAGGAGGATTTGACTTCACTAAGCATGAAACGTTTTATCCCCGTGTTTTATCAGATAAGGCTTTTACTTATGCATTGTTTAGGAAGTTGGCCCAGGACTTTAATGGGGACATATTTCCCGATGTCGATGAAGAGGAACAGATCGTCGACCAAAAACATTTGAGGAAGCTTCAGGATTTAGTGTATGGTGACGTCGGCATTCAGAAAAAACTTTTTTTCTATTCATACCGCTTCGATATAATCCCTCTGGATTTGATCAGCTCAATCTATGAAGAATTTTATCATGGCTCTGCAAGGGATGACGAAAAGAAAGCTAAGATGAGGCAGGACGGAGCCTACTATACTCCTCCGGTTCTAGTAGAGTTTGTCCTCTCCCGTGTGCTAACTCTCAGTGTTCTTAAAAAATCTCCGCGCATAATGGACCCCGCCTGCGGTTCTGGCATTTTTCTGGTGGAAGCCTTCCGACGCATTGTTCGATATGAATGGCATAAGAAGAAACAACCGCTTACATTTGATGAATTGAAAGGCATATTGAAAGACCAGATCGCAGGAATTGAAGCGAATGATGAGGCCGCAAGGATAACCGCTTTCAGCCTTTATCTCTCCATGCTCCACTATCTCGATCCGCCGGCGATTGATCAACAAATTAAAATGGGAAACAGGTTGCCCAATCTGATTGCTACAACCAGCCGATCTACAAATCATTTGCACTGTATTCTTCCAAAGAATGTCTTTGATGTCAAAATGATTGAGTCCATCCCTGTTTGGAACGAACGTTTTGGCAGGGGATGTGTCGATATCGTAGTCGGCAACCCCCCATGGGGAGCCCCCGGGAAAAAAGCCGATGCAGTGGCAAAGGAAAGGCACAAAACCTTGCTTGATTGGTGTAAATCCAATAACAAACCTATTGGAGACGAAGAACCTTCACAGGCCTTTTTATGGCGTGCACTGGATTTTCTTAAAACAAACGGCAAGGCCGGGATGCTGGTGTCTGCAGGAGTTTTGTTTAAGCATAGCAAAACAACCCAGCAATTTAGGAGACATTGGTTTGATAGTGTGAGACTTGAGGAGGTTTTCAATTATTCTCATGTACGAAAATTCTTTTTTAAGGGAGGAATGTCCCCATTTCTCTCAGTTTTTTTCAGTAAGCAAGGACAAAGGGACAAGCCGGTTTACTATTGGTCCGCAAAACAGACAATAACTATTAATAAAACCCAGGCAATCGCGCTTTCAAAATATGACATGCATGTTATATGGCATGAAGATTTGATGGGGTTATCAATCTGGAAAGAATTTTGGTTTGGAAGAACGGCAGACAGAAAATTTTTTAACTTTTTAAGAAGGCATCCGCGGCTTGGGCAGTATGCAGCTCGTGATAAATCGGGTCAGGGTTTCGTAGTTTCCTCTAAAGAAAAACCTGCAGACAACCTTCAGTCATTTAGGAGTTTAATTATTAACACTTTTTCAAGATATGATTCTCTTTCCTTTTCAGATCCCCCCAAAAAAGTATACCGATTAGGAAATATAAGTACATATTCCGGCCACCGACTTGTAGTTAAAAGAGGTATCGATGAAAGGGCTGTCGACAAAGGTAGAATAGTTGGTCGCTATGAATCTGAACCCTTTTGTTTCACAAATGCAATCAATGGAATAAAACTTGAATCACCGGAGGAGTGGAAATATAAAACGATCCTCGGGATTGTTTGGTCATCCGTAGCGCGTTATTTTTTCTTTATGACCTCATCCAATTGGGGCCTTTGGCATCATGAAATTCATCTCGACGACGAGCTGCTTCAACTACCCGTTATTCTCGACATATCCAATCCGGCGACTAAAAGGTTGATCGCTATTGTCGATAAGCTTCGCAACTACCATCCAGAAAAACGAGATATTTTGCATCCACATGAGCCGTCTGAAGAAACAATCCAAGCGCAACGTCGAGAATGGGAAAGAGAACTTGGTGAAGCTGTTTTTGAACTTTATGAACTGAATGATGAACATAAAGATTTAATCCGTGATTTTTGTGAAGTAACACTCCCGTTTTTTTACAGACCATTTGATAGTGTCGGTGCGATGCAGGCTGTAAAAAAAAGCGACCTGTCATGGATTGAAAACTATATACACATTTTCTGCCTTCGATGGAACGCTTATCTTGGGAGTGATGAAGAAATGCGGGGAGAGGTACATATTGGTGCACATGAAAATATGCTGGCCGTCGAATTCTATGTGGCTGAGAAGGGGGATTCTTATGACCTAAAACTGAAAGATAACAGTTGGGGCTCTATCCTTGATCAGGTTGGAGAAGTTCTACCGCAGCCCATGGGAGTCTCACAGATCATTCTGGATGGTTTTGTTCACGTTGTCTCTGATTCCGGGATCATTCTCATCAAAAGGAATGAGAAACGCTTTTGGACCCGTAGTCTGGCCCGGGAGGATGCGGATGCTATAATATGTAAACGTATGGTAGATACGATGCCGAAAAAAAGGGGACCCCGCTGAACTATGGCACGTCGCCCATTATCTCATTTCATAGCGCTTTGGAACCGACATGTACTGCTTTACTCGGAAGTGTTTTCTGTGGCCCTCCAGGGACTGTCGGAATCGGCTTCGATTTCCGGGGATGAAGATGCCATTTCCGAAATACTCTGTTTAATCCTAAATCGAGTTTGTTTCAATTTCGGTAAATCTCGAAATCAGGAATTGCAGACGCCCTATTGGGAAGCCCCAATTCAACCAGTTACAGGAGATGAACTCAGAGGAGGCAAAATTAAAAAACGGCCGGATTTTACTTGTAAATGTATAAATCCTTGGGCGGACTCACATGAAAAATACGAAATATCGTTTCATGTTGAGTGTAAACTTTTAGGCTACCCTACAAGCGCCACATGGATTCTTAATGAAAACTATGTGAAAAACGGGATCAAACGATTTGATAGTAAAATTCACGAGTATGGAAAAAGGGCTGATTCAGGAATGATGATCGGATATATTATCAGCATGACGCCGGAAGAGATTGAATCCGAAGTGAACGTTTATCAGAAAAAACATGCATCTGAATATACTCAAATTAAGTTTTTGTTCGACACGATAACGCTTTTTAAGACTCGCCAGGATATCAAAAGGAAAAATGTCATGCCTGCCCGGTTTAAACTGACTCATTTCTGGGTAGACCTGCGAAACTGTTATAAAAATTTGGCACAGCAATATAGAAAATAATGGGAAATAATTAACTATCTGTCATATAGCATAACATCGTTAACCCTAAATTAGTGAAAAAGTTGTAGCAATACATCGTGAACTATTACTACTTATATTTCGGTAAAGCGTATTTAAATTCCTGAAC
>Ga0209986_10000415_pt1 | contig 40805 bp, 28 predicted proteins | sample BlataG_FD_183168 | JGI IMG/M metagenome (GOLD analysis project Ga0209986, IMG submission 183168) | Deep subsurface microbial communities from Black Sea to uncover new lineages of life (NeLLi) - Black_00105 metaG (SPAdes) (version 2) | ecosystem: Environmental > Aquatic > Marine > Oceanic >... | reverse complement strand
TGCGTCAGGATAATCCGGCTCATCAAGAGTAATACCAGGAGGAAATGAAATAAGATTTGTGGGAATATAAGAAGATTCAAAAAACGGAATCCAGATCACCTCGAGCCTGAGCGGCTGGAAGTTAACAAAAGAACGGAAAAGGAAATTGGCTTCTCTTCTGTCATCTTCGTCGGGGGAGCGGGCAAGCATATTCTTGGGAGTTATGTTGTCTGTGGGATTCATGCCGTCCGCTCTACCCCATGCTACGATCTGGCGTCCTACTCTAAAATCAAATGGGCCAATATAGGCGTTAACATAAGCTTCACGAAGTTTGATTTCCGATAGAGATTCATTGAACTCGTATCCCCTTCGAAACCGGACCTCTGCGAAGGCGTTGCCAAAGCCTCTTTTGCTCGCTTTTAGCTTCAGCGAAAACTCGCCGTATCCACTTTTTATCTCGCCTTGATTCCTCTCCGGGACCTTGCCCACAAAAAGAGTACTGCGCAGATAGCCGTTCAGCTCGTATGCTTTCTCCTGTTTCTTGCTTCCCTTAGCCTCTTCAAAAAGGCTCTGTGCCGAAAGGTTTACACACACAAATAATATAAATACAGCACTCAAGCATTTGACTCTCATTGTTATCTCCAAAAACCGACAGAATTAATCAAACCTTTATTCATGAATAATATAATATAAAAGTTAAACAAACGTTTGTCAATTTTGTGAACAAAGTTGGGGCCAGACTTCATTAACCTCAATAACTTTGAATATTACGGTAAATTTTGGTGTCAGATTGTAAAACTTCAGCAGCTTTTAACACTACATATAAAAAACCAAAAATTAAAAAGGTAAAAGATAAAACTTAATTATTCCCCTTTTGACTTCTAAAATCTAAGATTTCAAAATCTGACTTCGCTGATTACTTCTTTTGTGCTTCTGCTAATTTTCTTATCTCTTTTTCATAGGATTTAATATTTTTGCTTTTTTTAACCACATCATTGATAAATCCTGCAGTTACTGCAAAGCAGGCAAGAGCTCCGCCAAGTGAGTATCCTCTATGCCCTGATGTTAATCCCCGTCCCCCTTCCTCGGTCACTTGAGTAACCCGTTCGCTTTCTTCAAAAGTTGCGAATGTATAAAAAAGGAATCCTCCCAGGCCTGCCAATCCTATTGCTGCAATTATAGAACCTGTCTTTTTTTTCTTTAATCTACTGATCTCTCCTTTTATTTCATCGATTCTGGGATTTCTGGCAGTCTCCTGAAAATTCAGTTTTTTTCCTCTTTTTTCCAGCTCAAAGAACGGAGTATTTATTTTTTTTATCTCTACTTCATAATTTTTTCTCAAGGAAAACTCTTCATTAGATTTGCTGATGGAAAAAAGACTTGATTCAGTAAGTTTAAGATGATCTGGTGTGTTTTCAGCAGGAGAAGAATTGGCAGATATTAACAGAATTAGAGTGGGCAATAAAAACGTCGAGAATATTTTTTGTCGAGTAGACATCATAACCTCCTTTAGGATTAATGCCCCTCACAGAACCGTACGTGCAGATTTCCCGCATACGGCTCTTCAGTAATGTATTTTCTATTCGAGGATGAGGCATAGGCATGGTGATATATCTTCGGTTTAGGCAGAGGATCGTATTTAAGATACTTCTGGAATTGCCGCCAGTTGAAGCTCTGCTTCTGACTTCTCCTGTTTCCCCATTTGTACGCAAGCCTAATGACTTGTTTGTAGTAAGCCTTCAGCTCCGGCATGTTCCCACTCACTCCATAATAACGATAGTGTCCTGTTAATTTCAGTCTCAATACCTCCCACCATTTCTTCAGCTTTATCATGTTTCGTACATCTTTCAGCCATCGATTCGTCTCTTTCAACCTCTCCCTGAACTTCACCTTGGAGGTTTTACGGCCTAACCTGAAATATCCTCTCCTTGTCCTTGTGCAGTAATGGGTGAATCCAAGAAAATCAAAGGTCGCCATCTTCCTCCCACTCTTCTGTGCTGCGTAGTAGGGATATCTTCCGAATGGTATAATTCGACTCTTCTCTTCTGATACCTTTAAGCAAAATTTATCCATCCGTTCCTTTAAGGCTTCTCCAAATTCTTTAGCTTCTTCTGTCTCCTGAAAGCATATTACAAAGTCGTCTGCATAGCGAATGAGTCGAGCGTATCCTCTCAACTGTCTTCGAACTCTCTTCTCAAACCATAAATCTAAGCAATAGTGGAGATAAATGTTGGCCAGCAAAGGACTCAGTACTCCTCCTTGCGGTGTGCCTTTATCTACTTGGTGGTACTTGCCCTCTTCCATTACTCCTGTCTTCAAGAAGCGTCCTACTAGCCTCAAAATGTTCGAGTCGGCTATCCTTACCTTCAAGAACTTCATCATCCATTCATGGTCAACACTATCAAAGAACTTCTCAATATCCATATCTACTATGAAATTTACAGGCCTGGTCATTACTGCTTCGTTTAATGCATCCAGAGCTTGATGGCTACTCCTACCAGCACGAAAGCCGAAAGATACATTCAGGAAATCAACCTCGTATATTGCCTCAAGGATTTTCTTTAACCCCATTTGAACTATCTTATCTTCTACCGCAGGTATTCCTAAGGATCTATTCCCGCCCGTTGGTTTGGGAATATAGACCCTCCTTACCGGCTGTGGCCTATACAGCTTCTTCTTTAACCTTTCAACTAGATCCTTGAGATTTTCCTCCAGGTTGACCTCATACTCCTCAACCGTTACCCCATCTACTCCAGAGGCTTTATTCCTCTTAAGCTCCCTGAAGCACTCCCTGAGAAAATCCACTCTGAGGTAATGCACAAGCGATGTGAACCTCATCCGTGGATTCTCCAGAGCACGATCAGAAAAGGAAGACAGTTTTGTTGACTTCCTTGGTCCACCTCTGTGTGTGGAGGAAGTGTCCCTGCCTCCCCTTGACATTACCGCCAATCCCTTCGCTCCACAGGCGTTACCCTGCTTCCTCACTACTATGAATTGGTCCGACTCCCAAAGCATCTTCTGCCTTAGCTTACCGTCCATAGGCTTGCTAACACATACCCCGTTATCCCGAGGAATACTTTGGACCTCCCGAGTTCCTGCCCTATCCTTTTGATACCGTGCCGTGGTCTCAGACCCCGTCAGGTTCTTATCCCCTCGCCTTTTGTCGGGAATAAGACTACTGCCTTCAGCTAAATGAACAGCCTCGGCCTCTGACACGAGGGGTATTTCGGGGCTCAATCCCTTCACTTGCGTTACAGCCTGGTACCTTGTTCCCCCTGGCTTCATATGGTTCGTTACCTCCCCATATGCAGAGTTCGCTACACAGTCGGTGGCTAACCTTTGCTGTGGTTGGATTTCCCTCTTATTTAGACTAAACAACTCAAGCTGTTTCATCTGTTTTTTTTTTTTTTTGGGTCACCAACTGGATAGGACAAGCTTTGCTCGGCGCACTCATTTATCCCCTCCACTTGAAAATCTTCTGCTACAAAAACTAGGCTTTTTAAAACAATTTGTCAATCAAAAGCTCTTATTTGTCTTCAACGAGAAAATGGAGTGTTTACTATGCTCTGTTCTCAACAACATTCAGCCTATAAAAAAACAGCCTTTATCCTTTTTATAGATAAGGAAAATTCTTGTAGTTTTGGAGACTTGATCCCAGTGACTGGATTTACTCAGTCCTGCACAACAACTTCATATCCTTCACGAATGGGGTTCTTGGTGCTGTTTCCCTGCCCCCATTTATGTAATTAGCTTATAAGACCTGTATATTATTATTTACACATGTCCTCTTTTTTGTACTCCATTTAACCTTTAAAACTAAAACTTCCTGACCTTCTACTTAGGCATAAAATTTGCATTACAATTTTCCGCACTGGCAAGTATAATTATCAGTAGTAGATAAGGCGGAGGAAAAAAGTCGTGTTAAAAAAAATAATCCTTAGTACCGCAATAGCTACTTTAAGTTTAGTTCTTTTTGCTCAGGAACTTGCTCACGAGTCATTGGTTATCAATATTGAAATTCCTGTCAGAGTATTTAAGGGCAGTTCGTTCGTGGACAATCTTACTATAGAGGACTTCGAAGTTTATGAAGACGGCAAGCTCCAAAAGATTGAGGCTGTTTACCTGATAAAAAAAACGAGTATAAAGAAAAAAGAAGAAAAGAAAAAATTTACTCCAAAAGTCTCCAGAAATTTCGTCCTGCTCTTTCAAACGATGGAATATCTGCCAAAAGTAGGAGATGCTATAGAATACTTCTTTAACAATGTTATCCTGCCGGGCGACAACCTTACTATTATAACACCATTAAAAACGTATAACTTCAAGAGTAAAGCTTTAGAAGTCTTACCAAAAGAAGAAATCATAAAACAATTAAAAAGCAAAATAAAAAAAGATACACGAATGGGCAGTCTGGAATACAGAAGTTTGCTTAAAGACCTCCATAGACAGATATCCTCTCCAGATGAAGTATCACTTTCGATATCCAGGCTCCTTCTAAGCAGGCTGGAAGAACTCAGATATGTTGATGAAAATAAACTTCTGGAATTTGCGGATTTCTTAAAAACAAAAGAAGGGCAGAAACACGTTTACCTATTCTATCAGAAAGAAGTCCTCCCTCAATTGGACCCAGCGACTTTTGCTCAACTCATGAGCTTGCAGCAGGATCAACAACACTTACTTTTTGAACTTTTAGACTTATTTTCACACTATAGAAGAGACGTCACCTTTAACGTAGACCGTATTAAACAGGTTTTTTCTGATTCCTCTATCTTTATGCATTTTTTATATATAACAAAACTTCCCACCCTGTATGACGACGGCAGGATACCTTCACCAATAAGGTGGAGGGAGCAATCCGAGGATATATTCAACGCTTTCAGAGAGATGGCAAGAGCAACAGGTGGATTAACAGACAGCTCTTCCAATGCTGCCTCTGCATTCCAGAGAGCGGTTGATGCTTCAGAAAATTATTATCTTATCTATTATGCACCCATAAATTACACAAGAGACGGGAAATTTAAAACTATAAAAGTAAAAATTAAAAATAAGAACTACCGGATCACGCACCGCGCCGGATATTTTGCTAATTAAGTGAACTCTGGGAAAAAATTTTATATATTTCAATAATATATGATGATTACATATACTTCACTCAAGAAATAAAAAGTAAATATGAATCCAGGGAGGTAATGATGAAAAAGAAAATATTTCTTTTAATTCTATTATTGGCCTTCGCCATACAACCTAACATTCTTGGATTAGACTCAGAATCACCTCAGGCAAAAAAAGATCAAAAAGCGCTGCAGCACGAAGTGACAGTAACCCTGAAATTAGTGCAAGTTTTTGTAACGGATAAAAAGAGAAATCCAATAACAGATTTAACCAAAGATGACTTTATTCTTTATGATAACGGAAAGCTCCAGACAATCACTGACTTTGAGAAGCACATCTTAACCGAGCTTGAAAAAGAGACCGAAGAAAAGCTTGAGGAGACAAAGCTCCCTCCTTCCCAGAAAATTCCAGCTAGAATGAACCGGAAATTCATCTTTCTTCTGGATATAGACAGAAATGATGCAGCAGGAGTCGGAAATTCAAGGAAAGCCGCTTTACACTTTCTTGATACCCAGGTTCAGCCGGCCGATGAAGTTGGAGTTTTCTCTTATTCCCGTTATTACGGTTTAACCATCCATGAGTATCTTACTTTAGACCACAAAAAAGCCAAAGAAGCAATTAACAGGATTGAAGAAATCCCTGGAATTCGCCCCAGAAGTTCAACCGAAATCACTTTGGGATCGGAGATGGCGAAAGCTGAAGCAGCGATTGGAGGCATAAAAGGTAAAGAAGGACAAAGCACAAGCTCTAAATCAGAAATCCCGAGTTCATCTCCCATAAATTTCCGTTTTGTTGAAAATCCTGGAGATCCAGATAATATCGAGGCAAGAACAAGTAATTATATTCAATCCATAAAAGAGCTTTCTAAAGCTCTACGCTATATCCCGGGATATAAAAACATCATTCTTTTCTCAGGTGGAATCCCAAGACCTTTGCTGTTTTCGCCCAGCCAAAAATTCCGTGAGGATTATGAAGAGATGGCCCAGGAATTGGCCACATCCAGCAGCCCAGTGTACACAGTCAACACCATAGGAATCAAACGCGACCAATCTCTGGAATTGCTATCCAGGCTCTCTGGTGGAAAATATTTTCATAATATCGAGAATTACAAACAAATTTCCGAACAAATTCAGAATATAACCAGCAACTACTACGTTTTGGGCTATTATATCAATGAGACATGGGACGGTAAATATCACAAAATAAAGATCAAAGTTAATAGAAAGGGGTGTGAAGTCAATGCACAGCAAGGATATTTTAATCCAAAGAATTTTGCTGAATTCACAGATATTGAAAAGCAACTTCATCTTATCGACCTGGCTCTGGGCGATAATCCCTATTTTCAAGAACCTCTGAACTTCCCCTTAATTGCCCTACCCTGTTCCCCCCAAAAAAAATCTAACCTGGTTCTGCTTTCTGAAATACAATTGGATAAGATCGAAGAAGCTTTAGGAGGAAAGACAGAGTTGGTGACTATAATTTTTGATAAAGAGAATAATATTGTCTCCTCTTCAAGAGGAGAAATCAATTTTTCTTTAATTCCTCAGAAGACTATCAATCATTACACGATTTTCTCTCTCTCACCAGGTCAGTATGAATGCCGAGTTGTTTTAAGAAACCTTGATACAGGAAAAGGAGCTGTAGCTTCTACTTCTGTGGAAATTGCGGAGCCCATTGATTCCAGGTTAAGGCTTTATCCACCTCTATTACTTAAGCCCGAAAAAGAACCTTATTATCTAAAAACAACAAAGGCTAAAAAAGTAAGCGAAACTCTCTCTTTGATCGATATATATCCATTACTTCCCAAAGAACATTCACCCCTTGTGGGAGAACTAGACCAGAAAATATCAAAGCTTCTTGCTGTTATCCGGTGCTCTGTTGTTGATATAAAAAAACCAGAAATTGACATCTCAGCACATTTGATTCGAAATCTAACTGGCGAAAAAATTCAACTATCCTCTAACCTTCTTTCTACTGAAAGTAAAAAAGATGAAGATACCGATATCCTTTTAATCGAGCTTCAGCTGCCTGAATTAAAGGCCGGGAGATATTCTTTAGAAATAGTAGCCGCAGAGGCGACAACTAAATCAAAATCTCAAGTAACCCGAACTTTTATAGTAAGATGATTCCTTCTCAGTTCGAAATGAGATCTAGTAAAAGTGAGAAAATAATTTTTAACTGACTCTTTCAAGCATTAAGCTCAGGAGGAAAAGGTGAAGAAGAAATTATTTCTTTTAATTCTATTATTATTCTTCGCCATACAGCCAAACATTCATGGATTAGACTCAGAATCACCTCAGGCAAAAAAAGAGCAGGAAGCGCTGCAGCATGAAGTGGCTGTCACCCTGAAACTCGTGCAAGTTTTTGTAACGGATATAAAGGGAAATCCAATAACAGATTTAACAAAAGAAGACTTTATTCTCTCTGATAACGGAGTTCTTCAGACAATAACTGATTTTGAAAAACATCTTCTGACTCAACCTGAAAAAAAGATAGAAAAAAAAGCAGATGAGAAATTAGAAGAAACAGAACTTGCTCCTTCACAGAAAGTTCCTTTAAAGATGAACCGGAAATTTTTCCTACTTCTGGACCTGGAAAGAAACGATGGTCTGGGGATAATTAATTCAAAAAAGGCAGCTCTACACTTTATGGACACACAGGTTCAGCCAACAGATGAAGTTGGGATTTTATCCAATTCTCCAATAGGGGGTTTAACTGTCCATGAATATCTCACAACAAACCATAAAAAAGCCAAAGAAGCTATTAAAAGGATAAAAGGATTTCCAGGAGGAATGGAAGAAACAAACAGATTAACAAGAGCAGAGAAAGAAATGATGAAACAAATAATCCATCGTTTTATCGATGAGATCAGAGAGTTTGCAAAATCTCTCCGTTACACTCCGGGATATAAAAACATTATTCTTTTTTCAGGAGGAATCAAAAGAAACTTATTGTACGGAGATGACCCCTCACTGCGGCTTAATCTCGAAGATACAATAAAAGAGCTTGCCACATCCAACAGCCCTGTGTATACAGTTAACTCAAAAGGAACAAGAGCCTATCTCAAAGATAGATGGCAGAGAGGAGGTGATTCCTTAAAAATGATTTCTGACCTTTCCGGTGGAAAATATTTTTCAAATGTGGCCTATTATGAAAAAAATTCCCGGGAAATTCAGAAAACAACCAGCAATTATTATGTCTTAGGTTATTACATAGATGAGAAATGGGACGGCAAATATCATGAAATAAATGTTAAAGTCAAACAAAAAGGATGTGTAGTCCACTCTCAGGGAGGTTATTTTAATCCAAGGCCATTCACCAAATCTACTAAATTTGAGAAGAAACTTCATCTTATTAATTTAGCTCTTGCTGATACTCCTCAATTTCAAACACGTTTGGATTTACCCTTGATAACGCTTCCTTGCTCTGAAGAAAAAGAATCTAACTTCGTTCTTCTTTCAGAAGCCCGATTGGAAAAGATTGAAGACATTGGAGGGGAAAAAACAGAAGTGGTAGCTCTAGTTTTTGACCAGGAGAATAATATCGTTGTCTCCAGTCGATATGAAGTCGACTTTTCTGAGTTCTCTCAAGAGCAAATTTGCCCTTATGCAATTTTATCTCTCTCTCCAGGTTTGTATAAGTGTAGAATTATCCTGAGAAATCTGGAGACAGGGAAGGGTGCGGTGGCTTCCTCCTCGATAAATATCCCTGAACCACAGGATTCTGGCCGCAGGCTCTTTTCACCTCTTTTGCTTTCTCCAAAAAAAAATGTCTATTATATTAATGCTTCAAAGGCTCAGAAAAAAGAGGCAGGAAAAGAGCCTCTCTCTTTAATTAATATCTATCCTTTTCTTTCCAGGGAGTATTCACCACTTGTTGGTAATTTAGACAAGGAAACATCAAAGCTCCTGGCTGTACTGCGCAGCTCCAATATTAATATTCAAAAATCTGATGTGGATCTTTCTGTTTTCCTAAGAGAATCCTCCTCTGAAAAAAAGACTCTATTAACTTATTCTATACTTAAAGGTAAAAAGGAAGGAGAAAAAATAGAGATCCTGCTAATAGAGCTAGAGCTTCCTGAACTACAGGCCGGCGAATATTCTATAGAAATTGTCGCAGAAGAAATCTCGACTCAATTCAAATCCCAAGTAACTCGAACTTTTAAAGTCCGACAGCCTTAAGAAGGATTAAAAATAAGGCCGATATCTGGCTCACTGAGTCTGGAGGACTTCTAACTGCTCCCTGGCATCTACTAATTCAGGAGTGTCTGGCTCAGCTTCTTTCCAGAGTTCGAGAAATTTCTCATAATTCTCTATGGCTTTTTCCGTCAAGCCCTTTTCCTGGTAAATCTTACCAAGCATATAAAAACTCTTGGAATATATATCACCGTAATAGAGTCTTCCTGTTGTAAGGGAAATAATCCTCTCGTACTCTCCCATGGCACTATCAAAATCCCCTGCCATGTAATAGGCTAGAGCTAAAGGTTCAATATACAATGCCTGTCCGTGATCCGGGTTATATTGTGAAGGCAGTTCTTTAAGAACCTGCTCGAAATGGTCAATAGCCTTGGAGAAATTCTTCTTTTTTAGCTCTATCACGCCCATTAAATGCCGGTAAAGCCTTATGGCTTTCTTGTTTTTTCCTTCTCTAATTAAGCCTTTTAGTGCGTCAGCTGTGAGCTGCGCCTCATCCAAAGATTTCATCTCAACATAAACTCGCCCTTTTAGATATAGAGCTTCTCTCTGTCTGGATAGAATCTCTGCCTCAACTGCCTTGCTCCATCCCTTATTGCACGCTTCTAAAGCCTCCTCAAGATTTTGTGATTTCAGGTTCAAATAGGCTAAGTATAAATGAAACTGCGAGTTCCACTTCATCTCGCCGAGCATTTCAGCCAGTTCAATTCCCTGCTGAGCCTGCTCTTTTGACTTCTCATACAGCCCTTTTAATAGGTATAACGCTGCCAACCTTCTTATGCCATTATCATGAGCTGTAGGCTCTTCTGTCTCAAGCAGTTTCTGGTATTCTTTTTCTGCATTAACTAAATCTTCTCTATAATAAAAAATATCTCCATTTAATATAAAATTACGATAATGATTCTGATCAAGGGACAAAGCTTTGTCCGCTTCAGTTTGAGCAAGGTCATATTTCCCCTGGTGGAGATAATTATTGGCTAAATTGAAATGGATAACCGCATTTCCTGAAAAATCACTGATGTAACGTTCAAGGACTTCCCTGGCTTTCTCATACAATCCTTTAGCCGCATATGAAGATACAATATTCTCATAGTCTTTAACATTTTCAGCTTTATTCTGAATATTCACTTCGTACAGGGCTATGGCTTTATCCCACTCTTCTAAATCCGCGTATAAAAATCCCAAGTTATTATTTCCTATAAAATCGTCTGGATAGATATTTATTAGTTTATTAAACGCCTCAATGGCTTTATCATATGTTTTCTCTGACTGAAAGTAGAAAGCCCCTTGAATATAAAAACGTTCTCTATCTGATACCTGATCACTCAACTCAAAAGCCTTCTGAAATCGCTTCCCGGCTTCAGTACTATAGCCAATGTTGGAATAGGCGATAGCCATGGCTCTATAAGCCATAGCGAACTCACGGTCAATAGCTACAGACATCTCCATCAAAGGAATACTTTTGAGATAATCTCCCTTTGCAAAATATCCCATTCCCTCTCTGTAATATTTATATGCCTCTGGAGAGCTTGTTGTAATATCCCCTACCTTTTTATCAATATCAGCGGCTATTTGCTCTTCAGAAAGTTTAAAATTGGTCTTGATCTTTTTTGTTAACTCATCTACCATCGAGAAGAAACTCTCTTCTCCTATCCCTTCCACCATTTCAGAGCCTGCAAGACTCCCTGTGCTTGCCTCCTGAAGCAGCGCATTAATTCTTAATGTCTCTCCCGCCATGGCCATTTTCCCGACCAGTATATACTGGACTCCTCCCCGGCCAGCTATTTCTTTTAAAGCTCTTGAAGAGTAGTTTTTCACTTCCAGAAGATCCAGTTCTTCAAGAATACTGAACAGTTTCTCCCCGCTCAGGACCATGATGTATTTCGACTGGGATAAGTCAGCAATCAATAAATCAGAAAGAGCTTTTCTCCAATGGTCCAAATTTTCATCTCCTGTATTGTTTTCAAAGTGCATAACAGCAAGTGACGGTTTATCTGTTGGAAAGGACACAGCTTTCCCTTTGGAAAAAAGCTGCAAAAGAACGGCCACTAAGACTATAATTCCAATAAAAGCTAACGCAGGAAGAAAAAGCTTTTTCACGTTAATCCGTACAGTCATATCTCTCGCGGTGATAGGTTTTCTTTTTGGAATCACTCTCTCTGATGTGGGGAGACCTCTCTCAATATTGTTCAATTCAGAAAGGAGCCTATCTGCCCCCTGATACCTTTTCTCTGAATTCTTCTCCATGCATCTTAAAATCACACGGCTCAGATTCTCCGGAATCTGGGAGTTAAACTCTCTGGGATCCAGAGGTTTCTCACTTTTATGCTTCATGACGACGTTTAAAGGAGTATCCCCTTCAAAGGGAACTCTCCCGGTCACCATTTCATAAAGAATCACACCTAATGAATAAATATCTGAACGCTGATCTAAATCTCCCACATCTGCCTGCTCTGGAGACATGTACTCAGGCGTGCCGATCATCACTCCTGTACCTGTCACTCCTCTTGTCCTAAGGGAACGAGCTATCCCAAAATCCATAATCCGAACGTTCCCCTCTTTGTCTATCATGATGTTCTGTGGTTTTAAATCGCGATGAATGACTCCCAACCGGTGTGCTTCTATCAATCCCTCACAGACCTGCTTTGTTATAAAAACTGCTTTCCCTACGCTTAACTGTCCTACCCTTATAATCGTGCTCTTTAGATCTTCACCAGGAACATATTCCATAGTTATATATTGTGTTCCCTCATCTTCGTTGAGGTCATACATACGGCAGACGTTTTTATGCGAGATTTTTCGTGCAAATTTCAGTTCATTTCGAAAGCGTTCAATCGTCTCCTCATCAGATGCAACATCAGAATTTAAAAGCTTCAAGGCCACTTCCTCCTCGACCTTATTATCAACAACCCGGTAGACTACTCCCATGCCTCCCTTCCCCAGCTCTTCAATAACTTCGAATCTTTTGGCAAATGTAGTTCCTCTTGTTAATTCTCCTTTGGGGATTTGGAGTGTTTTTGTATGGGAATCAGAGACTTTCTCTGATAGACTTAGAGGAGCCCCACAATTGCTGCAAAACCGGCTGTCTGCGGAAGTCTCAAATTGACACTTAGGGCATTTCATATCAGTTATTTCCTCTGATTGATAAAAAAAGATTAGCAATTACCTCAATAATAGTCAAATTCATTTTTATTATATTCTCTGCCACGCAAAAATGTCCGGTTTTGATATCAACTAAATCCTCTTTAAATAACAGTTATGGTGAAGTGAAGGTGTATGTCTTCTCCATGGATGATCAGGTGGCAACAGCATAAAGTTAGTTATTTTTTGACTTCAATTTTTCAGAGTGTTAAGATTTCTCAGCAAAAATCGAAAAGGGAACTACTGTAAAATGAGAATCATACTGATTAGAGGAGGAACAGTCGTATCAGGAAAGACGGTTTCCAAACAGGACGTCCTTATTCAAGATGAACGAATCGCTGCTTTAGGCAACCTGACAGATCACAAGGCAGATCTTGAAATTGACGCATCAGGCCTCCTTGTGCTTCCTGGGGCTGTTGATACTCATGTCCATTTTAACGATTCCTTTATGAATACAGTAAGTGTGCACGATTTTTATACAGGCACCCTGGCCGCTGCTTATGGCGGCGTGACCAGTATCATCGACTTTGCAAACCAGGCGCCGGGTGATACTTTAATACAAACTCTAAAAAATAAAAAAAACGAAGCGGAAGGTAAAACATTAGTGGACTGGGGTGTTCATCCGGTTATCACTCAGCCAAAACCTGAGGTGTTTGATGAGATACCGCTTGTAGTCAAACAAGGAGCTCCGACTATTAAATGCTACATGACTTACCGCGAGGAAGGACTTATGGTTGAAGAAGCTGGTCTGAAGCAAATCCTTGAACGCTTGGGTTATGCGGAAGGTATGCTTTTGGTGCATGCTGAGGATAACGAAATTATTGAACAAAACGTGCCCCGCATGATCAATTCAGGGAATACAAAACCCATCTTCCACGCCAAAAGCAGACCGCCAGAGGCTGAGAACAAAGCCATCCGCCGCTGTATCCAACTGGTGCGGGAAACAGGCAGTCGGCTTTTCATCGTCCATATGGCTTCAGATAAAGGAGTTGAGCTTATCAACAAAGCCCGCGAGGAAAACCTGGATGTTTTTGCAGAAACTTGCACCCACTATTTAATCTTCACTGAGGAAAAACTCGAACGCGAGGACGGCATCAAATGGATCTGCTCACCACCACTCCGCAGTAAAACTATCCAGGACAGGCTTTGGTCAGGTATCCAGGACGGATCTATCTCTATGGTTACATCAGATGATGCAGCTTACTCATGGGAAGCAAAGCTCTATGGAGCCAAACGTTTTGATAAATGCCCAAACGGCATACCTGGAATTGAACCACGGCTCAGTTTACTTTATTCTGAAGGAGTGGCAAAGGGCCGGCTTACCCTGTCGCATCTTGTTGAATTGGTCTCAACTACACCGGCAAAACTTTTTGGTTTATCACCGCAGAAAGGGAGCCTAACTCCCGGCTCTGATGCGGATATTGTCCTCTTTAACCCTAACACAAAATGGACTATGAACCAGAAGACTCTTCATATGGCTGCTGACTGGTCTGCGTATGAGGATATTGAGATAACAGGGAAGATCGTAAAAGTTTTTTCACGTGGAGAGCTTATTATTGATGGAGAGCAATGTCTGGCAAAAAAAGGAAGAGGCCGCTATCTCCACCGCAAGCTCGATTTATCCGTTTGTGCTTCAATATAATTTTCCAGGCTTGCCTTATAAGCCTGTACAGAGGTGAAGGACCATGAAAAAACAAAGCAGAGTTCCAATATACTCAGGCGCATCACCGGAACAAGTCGCAGCAGATTTGGAGCCTTTTCTTGATTTTAAAGAAGAAGGAATATCCCTGAAAACTTTAAACAATCTGATTAAGAAACGTCTGCTGCCTCATCTGATGCGTTATGACCAGTCTGCCTTTCAGTCTATGTTTAATTATTTCCCGGAAGAGGGAGCTGAGCTCGGAGCAAAAATCGCTCTCACCTATAATCAGGGAGTGACAAACTGGCAGGTCTCCCCGGGAGGAGCTGTGCTGGAAGAACTTTGCGGTAAAGCTTTGTGCCGTCTTTTCGGACTCTTCCCCAACTCTGATGCCACCTTTATGTACTCTGGAACTTATGCAAACCAACAAGCCCTGTATCTGGCGCTTCACTGCAAAGCTGAAAAGCACGGCTTTGATTTTACAAAAAAAGGACTGCAGGGCTTTGAGAATCCGTCCCAGCTGGCGGTCCTCGCTTCCTGTGATGCACATTTTTCCCTCAAACATACTGTTCGTTTACTGGGGCTTGGCGAACAGAGCCTTTTACCGCTGGCCGTGGATAAAAACCGCCGCATCGATGTCTCACGCATGGAACAAACCATAAATGATCTTAATAATACAAAAGAGGTTTTTTGCGTAGTTGCTACAGCAGGCACGACCTCTACAGGTTCAATCGATCCAATCCTTCCTATCTCAAAAATATGCGAAAAATTAGGAGTTTGGCTCCATGTGGATGGTGCATATGGCCTGGCTTATAGTCTGGTTCCTGAATGGAAGCCGTTATTTTCCGGGCTGGAACTTTCGGATTCTGCCTCCTGGGATCCACACAAACAATTCGGAGTCCCTATTCCCAATTCAATACTTTTTGTCCGCCGCAAGGAGGACTTTAATCGAATGGCACTATACAGTGACTACTTCAATCCGGAAGGGAGCACTGAGCCCAACCCAGGATTAAAATCACCACCGTCCACTCGCCCCTTTTCTGCACTTCCTCTTGCTACTTCCATCCGTCATCAGGGAATGGCAAAAGTGGTTAAAAGGCTTCAGGCTCCACTCGCTGCAATAAAAACTGTGGCAGGGAACCTCACGGACGAAAAAGACATTGAATTAATTCAAAAGCCAGACCTGGGGATTCTCTGCTTCCGCTTCACTCCTGAGGATTTCCCTGAGGAGCAATTGAATCAACTCCAGGAGTTTATATACAAGAGAATTTTAGCAGAAGGGAAGCGCACTATTTCTAAAACTAAGCTGGATAATAAAACTGTTTTGCGATTGGTTGCCATCTCGCCTTCCGTGACAAGCGAGGCCATGATGGAGACAATAGCCTATATCCGGACCCTTGCCAGTGAGTATAAATCTTAAATTTTAAGAAATAATATCTATCCTATCTCCTATTAGAGGAAGAGATAAGGAGCTGCTCGATTGTTAGAAAGAATACTTGATATCGCTTCAGAGATTGACAATATTCTCTTGGGACCATGGACTCTGGTCTTTATTGTTTCTGTTGCTGTTTTTTTCTCAATAAAATCCGGCTTTTTCCAGCTGAGAAAATCAAGGTTTATTTTTAAAAATACATTTGGAAAAATCTTTAAAAAGACAGCGACAAGTAAAAAGGGAAGAATGACACCTTTTCAGGCCACATCTACGGCTCTCGCCAGTACTGTTGGCATGGGGAATATGGCCGGAATCGCTACGGCACTATCAGTCGGAGGACCGGGAGCCATATTCTGGATGTGGCTGCTGGCTCTCTTTTCTATGATGACAAAAACTGTTGAGATAACACTCGCTGTCCACTACAGAGATGTTGATAAGCAGGGCCGTTTACATGGCGGGCCAATGTATTACATCAATAAAGGATTAGGCTGGAAATTTCTTGCACAGGTATTCAGTACAGGCCTGCTCATCAATTCAGTTTTAAGCGCCTCTCTGCTTCAATCTCACACAGTCGGCAGAGCCTTTTTATCAAGTTATAACCTAAATCCTTACATAGTAACAGGAGTGATGGCTGTTATTACTGCGTTTGTAATCATAGGCGGAATCAGAAGAATCGGCCAATTCTGCGGGAAGCTCGTCCCTATCATGTCCGCTGTTTACATCCTGGGAGGATTAGCAATTTTTATCCTGAATTATGAAAAAATACCCGAAGTTTTTAGCATGATATTCAGATACGCATTCGCACCTGCTCCTGCTGCCGGAGGATTTGCCGGAGCTGCGGTCTCCGCAGCTATTAAAAACGCCATGGCAAAAGGTATGTTGTCTAACGAAGCCGGCCTTGGCACTGCTCCAATGGCTCACGCAACAGCAGATACAAAACATCCTTTTCAACAGGGAATCTGGGGAGCATTTGAGGTCTTTATAGACACAATTGTTATCTGCACGATTACATCATTTGCTGTCCTCTCAACCGGAGTATTATCAAATGGAGAATCTGGTATAGAATTGGTAATCGAAGCCTTCTCTGCTGTATTTCCTTCCGGTCTGGCAAACATATTGGTCTCGTTCTCAATATTGACTTTTTGCCTTTCGACACAGATAGGATTTTTTATTTACTATGAGAACGCAATCAATAACCTCTTCGGTAAAAAAGCCATAAAATATCTAAGATGGTTCTATTTGATTCCCGGCATTATATTTGCAGGAATTACCGATGTTGATAAACTGTGGGTGTTTGCAAATATATCCGTAGCTGCCTGTTCTATACCGAACTTAATCGCGATTCTGGCCTTGAGCAGTGCATTTTTCGCATTGATGAGGGATTATCTACAGAACAGGAATAAGTACGCAACAAAAATCGTCGATTCTACAAAGAACTATGTAAAAATGCCAAAATGAAAGGAGTTATAATAATATGGAAAAGCCAATAAGGTATTATAAAATAGACAGGATTTCATTTTAATTGGGTAAAATTAACTGTTTTGCAGAAATGGTAGCCTGTGGTGTAAAAAGCCGGGGACAGTCCCTAATTAAAAATACTAGGGAGATATATACATGAAAATATTGATTATAAATCCAAATAGTGACCTGGAGATGACCCGTTTAATCCAGAATACCGCAGATAATTTTGCCGCTGGAGAATTTGAGGTCAAAAGCAAACCGTCCCCGGGAGCGCCGGAGTTTATTGAAACCTATGAAGATGTGATTAAAGCTGCTCCGGGTATGATCCAGCTCCTTAAAGAAAATGAGGAAAACTTTGATGCGTTTATTATCGCCTGCCACTATGACCCCAACCTCGATGTCTTGAAGGAAATTACAAAAAAACCTGTTGTGGGCATTGGGGAAGCATCTCTGAAAATAGCGTCCATGCTGGGGCACAGCTTTTCTGTTATTTCAACCGCTGAGCATTCAATCCCTTATAAAGAAGACCTGATAAGAAAATATCACCTTCAAGATAAGCTGGTATCTGTCCGAGCACCAAAGGAAAATAAAAGCGGCTTCAGCGATGAAGAAAAATACATGCAGGTAACAAAATCAGCAATCAAGGAGGACAGGGCAGAGGTCATTGTGCTGGGCTGTGCGGGAATGACCGGACTGGATAAAAAACTTCAAGAAAAATTCGGAGTGCCGGTCCTGGATGGAGTTGTCTGCGCCTTGATAATTGTTTACGGCTTAGTGAAATACGGAGTATCCACAAGCAAAATCAGAAAGTATAATCCTGAATATTGATTCCTTTTTTACTTTTCACAAACAACGGACATTTTTTCGCTGGTTTGACTAACTTTCTTTAATTTTTGACATCAAATTATTCCTTTGTTATAAATATGCAAGAAGAGTCTTAATGATTAATAATTACAAGTCAGAAACAAAATATCCCTTTTAATTATATAAGGAGGCCCAGCAATGAAAAAGTTAGCTGTAATTATTATATTAGCAGCCGTGCTTCTTCCCTGCACTCTGACAGCTAAGGATAAAAATTTTGGCTTAGGTATAATTTTAGGTGAACCAACCGGAATAAGTCTGAAGAAATGGTTTGGAGGCACCACAGCAATAGACTGCGCCGTAGCCTGGGCATTCGGCCGCGAGAATTCATTTCATCTACACGCGGATTACCTGATTCACAAAATCAACCTGTTTAATGTAGAAAGCGGCACACTTCCACTTTATTATGGCATTGGAATCAGATTCAAAGCAGAGCAAAAAACAAGACTCGGAATCCGTATCCCGGTAGGTTTATGTTATATATTTGAAGATGCACCCATAGATATTTTCCTTGAACTTGGACCTATACTTGATATAGCGCCTGATATGAGTTTTAGTTTTACAGGCAGTATTGGCGCCAGGTACTATTTCTGACAATCCACAATAAAAACACGGCAAACAGTGTGTTTTTACTTTTTTTCTTTTAATAATTTAAATAATTACTTCTCTTTTCTGCCTCTTTCTCTTTCCATCCATTTGGGGAAGACCCAGTCAAGGATTTCAGCCTTTGCTTCTTCATCCATCTCTTTTATCTTTAGTCCTGCTTCCAGCTTGCTATCAACAAATTTGTGCCACATGATTTCCCCAGAGAATGGAGTTGATATTTTCTTTTCGGGAACATAAATTCTTGACTTTAAAACGAAGCCAGGTTTAAGGCTAAAATTAACCATAAGCTTCAGTCCTTCTTGAGAGAAATCACGGACTGATACTCTCTCAATTAAACTACGTCCCCTTTCTGATTCTAATAATTCTGCAGGCAGAAAACATTTAGATCGTGGTGATCTTCTTTTTTCTTCTCTCATCTTTTCCCCTCATCTTAAAATCTTCCTAAATAGTTTAGTCGGATCAGAAGAAGAAAAATGGAAAAAAATATTTTTATCTTTTACAACTTTGAATTTTATTGTAAATCAGGATCAAATCTAAAAAAGACCCTGTCTCCCATATAAGATAAATAATAAAGACCAAAAATAGGGGGTCAATCCAGGACCATACTCTTACAAATTAATTTTGTCTTATTCATAAAAACAACCGGAATATAGGGAATAATATAAGAAAATCAAAGTTTCTGAAGCTTCGTGAGTTATTCACGAGTCGAGGTTGCCTCAGATGCGAGGCGTAAAGGATGAAGCTGTGGTTCTCCACCGCAAATCCTTTGCAACGAAGCAGATGCGGCGAGATCGGCTCGCTCGAAGAGTAAAAAATGCCGACATAAAATTAAAATAACCCCATTGGAGAAGGTTCGAATGTTAATTTTGGGAAAGAATCAACAAAATAAGCTCATATCATTGAAGCTAAATATAAGCGTCGGCAGATTTTATGAATAATTCAGGTTAGAAGTTTGGCCTTAGATATTCAGATATTTAACGGAATTCTTTCTCTTCTTTGCTGTATTTATCGCTTGTCATTAGGACTTCCTTGAAGGCTTTTACAACATCCGGACGGAATTGCTTCCCTGTCCCCTTCTCAATTTCTTCATAAGCTTTCCAGGGCTGCAATCCGGCTCGGTAGGGTCTGTCTGTTATCATGGCATCATACGCGTCAGCCACAGCTATTATCTCTGCTCCGAGAGGTATCTTTTTTCTCTCTGACTCGGAGGCCTCTTTGTTTTCAAAATAATATTTATGGTGCGCTAAAACAATCGGCACCGCCTCTTCTAATACTCCCCCGACAAGAGATATAATTCTTGCGCCTTTTTTTGAATGAGTATCCATAAGTTCCCTTTCGTCAGAAGTAAGAGATGCGGCTTTTTGCACTATGTCCATACTTATCTCGGTTTTTCCTATGTCATGGAGAAGGGCAGCTGTTTTTATATTCTCTCTTTCAAATGACGTTAAACCCATTACGCGCGCTATGTCTTCTGATAAATGAGATACCCGCACCGAGTGTCCCTGGGTATACCGGTCTGCAGACTCAAGATATTTTGACAGGATTTCTAAAATTCCAACGTAAGCGCTTTTTAAATCGTTTATTCGTCTCGTCTTTTCTTCGTAGAGATATCCAATCGCGGCACTCGTCAGGATTAAAAAGGAACTCCATGCCGTAAGGCTTACTATAATATATGCCTTGTCTGTACCAGGTGTAAAAAAGGAAGTGGGGGCAGCCATTATACAGACGATAACAACTAAGATGCAAAAAAATGCGGTAAGAACTGCCATTCTCTTACCCAGGAAATATCCAGCCATGATTATGGGGAGATAAAAGAAGTTCAGAAATCCTATTTTATATGGGACAAAATAATTTATGACCATAATGCTGATTAGAATTATTAAAACAAGAAATTTCTCAAAATTCGAGAAAAAATAGGCTTTAAATTTATCCATTTTATACCTCTATGAATTAGGAATACAAAATCTACTTCTTTTCCAATTTCAATTTTATATCTAAAAAAGATATACAGGTCAAGCTGAACTGAAATTTTACTCTATAAATTCTTTCAAGAAATATTACTAGGTCTTTACTCTTTTGTCGGACTAACGTTAATAAAATTCATAAAATAAGTGAATAGCCTTTAGAGATGATTTTCTCCCTCTTTTCTCCCCACCCGAAAAGATGAGAAAAAAGAAAAAAAACACTCCATAAATCATCTCTAAAGGTTATTTACTTATCCCTTTAATTTTATTAATTTATGTTTGAGGAATATATATAACCTTGAATTTTTAATATTACAGGTATAAGTTTAATAAAATACTATTTGTACATTTGCCTATGCCTCAACATAAAATAAATGGGTAAAGAAGAAGCTTTAGAAGAACTCTTTAAGAGTCTTAAAATGTCCTTTAAAAATGCTTCTATCTATCCTCCCGAACATCCCGCGCTTAAAAAATCAGTAAGCGAAGTGAAGGAAAAAATTGATGTAGCCTTAAATTATTTATCTCCTCTAAAGATCAGTTTCACTCCTAATTCATTGCTTGTCGATGGACAATATTTTGAGAAAGAAAGTCTCTATGAAGAACTTGCCCGGACCTTTCATGTCCAGAGGATAAAAATGATTGAGGTCAAACAGGGCCTTTCCGTTGAAGAGTTGATGACCTTTTTAACTAAAGCCTATCTTTCCCCAAAAGAAATTTTAAAAAAGGGAGGTTTCAGTCATATTTTAGAAGAAGAAAAAATCACTCACCTTGCTGTAGAGGAACTCGATTATTCTCAGCTTTTAAAAGGCGAGGGAGAAGAGATCAAGGATATCTGGCCTCATCTTCTTCATGAGGCAGTTGAAAAAGAAGATATAAAAAAAATCTCTGAATTAGCGGACAATTTTGAGAAAGTCGTCGGGCATTTCAAAATTGAAGAACTTCTTGAGAATGAACAGTTTAAAGGAAACATTAATAAGTTCTTCACCCAGCTTCAAAATATGGGAAAAGACAAATTTCGCAAATGCTCAAAAGAACTGCTCAAGTCCATTGTAAAAAGCCAAAACATATCTCGAGAGACAAAATTGGAAAAGTCACGGACATTTTTTAAAGATTTAAGCGATGAAGATATCGCTTCTACACTCTTAGAAGAGATTATAACAGATGAGGATTTTAACTCTTTAAGTTTTCAAATATTTTCCGAACTCTCAGAAAGAACCAGGCACAAAAACATTGCAGGCTCCTTTAAGGAACAATTCCAAAAGGAAAGCATCTTACACAGTTCCCCTAAGATAAGAGAAAAAATAAAAGAGTTAATGACTGGCTCTTCAAGCTCGGTAATATCAGAGGTCTACCGCGAAACTCTCTCCACACTCCTGAGGGACATGTCCTCTGAGGGAGAGATGACTTTTGACCAAAAACAGCTTCAAAAAAATTACCACTTTATACTTCTCAGCTTGCTTGAGGAAGAACAAAGGAAAAAAAGAGTAGTTAACACTTTAGAAAAAATCCTGGATGAATGGGATAACATAATCCGCGAAAGAAATTTAGAGTATTTTAAGCACATTATAGAGGTTTTAAACAAACGGAGAGGCGATCTAACTTCTGAACCTGTTTTTACAAATATTAACACAAAAATTTTAGACTACATGGTTGACCAGCTTGCTCTGAGAGAGAAGTCACATGTTGACTTCGAAGACTTTATTACTTACCTCCAGGGAAGTTTTTTAAGCAGCAAACCATACCTTGATAAGATATTCCAAGAAGAAAAAATTAATACACAAATCATGAAATTTTTCTTCCGACTTTATCCTGATAGCTTACCTCTCTTCAAGAAGAATTTAAAGGAAAAATCCTCTGATACAAAATTCATTAAGAAACTGCTAGAAAGTTTGGAAGAGGCTGACTCTCCCGAATCAAAGGAAATATATAAATACATTTTGTCTTCTGGCACTGAGTCGACTAAAATAGAAGTGCTAAAAACCGTACAGCAATCCTCAGCATATGATGAAAAACACCTCTTCAGTCTCTTAGAAAAAGGAAGTGACTCTTTAAAAAAAGAAGCCCTTGGGATTTTAATAAAAGATGAAAGTACAAAAGAAAAGGCACTGGAGAAGCTATTTTCTATTCCATCTTTTTTTGGTACAAAAAACAAGATTCTCCTGGATCATGTAAGAATTGTAAGAGAAATGGACTTAACAGAAACAAAGGATAATTTAGTAACTCTCAGCAGGAAAAAATTCTTCTGGAATAAAAAACTAAAAGAAGAGGCCTCAAAGGTCTTAGAGAAGTGGGATGCAAGAAAAAATTAAGAATGTTTTGACTGATCTAATATCTGCCATTCAAGCAGTAAAGATCTACACACCAGAACACCCCCAGTTTAATGAATTTATTGATAGAGCGTACAAAACTCTGCATGATATTTTCGAAGATAGAGCAGAATTGATTATAGGTATAGTAAAAGGCGAATTGGCGTTCGAGCGTGAAATATTCTTTGATCTGAGTAAAAAATTAAAACCCCTTATTAGGTTTTTAGAGGAGAGAGAGATAGAAAGGATCGTTTTCCGTCGAGACCTACACAGAGATGAGCTGGCCAAGTTTATAACTCTTTTAACAACACCCCAGAAAAACGGGGAGACAGATTTAGTAGGTGTTCTTTCTCAACATGGAATAAGAAATATTCAAGCTGGAAAAATCAAAGCTCCTTCAATGGACCTGAAAGAGAAGGTAAAAAAACTAAGAAACTATTTAGTCGAATATGAAGGTTCGTTGGAAAAAGTTCACACTTATCTGGAGACAGTTATCAACCAGGACGAGCTTGACTATATGGAACTAAAATACGACGTCTTTAACTTTTTAGACAACCTTATGAGTATGTATCAGGAGTTTATAGACTTGACCACTTTTAGGAGAAAAGATCTTATTACCTTTATCCACCTTCTAAATGTTACTGTCCTTTCTATGCATATTTCTGCAAAACTTGGTTATTCCAAGGATGATGTTTTAAATGTTGGGATTGCCTCTTTATTCCACGACATAGGAAAACTCTATGTCTCCCAGAAAATTGTCCAGAAGACGGATAAACTTGACAGAGAAGAGCTTACACGGATGAGACATCACACTACTCTGGGAGCAGAGATACTATTTAAATACATCGACACCTTGGGCACATTGCCTGTAGTTGTTGCTCTTGAACACCACCTGAGGTACGACTTAAAGGGTTACCCCAAGCTGGCTTTTCCTCAAAAACCCCATCCTGCCTCCCTTATTGTTTCCACATGCGACGTATATGATGCATTATCACAGAGAAGGTCTTATAAAAAAATCTTTCCTCCTGATAAGATTTATAATGTCATGCTGAAGGAAAAAGGAAGTGCTTTTGACCCACTTATTCTGGACAAGTTCTTCCAGATTATGGGAGTCTGGCCGGTAAAAAGTATTGTATCTCTGAGTGATGGAAGAATCGCAGTTGTTAGGAAGCAGAATAAAAATGATATATTCAATCCCAAGGTTGAAGTCATTTCCCCCAAGAAAAAGAAAGGGATTGTTGACCTGGTAAAGGTAAAGATAAAAATTGAGTCTTACCTGGATCCATGGGGCCAGGGAAAAAAATACCTCAAACTCCTTGAATCAGAACAGCAAGCCCCAGCAGCATGAATTAGTTTCTTCCTCAGAATTCTACATTTCTATTCTAGCCGGAGAAAGCCTTTAAATTATCATCCGTGGGGAAATTTTTATTTTTTATTTCTCTTGACATAGTTTTTTCTCTATGATACAAACCTCTGGCTCGTAAAGGTTGGGAGGTTTCACAATTAAAGGAAGTAGAGGGAATATTATTTTCTTTTTTACTCTATCACTATGAACAATACTATACTGTCCGTTCCTCAGTAGAGGATTGGGGTGAAAGAGATGAAGATTCCTTCCTCTTTAGGGGTGAGATTAAAAGAAAAAAATCATCCCAAACCTCACCCTAAAAGGCTATTGCACTCGTTGTATTATTATCTTATTAATTATATACCTTCTTAATTAAGGGATAAGGAAGAAGGGAGTCACAAATGATCTCGCTCAAACAGAAGTGCCTGAATGGATTAAGTCAAAAGGGGAAAATCCGCCCAGAGCCTCGCCAGCTAAAAAAAGCAAGTTTACCCTTCAAACTCAAAATAATTTTCTTTCAATCTTTCTGAATTTGCGCCGACTAAATGTTTGCCCTTTATATAAGAGACAAAATGCTAAGAGAAAACGCAAAAAAAAGAGTCCTGCCAACAATTTTTAATAAAAAAATTAACTGAGAGAAATAATAAAAGATACGATGAACTCTACTCTACGTGCCTCTATTGTCCTTATAAAATCCCCTCTTTCCCTACCTTCAAGCAGTAAGTTTAGGCTGCAGTATAAATCCTATCCAAGTTCTCCCTATAAAGCTAAAGAGTGAACCAATGCCTTTTGATATTCATTCCCTTACCGAAAGACAGGAGAACATGAACTCTTTAACACCAGAAGACATAAATATTTTAGAGTATAAGAAAAAATTCCTTCCAGAAACTATTGAAACAAAAAAAACAAAGGAAGTTCTCAGTCTCTTTTCCAAAGCATTCTCGTCGATGAAAATCTATCCTTCAGAGAATCCCTCAGTAAAAAGTTTTTTTGAATCTTTCCACGAAAAAATGGAAGCGTTTCTCTATGAATATGAGGAACTAAAACTCACCGTTGAAGAATTCAGCTTCAGCTTCAAGGGAGAAAAAGTCTTTCAAGAGGAAAACAAAAAGACCAGTCTCCCTTTTCTTTTCTTCAAGGATGGAATGAGAAAGCTGTCTTTTTATAAAGGCCTGGAAAAAAAAGAGCTTCAAGATTTTCTGGAAATCGTAAAAGAAGATTCTGACCTCCCTCAAGAAGAAAGTGATATCGTTAATTCTATATGGACAAAAGATTTTGCTTTTATACGGTATTTTGCCCATGATGAATTTCTTGAATCAAATATTGGCAGAGAGGTCAAAGAAATTGACTATAACATTAACACTGAAGAATTTTCCAAAGGGAAAATAGAGCTGACCGAAAAAGATAAGGAGGATATACAAGAAAGAAACGCTGCTTTAGGATTTCAAGCTAATGCCAGTAAGGAAGAGAATAAGGACAAAGATATTAACCTGGAAGATGTCAATCTTCCATTCCAATTATCGACCAAAAGAAAAGATGAAGATCCTGAGCTGGAATCCCTGCTTGAGGAATCCCGGTCAACCCCTCCTTTAACAGAGATGATTAATTTGCTATTCGAAATCCTATATTTAGAGGAAAGAATTGACCAATTCTCAGCCACATTAAATGTCCTCAACCAGTTCTACAAGGAAATCATCTATAATTCCAACTTTACATTAGCTTCTTTAATTTTAAACCGCCTTCAGGAGCTAAAAGAGCTCTTTACCGGCCAATCTGAAGAAAAAATGGAATTGCTGGAGAAAACAATCCAGAATGTCAGAGGTGAAAGCTCTATAGTTTACCTGAAAAAATTATTCTTGAACAACCAGATAATAGACTTTGACTCCTTTTTTCAATACCTGAGACTTCTTGGTCCTAACGCTATCCCCCTTGTGGGTGATATCTGGGAAGAAGCAAAAGAGCCAATTATCCGCCTTAAGGCTTCAAATTTCCTCTATAAAATTGGAAAAAAGGATATATCTCTTCTTATCAATATCGCCAAAGAGCACAGAGTCTCTTTATCAAAGGAAGTTATAGTCCTTTTAGGGCGAATTGGCGATAAAAAAGCTGTATCTTATCTTAATGAATTTATTTGCCATAAAAATAAAGAGATAAGGCTTGCCGTTATATACACTCTTGCGAAAATTGGAAATGGAAACAATAATAGAATTCTAATAGAATCTCTCTCAGATGAAGATGAAGAAGTGCGCACCAGAGCTGCAATAGCCCTTAAATACCGTGGAGATGAAACAACCTTTAACCTTGTTTTGGATTTAGCCAAAAAGAAAGAATTCAAGGAAAAAAGCAGACTGGAGAAAAAAGTACTATTAGAATTCTTAGCTACGACTAAACCCGAAGAAGCCATCGCTCTCCTTGAGTCCATCCTGAAAAAAAAGAGTTTTTTCTCTAGATCCAAGCAGAATGAGACCAGACTCTGCACAATTCCCGTATTAGAAGCCATAGCGAGCCCTGAAGCCCAAAAAACTCTCGAGAAAGGGGTTCAAATACGAAATAAAACCATTAGCCATGCTTCCAAATTTGCGCTCAAAAAAATTGCCCGAAATCTTGAATTCAATAAAACTCTTACAGGCAAACAACAAATTGCTTAATTCCACAAAAGAAAAAGACCAAAAAAAGATAAACAACAATAACTCCTTTGATAAAATTCTGAATAAAACTATTGAGGAGATATTTATCCGCTTTTCCTCTGCCCTGAGAACTGCTCAAATCTATGAGCCAAATAATCTGGCTTTTATAGAACAGCTCAGCCCTCTCTTTACCTCAATTCGAAATATTTTGGCAAATGAAGGAAAAGCCGTCTTTCAGTTTCAGGAAAACACATTATTTTTCAATAAGAATAGAGTCAAATTTGATTACATCAGCTATCATAACTTTAAATTCCTGGCTGATGAATTCAGAAAAAAAGAGATAGGGACAGTTGGATTTGAACCTGGCCTGGACGATGAGAATCTGGCACAGTTTATTGTCCTTCTTGCCAACTCAAAGGCAGAAAAAGAAAATCCCTTCGAAGATTTTCAGACAAATTTAGAAAACAAGGAGATTAACCACATTTTTATAGTAAAAACCCACCCTTACGAAATCGCTACCAAAATGGATGATGTGCAAGTCAAGCAAAGCGCAAAAAATGTCTTTTTCAAGAGTATGACTCACATGAAAGAATCCTTTAATCGAGAAAAACAACATAAAAAGATCCACTTAAAAACCTCCCGAAGACTTGTACAGTCCATAGTTAATATCATAAGCCAGGACGAGTCCTTTATGATAGGTATGACCAGTATAAAAAACTATGATGAATATACTGTCAATCACTCAACAAACGTCTGCGTTTTGTCTGTAAGTTTTGGAAGAAGATTAGGTCTTAACAAAGAAGAATTAATAAATCTGGGTTTGAGCGCTTTTTTCCATGATATCGGCAAATTGGAGGTTCCTAAAGAAATTCTGGACAAAAAAGGTAAATTAACCAAAGAAGAAAGAAAAATAATAGAAAAACACACCTTCCATGGCGTGGCAAAACTGATAAATCTAAAAGAGTTTAGTTATCTTCCCGTAAATGCCCTTTATGTAGCCTTAGAACATCATCTCTGGGCAAATCTTTCAGGATACCCCAAATACTGGAAAAGAGATAAGGTCAATCTTTATTCTAAAATTGTTAAAATGTGCGACTTTTTTGACTCAATAACCACAGAAAGGCCTTATCGAAAACATGTCTTAACCAAGGAAGCTGCCCTGGGCTTGATGTTAGCGAAAAGCGGGACAGAATTTGACCCGGTCCTGCTCAAAGTTTTCGCGAATATGGTAGGAGTTTATCCGATCGGCTCTCTTGTTGCGCTTAATACCGGAGAGCTTGGTATCGTTACAGAAACGAATCCGGAAGTAGCCTTTGTACTCAGGCCTAAGGTTAAACTTATAACGGACCATAATGGCAATAAAATTGACGGAGAAATCGTCGATCTAACTGACAAGGACCCTGAAGCTGAAGAATACAAAAGAACTATTGTCAATTCCTTAGATCCTAATAAATATAACATTCAACCCTCCGATTACTTCCTGGCCCAGTAATAATAAATAAATCCGTCTTCAATTCCTTCCCTCAATTTTTTCTTGACTTGAGTATAAATATATTATAAATACAAACAAGTCTAACGTCAGTTTGATGATGTAAACAATTATATTAAAAAGTTATAAATAAAAATTAAATTAAAGCTTTTGAGAGTTTATCGAGAGGGGCATGGCTTCAGAAAACGCTATTTTAAATCTTCATACAGTCTTTAATCCCATTTCGAATATAAGAAATTTGTAATTTTTAATAGAGCAGGCTATATGAGCATGGACAATAAAAAAGACTTCCCTATATATCAGGGACCTGAACACCGATCTAGCGGAAACCGGCGCCAGCAAATTGACCGCCGCATGGGAGAACGCAGAAAAGGCAAAAGGCGGAATAGACCATGAAGCCTCTGATACATCAAGGACCTGAACACCGATCTGGGAGCGACAGGCGGAGATTAATTGACCGCCGCATGGGAGAACGCAGAAAAAACGAAAGACGGCTGCAAGATGAAAATACATACATAGAATTTCAGGACGAGGAGCTACGTTCCGGAGGGGACCGGCGGAGGTTGGCTGAACGCCGCACGAGAAAGCGCAGAGAAGACACTAGACGTTTATAAGAGCAAGAATAAAACTGGCTCTTCCTTTTTTACAACAAAAAAACCACTTAAAAAATTATATCAATTCCACATCAAGAAAAATCATTGCGGATCAAACTTAACTCAAAGAAAAGCTTGAAGCTAATAGAGCAACTTACTGTCGTTCTGCCTTTTGGGAGAGTTCTCAATTATTTTAGTTTTTGACATCATATTTTTCCTGTGCTATAAGTTTTTTTGGCGGGGAATAAAAAAACATGACCTGCTTGCGGATACAGGCAGGCAGGCTCACAGGCAGGCCTTATTGAAGACAGAAAAAAGAAGCAAAAGAGAAAGAAAATCAAATTCTTACCCTTTAAAATTAAAAATTAAAAATCCAGTCAAAGCTTTTTTTACCTTGCTAAAAAACTATAACTAAATGAAATCCATAAACTTTCTATCCTTCGTCTTCACCAGCATCAACAGCCGCAAGCAACTCTGGTCCCAGACATTTTAAAAGGAAAGAAGAATTGAAGAAAATTGCAATCGCAACGTCCAAAGGAGGCGTAGGTAAAACCACAACAGCTATCAATCTCGCAGCCGGTCTTGCCCATAAAGGCAAAAAGATTTTGATTATCGACTGCGATCCCCAGGGAAACGTCGGAGGACATTTTAACATCAGCTCAGAGCATACTCTTTCCGACCTTCTTACCGAGGGCCACCAAGATGTAATCATTGAGGTCCGGAAGAATCTGGATATTATCACATCTGGCCGAAAACGGCTGTATGACGCACAGAGGGAATTAACCAAAGACGACTTCGGGATATTCAAGTTTGGGGAACGCATTTCTTTTATCCTTGGATATAAGTATGACCTCGTTTTTTGTGACTTTTCTCCAACCGACACTTTGATCAACAGAGCAGCGCTAATGTTTTGCGATAATCTTCTGCTCCCAATAAGCCCAGGAATAGATTCCATAATGGGAGCTGACCGATATATTGATGTAGCCATGGATATCTCAGTCAGAGGAAATAAAGTAATTGACATTTTTGGTGTCCTGATAAACTTGTATGAGAAGCAGACGAACATCTCGAGAGAAATAGACCGTGTATCAAGAGAAAAATGGGGGCCAAAAGTATTCCAAACAAGAATCCGGAAGAATGTAGCCCTCGGGGAAGCCAGGATAGAAAACCAGACCATATTTGAGTATTCTCCTCAATCAAACGGAGCAAAAGATTTCACAGCATTAGCAGCGGAGATTCTCAATGCCAGTTAAGAAGTTTGATGTTGGAAATTCCATTGAGAGAGAGCATGACGAACCAAAATTAAGAGGCAAGCAGCCTGGCCGGCCTGGAGAGGAGAAAATCGAGCGGATCAAAGCATCAAATAATCAATCTTTTGAACTACGCCTGAAAAAAAAGCCAAAAGTGACACTTGAAAAATCCGTGGCTGAAAATATACAACCATTTGTAGAAAACATAGAAATAGGAATGACGACGGATAAAGTCATTGAGGTTATGGGAAAACCGCGGGAGATATTTGAGTGGTATTCAGGAAATCTGAAACTCAATTATAGCGATCTATGGGTTGTAATAGAAAATGGAGCAGTTACATGTTTAGTGCTTTCTAAAGATTTTGAAAAATACTGGGGTAAAAGTGATTATCATACTAGAAATCCCGAGGCTATAATCAAGTAATCCTTAATTTTCATCTAACTTAATAATATTATTTAACTTATTTCTTATTTGACTTCGGAATTTTCCTGTGCTATAAGCACTCTCTCAGAGAGTTAAGAAACCTGCCTTTTTATACATACAGGCAGGGCTGTCAATATATTTACATAGACAGGACTAATGAAGGTCAAGGAAAATTGCACAATAGAAAAAAGCAAATTCCTTTCCAAAGATATGGTTTGCAAAATCTTTGTATAGGAGGGGTAAAATATGAAACTGAACCGACGAATACTGGATAAAACCCAGAAAACTAATACGACGGCTATCTTCGAGGGGATAAGTGTAGTAGGAGATATAAAGGGCTCTCACAATCTTTACCTGAATGGTGAATTCGAAGGAACAATCGATCTCACAGCACTCTTCTTAATAGGCAAAACAGGGAAGTTTAAAGGCGAGGTTAAGGCACAGTACGTGATCATCGAAGGTGAAGTTGAGGGTAAAGTTGTCGCCAACGAAAAGGTTGAGTTGCGTGACAGCGGGAAATACAGGGGCGAAATCCTTGCACCTGCGGTCATGATTTCTGACCGCGCCTTTTTCGATGGCACTGTAAAGATGCTGAAGGAAGGGCATGAGGTAGTAGAGCCGCTACCTATAACTGAAGAGCCCCAGGAAGAAGAAGGCGAAAGCTTTAAGGACTACGAGGGAAGCTAAGTCACTTCAACACAAAATCAATCAGACTTTTCCTTTATTGTTTGGCGGTTAAGGTTATGAAGAGGCAACCAGATTTCACGTTTGATAAAAGGCACCACAGCATCTCTTAAATCCCCAATCCACCCTATTCTTACAAGGATTTGTAGCAAAGATTATCAACCACAATTATCCCTTCAAAAGAGGTAAATAAACAGGTTTAAGCTCGGAATAAGCCTTTGCCCCGATTATATTCTACTCAAGAGAAAATCCCAGCTATTTTTTATCAAATCGAAGGTTTTTAACCCGTCCCGCATCCAGGGTAAAGGCAACTATTTCTTCATCCTCATTACGGAAAAAATGAATTTTTAAATTCCCAGAAGTAAAGTTATCCTTTAAATTCATTTTTAAAGGACTTTTAGGGGCATTTTTATGGACAAAATATAATTTATCTTTTTTTAGGCGCACTCTGAATGTCACCTGTAGTTCTTCACTGTAGTATTCTCCCTCATATTCTTTCAGTTTATCAGGAGGCACTGTCGGCATTTTAAAGGATTCGTAGGTTTCTGGTTCTTCCCCTTCCCGAAAAAAATGTAAAAGTAAAGGCCTTCCTTTATTCTGCTTTTCGAATTTAAGGACTGTTTTGACCGACGTATCCAGGAAGTGAAATTCTGTCTCACTTAAAGTAGCCAAGAAAATATTTTGATTGGAGACTCTCGCTCTTAATTTTCCCCTTATAAAACCTATCCAGATAATCTCACCGGTTTCAGGCTGAATATATGTTCCAACTTTTTCAATGAGCTTTTTTCTCGGGAGTGTTATATATTCCTGATTCTCAGCTAATTTAGCCTTATCCGCGGGTTTCGCTTCTGCCTCGGCTTTTTCTTTTATCTGGCCGGCAAGATAAATATCAACAATTTTCCTGGAAAGGGATGAGGGATTAAAACTGCTGAGGTTTGAAAGAATAATTATGGAGAATTTCTGCTCTGGGAATTGGGACATTGTCGATCTGTAGCCGCCCAGGGCACCACCGTGACCAACCATTTTTAATCCCCTATAACTACCTATGGAAAGTGCAAAAGCATAATCAAGTTCTTTACCGCTGTTTAATCTGCCCCGGGTAAACATGAGGTCCATTACATCCTTACCGCCAACTTTGTGATGATAAAAATTTTGGTCCCAGAGAAAAAGGTCTTCAACTGAGGTAAACAAACCTCCTGATCCCACACAATCAAAAGTGGAAATAAAATTTATATACTTCCCCTTTCCTTCCTGGAAATAACCGGAAGCCCTGTTTTTAATAAGCTGCATGTAGTCGTCATGAAAATGAGAATTTTCCATTCCCAGGGGTTTAAAAATGTATTTATCCGCATACTTCCTGAGGCTTATACCGCTTACTCTCTCCACGATGACTGCCAGCAGAAAATAGCCTGAATTGCTGTAGAGATATTTATCCCCAGGCATGAAGTTTAGCTCTTTCTGCCGGGAAATAATCTCCAGCACATCTTCTTCGTGGTAATATCCAAAGGGAATGCCGGCAATGCCCAGGAGAGTAAGGTAATCACGGAGCCCGCTTGTATGATGTATGAGATGCCGTATTGTGATAGGAGTTCCATAATCCGGAATCTCAGGAATATACTTTTGTATGTTATCGTCAAGAGAGAGCTTCTCCTTTTTGGATAGCAAAGCGAAACACATGGCTACAAATTGTTTTGAAACAGAGCCGATATAAAATACTGACTTTGGGGAGATAGGAATGCTGTGCTCCAGGTTAGCCATGCCATAGCCTTGTTTATAGATGATTTTTCCATCTTGAATAATGGCCAGGGCGCATCCTGGGGAATCGGGCTTGTTCCACTGGGCAAACAGTTTATCAACCTTATCTGTTTTTTCATCAGCCACGGCCGATGAGACAAAAATAAGTAAGAAAACAGCCGCGAATATCGTTTTTATCCAAAATAACTTCTTCATAATCAATACTACCTCCTTTTTTTGGTATTGCCCCTTCTTTAGAGTGATTTCTCTGCTTCTTTGATAGCATCAGCGAATATCTCAATACCTTTTTTCGCCAATTCTTCTGTAAGGACAAGAGGGGGAAGGAAACGGGCCACATTCGAATAATGTCCCCCTATCTCGATCAGGAGGCCGCGGCTGTGGCAAAAAGTTCTCACTTTCCTGGCAAGGTCCGGAGCCGGCTCCTTAGTTGCCTTATCTTTGACAAGTTCCACACCCAGCATTAATCCCTTTCCGCGTGCTTCCCCTACGATCTTCGAATCCTTTTCTATTTGTTTTAGCCAAAAAAGAATTAAATTCCCCAGATTTAGAGCATAGTCTGCAAGGTTATTCTTGACCATAAAATTTAAGGCCGCACTCCCGGCAGCATAAGCAAGAACATTCCCTCGAAAAGTACCTATATGTTTGCCTTCCGGCCATGTATCTAGCTCCTCCCTGTAAGCAACACAGGAAATCGGAAATCCTGCACCTCCAAGCGCCTTACTCATAGTCATAATGTCAGGCACTACGCCGGTAAACTCGAAGGAAAACATCTTCCCTGTCCGGCAGAATCCAGCCTGAACCTCGTCCACAATCATTAAAATATCATGCTTACTGCATATCTCTCTGATTCTTGGTATAAATTTGTCCGGCGGAACAATCGAACCCCCTTCTCCTTGAATCGCTTCAATTATAACTGCTGCGGGCTTTCCCACCCCAGAGTGAGGATCTTCAAGTATATGATCGAGGTACTGAGCACAATCGAGGTTACAGGACTCTTGTTCCTTTCCAAAAGCACAGCGGTAGCAGTAAGCATAAGGAACAAAGTGAACCTCAGGGAGAAGAGGAAGGAAGTCCTCCTTAAAACTCAGGCCGCTTGAGAGCGAAAGAGCACCAGCGCTCATACCATGATAACCACCTTCAAAGGCAATCATCGGATAACGCTTCGAATTATATCTTGCGAGTTTTATAGCTGCTTCTACTGCGTCTGACCCGGTAGGCCCTCCAAAAAAAACCTTATTTATTTCTTCTGGTAAAAGGGTCACAAGATTCTTTACCAGTGATTTCCGTGCAGGACTCGGAATATCCAGGGAATGGGTAAGCTCACTAAGCTGTTTTGAAGCTGCCATTATCACTTCAGGATTGGAATGCCCAACGTTCATCACTCCGGCTCCTCCGAAAAAATCGATATATAGATTACCATCCACATCCTCTACAGTTGCTCCTTTTGCACGGCGCAGTGCCATAGGCATTCCCTTTGGGTAAGAGACAGCCGCGCCTTCATGTAAAGACTGATAATCGAGATACTCTTTCGACTTAGGACCCGGCGGATGAGTCTTGATCAAAGGTGCCTCAGGCATGGAAAGGTCCCGGAAATCCATCTTTAGCCTCCTCAAAAAAAAGGAAAGGTTGCTTTCTCAAAAAAAGGGTTTATCGCCTTAAAAAATACACTTCCTGCAGAAAAGTTGCCTTTCCCCTTTCTTTAATATATCTTTTGACAATTGTTGAAGCTTTCTCTATCGAAAGGCTTATAGCACGCAAAAGTTGAGATGTCAAACTGACAAAAATGGAAATAAGTAACCTGCCTTTTCATTAATTCTATTTTTTCGAATAATTCTTAATTTTGCATATTTGCCTCTGAATGGTAAAATATCCTGCCTTATTGGTTTTTTAAAAAAACGATGGACGAGATACTAAAGCTATTTCTTCTCTTTGGGGTCGGTTCTATAGCCGGTTTTATCAATGTCATGGCTGGCGGCGGGTCCACAATCACTCTTCCCACCCTCATATTTTTAGGACTTGATGGTGCTCTGGCAAACGGTACCAATCGAGTTGGTATTTTTGTTCAAACTCTTACTGCTGTTATTTCCTTCCGCCAGGAAAAATATCATAAAATAAAACTAGGTTTAAAACTGGCTGCTTTTACTCTGCCAGGAGCCATAATCGGCGCCATAATTGCTGTTAACATAAGTAACGAACTTTTCCAGAAGATCTTGGGGTATGTCTTGATCGGTATTATTTTCTCCATGCTCCTCCGGAAAATAAACAAAAATAAAACCGAAGAGGACAAGCAGAACCAAAATTCCTGGCTTATCTATCCAGCAATGTTTGTCATGGGATTTTACGGCGGATTTATGCAGGTTGGGATTGGATTCATGTTTATGGCTTCTCTCTACCACCTGCTGAAGCTCAAGCTTCTCCATGTCAATATGCATAAGGTCTTAATTATATGTATATATACTCTCCCGGCGCTTCTTATTTTTATTCTTACCGGTAATGTTAACTGGAAACTCGGATTGGTTCTGGCAGCTGGAATGGCATCTGGAGCATGGTGGTCTGCCAAGCTTTCCATAAAAAAGGGAGAAAAAATCATTCGAATAATACTGATTGCTGCAATACTTCTGATGTCATTGAAGCTTTTAGATGTTATTTGATTTTCTACTCGCTTTTTCCCCTTTCTGCCTAGTTTTAAGCCTTAGAAATCAAGAAATAAACATAAATTGACTTATGAAGAACAAGCAGATATTATGAATTTTAACATTTTGGAATCATAAACAAGCGAAGTGTTACAAGAGCGAAAAATTAAGTATAAATGAAAAAAATCAAGCTGCACACCAAGATCTTTATCGGTCTGATCCTGGGAGTCATAGTAGGCCTTATCTTCGGTGAAAAGGCCACAATAATCGAGCCTGTCGGGACAATCTTCCTCCGTCTTATCACCATGATCGTTGTTCCCCTTGTTCTTGTCTCTCTTATGCTGGGAACAGCAAGCCTAGGCGATATACGCAAACTTGGTCGAATCGGAATAAAAACTATCGTATATTTCACGATAACAACCATGATCGCCATTTCCATAGGCCTTGTTTTAGCCAACATTGTCAATCCCGGATACGGCCTGAATGAAGATGTTCAGGCTGAACTTTATAAGAATTATGAATCCAAAGCGCAGGTCGGGATACAAAAGATGGAAGAAAAACCTTCGCTTAAAGATCTCCTGATCAATATAGTTCCCACCAATCCTATTAAACCTCTTATTGAAGGAAATATGCTCCAGGTTATCTTCCTCGGGCTCCTCTTTGGCCTTATCCTCACTCTTATAAAGCGAGAAAAATCCGAACTCCTTATAAAAGTCCTTGAGGGCGTAAATGACACCATCATTCAGGTGGTCCACATTGCCATGAAGCTCGCTCCCTACGGCGTACTGGCACTTATTGCCGCGGTGATCGGCCAGTACGGTGTCGGCATCCTAATCACTCTTCTCAAGTATTCCATGGTGGTTGTGGGAGGGCTCGCGTTTTATACTTTTACAATAAACAGCCTTACCGTTGGTTTTCTCGGCCGTATCAATCCCATGCACTTCTACAAGGCAGTTAAAGAAGCTATGATCATCGCATTCAGCACATCAAGTTCAAATGCTGCTTTGCCTGTAAGCCTGGAATGTGTCGAACACATAGGAGTGCCACGCGAATACTCAAGTTTTATCATTCCTCTGGGAGCCACCATCAACATGGACGGAACCGCCCTTTATCAGGGAGTAGCAGCTGTGTTTATTGCCCAGATCTACGGAATCCCTTTAGGCCTTATAGACCAGATCACCATTGTATTAATGGCGACTTTAGCTTCAGTTGGAGCAGCAGGCGTCCCTGCTGCAGGCATTATTACCCTGGCAATGGTCCTGAGGCAGATCGGGATTCCCCTTGAAGGAATCGCCTTGATTCTGGGCGTTGACAGATTCCTGGATATGTGCAGGACAACCACAAACATCATCGGAGACATGGCGTGCTCTGTTGTTATTAAAGAATCAGAGGAAAAGCGAAAACGACGAAAACGAACTTGAAGTGACCAAAAGAACAAAGATAAAGGCTCTTGGTCAGCATTTCCTGAAAAATCAAACTATCTTAAGAAAAATCATTCGTTCCATCTCTCCTTGTAAAGAAGACCTTATTATCGAAATTGGGCCTGGAAAAGGGGCATTAACTTTCCCCCTGGCGGAAAAAGCCGGGAAAGTTATCGCCATAGAAATAGATTCATTTCTTATTCCTTACCTGCAGAGAAAAAACATTCCGAATTTGACGATCCTGGAAAAAGATATCTTGAGAGTTGATTTTAATAAGCTCGTAGAAAAAGAAGAGATTTTTAAGGGTCACGTGAAGCTGGTAGGAAACCTTCCTTATTCTTTGTCCTCACCGCTTCTTTTTAAGGTGCTTCAAGTGAAAGAACTTTTCTCTGAGTGCGTTTTTCTTCTCCAAAAAGAAGTGGCAGAAAGAATATGCAGCAGGTCTGGTTCAAAAAAATTTGCTCCTCTCTCTATACTCTTCCAAATTCATTTTTCTGCCAGAAAACGATTTGTTGTTCCTCCAGAATGTTTCACGCCCCCTCCAAAGGTAAATTCAGCCCTTGTTTCTCTAAAAAAAAGAGATGCCCCTCTTTATCCCATATCAAAGGAAGAAAGCTTCCATAATTTTTTGAAGGGAGCTTTTAAACACAGGAGAAAAATCCTCCGCAACAATCTGGAAAAGCTAAATCTCCCTATATCTTTAATTGACGAAGCCTACAATAAATTCACCCTGGAAAAAAACCTGCGGGCTGAGCAGTTGTCTATTTCTCAGTTTGTGGAACTATTTAATTTTTTCTATCAAGGTTGATGAATTAAGGCCCTACACAATTTTTCCTGCAAATCCCAACATTAAAACCAAAGAACAAAAAATGGGGCCTGTCCCCATTTATTCCTGCAAAAACGGATATAATTGCTTCGTCGTTACGCTACTCGCAATTACACTTCTAATTGTGAGATTGCGTAACCTGATGCTAGCGAATCGTGGCAATCTTCTTCTCCCCTCTCGATAACATTCTGAATGTGGGCTTGATAAATCAAGCCCCTAAGTAAAAGGAAAAAATTGCCGCATAGCTTTGCTTCTCGTAAAAACATCCTAAATGAGGGTTTGATGAATCAAATCCATACAAAAAATCTCTCAAACTGCTTTCACTTAGTAAAACAAAATAAATATGATATAATCTGAGCAATGAAAAAGAAAAAGATGGATCTAAAATCCTCGGTTTCCCAAAAGCTTAAAAGAAAAAAGCGAGGCTTGTCCTCTGATATAACCGGTATTTTCCTGATTTTTGCCGCAATTTTTATCTTTGTCAGCTTGATCAGCTATGATTCCCGGGATCCTTCCTGGACAAATACCGGTTGGGCCAATGCTGATCCTACCACACTGAAAATCCATAATTTTGCCGGAAAAGCGGGCGCATACCTCTCAGACGCTCTCCTGCAATTTTTAGGGCTTGCCATCTTCCTTCTGCCTTTTGCTCTTTTCTACCTTGCTTTCCAGGCCTTCTCATCTGTAAAGGAAAAACGTATCTTAATAAAAATTGGAGGAATTTTTTATCTTATTATCGTCGTGAGTTCTCTTCTTTTTATGCTTTTCCGGAGTTTTTCTTTCCTTGGAGGAACGGAGATTCTAGCTGGAGGACTTTTTGGCGAATTGACCTCTTCTTTTTTGATTAAATATTTCAGCCGTGTAGGAACAGTCCTCGTTCTTTTTGCTCTCCTCATCTTTTTCTTTATTTTCTCCACTAAACTATCCATAGGAGACATTTTCCACTTCTTTTCAAGATTCTTTGGTTTTGTGTTCAAAGAAGTCAGAATTAAGATCACTCGATACCAGAAACAAAAGCGTCGGGAAAAAATGAGGAGAAAAGTAGTCGAAAAATATTCTTTACTGGGTGAGGAAGAGGATGAAAAACCCAAACTAAAGAAAAGAAAAAAAGAAATAAAAAAGAAAAAAGAGCCAGAGCCCATAAAGGCTAAACCAGTCCCTCCTACTGCGCCAGAAATATATCTTTTTCCTGAAATGGAAAAAAATGGGGGTTACAATTACCCGCCTCTAACTCTTTTGGATATGGGAAAAGAAGCTGAAAAAATCGACAAAAATGAACTTTATGAAAAAAAGCAGCGGATAGAGGAAAAATTAGCTGAATTTCGAGTTGAGGGAGAAGTCAGGGAATATCACCCCGGCCCTATTATCACCACTTACGAATTCTATCCTGATCCAGGCATTAAAATTAGTCAGGTGGCTAACCTTTCAGAAGACCTGTCCTTGGCTTTAGGAGCGGAATCTGTCAGAGTCCAAAGAATGCCTGGGAAGTCCTCTCTCGGAGTTGAGATTCCCAACAACAAAAGAGAAATCATAAAACTCAGGGATGTTTTACAATCAGAAAAATTTAGCGGTTCTCCCTCCAAGCTGACTTTTGGCCTGGGAAAGAGCATTCATGGGGAAGAGTATACTTCAGATTTATCAATCATGCCCCATCTTCTTATTGCTGGGGCCACCGGAACAGGGAAAAGTGTCGCGCTCAACTCGATCATTGCCAGCATTCTTTACAAAGCTACTCCTGAAGAGGTCAAGATAATCCTTATTGACCCTAAAAGGATAGAATTTGCTCTTTGGGATGGAATCCCTCATCTTATCAGCCCTGTTATCAAAGACGCAAAAAAAGCAGCCGCCATTTTACTGGATACCATAAAAAAAATGGAAGATCGGTATCAAAAGCTAGGTCTTCTCCGTGTAAGGAATATCGAACAATACAACCACCAGATTAAACAAATACTAAAAGAGAAAAAAGGGAAACTGACGGAAGAGGAAAGAGGAAAACTCAAGCCTCTACCGTATCTTGTCATAATTATTGATGAATTAGCAGAGCTGATGATGGTCGGAGCTCAAGATGTGGAGTACTGCATTGCCCGCCTTGCTCAATTAGCACGAGCTGTTGGTATTCACCTTGTAATGGCTACTCAAAGGCCTTCAATCGATGTGATAACAGGAACAATCAAAAATAATTTCTCCAGCCGTATAGCCTTTCGTGTTCCTTCCAAGATTGACTCCCGGATTATCCTTGACACGGGTGGTGCTGAAAAACTCCTTGGCTTAGGAGACATGCTCTTCATGCCGCCCAATTATCCCCGCCTTATCAGGCTGCACTGTTCTCATATTTCTGTTCCCGAAATCACCAGGCTGGCCAAGTTTATCAAGGAACAGGGGAGTCCTACATATGACGAAAAAATCGTCAAAACCCTCAAAAGAAAAACTGAACCCGGATGGGAGGAAACAGGCGAAAAGGATGCCCTCTATGATAAAGCGCTTGAACTTGTTCTCCTCACAGGCCAGGCCTCTGCTTCTTATCTCCAGAGAAAGCTCAAGCTAGGCTATGCCAGGGCAGCCAGGATTATTGACCAGATGGAATATGAAGGAATAGTAGGTCCTTCGGAAGGTAGCAAGCCAAGGGAATTCCTGGTCGATCCCCTGCCGTATCTAGAAAAAATGAAAAAAGAGGAGTGAGTGTTTCCTCGCATAAAAAAGAAAAGAGAGGTAAAAAAAGCCCTTCAAGACCAAAACCTCCAGAAGGCTTTAGAAAAAGCTTCTTCCCACCATTTCAAGAAATTTAATACTACAAAAGATGAAATCCCATGGGAGGAATATAAAGAAAAGGCCATAGCAATAAGAGAAGAGTGCGTCAAACACCTCCCTCAGCTTATTCAAAAATTCACTGAAGAAGCGACAAAAGCCGGAGCACACGTTTATAAATCTTCAACTCCAGAAGAAGCTCTATCAACTATTGAAAAAATCGCACGCCAGAAGAAGGCCAAGCTTATTGTCAAATCTAAATCCATGGTGAGCGAAGAAATCCAGCTCAACAGTTTTTTTGAGAAAAAAGGCTACAAAATTA
>Ga0209986_10000414_pt1 | contig 40995 bp, 36 predicted proteins | sample BlataG_FD_183168 | JGI IMG/M metagenome (GOLD analysis project Ga0209986, IMG submission 183168) | Deep subsurface microbial communities from Black Sea to uncover new lineages of life (NeLLi) - Black_00105 metaG (SPAdes) (version 2) | ecosystem: Environmental > Aquatic > Marine > Oceanic >... | reverse complement strand
AAATGAGCGATCAGGAGTTTCTCACCAAAGCCTCATTATATTCTTTCTACTAAAAAGAGTTAAACGCACCAATACAGACTCAGAGAAAATTGACAAGACATGTTCAAATTGTGGAAAACCAGTAAATAATAATCAATTTTGTCCTTATTGTGGCAAGGAACAATAATCCCCGAAGAAAAAACCTTAAGCTCAAAATGGTGTATGGAAAGAGGGGAAATATGCAAAATCAACAAAATATACCTACAAATAGAATTATTGGATGGATTATCGTTGTATTGGGTATTTTTATAATTCTACTTTCAATAGTTTATCGTCTAAATTGGGATGATTTTTGGCTTCATGGTGATGTATGGTATTTATTCTCTGAATGGAGCGGAGTTATTCTTATGTTTGGAATAATTTTTGGATTAGTTATTAGCCTAATCGGAATTCAATTCATACAAATCAGTAAGGTTATTAATGTTCTTCTCAAATCCAAAGAAGGAAAGCGGATATGCAATACCTGTGGTGAGAGTATCCCAACGGAATCAACTTTTTGTGGCCATTGTGGAAATAGATTGACCTAGGAGGAAAGATGATGAAATGCTCTAATTGTGGAACTGAAAATCCTGAAGGAATGAAATTTTGCGGTAGTTGTGGAAAAGAGCTTCTTTCAATCAGTGAAATTAGTAGAATTAAATTCGATGAGCATATAATGCGCATTGATAAACGAGTCAGCTTTTTATATTTCTATACGATCATCATAACAGTTATTCTCGTATGTACGCTGGTGCTTTTCCTTTTTTAAATGATCTGATCTCCTGAAGCAAAACCCTTAAGCTCACAATGGGGTACGGAATCGGAGTATTTTGGCGTGAGCAAGATGACGATTGTGAGACGATTAGAAGAGCGATATTCATCGTAATTCTATTCTTATGAAGGGCTATTTCCCTTCAAGCCATTGGTTCACGAATTTTTCTGTCCATATTATTAGTTCCAAGACTTTGTCTTCGTCTATTTTTGCATCATTATGAATGACTGGGTTTTCAAGAGCAAGTTTTGCCTCTATATCTCTCCATACATAGTTTTCAAATATTCCTTTTGGTTTCCGAAGCTTTTGTACGAGACTACCCGCTAGTTCGGTTTGTGCATATTGTATATTCTTTCGATCGCATAATCTTCGTAATGTTTGCTCAAGAGTCAGTCGGCAAAGTAAAACTGCACAGATAATCATATTCTGCTTCAAAGCTATTCTTGCCTGAGAGAGTGTATCAGAAATTATCTCTGCTGCTATTGGATCGCCTAGTTTAAAATCAATAAATGATAAAAGAGTTCTCATAGAGGCTTTAATTTCTTGTATTCTATCTCTTGCGGTTGCAGTTTTATCTTTTACTCTACTTCTCCCAAAAAGGATGATATTGGCAGTCACCTCTTCCTCACCAAAATAATCAAAGGCATTTACAAGATTTCTTTTAGCAAAATCAAGGTGTTTACTAGCAATTTCCATTCCGCTTCCTTGATCTAATACTCGTAGAAATTCTCTTACTTGATTTTCAAGCAACATCTTATCTTGAATTGATGCCAATTCGTTCCACCGTTTTACTAATTAAATATCATCTAAATATAACAGATTATCCATCAGCAAAAGCCTTAAGCTCGCAATTGGATATGAAGATTGAAGGAATTTGTGGCCGATGAAAGCTTAAGGGGAGAGCCTTTGGAACTACAACTGGGGGAAACAAATCCAATCTTATTATGAAAGCTTTGCAACTTTGATTGACCTGTACAAAAAGAGGGATATTAAAAAGATTGTTCAATGGCTTGAAAAACAATATGATGTAATAATTGCACCAATAGATTCCGCTCCCTCAGAAGAAGAACTCCTCGGAAACAGTATTGGTTCATGGCTTGGCAAAATACTCAATAAGATGTATGGTTATAGTTCACCAGAAGAACAGATAGAATGGGAAAAGGATAGATGGATGCACCATGGAGCTTTCGGATTTCTTATTGAATGGTGGGGGCGACAAAATACCAATTCATTTTTGATCGGACTTGGAACTGGATTGATGCAATCAGATATTCAAGACAAAGATAAGTGGTTTGATCCCAATTTCAATCAATCCTTCTTAGAGCTAAAACAGTTGTTGAAATACCGCCGATCATCGTGATGAGAAAGGCCGTTGCGTCGCCCTGAGCTGCCTTAGTTGCCCACCCTCATCGGAGGGGGGGTCGGGGGATGTGCTCGCAAAAGGGGCTCATATTTTAACCGGGTTCGTACGTAGTACGAAACCCATGGAGAATGCATGGAGAAACCCATGGAGAAAACCATGGAGAAAACCATGGAGAAAACCATGGAGAATGCATGGAGAAATCCATGGAGAATGCATGGAGAAATCCATGAGGAATATGACAAGGCTATGACGATGCGTTGACGTCCTCAAATGCTTTTTGCTGTCTTCTTAGTATAGCGTATTGTGAAAATCGTAATTTTAACTGATATTAAGGGAAAAACGAAGCCTCGATATTGAGATTTCATTCCAATAGAACCAGTCATCGACGGAGGTTCGACTCCTCCCGTAAAGAATAATGCGGTCAATGATCAATGAAAGAACATAATTGCATTTATGTCGTGTGAAAACGAGAACAGAAGCCCCTTTCAGACACTGTAAATGAGACCAGATTTAAGGGATTTGGAAATATCTTGCTGTTTCAATGCTCTATAATTGACTATTCTTGACACCAAATAAAATTCCAAAATTCCTTGATAAAATAAAATCTTAAATCTTTCTTCTCTTTTCCTCAAGAAACTTCTCCTCAGCTTTTGTTAGTTCATCCAACCAAGGAAAATTTTTTGGCCAATATCCAATAAATCCTTTTCCAGGAACAAATAGTCTAAGAGCACCCTCGCCAATATAGAAAAAGTTGTATTCATCCGAAATAAAATCTTTATCAAATTCCGTTACAGTATTGGTTCCATAGATTCTTATTCCGATCGCCATTGATTCATCCGATTCTTTGATCCAATCGTGTAACTTGGCATCTAGCAAATGATGTGGTTCATATGGATATTCTATTGAATAGAATTGTATTCCAGAAATTCTTGAGAATCTTTCATCTGGATAGTCTTCAATAGGGTGAAACTTGCCCAGTGGTATTCCCATGAAGCAAATATTTGGTTCCACATTGTCCAGAGAAGCATAATGCGGTTTCTCGAATGCCCACCCAATCACATTAAGAGGTGGAATTATCATTCCGGGCCAATCTGGAAGTCTCTCAGAACCATATAAGGCAATTTGCACCACATGACCAATAAGATGATCGGGGAGAATTTCTTGTCCCTTAGACGGCTTGAACGACTTTTCAGATGGATTATCAAAGCGTTTTCTCATATTAATGATGTCTCCATTCCTTGGTAGTCTTCTTATAGTCATCTATAATAGTAAAGATTGGCATCCTTAAGATCTATCGTTTCAACTAATTCCATGATTTCATCATTCCCAGCAACCTGAACTTCTTCAAACACACCAGCTTTCTTTGAATAGCCAATCTTAGCTTTGAAATCTTTTTTAGCTTTATATATATATAGCTTATTAGCTGCATTATCTGGTTGAAGATTGGTACCAATCTTAATTTCTTGTCTTGAAAGTCCTTTCATATTTGTTGTCGTGTAGCCGGGACTTTTACCCATGCTATGGGGTTTTCCGCCCACTCTATTTAATAAAGTTCCTTTTTTAATTGTGGTCTTTGTCATTCCTTTTCCTGCAGCTTTAATTCCTCCTTTTAGCAATTTTCCTGCTCCAGGCACCATGCACGCAAGAGAAAGACCAAGCATAGCCCAGTTGCCTATTGCGACCGCAGTAAACATGTTAATGAAAGTGCCATCCAAAACACAGCCAATAAGGATTCCTCCAATGCCTGGAAGAGCGATAGAGGCGGCGATTGAGATACCGATAATAATCCATTGTTTAAGTCCTGCATCAAGACTATCCAAACCCAGGAGCCAGATGTTATCTATCAGAAATTAGTCTGACTATAGGTGGGGCTATATCATGTTGACGCATTTTTCTTTCTATTAGGTCATCCTTTTAAGGGTTTCTACATAGCCCTCGGAGGAAAGAATATTTAAATGAAAAAGAATTAGAAATAATCTAAAAAAACTAGCAAGATATATTAGTTTCTAATCTACGGTGTACTTCCTTTAAATTAAAACCAAATATTTCATTAAGAGGTTTTTTCTCCCTTTCTTCAAGCCAAATCCAACTCCACCAATAGATTTCAGGAGGATCATCAAATCGTGCTTTTAAAATACGTGACTCCTTTATTATGAAAAGTTGCGGATCCCTTTCGATTGCTTTTCTCAACATTTTCTTATATTTATTATCTTGACTTTTTATTTCTTTTTCAAATAACGCAACCGCTTCAGGACGTTTTAAATATCTATATGCCATAGAAAGATCTTCTGCAAGTCCTCTCCGATCGTAAAGATAAGAAAATTCATCGCAGAAGAGTATAAAATCATCCTCACTCATCATGTGAATATTATCAATTTCATTAATCATTGAATTAATAACGTTTATATATTCTTCTAATATTTTTCTCAACTCTTCTTCCAGCAGTATCTCGAATTCCGAAATAAGTTCATTATTTTCAATTGCTTTCAATCCTTCAAGAATCTTATCCTTTCGTTGTGTCAATATTTTCAAAGAATTTTCATCTAATCTATCTCCGAAAAGCTTTTCGAAAATTATCAGGTGACCGAGAACTGTGTAGATATTGAGCACTTGTGATCCTTTAATATTTAATACTTTCAATTTTGAAAAAAGTGAAGAAAAATATGAAGCAAGCTTTTCGCTTTTCATATCTGAATAATATTCATCTAAATTATTGATGAACTTTTCAAATCCAATTTGTGCTTTATCGATCAATTTATCTAGTTTGCCAATATTCGAATTCATATAAATGCTTCCAAGAACTCATTGTATTCAATTTCTTGAAAAGAACTTGATATCGGCTTAGTAGTCTTCATAACAGTACCCATAGCTCCCCTCCCTTGGGATGCCTCGGCATGAACTATAATTCTTACGTTGCCTCCACCCAGATTTTTAGTTTCTATAGCTAATGCCTTTTCTGATTTAAAGAATTTTGCACTTGCACCTTGTTTTGAAATTGTATTCTTCAACGTTTTTCTTCCATATTTATCAAGTTGCTTTACATTTTTCAACCCCAAATCCTTCGCATGAGATAGATGATGGGCTGTTCCTTTCATTGGAACAAGCTTGTTAATTTTCTTTATGGCTTTCGTCGCTTTCAGCGCCTTCATCCCAGGCACCATGCAAGCGAGCGAAAGACCAAGCATGGCCCAGTTGCCTGTTGCTACTGCAGTAAACATATCAATGAAAGTGCCATCCAAAACACAGCTAACGAGAATTCCTCCAATGCCGGGTAGCGCGATACAGGCGGCGATTGAGATACCGATAATAATCCATTGTTTAAGTCCTGCATCGAGACTATCCCAGGCTTTTTGGATGGCCTTGCCAACGGATACGATTGCATCAGCAATAGCATCTCCAGCATCTACAATGGCATCCCACACTTCACCTGCTTTATCCGCAAGCCAATCTACAACATCACCGGCTGCATCAGCCACCCAGACTATTCCATCATAAATTGCCTCACCAACATTGCCCACGAAGTCAACTGCAACGTCTACAATTGAAGATCCAATGTCGCAGATTGACCCCCATAGGTCCCAATTACCATCTAGATCAATTCTGTTCACTGGATCATTTTTACAATAGACATATCGGTTGAGAGATGAAGGAATTGAAAGAGCTCCCATCACCCGATCTGGAGATATGAATCTCCCAACCTCAGAATCATAATATCTAGCACCGAAATGTACTAGTCCTGAGATTGATGAGGTTCTGGAGTCAACGAACAAAAATTCTTCGGTACCATCTGAATCATAAGGTAATCCAAATGGAAGATAATCTGTATCGAAATTAACATGTCCTCTCCAATCTGTAACGATTCTGGTACTTCCACTGTGATCTTGATGGTAATAGAACCAAGCAGTCTTTGATAGCCTTTTCGCGAGATGAATATTATTCGCAAAGAAATGCACTTCATCCGGAGATGGAGATTCTTTGATGATAAATAGGGGCGTTGAACCAGAATAAATTGTGATCTCAGATACACTGTTTTGTATTGATTTAACTCTTCGTCCGAGTGCATCATAGAAATATTCCTCGATAGTAACATTATTTCGCAATACTTCGATAAGGCGATCATCCACATCGTAAATATATGTCCAGTAGTAAGTCCCATCGTTCTTATGAGATAGCTTCCCGGCGGGATCGTAGTTATACGAAATTGTATCTGTACTATTTTCTAAACGCTCAAGGCGACCGTATTGATCATATGAGTAATTTGTTGTTGTCGAACCCCAACTGAAGTTCAGACGATTTCCAAAAATATCATATGTATATGCTAAATTACCATAAACATCTGTGTCATTTGCATAACTCAATCGCCCGATTGAATCATAAACATAAGTACGGTCTGTATTGATAGTTAAAATTTTACCAGTATCATCTCTCTCATATTCAAGATCCAATAGTATTTGTGCCCCGTCTTTTGTCTGAATTCTATCTATCCATCCTCGATAACTGTCTAAGGTATAATTAGTTATTATACCCGTATAATATGAAATCGAAGTGAGCTGGTCTCGATTGTTATAAGTGAGCCAAGCAACATCTCTATCATATTGAGGACGATCGCCTAAATATCTGACTTTTATTGGTCTATTGAATTCATCATAAGAATAATTCACGCCATGAATAAACAACGGGTCCTCAGGATATTCTATTTCAAACTGAAACAGTTGTATTTCTTCGATATTGCTGCGGTTATCATAAGTGTAATTGATTATATGGGCATTATCCTCCCCATTTATCCAATTTGTTTCATTAGAAATTCTATTCCATGCATCGTACTCGTATTCTGTAGTAATCAATGTCCTTAACTCTGATTCCAGATATTCCGCATAAGTCACTGTGAGAATATTGCCATTTTCATCATAGGAATAGTTTTTCCAACCGTTATAATAATTAATAGGAGTCCCATAAAAAGAATAATTCAACAACCTTCCAGCAATGTCATAATCATAGTGGGTCGTGAGCCAGAAGTCAATATCTGAATATCCACCCGGTCCTTCATGAAGAATTCTATGTTTCTTCTTTTTTTCTAAGATTCTGCTTGCATCGTCATACCAATATTGCTCATAATTTCCATCTGGGAAGGTCGTCTTGGTGCATCTGCCTAAATTATCATATTCATAGCTCGTCGTGAGACCCATGCAATCTGTTACAGTCAGGATATTTCCAATTTCGTCGTAAGTTATATTGGTGTAAAGCTTTGTAGAGCCAAGATATTGAATTGATTGTATTAATCGATCGTTTGCATCATATACCATATCTTTTCTTCGGCTCTCCTCATCGTAAGTAATAACTGTCCTATTCTTGTCATCATAGATAGTTTTGATATAGCTCGTATCAGGGTTGGATATCTTTGTAATTCTTCCAAGATAATCATATTCGTAATAAAACATTTTATAATCAGAATTTTTCAATTCGTCAACCTTGCCATCCCATTGATAATAATAATGTCTGTATGAATATATTGAATTGTCCGATCGTAGTCGCTCAATTTTTTGAACACGTCCATAAGAATCATAATAAGTTTTTCTAGCTGTTCCATTTTCATCATAGAATATTTCAATTCGATTTGTGTCATTGTATTCATATCTTATTGAGACTGTTTCTCCATCAATTTTTGGATAAACTATCCTGGTAACTCTGCCGATATCATCATATTCATATTCCGTGGTTCTTCCTAATGCATCAGTCTCATTCTTTAAAAGACCATATTTTGATCCGCTGTCATAGTAATTATAAATTTGTGAGATATTCTGGTCGCCAACTAATATCCAGCTTGAACCAAGATAGGTCCCATTTAGAACATATGAGTAATTTAGAATAGCTCCTGTTGGATCCGTGACTGTAAGTGTATTTCCAAATTCATCATATGTATATTTTGTAGTAAGCCAGCCAGTGCCATTCTTGGCTTTTTGCTCTGAAATGAGGTTTGGTATCTCATATCCATTCACAATAGGACCATATTTCATATAGGACTCCATCAATTTTGTCTCGGCAGAATCTAAATACTGCATAATCCCAACAGCAAGCTTTCCAAACCCTATGGGAACTGGTGGGTTCGAATAAAAGGGTGACTCCGATCGATCGTATGCATATGTGTCATTTGTATATATGTCGTTGAAGACCGGACTCTCATATTCGAGTTTTCCGGTTGAATTATAAATCGAAAAATATCCCGAAATTGGAAAAGAAGTCATACCAGCAGCATATAAATCCAATTTCGCGGTATCTCCAGACACTATTGTATCTGAAGTAATCAAGCTACCGTCAGATTTTCTAATCTCAACTTTCTTTCCTTCGGAAAGCCCCGTCATTTTGATTTTGCCAAAATCGAGATCTGATGTGAAAGCAGTTTTATCATAGTATACATCTCCAGCTTGATATCTAAAATACATCCCGGTAATAAGCCATCCAGGATCATTATCCCCCCAATTAATATCAGAAGCGTTTACTACTAACATAGTCCATTTTTTTGGTGGTGGGAGATCTCCCATTCTCTTAGAATTGGTATAATCAAACCAGGTCCCGAATCCCCAGTATGCATATTTCACATGCATTCCACCCCAAAAGCCAGTTTGAGGATCATAGGCTTGAGCAAATGGGTGGAATGAAATATAGAGAGGATAAAACTCGTTTGGCAAATAGACATACTGAACAAAGAATCCTTCATCATTTTCAAGCGAAGGCCATTCATCTGGATTATATTGAGTGGAACTATTTTTAGCCCCATATGATCTTTCATCGGAAGAGACTCCGCCATGATGATATTTTTCACCAAATATTGTGAAATTACCATCAGTCTCAAAAATAAATGGCTCATATATGGATTCCCATCTCTCAGGAATCTCATCATCCATTATGAATCCCGATGCGGAATCAAATCCAGATGATGTCTTTTTTATCGCACATTTTAGAAACTCAGGCTTAGAGTACTGATAAATATCTCCGCCCCAGATTTCTCTATATGTATCAATAATCTCTATAACATCTGTTTTGTTACGTACAATAATATCTCCATAAGGAATGAATTCATGTGTACTGTTCAGTTCGAAAGTTACAGAACTGCCACTTGCCTTCTTTCTATCGACAAACTCCCCTTTACTATCAAATATCTCTACGAATTGGCCGCTCTCTAGACCATTGATAACAATATCCCAATCCTTGAATATTTTTACATTATCGATTATCGGGCCATAATAATCTCCAAGATTTTGCACATCAACTCTAAAATATTTTAAAGGGTATGCACTTGGAGTGAAATCTGTGAGATGAGATCCGTCAAGATACAATTTTACAAATGTGCCAATACCTTGTGACTTGACATGAAGTGTTATCCTGTATATCACTTCAGGAGCAAAGTTCTGACCGGTCGATGTCCAATATCCCGCATTACCATAATAAATAACTCCGTTATAAAATCGAACTCCTGCAACGACATAATCAAACCCATTGCCTAAAACAAACCGAACATCGTCATTGCTACTATCTAACATAGCAAGAAAATCGACGATTACTTCTTCATAACCATTTCCTTGAAGATCAAGTTTAACTGCGCAGTAGTATGGAGTTGACGTCCCCCATACTTCTAAATTTGGATCCAAATCATAATTCATATATTCATCAACAAAAGCATATGCACTGGAAGAATATATCCAACCGTCATCAATCCAATCATTAAAATCGTCAAAAAATATTTTTCCAGAAGTATCCCGCTTGAGTTGTGCTGGCCTATGAAATGCATTCCTCATATTTGTATTTGCAAATGAGGAAAATACTTCATGACCTATTGGATCCTTTGAATAGATCATGTTCCCTTTGTTGTCCATTTCAGCCGTGACAACATCTGGTGATGATCGAAAATCATAGAATGTTTCCGCTCTTGAGATCCTGCCATCTGGTGAATACCATGAAACCGTCCGTTTCATTGGGATTAAGTTATAGCTTTCATCAACTTCGAAATATGTTACTACTACATTTTTTGAATTTGAATCAAAATTATATTCAGTACTTCCTTTGAGTCTCCAATTTCCGTTTAATCCATAATCGTCTATTTGTGTGTATTTTATAGCCCCGTCCATTGCCGTATAAGAATAGATTGTTCGATGATTATTGGGTGTTATCTTATGACTGACTACATATGCATAAGCATCTGTACCAACTTGTATATTGTCATATTGATAACCGCAACTGCTACCAGTGGGGTAAAAAATCGTTTTTAAGAGAATTTGTGGAGTAGGATTTGAATAATACTCGAATGAAGTTGTACGCTCAAGAGGATCTGTTGTGCTAATCAGACGATTATTTTCATCATATTCAAATGTAACATTCTTTCCCATATATTCAATAGTCTGAAGCATATCAACATCAGAATAGTTGAAGTAAATCGTTCGATTAAGATAGGTATCTCTTATTCGAAGAAGTTGAGTTATATCGAGATTATAAAGAAATTCAATATCAGGAATCTTCTGTGGATCGAAAAAGTCATCCAGTATTCTGTTATGATAGATGCCAGCCGGGGCTCCGTGCGGCCAAAAGACTATTCGCATTCCGTCCGGAAGGTCTAATGTGTACCAAGGATCACCCATATACCATGTACGATATAATGTGAAAGGCTGGCCTTTTGTATTATTAAAAACATCGCCATCCCATTTGATTGCAATTTTACTACCACCCCATAGATATACATATGAGAGCTTTTCTCCTTCAATCCAAGGAAGATTGAGTTGCCATCCCTCTCCCATATTGCAATATGGGAATTCTTCATATAGATAAGGTACAAGCTTTCCAGTCGAATTCTCAATGAAATATTGAGGTGTGGCAAAAAATCGCGAAGCTATTGTATCAACACCTCTTCCAGGAATTGTAAAATCTGTCTGAAATAAATATAATAGACCATTACCTGGAGAAATAACGTCAGCCAAACCGACATCAAATGGTTGGTCTTGACCTATTCCAGCAGTGCTCCAAGGATCGCCGTAAGGTATTGTGGAGTCTATAGGTAATGGCAAAGCACAGAACATTATTTTCTTCGTCGACAGTTTAGTATTGGTATATGATACAAAGGTACGCGTATACAATTTTTCTCCGCTACTTAGACCAACAGGAATATCATCATCATCCGGAAACATCATAATGGGATCAGACCAGCTTGTTTCGTTTTGGCCGTTATGCATTTCATATATCTCGGAATTATTGATAAATTGAATATGAATTTGCCTATTCATGTCAACAGAAATTGATGGCCAACTCCCCTCGGCTCGAAATACTCCCGGTTGCTCTAGATCAACATTATATACCCAATATTCCTCTCCCTGCTGGAGGAATTTGCACCGGAGCAACCCATCCGGCATTCGAAGTAAAAAGACGGTTTTATTGTTTTTCCAATGCGTTGCGCTAAAATCTTTATGGTTATCAATACTTAGGTCTGTCTCCCAAGGGGGATCAGCTTCCCAAACTTCCATTGATGGGAAATATATATCCCAATGAAGTTCAGAACCCTCAATAGGATCATAGTAATTAACCAATAAAACAATATTTCCTTGAGGTTGCGAAATAATTCGTGGTTGAACGTTCCAATATTCATTCGATATTACGTTTTGAAAAGGATTGTAGAATTCAGAAAAAGAGCTTCCTCCAATCTTTTTCAAAGTAGTGACACTCCAATAATCAGTATGTCCCACAGAAAAGATATAGGAATAGCTGATAAATGCCGAACCATTTGCAGTCAATGCAACACCGCCAAAATGGAAAACTGTATTAATATTTGTAACCACATAGATTGCCGAATTCCAATTAATTATCTTACCTGAGATAGTTCCATCAATGAATCCTATGTCGTAGAGACTACCCATTTCTTCTTCGACCCAACTAACTGCAATCCGATTATTTTCTATAGCAACATCGAACGCCCCGTAATCTTTAAGAATATCTGGGACAAAAAGTAAGTTGATTATCCCGGACCAATCTAGACCTCCGTTGGTACTATATGCATATTTTATATAAGCACCAGTTTGATAAAAAAGCCAGTATGTTCCATCATGATATACAACATTTCTAAATGGGGAGCCCGGGGTTGCATAATTGACATTCGCAGTTCCAACAATTGTTGGGTCTACAAAATCCATCCCAGAAGGAAAAAGGACTCGTGCAATAATATTATTCATATTATTCTGGAATGATAATTCACCACATTTTGCATCTGTCCAATCAATACGACATTCCATCTCCCATTGATCAGCTTCATTACCTGTCCCAATCTCAAATAATAGAGAGTTATTCGATGACAGATTCAAATTTGCAATCTCTGAAATACCGAATATATCATTATCAATTTTTACATTTCTAATTGGCAATTCAATATTCCAAGAAATTGCGAATGATAATCGTTCTATTGATATTGCAGTATGTAACCATGCTGAAATTTTTGGGTTTTTCGATTCGAAAATTTCGGTCATCACGAAGAATTTTCCAATTATGCATCCATCATAATTGAGAAGTTGACTTGTAGTGAATTTCGTCATATTAGAATCTACTATTTCTGCCTTGCCGAGGACAATCTCATGATCGCTTTCAATATTAAAATTAGCACTAGCTAGCTGTTGTTTAAAGTGATCCTCAACGATAAGAATTGAAGGATCGGATTTCATGAAGTTATATACTCCAAAAGTGCAATTGTATGAATACGAGTCTTCCGTTTCTGAAAAGATTATCGGAAGGCTAAATTCGCCAGCACTACTTTTATAGGGTTCTATAGGAGTATAATACGATCTAGTTTCGTGTGGACGAATATATTCTGGAGTCTCTACTTCTATTGATTCATTTGAGTAAGATTCTTCGAATAAGTGGAATCTTGAAGTATATTCATTATCATCCGACCCCGAAGAAGGTAACTCATATGCATAATCATCAACATATTCTTCAGTTATTGCCTGAACCGCGGGAGAAGTGACACTTAACAACATCAGAACGGGTACTATTATTGCAAAAATAACCAATCCTCTTTTTATTCTTCTTTTTCGAGCGCTAATAATCTTTGTTTGATTTCTTAAAATAATCTCTTCATCCGAGCACGAAAAATCATTGCACCTCGCCATTTCATTACTCACAGTATTCAAACCCCCCAACCTCTGGCCATTATAGGGGAGGTATATGTGCCTCAGTTGGGTCCCATAACGGCTCCATTGAAAATACATTGTTCTTATAAGAAACTTTCCAATTTTGAGATAGCTAAATATACGGTGTCGTCATGTTTTGTTAAGGGGAGACAGATATTGGCCAGAAAGAAGAAAAAGACAGCCAAAGACGAACGCGTTAGTTTCAAGCTTGATCCTGCAATACGGGATGCTATCTCAAAGGAGATAGAAAAACACCCTGAGTGGGGGATTAATTCCGTTACCGAATTCATAAGGCGTGCAATTGATCACGAGCTAACGGCAAGGAAATCCGCAAATGATAGAAAGATCATTGAGATCTTCATGAAGAATCGTCGGACTTCTCGAGAGGGCAACCAGAACAAAGATCTTTGAGCAATCCTTCGACGAATAATTCCGAAACGCATTTTCCCAGAATATCGACATCGAGACGGCAGCCCTTAGGCAAATTAATTGTAATCGAAATATTTTCGCTACATTTAGATAGATTATAAACAGTTTTGCTCTCAATCATATGATTTCCCTCCGATCATTGAACCTTCACAAAATGAATTCATTTGACGATTATAAAACATGTTTGAAAAAATGCATAGTTGGCACAGAAAGTGTACATAATTGTACATTCCAATTGTCTTTTACAATATTCTCAAGGTGTTACCTCACCCCTAATTCGTTTTTCAGACTACTTTTCTATTCTCAATCTGAATGAATGACATAATCTATCTTATGTCTCATATGGATCTAGATGTACAATGGATCTAGATGTACAATACTCTGTTCCCCGAAGAAAAAGCCTTATTGCGGATATTTTGTGACGCTCGGTACTCGAAAAAGTGAATTCTGATAGAAAGCGTTGGTGGGAGCGTTTTCACCCCTCAGGCATATCAAACTACCTTTTCGAATAGTTCGTCCCTTCTACATAGGTAAATGGCGTTCCTACGCTACGTTTCCCCCTATCTTAAACAAATCGTTCCCTCAAAAGGTAGTTTGCTATGCACGAGAGGACTTATGTTTTTTACCAATGTATAGAAATCGTTTCTTCCTGAGGAATTACTGATAAAAAACGCATTTTAAGCCCCTAGGCATACATTACTATCTATTCGAATAGTTTGTCGATTCTACACGCAACAAATCGCATAGGAAGGCCGTTTATCCGAACACACTCATGCCAAATAAGCCACCGTTCCGAATATCAACGCAATTGCTATTACGGATATCAAAAACGCATACCTCTTTTGGTCATCTGTCATTCAATCGCTTAGATGGACTGACGGACATGATCTTTTTCCAACATATTCGGCCGTACCGTGATTTGGTGATAGTATTGAAGCAGGAAAAATAAAAAGAGGTTTGTGGGGACGACGGGGTATCACTTCAACGACTGGCCGATATATATCGAATTTTCAGGCAACGATATTTCGTAATATAGCAATATCTAACAAATAAAGGCATAAATTCACTTTCGCATGTTTTCCATTTAAGGTCTATCAATAAATGCAGTCTTCATTTCTTTTCATTTAAGAGGTTAAAAAAGGAAAAACCCTCTTACCGCCGATTTTGCTGATCCGGGATCTATCATTTTATTATCTTTCTCTCAGGCAAGTCGGATGAGAGTTGAAGTTCTCACTACTCCGGGTATCTCCCTTATTCGATCAACGGCCGAGTTGAGCTGATCCACATCAGCTGTCCTGATCATAACGGCTGCGTCAAACTCCCCGCTGGTCTCGAAGATTGTTTCAGCGATTTCCTTCAGCTTCTCGAGAATATCTCTCGATCTCCCCGCCTCACTCTCCACGAGAACTATACTTTCAACACCTACTGGTTCAGTTTCGATCGTGAATTTTCTTATCACACCTTTTTCAATGAGGTTTGCGATACGAGCCCTTATTGCTCCTTCTGTCAGACCAATCTTCCGCGCAATCTCAGTATTTTTTATTCTCGCGTTTGAACGAAGCATCGCGATGATTTCCGCATCCTTTTTGTTCATTAATATCCCTAATGCGGTTCAGTCTATTAATTTTTACGATTATCGTATGAACTCTATGTTAATCGTAAGAATTAAGTATAGCCATATCTTTGGTCCTTCGGGGGTAGCAATGTTAGAGGGATGTTATACCGCAATAATCACCCCGATGAGATCGGACGGCGCAATAGACTCAGAAGGCCTTCGCGCTCTGGTCGAATATCAATCGAAGAACGAAGTAGCTGGTATTGTAGCTGTTGGAACAACCGGGGAGAGCCCGACTCTTGATTGGCGAGAACATATGCGAGTGATCGCGAGAGTGAATGAATATTCGAGCGGTAAAACGCTCGTGATTGCGGGGACGGGTGCCAACAGCTCGGAGGAGAGCCTTCACGGTACCTTGGAAGCGATCGATCTCGGAGTTTCGACCATATTACTCGTGGACCCTTACTATAACGGTCCAAGCTCAGTTGAGATCAGAAGGGAATATTACGAGCCGATCGTTGGGAAATTTCCGGACGCCAATTTCATCCCGTATATAATTCCAGGCAGGACTGGGACGATGCTTCTTCCACAAGATCTCGCAATGCTATCTGAAAAATATTCAAATGTGGTAGCCGTGAAAGAGGCGACTGGCGATATCGATAATATGCGCGCAATTAGACGGTTGTGCAGACCGGATTTCTGCATAGTCTCGGGCGATGACAACAAGACACTTGAAATGATGACCGATCAGTCGATCAATGCCTCTGGGGTAATCTCAGTTGTGTCCAATATTCTTCCTGGAGCTGTCGGCGCAATGGTCAGAGCGCAACTCGAAAATAGCACAGAAAAGGCTAGGCGACTCGAGGCGGAGCTGAAACCCTTGATCGATATCGTTACTGTGAAAACTGAGGAGGAGACGCCCTATGGCAAAGTGATCTGCAAAGCAAGAAATCCGCTCGCAACGAAGACACTGATGAATATTCTGGGCATGCCCTCTGGACCTTCTAGACCGCCTCTCGGCATGATGACAAAAGCGGGCATTACAAAGGTTATCGAAAGTGCAAAGGCGGTCTATACAGCCCGACCGGATCTCTTTGAGCCGATTGGAGATTTCTTCGATGTTGATGTTGGCGAGAGACTCTCTGGCGAGAAATACTTGGAGGGCCTTTACTATGAGTCGTATTAGGCTCTGCGTTGTCGGTGCAGATGGCAGGATGGGTCAGGAAATTCTGAGAGCGGCCGGCGAGGAGTTTGAAATTGTCGGCGCTATTACTCATAAGGGCAGTCCAAACGAGGGAAAAACTCTCGGAGATCTCAAGCTCCCACAGGGCGATGTTGTCATCACTCCGCCCAATACGCTTCCTGAGATCCTTCGAAATGCAGATGTGTATATCTCATTTACAACACCAGATGCGGAAATGGAAAATCTACCGATCGCTGCGGAAATGAAAAAGAAGATCGTGACAGGTACAACAGGACTCAGCGCGGAGCAATTGGATCAATTGAGGGCTCAAGTGGAGGGTAGAACTGAGGCGGTCTTTGCTTCGAACTTCTCGATCGGCATTAATTTCCTCGCGGGACTCCTCTCCCGGACCACATCTCTACCTTCCGGATATGATGTGAGCCTTTTGGAAATTCATCATACGGGAAAAATGGACTCTCCGAGCGGTACCGCTCTCTTCCTGGGAGATATTATCAAGACGGCACGTGGTTACTCGAAATTCGTGCACGGAAGAAGCGGCAGAGGCAGACGCTCTCCCGAGGAGATGGAGATTGTCTCACTCAGAGCGGGTGGAGTTACAGGAATTCACGAGATAATAATTTCGGGACAGAACGAGATAATCCGAATAGAGCATTCCGCCTTTTCGCGAAAAGTTTTTGCAGATGGTGCCCTTCTCTCAGCTCGTTGGCTAATGAATATTTCGGATAAAAAGCTGCATTCGATGAGAGAAGTCCTGGGAGTTTGATTTGTATGTGGAAGATCGAACCACCGCTCGAAAATAGAGGTGGTATTCTGTATCTCGGAGGCGCCGATCTATCTGCGCTCGCAGACAAATATGGAACGCCGCTGTTCGTAACCGATGAGAATCGCATTAGGCAGAACTACCGAAGGTTCCGAAATGCCTTTTCAAAGGGGTGGAAGCGGTTCAGGCTCTATTACGCGGTGAAGGCGAACAATAATCTCGCTATATTGAGCATTCTTCGTCAGGAGGGTGCCGGGGCAGATTGCTCATGTATCCCCGAGCTGCAGCTCGCCTCGTTGGCCAAGTTCAGTATAGAGGATATGCTTTATACGGGCAATTATAACAGTGATGAGGAGCTTAATTATGCAGCTCAGCTCGGCGTTCCGACGAATCTCGATGATATCGGCGTTCTAGATAGACTTGCGAAGATCGGCGTTCCCGAGACGATCTGCTTTCGGATCAACCCTGGGTTCGGAAAGGGAGGTTTTGATAAACTGGTTTTCGCCGGACCTGATGCCAAGTTCGGCATCTCAGAGAATATTGCGAAAAAGGCATATGCTCGTGCGAAAGAAATGGGCTCGAAGCATTTCGGAATTCATATGATGGCTGGATCATCTGTGCTTGATGTCGACTATTTCTCTCAGGTTACTGATAAATTATTCCAGATCGCAAGTTCGATCTCTGATAGCGCGGGTATAGAGTTCGATTTTGTTAACATTGGCGGAGGATTTGGCGTTCCATACAAACCCCCGGAACCAGATCTAGATATTGAACGGGTGGCAAGGGAGGTTACCGATCGCTTCAAGGAGCACTTTGAGAGCACAAGCTCTCCTCCGTTTCTATACGCCGAACCGGGTCGATTTCTGGTCTGCGATTCATCGGTGCTCCTCGGAAGGGTGCACGCGATCAAGTTCGCCGGCAAGAAGTTCGTCGGTATTGATGCAGGGATGAACATTCTGCTCAGGCCAGCTCTCTACGACGCCTATCATCAGATGTATGTGGTCAACAGGTTGAATGTGCGCGAAAAGGAGAAAGTGAATATTGTGGGGCAGGTCTGCGAGAACATAGACATACTTGCGAGAGATCGTGAAATGCCAATCATTGAGGAAGGCGATCTCATCGCCGTGCTAAATGCTGGAGCATATGGCTTTTCGATGAGCTCCAACTACAATACGCGGCCGAGGGCCGCCGAGGTACTCGTAAGAGATGGAGAAGATTTTCTCATGAGAGAGCGAGAGGATCTCACCGACATCATGGATGGGCAGAGACTGCCCGGGAGGCTCCTGAGATGAGCTTCGAGCCCGCAGAGCGCCTCAGACTTCTTCCGCCCTACCTCTTTGCTCAGCTTGAGAATCGGGTAGCTGAGATGAAAGCCAAGGGGGAGACAGTTTACGATCTGAGCATCGGGGATCCGGACCTGCCTACTCCTCCCGAGATCGTCGAGGTCATGCATTCAGCCTCTATCCTGCAGGATAATCAAGGATATTCCAGCTCCCGTGGAGAGCGATATTTCAGGGAGGCTGTAGCTGAATGGTATCAGAGGCGTTTTGGCGTATCTCTCGATGAATCAACGGAGATATGCGCGCTTATCGGTTCAAAGGAGGGCATCGCAAACGTTGCTCGGGCATTCGTGAATCCAGGGGACAAAGTGATAGTCCCGGATCCCTCGTATCCAGTGTATGCTAACGGTGCTGCGATACTCAGCGGCGGAGAGCCGCTTTTTCTGCCCTTGCTTGAGGAGAACGATTTCTTGCCGGATCTTGAGTCCATCGATCCCTCGGGCGCGAAGCTCATGTACCTGAACTATCCGAATAATCCCACCGGCGCCATTGCCGATTTCGATTTTCTCAAGACCGCAGTCGATTTTGCGAAAGGGAACGATATGATCCTTTGCTATGACAACGCGTATTCCGAGCTGGTCTTTGGTCCCGAGGGAGCAAGAAGCATATTGGAGGTTCCTGGCGCCATGGAATGCTGCATCGAGTTCAACTCCTGCTCGAAGACCTTCAATATGACCGGGAGCAGGATCGGCTTTGCTGCAGGTGCAGAAGAGATCATCTCGGGATTGGCGAAGGTAAAATCCCAGATAGATTCCGGACCCGTTCCTTATATCCAGAGAGCCGGCGTGTTTGCTCTCTCATTATATAGAGATCGCTCCCCGCCACCCACTGTAAGGAGAAACAATGAGGTCTACCTGAGGAGAATGAGCCTGCTCGTCGAAGGGCTCAATGACATCGGCATTTCCTGCAGGCCAAGTCCCGCAACATTCTATCTTTGGGTAAGGGTGGGGGGTAGTTCGATCGAGTTCGCAAACAGACTCCTGGAGATAGGTATCGTTGTAACTCCCGGTATCGGATTCGGAATGCATGGCGAGGGGTATGTGCGCTTCGCCCTTACAAAGGACGAAGAGACGATCGCCCAGGTAACCAAGAAGTTCAAATCCGCGCATCTCGTATAAAAATAACTAAAATCTTCCGTTATCTGACCCGGATAATCGAACGTTAGAGTTTATATACCGCCTATAAAGTTGAACCCCCTGAGGGATGAAGTGGTCCACACCAGTGGTTGCGGTGTGGTCGAGGTTGACACACTATTACCTGGCGCAGTCTACCTCGTCGAGGAGAAAACACCGGAAAACAGCTACGAACTGTTCAGTGCCTCTGTTTCGGAGGGCAAACCAGGGCTTGTCATCACGCGGGATTATCCTCCCGACATCCGAAGAAACTATTCCCTTCCAGACTGTTTGATTCAATGGCTTACCCATCTGGTGGGTGAGAATCACATCAATCCCACGTCATTGGGTCTCCTGCTTTCTCGTGTAGCGAATTTTATCAACAGAAATTCTCAGGCAATGGTACTTCTGGATGGCATGGAATATCTCATTTCCCAGAACGGATATGATAGGATCCTTCATTTCATCCATCAGGTTCGCGATATGATAATTACTGGCGAGGGAACAATGATCATGCCGCTCGATATTCGCGTCGTTGATAATAGGGAGCTGGCGCTGCTCGAAAGAAACCTCGAAATTATTGAACAATCTGCGAAGATCAGAGGTCGTAGATTCACATTCGAATTGGAAGATGGTTTACTCAAGGTGCTGAAGACGACTGAGAGATAATCTTTTTTAGAATACTCTGGCATTAGATCATTCCATCCTCTGAATTTCGACCGATAAAAATTTGTATAACTTGCTCTTTCGTCTGCTGCGAGGCCAAGGACATGAGGGCGCTGAACGCAGAAATGTCGGATTGTCTTCACTCCTAATCGATGGAGCATTTCGAGCCTCGACTTTCTTGTGCAATCGCTCGTCGTATTTCGAGCAGTTCTTAATATATCAAGTTGTTCACTCCAGCGTGCATGCTTTCGGAGTGATTGCAAGCCTAAGGAGGGATTGAGTTGGCGGTTTTGAGTATCGCTGTGCCAAATAAGGGCAGGCTGAGCAGAAAAGCGATTGACATTCTGAATGCGATCGGATTGGGCATTCCCGATGATCTGGGACGCACTCTAATGATGGAGATCGGTAAGGGACGCTACAGAGTTCTATTTGCCAGAGCAGATGACATCCCGGAGTTCGTGGAGTCACGCGCAGCCGATATCGGAATATCAGGTCTCGATCTGGTTATGGAGAAAAGCAGTGCCGTGGAGCGGTTGCTCGATCTCGGCTTCGGAAGATGCCGGCTGGTGGTAGCTGTCTCCGAGGATTCTCCAATTGATACACCTCAGCAGCTTCCCGACGGATCCAGAGTGGCCACATCGTTCCCCAATCTGACCAGGAACTATTTCGAGAAGCTCAAGAAGAGAGTAGAGGTCGTATCCGTCGCCGGAGCAACGGAGCTCGCGCCTCAGATAGGGGTTGCGGATTTCATTACTGACCTGACTGAAACAGGATCTACGCTCAAAATGAATCACCTGAAGGAGATAGGAACGATCATCGAATCGCAGGCGGTCATCATCGCCAATAAGGAGAGCATGAGGGAAAAGGCTGAGCAGATCGAGGAGGTTCGCTCAGCCGTAGTGAGCGTACTAAACGCGAGAAGGAAAAGATATCTGATGGCTAATGTGCCAAAGTCCGCATTGGATGAACTCACTGTGCTTCTTCCGGGGATATCCGGCCCAACGGTGATGAACATCATTGGCCGTGAGGATGTCGTTGCAGTGCACGCGGTGGCCGATGAGGATGAGGTGAACGGTATCGTGTCAATTCTCCAGTCCGTTGGGGCTACAGGGATATTGGTGCTGCCAATCGAGAGGCTGATACCGTGATTGAAATCAGAAAATTATCGTCAATGGATGCCTCCTCTCGTGAGGAAATAATTGATCGCCTCAGGATCGAGTTCAAAGATATCGAGCCGCAGGTGAGTAGGATTATAGACGATGTCCGGGAGAGAGGATCTGAAGCGATCTCAGAGTATGAAAAGCGGTTCGATAAGGCGGATCTCACCAGCTTCAGGGTTACCGAGGAGGAGATTGCTCGGGCTATCAAGAATGCCCCGCGCAATCTGGTATCATCTCTCACAAAGGCCGCTCAGAGCATCCACAGATTTCAGAAGAGGCAGATGCCTGCGGAATTCAGAACAAGGGCGATATCTGGGATTCTCGGGCAGAAGATCACCCCTCTTGCCCGCATTGGAGTTTACGCTCCCGGAGGAACTGCCATATATCCATCTTCTGTCCTCATGGGGGTTATTCCTGCCAAGGTGGCGGGCGTGCCCGAGATTGTTCTCTGTACCCCACCAAGATCCGACGGTATGGTCGACGATTCGATGCTGGTGGCAGCTGACCTGGCCGGTGCCAATGAGATATACAAGATCGGAGGTGCTCAAGCAATAGCGGCGATGGCTTATGGCATCAACGAGATGTTGCCTGTCGATAAGATTGTTGGCCCAGGAAACAAGTATGTCACCGCTGCAAAGCAGATTGTGCAAAGGGATTGTGACATAGAATTCCTCGCGGGACCATCGGAGATTCTCATCATCGCCGATAGATCTGCAGATCCGGAACTGGTAGCTTTAGATATGCTCTCTCAGCTCGAGCACGATGTCGATTCCGAGGCGGTGCTCGTCTCCCTTTCTGAGAATCTTGCCTCTGAGGTTGTCGTGAAGATCGAGGAGCTGTGGAAGACGATGCCCCGAAGCGAGATTATCGGACAGGCGATGATGAGAGGATGCACTGTGCTCGTGACCGGTTCGCTCGAGGAGGCGATCGATTTCGCAAATGACTACGCTCCAGAGCACCTGACGCTGGCTGTCAGAGCGCCCGAATCAGCGATGATGAACATCTGTAATGCGGGTTCGATATTCCTCGGAAACTGGTCAGCAGTTTCATACGGTGATTACTGCGCAGGCCCGAATCATGTTCTTCCGACTATGGGTCTTGCTGAACGACGGGGCGCTCTCTCGCCGATGGATTTCGTAAAAATAATTCCGTATCAGAGAACCTCTCGATCGGGCGCTCAGAGACTCGCAGATGTTGCATCTGTGATAGCAAGGGCTGAGGGTTTTGAAGCACACGCGCGAGCAGCAGAATCTAGAGTGAAGAAATGAGGAGAGGTACGCATTGAAACCGTCGTCTCTCGTTCGAAAAAGTGTCAAAGACCTGGATCGCCCCAGCTATCGCTCTCTGCCGAAAGAGATAATCAGGATGAACGACAACTCCAACCTGTTCGCTTCAAACCCAGCCGTTCGAAAGGTGGCGGATCGCTTCGATTTCGACTCCTTATCCAATTATCCGTCTGTGTTTTCCGATGATCTACGGGAAACGATCGGCCGAAAATTTGGCATTGAACCTTCTCAGATCGTTGTCGGAAACGGATCGGATGAAGTGATAGATCTTGTTATGAAGGCATTCATAGATCCCGGGGATGGATTGGCTATCCAGACACCCACATTTGAAATGTATCCAATGTATGTCAAGATTGCCGGCGGGCGGGTTATAGAATGTCCATTGCGCGAACAATCGTTCCAATTGGATGTCGATAAGATTCTTGCCTCAAAGCCAAAATTGATCTTCCTCTGCTCTCCCAACAATCCGACAGGTAACTGCTTTCAACGCGAGGATATCTTGCGAGTTATTCGGGAATCGGATGCACTTGTAGTGATAGATGAGGCTTATTGCCAGTTTACGGGGAGAGCAACAAATATGGACCTCCCAAACAAGTACGATAATATCCTAGTTTTGAGGACCTTTTCAAAAGTATACGCACTTGCAGGTCTTCGAATCGGCTTTGGAATCGGAAGCGAGGAGATAATCGCCTCATTGCAGAAGGTATGTGCTCCTTTTAGACTGAATAAATTCTCGGAGAAGGTTGCCATTGAAGCCCTTTCAGATGATGACTTCATTCGCCGCATTATTGAGATGGCGCGCGAGGAGAGGGACTGGATCTCACGAGAACTGAGTGCATTGGGTGCTCATGTTTATCCGTCCGAGACGAACTTCCTTCTGTTCCGTTCGCCAATTCCGGTTGTGACGTTGATCGAGGGGTTAATGAAAAAGGGCATAGCTATTCGCGATTGTAGTAATCAATCAACGCTGAGGGAATGTGCACGAGTTACATTTGGAAGGAGAGAGACCAACGAGAAATTCATTGAGGCAATGCGGAGCATAGTGGGGGAAAATAGTTGAAAATAACCATCGTCGATTACGGCATTGGTAACTTGCACAGTATTCGCAAAGCTCTCGAACAAGCGGGAGCTGAGACTGAGATAATCTCAGACATGAATCGACTGGAATTCTCTCAATGTATCGTCTTTCCCGGCGTTGGAGCATTTGGTGAGGCAATGGGAAAGCTGTCTCCAGTGAGAAATATCCTCTCGGATAGGTTTAATGATGGAGTTCCCGCCCTGGGGATATGCCTGGGAATGCAAATCCTGTTTGAAAACTCCGAGGAATCACCTCTGGGGGGAATAGGCTTCATTGGAGGAGCTGTCAGGAAATTGGATGCCGATCGAGTTCCGCAAATGGGATGGAACAACGTCGTCTTCGAACGGGATGATCCGATATTTCGCGGCGTTCCCGAAAATGTCCAGTTCTACTTCGCTAACTCATATGGGTGCTATCCGACAGAAGAGGTCTCATTGGGGATGACAACCTATGGTAAAAGCAGCTTTTCTAGCGTTATTAGAAAGAGGAATGTCTTCGGCTTTCAGTATCATCCCGAGAAGAGCTCCGTTGCCGGTTTGAGAATTATAAGTAATTTCGTCGAAATGGCGAGGAGCTTTTAACATGATGGTGATCCCAGCCGTCGATCTGATGGACGGCAAATGTGTTCAGTTGGTCGAGGGAAAGCCCCAACTCATCCAGATCGCAATTGATGATCCCGTCGGAATGGCCCTCCGCTGGGAGGAGACGGGCGCGAAGCGCCTTCATGTGATAGATTTGGACTCGGCGCTTGGAAGAGGCGATAATACGCCGATTATTCGAGAAATGCTCACCAGGTTGGATATCCCAGTGCAGGTTGGAGGCGGAATTCGCGATGATGCAAGAGCGGAGCAACTGTTTTCCGATGGCGCTTCGCAGATAATTGTGGGCACTCGAGCGGTAAGCGATTTGGAATGGCTACAATCGCTCGTTGCGCGATTTCCAGAGCGTGTAATTATTGCGGTAGATGCGCGTGGAAGGGATATTTCAGTCAAGGGATGGACAAATAGCTCCGGAAGAGATCTCTTCGATTATGTCCGCTCCATCGAGGATTTGCAGCTATTTGGCCTGCTTTATACTAATATCTCCTTGGAGGGCAAGCTCGGCGGGATAGATGTTAGTCCAATTAACGAGTTAGTAAAGATTACAAATAAAAGGCTATTTGTCGCGGGAGGTATCTCCTCACTTGACGATATAGAGAAAATCAAATCGACTGGCGCCCGCGGCGCTGTGCTGGGCATGTCGATTTACAAGGGAAAAATTGACTTGAAAGACGCATTGGAGAGGTTCGGATGACCCGAAGTAAGAAGGCAAGAAGTTGTGAGCTCACGAGACAAACGAAAGAGACAAACGTGAAACTCTCTCTGAATTTAGATGGTGTTGGCGAGAGTAGAATCAACCTATCAGATGAGTTCTTCAAACACATGCTCGATACGCTCGCGAAGCATGCGTCTTTCGATCTCGTGATCAATGCCTCAGGTGACATAGCACATCACCTCATCGAGGATGTCGCAATTACGTTTGGAAAGGGGCTGCGCGATGCACTGGGCGATGATCCGATCGATCGCGTTGCGACCTCCGTTGTACCGATGGATGAGGCTCTCGTGCTCGTCTCAGTTGATCTGATTGACAGACCTTACGTGAAGGTCGAGGTTCCGGACCTGATGTTCGAGCATTTTCTCAGATCGTTTGCTATGGAATCACGGGCTACAATTCACTCTCAGGTAATACGCGGACAGGATAATCACCATATCATTGAAGCGACGTTCAAGGCGCTCGGGCTGAGTTTGAAGAAGGCCACTAGAAGATCTGATCTGCTTATGAGCACGAAGTCGAAGGTTGAATGGAAAAGGAAAGGATAAGAATGCTGACCAAGAGGATCATCCCGTGCTTGGATGTCCGAGATGGCGAGGTAGTTAAGGGCATCTGCTTCAAGCAGCTCCGAGGCGTTGGAGATCCTCCAACTCTCGCCAAGGCCTATCAAGAGCAGACAGCTGATGAGATCGTATTTCTGGATATAACGGCGTCGCTCGACAACCGCGAGACCATGCTAGATGTCGTGCAGAGAACCGCCGAAACGCTCTTCATACCTCTGACTGTCGGCGGGGGTATTCGCGGCTATGCCAACGTTCGCAAAACCCTTAGCCGGGGGGCCGATAAGGTATCCATCAATACTGCGGCGCTTGCGAACCCGAAGATAATCACAGAGTGCGCCGAGGCTTTCGGAAGCCAATGCATTGTTGTGGCAATCGATGCCAAGCGGAAGGGAGAGAGTTGGGAGGTCTATTCGCATTCAGGGACGAAACCTACACGCATAGACGCAATAGAGTGGGCAAAGGAGGTTTGCGAAAGGGGATGCGGTGAGATACTCTTGACCTCAATGGATGCCGATGGAACTAAGATGGGCTATGACATCGAACTCACGAAGACCATTGTGAGAGCCGTCAGCATTCCAGTAATAGCCTCTGGTGGATGCGGTACGATACAGCATATTGTAGATGTTCTGAAGCGTGGAGAGGCCGATGCGGCTCTCGCAGCGTCAATTTTCCACTATGGTCAGCACACGGTCGGAGAGGTTAAGACCGTCCTCGCAAGAGAAGACATACCCGTGAGAATTGAGGAGGAATTGCATTGAGCAGTAATGAAAAAGAGCTCATTCCTGTGATAGCGCAGGATGTTAGGAACAACAATGTTCTCATTTTAGCATATGCTAACGATGAGGCGATTGAACTCACCAAGAAGACCGGCTATATGCACTACTGGAGCAGGTCGAAAAATCGGATCTGGAAGAAGGGAGAGAGCTCGGGCAATGTTCAGAAAGTGTACGAACTGCTATATGACTGCGACAAGGATGCGATTTTGGCACGTGTGGAGCAGGAAGGTCCTGCATGTCATACGGGCAGTTACTCCTGTTTCAGCAAGGAGCCGCTTAGGCCGGATGATATCATAGCTCAATTATGGAGAGTCTTCGAAGATAGGAGGAGAAATCCGACGGAAGAGTCGTACACCTGCAAACTCTTCAAGGATCAGAACAAGATGTTGAAAAAATTGGCTGAAGAATCAGCTGAAGTTATTTTAGCCGTAAAGGAGAATGATCGAAAGCAGATAATCTACGAAACGGGTGATCTTCTCTATCATCTCATGGTTATGCTCTTCGATAAGGGAATAACGATGGACGAAGTGTTCAATGAATTGCAGGGGAGGAGAAAATGAGCGTTGAGCGACCGAGATATGACTTCCATACTCACAGTTTCTTCAGCGATGGAATTCTGCTGCCAATAGAGCTCATCAGAAGAGCTTATGTTATTGGACATAAGGCCGTCGCTGTCACCGATCATGTCAGCTACTCGAATGTTGAACAGGTAATCCCCGCTGTGGTTAGGGATTGCGAGAGCGTCGAAGGCTGGGACATCGTCGCGATTCCCGGAGCTGAGATAACCCATGTGCCTCCTCGAAAGATGGATGGTGTAATAAAAATGGTTCGAAAGGCGGGCGCGGTAGTAATTTTGGTACATGGCGAGACATCAGTCGAACCGGTTACACCCGGCACGAACAGAAAGGCGGTTGAGAACCCAGAAGTTGACATACTTGCCCATCCAGGTTTCATTACAGAGGAGGAGGCAGAGATAGCGAGGGAAAATGGCGTTTATCTCGAGATTAGTTGCAGAGTGGGCCATTCTCTGACTAACGGTCATGTATATCGTGTCGGTTCAGCTGTGGGAGCAAAGTTCCTCATCAATTCCGATGCGCACGAGCCCGAAGATCTCTCCACACATTTATCTGCCAGAAGAATTGCAATTGGCTCGGGGATGAACGGGGAGGAAGCGGATCGCGCACTCCTGGAAACCCCGATCGAGCTGATGAAAAAACGCGGCATTTAATCCTATCATCTTTTCGTCATTTAAATCGTACAATTATGTACAACGAAGCTATTAATAGTACATTATACATCACATCTTTCCGATGACGAGTAGAAGGGATTTACTTTGGCCCATCCGGCGATGATTTCGAGATGTTGGAATCTCTTGGGCGTTCTCTGACAACTAGCGTTTCGATCGAAAGCAATAGCAAGTTGGATCCTGTATCCATTTTTGCATCGCTTAAAGATCAGTTTCCGGGAGAGAGTTTTCTCTTTGAGTCCGTGGAAGGATCGCGCAAGACCGCACGGTACTCATTCATCGGCGTAGACCCAATCTCCGTTTTTCGTTCTCGAGACGATCTTGTAGAGATAGATGGACAGACGAGAAAGGTGAACAATCCATACGAAATCCTTCGAAAATATTTCAAATCGATGAAATGCGGCGCATCCGAGATCGCCCCATTTTCAGGAGGAATGGTGGGCTATGTGGGCTATGAGATGACGAAATATTTCGAGGGGATTAAAGAGATACAAAGCCAGGATGACAAATCACCCGATCTCTATTTCGTGATTCCAAAGCATTTGGTCTGCATAGATCATCTCAACTCGCGCACTTTTCTGATATCCCACGGGAACATTGGCGAATTGAAGGAGGCAATGGCGAGGACAGGACCAGCATCTCAGGCGGATCTCACAGTGGAAGATGGTAGATCGAATACGACCCAAGAGGAGTTCGAGCAGATGGTATCGAAAGCCAAGGAGAAGATATTCGAGGGAGAGATCTTCCAAATAGTTCTCTCCCGCAAGATAGATTTTCAGATCAGCGGGGATCCGCTTGAGATGTACAAAACTCTCCGCATGGTGAACCCTTCACCCTATCTTTTCTATTTGGATTTCGGACAGTTACAGCTGCTCGGCTCCTCACCAGAAATGCTTGTGCGCCTCGAGGGATCTAAGCTGACCACTCGCCCAATTGCGGGCACTCGCCCAAGGGCTTCTGATATCGAGAAGGACGAGCAGCTCAAGCTTGAGATGCTTCTCGATGAGAAAGAACGGGCAGAGCATCTGATGCTCGTCGATCTGCACAGGAACGATATGGGGCGCGTCTCTAGGTTCGGGAGCGTAAAGGTCAACGAGCTCATGTCTATAGAGAAATATTCCCATGTGCAGCATCTCGTCAGCAATATCGATAGCGAGATTCGACCCGAGTGTGATGCTTTTGATGCGCTCAAATCTTGCTTTCCTGCGGGGACGGTCACAGGCGCTCCGAAGATTCGGGCGATGGAGATAATCAGCGATCTCGAGAAAGATCTCAGGGGTCCGTACGCCGGCTCGGTTGGATATTTCGATTTTAACGGCAACATGGATTTCGCCATAACGATAAGATCAATTATTGTCTCGAAAAATCGTGCGAGCCTTCAGGCCGGAGCTGGAATTGTCGCGGATTCGGTTCCCGAGCGCGAATTCACGGAGACAGAGCACAAGATGGGCGCAATGCTTCAGGCGCTCGCCTCCATAAAGCGGAAGGGGTAGGAATAGGAATGACTGAAATTCTTCTCATCGATAATTACGACTCATTCGTCTATAACATCGCACAATATCTCGGAGAGCTAGGAGCATCAGTCCGGGTTGAGAGAAACGATTCTCCCGCGATTGACAGATATTTGGGGGAGGTGGACGGATACATAATTTCCCCTGGACCTGGGCATCCACGGAATACAAGACGCAGCCTTGACATAATATCGAACGACGGTTTTGGCAGGCCAACCCTCGGTGTATGCCTCGGTCATCAGGCAATTGCGTTCGTTCACGGAGGCAGTATTGTGCGGGCTGACGAGGTCGTCCATGGAAAAGTCAGCAAAATCATTCATGGATCGGACCCATTATTCGATGGGATCCCATCGCCATTCTTTGCAACGCGCTATCATTCCCTGATAGTTCGTAGAGAGGATCTCCCTCCATCGATCGAGATATTGGCAGAGACTGAAAAACGCGAGATTATGGGAATAAGGATCAAAGGAAAGGATATCTGCGGAGTGCAATTTCATCCAGAATCCGTGTTAACATCTCATGGAAAACGCATATTATCCAACTTCTTAGAGGTTTGCGGACGATGATTCGTGACGCGATTCGGCTGGCAGTGGAAAGAAAAAATCTCACGACTGAAATGGCGCGAGCCATCATGTTTGAAATGATGGATGGATCGTCAACACCTAGTCAGATTGCATCATTGATTACCGCAATGAGGATGAAAGGCGAGACACTAGATGAGCTTCAGGGTTTTGTCTCTGCAATGCGAGAGAACGCAGTGAAAATTTCTGCTCCGAGTGGAGCAGTCGATCTTTGCGGTACTGGAGGAGATGGCTTCAATACTTTCAATATAAGCACAGTCGCATCTTTTGTCGTTGCAGCCACCGGGGTTCCCGTTGCTAAGCATGGCAATAGATCGGTCTCGAGCAGATCTGGTTCTGCGGATCTTCTGTCCGCTCTGGGAATCCCAGTGGATCTCGAGCCAAACTCGGTGGAAAATTGCCTCAGAAGTTCCGGTCTTGGATTCATGTTTGCTCCTGTGTTCCATAGATCCATGAAAAATGTACTATCTCCCAGAAGGGAGATAGGCATTAGGACACTCTTCAATATTCTGGGACCAATGACCAACCCAGCAGGTGTAAAGCATCAACTGATTGGCGTTTACGATTTCAAGCTCGCGCCAATAATGGCGAAAGTTCTTCGTAATCTCGGGACGCGCCATGCGATGATTGTTAACGGCAATGGAATGGACGAAATTACCAATCTGGGGAAGACACGAGTCGTTGAACTCAATGAAGGTGAAATTAGCGAATATACGATCTCTCCAGAGATGTTTGGATTGGAGGTCGCAGAGCCTGAGAAGCTGAAGGGCGGAGATCCAATCGAGAACGCTCGAATTACGATATCGATTCTCAGAGGAGAGAGATCGCCGAGATCGGATATTGTGGCGATGAATGCAGCAGCGGCTCTGTACATTGCAGGAAAAGCAACGAGCATCGAGGAAGGTTATGTGCTTGCAAACAAGGTCATTATCAACGGCAAAGCACGTGAAAAACTCAAGGAGTTCTCCGAATTTGCGCGAGAGATGGAAAAAGAGAGACAGGAAAAACAGGCGATCCAGCTCTTGCGGGGACGGAAAATACTTCCTGAGATTCTCCGGAGGAGAAGCGGCGAGATTTCTTCGGATTTGTTCTCGCAAATATCTGCTATAGATGGCAGCCGCCAATATCTCGATGTGTTGGATGAAGAGCTGCTCAGGAGTCCCAATATTCTCTCAGTGATCGTATTGAACAGAGTATTGCGCCTGCTGAGCGATAGAATCCCGGAGCTTGATTCGGCAGATCATGCTCCTGAAAAACTTTCTGAGGTTATCAGCTCATCAAAAAATCTTTCCGTAATTGCCGAATACAAGCCGAGTTCTCCTTCCGTCCCGCCGCTCTTTGTTCCGCCCGACCCGGACTATGTCAAGGATATCTTTACTTCCTGTGGAGTTGCCGGGCTATCGGTTCTCATCGAACCAGATTATTTCCGAGGCGGTCCAGAGCTCTTCTCTATATTTCGTTCACAACTCTCTCTTCCTATGCTCTTTAAAGATTTCGTCGTCAGCGAGAAGCAATTGGAACTGGCCGCTCGATTAGGAGCTGATGCAGTTCTATTAATCGCAAAGGCGCTCAAGCCGGAGGCATTGGAATCTCTTGTTCGATCATCCATTAAACGCGGAATTGAACCTCTCGTGGAGTTACACGATGAACGCGATCTCACGAAATTAAAATCCTGCAAATGCTATGACTCAGTTCAACTCATTGGAATAAACAGCAGAGATCTCCGGTCGCTGGAGATAGATCTCAGAAGACTTCTAGAATTGCGCAAGCAGATTTCTGAAGAGAAGATTTTCATTGCAGAGAGTGGAATTCGTATTCCCGAGGATATTCGCTCACTGCGCGGATTTGATGCTGTGCTAATCGGCTCCATGTTCATGCAGGCTGAGGATCTGAGGAAGAAAACTACGGAGGTCGTATCGATCAGCAGGAGCGTGGCATTGTGAAAGTCAAGATATGCGGGATGACTAATCTCGAAGATGCCGCGATGTGCGAATCTCTCGGTGCGGATGCACTTGGATTCGTTCATTTTCCAACGAGAACGCGAAGCATCCCACTGGAGAAAATTTCGGAAATAAGCTCTTCCCTCGGTCCAATAATCACAAAGGTCCTTGTCTGCGCCCCGAAAACTGTTTCAGAATCTCTCGATCTGGTTGCTCGCACCAATGTCGATGTACTTCAGGTTTATTCTCTTTCTCCGGCACTTCTCAGCGAGTTTCGCGATCAGGGGGGAAAAGTGATTCGAGCTGTACCGCCTGTGAGGTCAGAAGCCATCAGATTTGCAAATTGTGCTGATGCGTTGCTCTTCGAGCGCGGTACTCCCGGAACAGGTTCATCCTATGACTATTCTCAGATTCCAATTGATTGCTGCCAGCGGGCTATTATTGCCGGCGGTCTCAATCTGGAAAATCTCCGCTTTGCGAAGTCCATGGATCCATATGCTCTCGACGTTTCATCGGGCGTTGAAAGCGCGATAGGCAAGAAAGATCCCTATCTCGTCACCGAATTCATCAGGAGGTGTAAACCCTGAGTGGTTACGGGTATTACGGGAATTTCGGCGGCTTTTATGTGCCCGAGATTTTAGTTGCAGCGCTTAAACAGCTGGAGCGCGAATATGAACGCCTTTCAAAGGATAAGGGTTTCAACGATGAATTGAACTTCCTCCTTTCCAAGTATGCTGGTCGGCCCACTCCGCTCTATTTTGCGAGACGAATAACTGAGAGGATAGGCGGTGCGAGGATCTATCTCAAACGAGAGGACCTGGCTCATACGGGATCGCATAAAATCAACAACGCGCTTGGGCAGGCTCTGCTCGCGAAGAGCATGGGAAAGAGAAGGGTAATTGCCGAGACCGGCGCGGGCCAGCATGGAGTTGCAGCAGCGACTGCTTGCGCGCTTCTCGGGCTTAAATGCGAGGTCTATATGGGCGAGGTGGACGTTGAACGACAGAAGCTCAACTGCTATCGGATGAATTTGCTCGGTGCCGAGGTGAAGATCGTAAAAACCGGCTCGAGAACGCTCAAAGATGCGATAAATGAGGCAATGCGGGACTATGCCGCGACGAGCGACTATTCTCACTATCTCCTTGGTAGCGTGGTTGGGCCGCATCCGTACCCTTTCATAGTAAGGGATCTTCAGTCTGTCATAGGCCGAGAAACAAAAACCCAGATATTGGAAGAGGAGGGAAGGTTGCCGAACGTCCTTATCGCATGCGTCGGTGGAGGTAGCAACTCAATAGGGCTTTTCTACCCCTTCCTAGAGAATCGAGAGATCAAGATGTTTGGAATAGAGGCTGGGGGAGAAGGCGTCAAGACGGGAAAACACTCGGCGAGTATAGTAGCGGGAACAGAGGGAGTTTTACACGGCGCGAAAACTCTACTCCTTCAGGATAACGAGGGACAGATCATAGAGACGCACTCGTTAGCACCTGGTTTGGATTATCCCGGTGTCGGACCAGAGCATGCCTTTTTCAATCAGTTGGGTCGCGTCAAATATTTTGCCGTTGATGATAATGATGCTCTCTCAGCATTTCATCTATTATCTGAAACCGAGGGAATCATTCCAGCGCTGGAGAGCGCTCATGCTATTGCATTTACCGCCAATCTTGCGAAGGATATGCCGAAGGATGATCTCATTGTTGTGAATCTTTCGGGCCGGGGAGATAAGGATGTGAGCGAGGTAGCAAAGTTGGAGGGAGAACTTTGAGCGGAATATCCAATGTCTTCAGATCATTGTCGGGCGATGGCTCCGCAGCGTACATTCCCTATATCTGTGCCGGAGATCCCGATCGAGATTTTTCAGTCGAACTCATCAAGAGATTATGCGCGGCCGGCGCCGATATATTGGAGCTAGGCCTTCCCTTTTCTGATCCAATAGCAGACGGACCCGCTATTCAAAGATCCATGCAGAGATCGCTCAGTGGCGGGTTTAAAGTGGCTGATCTATTTGCTATTATTTCTTCAATAAGGGAATCGGGAATTGTACAGCCCATCGTAGTCATGAGCTACTTCAACCCAATATTGCAAATCGGGATCGAGGAATTCTGCAGAGATCTTTCGAAAGCAGGCGGAGATGCCTTACTCGTAGTAGATCTTCCACCCGAGGAATCTGAAACTCTTGAGAGAATGGCTCGCGAGAAAGAGCTGGATATTATCCGCTTGATCGCTCCGTCGACAAGCGATTCACGCCTTGATTATCTTATCTCAAAATCATCTGGTTTTATCTATGTAGTGTCGGTTGCTGGAATCACTGGCGCGAGAGACGTATTGCCGGAATCTGCCATCTCTCTCCTCAGACGAGTGGCTTCAAGGAGCAATGTCCCAGTTGCTATCGGTTTTGGCATATCTCACCCTGACCAGGTGCGCGCAGCGATAGCTGCAGGGGCATCAGCGGTCATTGAGGGGTCCAAGTTAATTTCCCTATATTCTGAGAATCTAGATAAGAGAGAGATTGCCCTGGATATGGTAGAAATGCATGCGAGAGATATGAAGGCGGCAACATCTTTGTAAGCGGCATATGAGATGCGATTTAAAGGCAGCTCTTCATAAAATTGAAACTATATGCTCCCGCCTCGCAAGAATTATCTGGCAATGTTCGAATTATCTCTCGGAGTTTCCCATTAAGATTATATAGAATTTGTTAAATGCTGGGAGCACAGGCCTAACCCTGCCCATTTAATGGCAACGGGAAGTGATTGCGGATTGCCAGGTGTGAGATCAGATGTATGAAATTATCGATAAGAAGGAATTGACTCCGGGAATTCATCTTTTGGAAATAAATGCGCCCATGATTGCCAAGAATGCAAAAGCTGGGCAGTTTGTCATGTTGATGATCAATGATGTGGGCGAGAGGATACCTCTGACTATGGCTGATTGGAATGCTGAAAAGGGCACAATCACAATAATCGCACTGGAGGTCGGAAAAACCACCATGAATCTCGGGAAGATGAAAAAGGGAGATAAATTGAGAAGTGTCGTTGGCCCGCTCGGATTGGAGACAGAGGGGCGAAAATATGGCACGGTGGTCTGCATTGGGGGCGGGATCGGTATCGCGCTCATGTATCCGGTCGTCAGAGCGCTGAAACAGGCAGGAAATAAGGTCATTTCAATCATGGGCGCGAAAACCGCTGAAACGCTCATTCTAGAAGATGAGATAGCCGCGCATAGCGATGAGCTCTTCATATGCACGGATGATGGAACGAAGGGACACCATGGATTCGTCTCCGATATATTGAAGCAGCAGCTCGATGAGAGTAAACAGGTGGATATGGTCTATGCAGTTGGACCCATAATCATGATGAAAGTCATTACTGATATAACACGGCCGTACGAAATCGAAACAATCGTCAGCCTCAATCCTATTATGGTTGATGGGACTGGCATGTGCGGTTCTTGCAGAGTTTCAGTCGATGGAAAGATGAAGTTCGCCTGCGTTGACGGACCGGAGTTCGACGGTCATAAGGTCGATTTTCAGCTTCTGATCGAGAGGAACAAGCGCTATCTCGAGGAGGAGAAGCTCGCAATTGAGAGATATGCAAAGGAGGTGCAGGGCGGTGACTGAGGAGCAAAAGCCAAAGAAGAAACGTGCTCCGAAGAAATACTCCATGCCGGAGCAACCTCCCGAGGAGAGGATACAAAACTTCAATGAGGTTCCGCTTGGCCAGGACGCAGAGACGATCATGAAGGAGGCAAAGAGATGTCTTCAATGCAAGCGCAGCGAAAAGAGAAAGATATGCGTGGACGGCTGTCCAGTGGGCATTGATATTGCTGGATTTATTATGAAACTCTCCGAGGGCGATTTTGAGGGAGGTGTTGCAATTCTGAAGCAATACAACAATCTTCCTGCTGTCTGTGGGCGGGTCTGTCCATACGAGAATCAATGCGAAGGATACTGTGTTCTCGCCAGGCTAAAAAATTACGATCCCGTTGCAATCGGAAGAATGGAGCGTTTTCTAGCAGACTGGGAACGCGCTCGCGGATTCAGAAAACCAGAGCTTCCTCCGCGAAAGGGTAAGAAGATCGCAGTTGTTGGGTCTGGTCCTGCTGGTCTAACAGCTGGTGCAGACCTCGCGAAGAAGGGCTATGATGTGACAATCTATGAGGCATTGCACGCCGCCGGAGGAGTCCTCGTATATGGCATCCCAGAATTCAGACTGCCGAAGGCTATCGTGCAGGCTGAGGTGGACTATATCAAGATGCTTGGAGTAGAGGTCATCACCGATGTAGTTGTGGGTAAATCGATTACGATGCAAGAGATCACCCAGATATATGATGCAGTTTTTATCGGCACTGGCGCAGGATTGCCCAAATGGATGAATCTGCCCGGAGAGAACCTGAACGGCATATTATCGGCAAATGAATTCTTGACCCGGACGAATCTCATGAGGTCCTATCTTTTCCCAGGGAGTGATACGCCTAACAGAATCGGCAAGAAAGTAGTAACACTCGGTGGCGGAAATGTTGCCATGGATTGTGCGAGAACAGCTCTCCGCCTCGGTGCCAAGGAGTCTTGGATAGTTTATCGGCGGACTGAGGCTGAACTTCCCGCCAGAAAAGAGGAGACTCATCACGCGATGGAGGAGGGAGTTAAATTCCACTTCCTGGCTTCTCCGGTAAAATATTTTAGCGATGAGTCCGGCTTTGTAAATAGGATGGAATGCTGCAAGATGCGGCTTGGGGAGCCCGATGAGTCCGGCAGGCGCAGACCGATTATCTGTGAGGGTGAGAACTTCGAGATGGACGTTGATACTGTGCTTATTGCAATCGGCCAGAGTCCAAACCCCATTCTTTCTCAGGCAACACCGGAGCTCAAGACGACGAAATGGGGGACGATCGTTGTAGATGAATGGCAACGAACCGCCATGAAGGGCGTTTTTGCAGCAGGCGATATTGTGACAGGCGATGCAACAGTCATTTTGGCTATGGGCGGCGGAAAGAGGGCTGCTGAGGCGATCGACAGATATCTCACTGAAGATGAACCGTGGCCCTCTTCAGAGAAATTAGAGAAATGAGCAATCCGCTTAATGGGAAAGCGCCATATTCCAAAGAGAATAAAAACTCTTTAGGATGCAATCAATAATTAAAACGTGAGTATCCCAGAATTGTTCAAATGTCTTCTGCTCTGAACAATTTTTATGAATTTGAAGTAGTTGAGACGAGCGAACCAAATACTAACATGTAATAACATTCTTCTGGATTCTAGATGGATTCTAGATATATTCACTAGTGTCTGAATCCGGGTTATCAGATAGAACTCGAAAGCTGTTAATGCTTGGTTGATCTCGAGGAGGGTATGGAGATGGGCATAGATTTGATTCTGAAGAATGTTTCAAAAAGCTTGAAGGGGAAAACGATTCTCAATAATATCAGTTTGATCGCAAGAGCAGGCGAGATAGTCGCGATTGTAGGTCCATCGGGATCAGGAAAATCCACTACTTTGAGACTTATCAATAGACTTCAAGAGGTCGATTCAGGTGAAATTCTGCTGGACGGTAAATCAATACGAAGTATGAAACCGACTGAACTCAGGCATCTTATAGGGTTCATATCGCAAATACCTGTGATGTTTGACTGCACGGTGCTTCAAAATGTGATGTACGGCCTGACAATGGGCGCAAATCCTGCAGTTAGGACTTCTCAAGATTTGATCGAAAAGGCTACGAAGTTTCTCCAGATGGCTGATTTAGATATCAGCTTTTCTGATAAGGATGCATCAAAATTATCTGTTGGGGAGCAGCAACGCGTGGCCATTGCGAGAGCACTAATGCTATCGCCCGAAATTCTGCTCATGGATGAGCCAACCGCAGCTCTGGATCCGGTTGCTATAGAGCATATTGAGAGCACTATCAAGAAGATCAATAGGACTACTGGGACAACATTCGTGATCGTCACGCATTCACCCGACCAAGCCGTGCGGCTTGGTCAAAGAATATTTTGGTTGCACGAAGGCGGCTTAAAAGAAGTTTCAAAAAATGACATTGAGAATCTTATGAGAGGCGTATGGAAGGAGGGATCAAAAGATGCTTGATTACGTGTATGATCCGATTGACGGAGCGTTTAGACTCGTGCTTGCAGCGATTCTATTAGCCGTTGCTATTATACTTTCAAGATACAAAGATATTGGAATTGAGAAGGAGTTAATTGTCGGAAGCGTAAGGGCGCTCCTGCAGCTTTCAGTCGTCGCACTAGTCCTTACTGCCATCTTCGAGTCAGATATGCTGATATTAATCGCTGTCATGATTGCTGGAATGATTGTGCTTGCCGGTTTTACCTCGGCCAAGAGAGCTAAGGGCATTCCCGACCCGATTCATGTCACTATTCCAGCTATAGCCATAGGAGCTAGTACCGTCATTGTATTGCTTGTCGCCCTGCAGGTGCTTCCTTTGAAGGCTGAGTTCATTATACCGATCGGAGGAATGGCAGTTGGCAATTCGATGAATATTTGCTCGCTATTCTTGAACAACTTCAAAAGGGAACTCAAGACACGAAATAGCGAAATCGAGATGAGGCTTGCGCTCGGAGCCACGGGAGAAGTTGCATTGGCTCCACATATGAGATTCAGCATTAGATCGTCACTCATTCCGACAATAGATAATCTGAAGACGCTCGGTCTCGTCTTCATACCTGGGGCAATGACCGGCATGATCATTGCTGGTGCTGATCCTCTATGGGCAGCCGAATATCAGCTCGTTGTGTTCTTCATGATCATTGCATCTGGAATTATTACAACGGTAATTGCATCGAGATTCGTTCGCGACAAAGTGATCAACGCTGCTGAGCAACTCGTTGAGCTGGAATATTAGTCATCTCTTTGACAGTTGATAAGGATCATTGAGAGAACGAGCCAATCTTTTTACGCTTAGAATTATTCCAGTGATAAAATGTTGTCAATTGGTATGAGAGCGGGAATAGCCGCGACAATTGGTGCAGCTATTCTCTGGGGATCTTCATTTCCGGTTACAAAATTGGGCCTTCCGTTCTTTGGGGATGCGCTCTTTTTCGCGGCCATAAGGCTCTCTATCGCCACAATTTTCGCTTTAATACTTCTCAGATTCCTAGGCAGATTGAATTGGAGAATCTTCCGCTCTCCCTTGATATGGATTCTCGGATTGACCAATGCGCTGGGAATCACCCTTCAGAACTACGGGCTTGAGATTACAACCGCATCAAAGACAGCTCTCTTGGTCGATATTAATGTCGTCATAGTTGCAATTCTATCTTTCTGGTTATTCAAGGAGCGTTTTGGAGTTCGCAAGGTTGGTGGCGTGCTAGCGGGGGTTGTTGGTATTATTTTCCTGACATATAGTCCCAATTTGGCCCTGCATCAGGAGCAGTTGCTTGGAGATATTATTGTATTCCTTTCTGGCTGTTCCTATGCGCTCTTTATAGTCTTCATGAAAAAGGGTGTTGAGATCTACGAACCCTTCGAATTAACCGTCTCCGCAATAGCTCTCTCAGCTCTCATGCTTCTCATTGTATCCGCCGTCATGATTCCGACCGGCCAAATGAATACGAGAATCGAGATTGATGCCTTGGCTCCTCTCCTTTATTTAGCAATAATCTGCACGACCATAGCCTATTATCTCTGGGCCTTCGGATTAAAGCATATGTCTGCGACAGTATCCTCAACGATTCTACTGTTTGAAGTTGTATCAGCATTGCTGCTTTCTTATTTACTGCTTGGAGAGAGGATGACCTATCTGATGATGATAGGAGCCTTCCTTATTATCCTAGCAATTGTGATTGTCTCTAAATCAGGCAATGAGAAAAGAACTGGAGACTATGCTAGCTCATAGAGAATGATATGAATATTCATGGAGCCATAGAATAAGAGTCTAACGAAGAAAGTTGCTATAATTAATTTGCATATTGGAAATGCAGCAATCCTTTTTCTGGCCGTTACATAAAATGTTCTATTGTTCAAGAGTTATATATTAACGATGAATTTTCCCCGAAACAAAGATTATATAATCAGTTTATTCATGACGACTGAAGCAATTGGGGGAGGCGGAATTAATATGCAAACTCACTCTTTCTATAATGGGTCTAGTATAAGGAAAAGATCTATTGATACCAGATCGAAGCAATCAGACAGATCAAACCGATCAAGAAGATCTGTAGGCCTAGTATTCATTTTTGCAATAATTCTGATAATATCTTCTTTGACATTTGCATTTGGAATGACTTTGATAATGTCATCTGAAAGTGATGAGACTGAGCAAGCAAGAACTCTTGGCGAATCCAAAATTCCAATAACACTTCAATTTCAACATAAAGATACTGTCATGCCTTGTATTGCTGTACCAATACCCTGTGGGGCGGCTGCGCATGTATGGAACGATGCCGCAGGAGCGGATGGAATTTATGGCAACGCAAATGACTGCCCGCATTGCTCGGCATATTGTGCACCTGCAAGCATTTCCATGATAGCTCTTGCTTATGGCATGCCTGCCGTAAATACACAACAAGATGATATCTATGATAATGGAAAATCAACAGCTCCCGAAGTATGTCCAAGCGGTTTCCTTGAAACTCATGGAGTTGGTATGTTTGATGGGAGCGGCGGAAGGGCCCAAGAAGTTCAGACGTCCTTGCTGTGGGCGCTGGCACCGGGAGGAATTGGATTTATCTAGCATGATTGGATGGGTGCCCCACTGGGTCCTCTCACTGCAGCCCTGCTGCAAGGTTATATCCAGAATTGGCAACCGGTTCTATGGCTCGATCATAGCGGTTGGCCTGTCAACCAATCTGTTAACTATCCACCCTCTGATAAAAGACCAGACCAGGGCCACGCCAAAGTAATTGCGGGTTATAATGACAGTGATACAGCAGCAGATAAATCTGACGATATCTGTCTCATTTATGATCCATGGCCAGAATATAAAGACAAATAAATTCTTCCAGTGAACGCAACAATGGGCCCAGGGAATACATATGATCCCTATTGGCAACCTCTCAACGATATCAATCTCTCTGATATCAACGATATCTACTTGGTTCCCAACCAGGCTATTCCTGAGTTCTCTGTCATACTTATACCCATTATTGGTGTGATGATTCTTGCCATTATTGCCATGAGATGGAATTCTCGGGAGAGATCTGAATAATATT
>Ga0209986_10000413_pt1 | contig 41074 bp, 37 predicted proteins | sample BlataG_FD_183168 | JGI IMG/M metagenome (GOLD analysis project Ga0209986, IMG submission 183168) | Deep subsurface microbial communities from Black Sea to uncover new lineages of life (NeLLi) - Black_00105 metaG (SPAdes) (version 2) | ecosystem: Environmental > Aquatic > Marine > Oceanic >... | reverse complement strand
ATTTTCCAGAAAGTTAGAGATGCCGAGCGAGAAAGAATCTACGAATGCTTTGCTCCAAGATTAGGAGAAATCATAACAGGTGTTTTAAGAAGATTTGAAAATAATAATATGATTCTTGAGATGGATAAAGTCGATATTCTTCTCCCCTATCGAGAAAAATTAGCTAATGAAGAATTCAAAAGGGGGGATAGAGTAAAAACTGTAATTATTCAAGTTCTGAGGGAAAATATGGGTCCTCAAGTTATTGTCTCTCGAAAAGATTCAAAATTTTTAGTCAAGCTCCTGGAAGCTGAAGTTCCAGAAATAGTTAATGGAATTATCGAAATAAAAGATTTAGTCCGTCAGCCAGGAGAACGAGCTAAGGTGGCTGTATTGACCAATGAAAAAGATGTTGATCCTATTGGAGCTTGTATCGGGATTAAAGGTAACAGAATTTTATCTATAAGCAAAGAATTGCAAGGTGAAAAAATAGATATTATAGAATGGTTGCCAAATTCCACTTCATATGCAAAAGCCGCTTTAAGTCCAGCAAAAGTAGAAAAAGTGTTCATTTTAAATGAAAAAAACAAAATGATGCAGGCTGTTGTATCGAAAGACCAGTTTTCTTTAGCCATTGGAAAAAAGGGAGTCAATGTCAGACTTGCTTCAAACCTTGTTGGCTGGAAAATAGAAATAACACAAGCACAATAAATTTAATAATGAAAAGAAAACAATGAAAAATCAATCCAAGGAAAAAAATAACAAGATCAAAGAAAAATCTAAAATTAAGCACCTTAACGCTTTGATAAGAGAAGGAATGAGTCTAAAAGAAGTGTCTGATGTTCTAAATATCAAAGCCAAGGACCTTATCGAGAAATTATTAACCAAGGGTTTAAGCTTTAGTGTTAATGATCTTATCACCGAATCTATAATAGAAGAGATATCTAAAGAATTCAATATTCAAATAGAATTAATCTCTATTGAAAAAGACCTCCTTCTTAAGGCAGAAAGCAAGCCAGAAGAAATGATTTCAAAGCCTCCAGTAGTGACTATAATGGGTCATGTTGACCATGGAAAAACAACTCTATTAGATGCCATAAGAGAGTCAAACCTAGTGGGAAAAGAGGCAGGTGGCATTACCCAGCACATTGGGGCTTATAGAATTTATTTTAAAAATCGACCGATCACTTTTATTGACACGCCTGGACACGAAGCTTTTACTCAACTCAGAGCTCGAGGAGCAAAGCTTACAGATATAGTTGTCCTGGTTGTTGCAGCCGAAGATGGAGTCATGCCTCAAACTAAGGAAGCCATCAATCACGCTAAAGCAGCAGGTGCTCCCATAATTGTAGCTATAAATAAAATCGATAAACCAGAAGCAGATATAGAAAAAACCAAAAAACAATTGTCCAAAGAAGGACTTTTGATGGAAGATTGGGGAGGAGATATTGTTTGTGTTGAAATATCTGCCAAAGAGAAAACTAACCTGGACGAACTTTTGGAGATGATTCTTCTCCTCAGCGACGTCGTCGAAATTAAAGCCAACCCAAGAGTAAAGTCCCAAGGAGTAATTCTCGAAGCTCGTTTGGATGCAAAAAAAGGACCTATAGCTACAGTACTCATTCATCAGGGTTTGCTTAGTCAAGGAGAGGCTTTTATCTCAGGAGTTACTTACGGAAAAGTAAGGGCTCTTTTCGATGAAAAGGGAAAACCCTTAAAGAAGGTAGCACTTTCTTTTCCTGTAGAAGTTCTTGGTTTTTCTGACGTTCCATCTGCAGGAGATATCTTTCAAGTTGTCTCAAATTTGGAAAAGGCAAAACAAATTGTTCAACACCGTCTCTCGCAATTAAAAAAAGAGCAGCCATCAAGGACACAACATCTCACTTTAGATGATCTATTCAAAAAAATCGAGGAAGATGAAATAAAAGAACTTCCCCTTATTATAAAAGCCGATGTTCAAGGATCAGTTGAAGTTATTATGGATACTATTCTTCCCTTAAGCGATGATAAAGTTAAGATAAAAATTGTTCATTCTGCCACAGGAAAAATTTCAGAATCAGATGTACTCCTTGCATCTGCTTCCAATGCAATAATAATAGGTTACAATATTAAGCCGGATCAAAAAATTTTAGAATTAGCTAAAAAAGAGAGTGTGGAAATAAGAACCTATAAAGTTATTTATCATTTAACCGATGACATAAAGAAAGCCTTAAAGGGTCTTCTCGAACCCATTCTTGAGGAAACTTACTTAGGAAAAGCTGAAATAAGAAGGATTTTTAAAGTCTCAAAGGTGGGAACAATTGCTGGTTGCTTAGTAGTGGATGGAAAAATCGTTAGAAATGCTGAAATTAAAATCATTAGGGATAATGAGGTTATTCACAAAGGCAGAATTTCTTCTTTAAAACATCTTAAGGATAATATTACTGAAGTAAAAAAAGATTATGAATGTGGCATTGGCATCGAAAAATTTAATGATTTCAAAGAAGGCGACATAATAGAGGCTTTTATAATCAATAAAATAAAGCAAGAATAACAACTTACTTTATAGAAACAATGATTATCGGCTTTCTCTCTTTAGAAATTTACTTTCCTTACTCACATTCCCTTAAAGAAAAAAGGATGGTACTGAAAAGTTTAAAAGATAAAAATAAGAAGAGATTTAACGTGGCCTATGCTGAACTGGATTACCATGACAAGTGGCAGAGAACTAAAATTGGTTTTGTTACTTTAAACTGCCATAAGAGACCTATTGAAAATTTATTTAGCAAAATCATAGCTGAAGCAGAAAAAAATATAGACGGCGAGATTATTAACTCTTATATCAATTACTTTTAATACTGAACAATCAACAGCAAATAAATATCAGCTCTGGCTTTTATAATCTTTCTCGCTTTGATGAACCTGGATAATTCACGAGTCGAGGTTGCCAGATCGCCACGCTTCGCTCGCGATGACATTTTATTAATAGCAGAGGTCGTCAGATCGGTTCGCCTAAAGGGTAAAAAATGTCGATTAATAGAAAAAGAAAATCCAGTAATAAAAGTGATTTTCTTGATCTTGTGAAAAATCATGCTAACAAACTGATATAATTGAAAATAGTCAAAGGTATCGGCAGTTTTTATGAATTATTCAGGATGAATAGACCAGACATAGGAGACAAACAAAAATAACAATGGATAGCCGAAGACAAAAAAGAGTTGGCAGTTTAATAAAGGAAGAATTAAGCCGCCTCCTTATTGAAGAAGTCCAGAACTCGTTTTCTGGCCTAATCACCATAACCAGGGTAGAAATAAGCCATGATTTAAAAACAGCCCACGTCTACATAAGCTTCTACGGTCAAGAAAGGAAAGAAGAAATTCTTGAACTGCTGGAAAAGAGGAAAGGATATTTAAGAAAATCTATTGCCTCTAAAGTAAAATTAAAGTATAATCCTTTGCTAATTTTTTCTCTCGACAAGACTCTTGATTATGAGGAAAGATTAGATAAATTAATTAAAATCGCCAGAAAAAATGAAAAATGATGCTTCCTCCTTAATCTGTCAAAAAATACTTCAGAGCAAGCGAATTGCCATAACCTCTCATCTTAGACCAGACGGCGATTCAATTTGTACAAGTTTAGCTTTAGCTTTCATGGGAGATATCTTAGGAAAAGAAATGGCGATTATAAATAAGGAAAATGCTCCCTTCCCTTTTAACAATTTTCCTGATATTGAAAGAATTAAAGTTGGCCAAATTCCTCCCCAAAAATTTGATACAGTCATTCTCCTTGAATGCGCTGATGTCTCCCGCTCTGGTCAAGAATATTTAGATAACTATTTCAAAATAAACATAGATCATCACTATTCCAACAGTTATTACGCAGATATAAATTGGGTTGACCCCAAGGCCTCCGCTGTAGGAGAAATGGCTTATACCTTGGGGGAAAAATTGAAGATAAAATTCATGCCCAAAATTGCCAATCACCTTTACTCAGCCATCGTTTCAGATACAGGGTCATTCCAATTTTCCAATACCACTGCCAAGTCCTTTGAAATTTGCCATAAACTAATCAATTCTGGTGCAAATCCTATGAAAATTTCAGAAATGCTTTTTAACAACAACCCTCCTGAAAAAATCAAGCTCCTCGGACAAGTGCTTTCAACCCTTCAAATAAATAAGAATGGAAATATCGCTGTTATCATTATGTTCAAGAAAAACTTAGATGCTCTTAAACTGAAAGAAATCGATACCGAGGATATTACTACATTGGCCCGATCCATTAAGGGCATTGAAATGGTTCTCTTCTTCAAACAAGTTAAAGACAATACCTATAGAATAAGCCTCCGCTCCAAAGGAAGAGCAAATGCGGCCTTCATTGCAGAATTTTTTGGTGGAGGTGGCCATTTCCACGCAGCAGGCTTTACAATTTCCGGCAACTATGAGAATTTACTTAAAGAAGTTCCTGAGACAGTAGAAAAGCTCATCAATGAGAATAAAAAAAAAGTTGAAAAACGAGGAAAAAAAATTAATTAATCATATTATTTCATGAATGGTCTTATCCTCGTAAATAAAAACCAGGGTTGCACTTCTCATGATATCATAGTTGAAATAAGGAAAATCTTAAACACCCAAAAAATAGGGCATTTCGGAACCTTAGACCCCTTAGCAACAGGTCTTATGGTTATTGCTGTAGAAAAAGCCACCAGACTTTTCCCATTTTTTTCAAAGACAGACAAGCTCTATGAAGGACAAATAAAATTAGGCTTTTCCACTGATACCTATGATTCTTTTGGAAAGCCTATTTCCCCTGAGATAATAGATTGGCCAGAAAAAAATAAAATTTTGAAAACCATTAATAAATTAAAAAGAGAAACAACTCAAATTCCACCTCCTTTTTCAGCAAAAAAATATAAAGGAAAACCTCTGTACAAATTAGTAAGGAATAAAAAAGAGTTTGAATTAAAGCCAAGTAAGATCTTCATTTATTTTTTCAACTTAAAAAAATATCATGCTCCTTTCCTTGACTTTGAAATTAAATGCTCTTCCGGAACATATATTCGCTCTTTAGCCCACGATCTTGGCCAAATCTTAGGATGTGGAGCTCATCTTTCAAGGTTAAATAGGACTGAGGTCGGAACTTTCAGGTTATTTGAAGCTTTTTCACTGGAAGAAATAAAAAAATTAGTGGATAAAAGAAAAATTGAGAATTTCCTTATCCCTTTAGAATCCCTTCTCCCTCAATTTCCAAAAATTATTCTCAAAGAAACAGAATCTGTTTCAGTAAAAAATGGCAATATGATTTTCCCCGAAAATATCCTCAGGGTGATCCCCCAAGACTCTCTCCAAACCCCTGTCTCGAAAGAGAAAGAAGCTATTTTCAGACTTTTTAGCCAGGAAGGAAAACTTCTTGCCTTAGCCAAAAAAAAGCCTGAGCAAAACAGCTTTCATCCTTTTTTGGTTTTTTGCTAAAATTTTTTAAAAAAAATAATAAAAATAAATAGCAGTGGAAAAAAAAGAGTTATTCGCTTCCCGCTGGGGAATTATCTTTGCCGGCCTGGGAATGGCTATAGGCACAGGCAATATCTGGCGTTTTCCTAGAATTGTCTCTCAATACGGTGGAGGTGCCTTTATTATTGCCTGGCTTATTTTTCTCTTTCTCTGGTCAATTCCCCTCCTTATTATTGAAATTTCCATAGGCAAAAAGACAAAATCAGGCGTTATCAGCTCTTTCGGCAAAATAATGGGCAAAGACTACACCTGGATGGGAGCCTTTGTTGCTTTTGTGACTACAGCTATAATGTTTTATTACTCCGTTGTTACTGGATGGTGCTTGAAATATTTTTTTGCTACAGCTTTCCAGGGGTTGGTAAAAAAAGATGCTTCAAAATTCTGGAATACTTTCATCTCTTCCTGGGAACCTGTTCTCTTCCACTTGGCAGCTATAGGAATCGGTGCCCTTATTGTCTATGCCGGTGTGGTTAAAGGGATAGAAAGAGCAAATAAAATACTCATCCCTGCTCTTTTTTTCCTCTTGATTGTCGCCTGCCTCCGAGCCTTAACTTTACCATCTGCCTTTCAGGGTTTAAATTTTCTTTTCTCTCCGAATCTTTCCAAACTCAATGATTACAAAATATGGTTAAATGCCTTAAGTCAATCTGCCTGGTCAACAGGGGCAGGCTGGGGTTTAATTCTCACCTATGCTGTTTATTCTCACAAAAAAGAAAATCCTATCCTGACAGCAACTACCTTAGGCTTTGGTAACAATCTGGCTTCTCTGCTCGCAGCTGTGGCTGTGATACCTACTGTCTTCTCTTATTTTTCTAACTATAATTTTTCCCAGCAAAAAGTGCTTGAGGTGATGAAATTGGATAACCAAGGGCTAACTTTTAAATGGATTCCCACCTTGTTCTCAAATATTCCTGCTGGGTCTTTATTTCTTGCTCTCTTTTTTCTCGCTCTCTCCTTTGCAGCCTTTTCTTCTCTAATTTCCATGCTAGAACTTGACACCCGGATTCTGATGGATGCAGGATTGTCAAGAAAAACATCTATAGTCCTCATAGCAAGCTGCGGGTTCTTACTCGGCCTCCCTTCAGCCCTCAGCATGGGATTCTTCAATAACCAAGATTTTGTCTGGGGATTAGGACTATTGGTCAGCGGTTTTTTCTTTACCATCGCTGTCCTTAAATTTAATACAAAAAAATTCCTGCTTGAAATAATTCCTTCCTCTGGGAATAAAATCATTTGGGGAAAATTGTTTGATATTTTGGTTAAATTTTTCCTTCCTCTTCAGTTTCTGGCTATGATTGGCTGGTGGTTTTGGACAAGCTATTCTGAAAACCCTCATAACTGGTTTAAAATATTTTCTTCTGCCTCAGTTGGAACAATTCTTTTCCAATGGTCCATAGCTTTAGGAGTGTTTATTTTTATCAAGAACATCATCAATAAAAAGTTAAAAATAAATAATAATGGCTATTGAAGCTTTACTGTTTATGATTTTTGTCTTTATTTTCTGCCTGGGGGGGTTTATTTACTCACTCTTTCTTTCTTCCAAAAAAAAATAATTCTCTATTAATTTCTCAACCTACTAACCTGGACTATTCATAAAAAAATGCCGATACCCTTACTTATTTTCCTTCATATTAGCTTCTTAGCATGATTTTTCATTAAATTAAAGGAATAGCTCTTTCTTTTAGATTCTCTTTTATTTTTAATCGGCATTTTTTACCCTTTGGGCGAGCCGATTTGACGACCTCTGCTATGAATAAAATGTCATCGCGAGCAAAGCGTGGCGATCTCACGAAGATCTAAAAAATGCATGAGATTGCCACGTCGCTTCGCTCCTCGCAACGGAGTCTGCATCGTTGTAGCGCATTCGCAGTGGACGACCACAGCTTCATGCGCTACGCCTTGCATATGCGGCAATCTCAACTCGTGAATAATCCAAGTTAACGTATTTAACAGCAATTTTATCAATATTATAAATTCAATTCTTGAATTTTCAAGCGATGTATTGTATTTTAATTATGAAATGAGGCTTAATAAGAATCAAATAGAACATATGGCTTTCATCATCATCCGAAATCTTCTTAAAGACGAAAAGATAATCCCAGATGATAAGAATAAACTTCACGAAGAATTAATTAATCTTATTACTGAAGAGTTTCAAAAAGAAGATAAGCTTGACCAGGAAGTCAGGGAAATTCTCATCAAGCATATAGAAAAAATCAGAAAAGACAACATAGAATACCAAACGATGTTCAGGATGATAAAAACAAAGTTAGCCAAAGAAAGGAATATTGTCCTGTGAATAGTAGACTATCAAGGGAAAAAATTAACTATCTCGCTCGAATAATCTTAAATGATCTTTTTGAAAATGACCAAGTTGAATTTCTGGATGAATCTAACGAAATTAGGTTGACAATAGTTAGAGCTATCGAGGAAGAACTGAAACTCTATGATTCGATATATAAGAAAGCTATTGAGAAAATTCAATCTCAGAAAAAATCTATCGAAGAAGGAAGCAGAGAGTGGGAAATCTTATACCGAAAATATTACAATGAAGAATTATCGAAACTTGGAAAAATATGGTTATAAAATCAATCTTAATCTAAATAAAAATAAATTCATTGAGGTTGAAGAAAGGGTTCGCTATTCTGAAACAGACCAGATGGGGGTCGCCCATAATAAAAGTTATTTTGAATGGTTTGAAATAGGTCGAACAGAATACTGTCGCCAAAAAAAAGTTCTATACAAGGATATTGAGGCAAAAGGATATTATCTGGTTGTAGCAGAAGCTTTTTGCAGATACAAAAAGCCCTTAAAATACGATGAAAGGTTTTTGATTCGTGTTTCCCTTGAAGATATAACACCAAAAAAAATTATTTTTTCCTATGAACTTATAACGATAAATAAAAAAAAATTAATAGCTGCTGGCTATACTGTCCATATAGTAACCAATTCAAAGGCCCAAGTATGCTCTCTGCCTGAAGATATTTTTAACGAGATAAAATTGTAATTCACTCGCTTTATAAATATCCCTTCTTGATTAAATAACTTTTTAGGGCAACTTTCCAATGGGAAAATTCAGTTATCCTTATTTTTTTTGCCTTTTTGTTCACCAAAACTGAATAAAAAGGTCTTTTTGCCCTGGCTCCATAACTATCTGAATCAACAGGTTTAAGATGCGTTTTGTCCCCGATTAAGGAAAAGATAGTTTTGGCAAACTCATACCAGGTACACTTTCCTTCATTAGTTAGATGATATAGACCATAATGGCTTGTCTGAATGAGTTCCCAGATTCTTTGGGCAAGTTCAGCTGTAGCTGTAGGAGTTACCCATTGGTCATTCACAATTCTCAAAGGTTTTCCTTTTTTCTTCAAAGTTATCATCAAATCGACAAAATTGAAGCCCTTTCCCCAACAACCTGCTTCTCCGTAAAGACCACAACTTCTGATTATAAAATATTTATCTAAAATATTACTTACAAAGTATTCCCCAGCCAGTTTAGAAATAGCGTAGACATTTAAAGGATTAGGTCTATCCTTCTCCTCATATGGCTTTCTTTTTTTTCCATCAAAAACATAATCAGTACTAAAATGAACCAGTACAAAATTAAGCTCCTGGCATATCAAGGCTAAATCTCTTACGGCGACAGAATTAACCAGGAAAGATTTTTGAGGATTATCTTCACATTCATCAACCCGATGAAAGGCTGCGGTGTTTATGACAATATCAGCTTTTAGATGCGATAGAATTTCCTTTGTTCTCTCTGGTTTAGTAATGTCAAAATCAGGATAATAGAGGGGAAAGGCCCTGTCTCCCTTAAAGGACTTTACTAAATCCGAACCAAGCTGACCGTCGGCTCCTATAATTACTACTTTCATTTCCCCATAAAATTATCTTAATTCAGATAAAAAAAAGGCCAAAGAAAATCTCCTTGGCCTTTTTTTCTACAAAAGGAACTCTTTGGGAACTAAAATAGATATCTGAACCCAAACATTAACTTATGATGTTTAGAGAAAGAAGTACCGCTTGAAACAGGAGCTCTCACTTCTCCAAAGAGAAGACCCTTAGATGTATATTTGTCGAAGATATTAAATCCCAAGTTGCCAATAAGTACTGTATCAGTCTTTCTTGTTTCCTTGACTTTAGAATCAAAACCAATTCCACCGCCGAAAAAGAAGGGACCTGAATGGACATTGAGAAGCACATTAGCCATAAAGAAAGATTTCCACGGCTCTCCTTGAGTGGGAATAGCTCCTCCTCCAGACAGAGTAAAATCTAAGACATCAGGAACAATCATATAAGAAATGCCTGCACGGGCAGTAAAGTAAAAACAATGACTACCTCGGGCAAACAAAGGCCCTCCATCAATCAGAATAAACAACCTCTTCTGGATCACTTCTATCCCAGCCTTGCAAGGTTCAGAAACTCCTCCAAAATCATCAGTAACAACCAAGGTCACTGTGTAAATACCAGGTTTTTCAAAGATTGTCTCCCAAGTAAATGGTTTTTGATTAATCGCGTTTTTATTTACAACATTTCCTGTTTCATCAATAATCTCAAAATCTACTCTAACAACTTCTCCATCAGGATCACTGGAGCCTGAAGCATCAAGAATAACAGGCCTGCCTACATATTCTTTTTCAGCAGACATCAACAGTTGGCATATAGGAGGAAAATTGATATACACCTTGCCTTCACATGGATTCTCTGAGGGTTTACCTTCGTAATTTATGGCCTTTGCTTTGAAAATATATTCACCCGCTTTATCAAGACTTGTTTGCCACTTGGCAGATTCAGGAGTTAATGTTTTAGTAGCGACTTTATTTCCCTGAGCATCATAAACTTCTACTTCCATGGATTGTGCATGCTGGGAACCGCTCATATCTACAGAAATCGGGTCATTCACATTAGCCTTAGAAGGCGAGACTTTTATATCGCAGATAGCATCTGGGATATATTCTTCAACTTGACGAAGGGAAATATTTCCGCATGGTTTAGGCATGATGAATTCGTAGTTTTTATAATCTTTTTTAACAATGAAAGAAAAAACTTCTAAAGGCGCTTTACCAGCCCACTCAAGATCTTCAGCAACTTTTACTCTGCCTCTGGAACGAAAAAGCATCCATATCATTGTATCGCCTACAGGCAAAGCTTTCTCTTCAAATGTAGCACTCTTTATCTGTTCCATGAAGGGAAGATATAAATCTCCATAGCCTGCCAGATCAAAACCATACTTTATGTCTCCAGCGTATCTGTCCACTATACTTTTCATTACTTCTGCCGTGGGAATTCCTCCCTTACACTGGCATAAGGTGTAACGTCCAACTCTTCTAATCTTTTTTGTTGCAGCCAAAGAACTGAGAGAAGATATCAAGAAGATTCCAATAATTAGAAGTATTAATTTTTTATTTTTCATCTCTTCCTCCTTTTAGATAATACATGATATTTTTATTTTTTTATTATATGTAAATATAAAATATTTACTTTGTCAAGAAAAAAAAGACTAACTATATTTTATTTTTCTTTGTGTTTAACTTATTGCTTCTGGTATAATCTGAATTTAATAAAGGAGGACTATAAGTGCAACATGTTAAGAAAGAAAGCGAACTCCATGTGATTGCTCCCAATAAAACTGGTATTTTAGGCCGAATTCTGGGAACTTTGGCTAATGCTGGTATAAATCTTAGAGCAATTTGTGCCTATACTCAGGGAGAAAAAGGGCATTTTTTACTCGTAACTGCTGACAACAAAAAAGCTGAAAAAGCCCTTAAAGCCATAGGATATGAAGTTACAATTAATGAGGTTGTCGCTGTTCAAATAGGAGATCGTATTGGTGCTGGAGCAGAAATAGGCGCTTTACTCGGAAATGCTGTCATCGATATTGATTATTGCTACGGAACATCTGCTGGACTCGGGCAAGTATTTTTGGTTTTTAAAACCAGTGACAATAAAAAAGCTATTGAAACTTTAAGATAGAAAAAATATTCCAAAAATTCTCTTTTCTCCTTTAATTAAAGATTAAATTGAAAATAAATATTTCAAGGTAATTTGGTATCCCTATTCTTTATCCACTGTATTAAATTATTTTTTTGGGTGAGCTGAAAAAATATGTATTTCACAAGAAGGAGAAGCTTTGGCTGAAATTTATCTCAAAGACTTAAGCCTTTTGTCCGTGGTTGAGAAAAAACTAAGAAAAGCATTTGTTTTATCTAAAAAATCCTCCCAACCTTAAACCCTTGATTATTGAGAACACGGACTAAAACAGCCGTGTACAAGAAAATAAAGAAATTGGCATAAATCTTTAACATTGACAAAAAAGAAGTCAAAAAAGAAATGGGCTTTTTTCGAACTCTTTAGGAAACAGAAGAATTATCCGCTGATGTACTAAGTTATCTTTCAGCTCCTTCAGGGAACAGACTGTGGGCCAAAGGTATAAGCTATTCACATAATGAATGTGTAACAAGTTTGTTTAATTTATCTAGTTTTTTCGCTTTTTTCCATATATTCTCATTTCTTCCACAGACCAGTAAGAAGTCTTATCATTACCAACATGAGTTATTTTCAAAAACTTTAACTTTTTACCGTTTAAATATATATTCTGGACTGGTTGCTGAGGACAATATATAAGATTTTTGGTAAATTCCCCAGGAGAGTAACTATGTCTTATTTCTTTCCAGTCTTTTCCATCCAAGGAGGTTTCAACCTTTATATTTAAAGCATAATCAAAAGAGTTAAATTTCAGAAAAAAAGATACTTTAGCTATTTTCATTGCTTTTTTTAGTACTACAAAGAGAAAATCTCCGCTCTTTTTTTTCCGCCCTGTAGTCCACCTCGTTTCTATATTGTTATCTTTGATAAAGGAAACAAATTCATTGTTTTGGTTGGCTGTAATTGTCCATTTGTGAGAAGCTATTTCTTTATAAATTCCCTTTCTTTGCCTCTTTTTTTCTTTTTTATCTAAATTAACCTTGTAAAGCAAATCATGTCCAAAGTAATCATCGAAAGATGTTGGTTTGCTAAATTTGTATCTAAATTCCTTAATAAGTTTTAATTCTTTTAAGAATTTATTTTTTGTTTTCTTAATAATCTTTTCTCTCTTCTCTTCTTTCCACATTTTCATATGGAGAAGAGCATATTTTACATTTAACGTTTTTAAAATGTCTAAACAAGTCCAGGAAGGAAATTTTTTGAATACTTCACGGATATAGAATGTAGCAGGAGGAAGGAAACCACTGTAGCCATTGACTATTTTCTTTTTGTGAAAAAGAGAAAAATACATGTAAATAGAATCATCACCAATATGGCGAAAAAAAGGGAGCTCTATAAGGGCGGAATCCATTGCTTCTGACTTTAACCATAAATAAGGAGGGGGAATGTTTTTATTTGTTGGAATGATTTTTATATCCTGAGGGATGGATAGATATTCAAGATTGAGAAAAATTATCAAAGCAACTGCAAGACAAATTTTAACTTCTTTCTTTTTCATCTTATGAAAGAGCAATTTAAGACCCATTCCAGCTAGGACAGTCATACTAAAAATGACAAAAATTGCATATCTTGAAGGTACTCTTATCCCTTTAAAGCCAAGAACATGATTATAGAACCACTTAAAAGGAAGAGGGAGGGAAGAAGTTGAATGGCCCAATAAAGTAAAAGCACCACCAAAAGAAAGAAAGAGAGCCCAGAAAATGAGAATCAAGTAAAGGAAGAGATGAAGATTTTCTTCTTTTTTTTCAGAATGCGTCCTAAAAATATAGATAAAAAAAGAAATAATTACGTAAATAATTATTACTCCTAAGGCGAAAAAAGCAGGCTTACTTAGGTTATGTGCTGAAAAGGTAAAAAGGCCAAAATTTAAAGTAAAACCTCTTGATATAGTGATTACAACTATAGTGCCCAAAGTAATTACTAAAGTACTTATCACAAAAGTTTTCAGAATTCTTGGCACATTATTAAAAATGTTTCTTTTATGGTAAAGATAAAGACCAAAGAAAAGAAAGGCAATAATTCCAGGGAAAAGGAAATATTCAGGAGACCCCAGAGAATTTAGTGTTTTTCCCAGAAATATGTTTCGCGGTATTACAGCTAAATAGTTAATTAAGTCAGCCCCCTTGGTTAACTCCCTCCTGAAACCATAATCTTTAAAAGATGATATATAGGGAAGGGAAAAGAAAAAAAGGACCATTCCGGAAAAAATTAAAGGAGAGCCAAGCTTAAAAAGAAAAGGAATATTTATTTTTCTGTAGTTAAGAAAAAGAAAAAGAGGAAGAACAACAAATAGAATAGATATAAAAAAAAGTCCATAATAAATACTGGCAAGAGCCTGGAGAGTGAAAAAAAGAGTAAATAAAAGTGAATTTTTAAGGGATTTATTTTTAAAAAATTTGTGAAGATATAAAAAGGAAATAGGGATAAATCCTGAACTTAGAAGTTGAATATGGGTAATATGCTGGATTTGATAGGTGTTAAAGGCAAAAATTATACCGCAGATGATTCCTGCTGTGTTATTTTTGGTTAAATATCTTACCAGAAGAAACATTGCGTAGGCACCGAAGAGATAAGAAAGAAAAAAGACAACATTATAAGTCATTACAGGATTTCGAGAGATATAATATATAGGGAAGGAAAGTAAAGATTGGGGTAACATATGTTCGGAAAAACTGAGTGTATTTTGATGAGGATAAAAGGTGTTGGCATCAAAAAGCTCTAAGGGAGTTGAAAAGATATGCTGATTTACCCAAGATAGAATCCATGTATTCAACAAACAATCCCTGGTACCATTAACAGAATCCTTCAGGTTTAAAGATAAGGGAAAAATCTGGATTAATGTGATAAGACTAAAAAGAAGGAGTGTTCCTGCTTTAATTTTTACTTCTTTTTTCATAAAAAAATTTGGTTCTGATTATGTTTATGAGTTTATAAGATAAGACTCACTTTCATAAAATAAATATGCTATTGTTTTTTTTAATTGATCGGTATTCTTTCAATAATTGATTGAAGTGTGTTTTAATTTCAGCGATAAAAATATCCTTATTAAACTGCTTTCCTCTTTGAAAAGCCTTTTTGCCAATTTTTACAAGTAAATCCTGATTTTTTATGAGTTCAATGGTTTTATCGAATAATTCTTTCTCTGATGAGAAGAGAAATCCAGAAACACCATCCTCTACAATTTCTGTCTGTCCTCCGCCGTTAAACACAATCGGTACGCAACCATTTTGCATGGCTTCTGCAATGGTCATACCAAAATGTTCCACTCTAGCCGGGTCATACTGATTAAAACCGGTGAAGTGCCAAAAGATCTTTGCCTTTTTATAGATGGTTTTGAGTTCATCAGCTGAAACATTAACTTTTAATTCTATATCTTCTCCCGGACTTAGGGATATTAACTTTTTTATTTTTTCCAGATATTGATTTTCAGCAATACTTCCACCTGCCAGAATAAGTTTCCAATCTCTTTTATTTTTAGGATATTGTTTGACAAATTTTTTAAAAGACCTGATTATCTCAAGCTGTTGCTTATTGCCACTCAAATCAAAACGAGATGCGGTTAGGATGATATTCTCTTTTTTCTGTGAATGGTCCAGCCCTTCCATATCAACAGGTGGATAAATATGCTTGTGGGGAACTAATTTCCATCTTTTCTTAATCCATTCTGCAGTATAGAGACTGTTATAGATGATTTCTGTATACTTGCTTACATAAAAAAAACGGGATATTTCTCTTTCAGGGAAATGGCAGATGAATAAGGATATATTTGCCAAGGGATAGACCATTTCCAGCATGCAATTATTGACAAAAATATCGTAGTTACCGCTCTCTTTGCTTATTATATGAAAGGGATTATCTTTCTTTAAATCCACATCTGCTGGATCTATCATAATTTTCTTTTGTTTTTTCTCTTCGAAAAATGGTATTTTTATAATTTTCAGCCGGCATCGGGAAAGTTCAAGGTTATACCATCTCTGAAGTTCATCTAAGGTGATATTTCTATTTGTTATCAAGGTGATGTCAAATTCGTTTTGCAAGGCATGGGCAATCGTGCAACCATATTTCTGTGCTCCCCCTATAAAGTGAAGGGCACAGTCATAGATACCTATGCTGGGTTTGCGGAAGTCCAGCATTACTTCTAAGCGGGTCAGAATATTATAAGCCGATTGAATGCCCTTGTCTAAAGAAATAGTCTCGATCAATTCCGAAAGGCAAGGTAAAACGGCATAAGATGGATTTTTTTGAATCAGTTTCAGAAGTATTAAACCAATAAAAGAATCTGGGATATTTTTATTTTCTATGAAGCAAGATTTCAATAGCTTGGAGAGATCATTGGGAGACTTTTCTGCCATTTCCAGAAGCTGCTTACTTTCAATCATTTTTTTTGTTCTTTTTTTTGTTTATTGATTTTTAACTTCAGGGTATTTAATTCATCAAATAAGTCTTCCTGGTTTTCTATAACCTTTTTGGTCCGAGCTTCGAGTACATTGAGTCTATCTTTAATCTTCTGCAAACTCAAAACCGAGGCTAGAAAAAAAGGTATAAGCTCCCTGTTAAATCGACTCTGCCTGGCTAAAATCATTCTGGAATAGGGAGTAGTTATTTTTCTTAATATTTTTTTAAAAAGAACAATAATCCAGCCCATCATTTTTCTGCTGGACTTAATTTCTTCCATGTTCAAACAGTCACTATTTTTTTCCAGAGATAAAAAACAATTCCACATCTCTTCTTCATTTTTTTCCATAGATAAAAAGCGATTCCACATCTCCTCTTCAAGCTCATTAAAGTTAAATTCCCATAGTCCAGGTTCCCTATCAACTTTTCTTTGAATGAGCGTTTCGATTTTTTCTATGTCCTTTTTTCTTTCAGAAAGTTTTTCTTTTAGCCGTTGAATCTCTTGTCTAATTTCTTTATTGCTTTCCATGTGTTTCAAACCTTTTGTATTTTTTTTAGGCTCTTTTTTAAACTCTGTTTTCCTCCTTTATAACCCGAGCATACTCATCAGTGCATTTTTTTATACAACTTTCCTTATTAACATACTCTCTTGCCTCCCTTCCTACAGAGAAACGAAAATCAACATCATCAATCAGAGCAGTGATATAGCGTTTTATCATATCTTTTTCATCGATATCCGGATTAATTTTTAAAACGCAGTAATCAGGAAATTCGGCATAGGAGCCAAAGTTAGTAACCAAGGTAGGTTTTCCATATCCCATCATCCGCAATAGAGAAGCCGAACTTTCACCCATTGCCGGATAACGCAAATTAATACAGATATCAGAAGCACAAATTAGACCCTCTAACTCTGTTAAAGGCAGATATCCTTTTATGATTATATTCTTGTAATTTTCGGACATAACATTATCCAAAATATTTCCCCTATCTTTACCCACAATTACATACTTTACTCGAGGATCATTCAGTTCTGATATTGCCCTAAGAATTACGTCATATCTTCTGTTCTTGTTTACAAAACCTACTGAACTTATAAAAAAATCATCTTTTTCTAATCCCAATTCTTTCCTTATCCTCTCAATATTAAATGTTTTGACAGGATGTCCGTGCTGATTGATTTTTATAACAGGTTTATTGGTCTTTTTTTGGATTCTTTTCTTGATAAACTCAGAATGGACAATAAGGACTTTAGCATACTCTATAATTTCTTCATTCAAAGGATATTCAAAGGCCTTTTCGGTTTCCCAGATGGGAAAAGGCATACGTTCAGTAGTATCTCTGGCAATTTTCTCACCCTTTTGAAAATAATATTTTTTCAGCAATTGCTGGTATTCATTAAAATCTCCGCTTTCTAAAAATCGCTCCGCATAAAACCCCTGTAATACATAATCATGCAAGACCACAATCCCGGGATATCTTTTTAGGGCTTCATATATATAGCAGTGACCTGTATAGTTGTTCCCCATTTGATAGATAATTTCATCGTATTCAGAAGCATTGAATTTATGAAAATCAAAGGGAATGATATTAAAATAAGACTGAATCTCTTTATTTGAAGGTACATAACCATGATCAATGTAGAGGTCAATGGCAAAATATTTAGCCAGCTCAAAAAGCATTTCTTCTGTATAATCAGAAATTCCAGTTTCGACCGGGTTGAGTGGGCTAAAAAGGGCAATCTTCATTTTTTTCTCCACTGATTAAAGTATCAATGACATTCTCCCAATTGATATCTTTAACTTTTTTATATCCTTCAATCCCGAAAGTTTGACATTTTTCCTTATCAAAGAAAAGCTTTTCAATTCTTTCTGCGACTTTCCTTTCTTCCAAAAATTTTAAAATAATTCCATTCTTTTCGTCTTCGATAAATTCCAGCGGCCCACCTGAATCAAAGCTGGTTATTACTGGCTTTTTTGACAGAAATGCCTCCAGGGTAATGTATCCATAGTCTTCATCTTTTGGCGCAAAGAAAACAACAAAACAGTTGGCATACAGATCGAGAAGTTCTTCGTCAGAAACAAACCCTAAAAATTCAATTCTTTCAGAAACCCCGTAATTTTTAGCAATCGATTGAAGTCGGCTGAGTTCTGGGCCAGTGCCAGCTATCTTACATTTGATCCTCTTATTACAATATTTTAAAGATCTGACCAATAAATCAACTCTTTTAAGGGAATCTAACCTGCCAACTGAAAGGATGTAATCCTTATAATCGGAAGTGAAATATTTCCGCTCCAACTGCGGAGGATGATATAAAGTAGTGGATTCAATATTGTTGAATTTTTTTAACCTTATTGATGTATTTTTAGAAATGGTGTAAATCCGTTTATATTTTTTTAATGCCTGATTATCCATTTTTATGAATTTGTTTCTCAATTCCATATCTTTTTTCTCTGATGGGTCGAAACCTGAGTAAGGAGTATGAAATAGGTCATAGATCTGTCTGTACTGATGAGTTAGCCACAGAACTTTATTGGAATGTTCAACAAAATATGAGGGAAATTTAGTGGAAATAACAATATCGATTTTTTTTCCATTGGATTCTCTTAAATCAAGTAATTGCCATATTTTTATACTTTTTAATAACTGCTCATAGGGATACCATTTATATGGAATATTGATAAGATCAACTTCGTATCCTCTTTCTTCTAATTCTCTAACAAGACCGTTAACATGAGCTTCAGCCCCTCCTTTAAAAAACGGCACTTGGGCTGCACAGACTGCAATTGTTTTTATTTCCTGATTTTTTCCTAACCCCACCAATCTATTTTTGGTCTTTGCTAAAAGGTTTTGGACTCTTCTTTTCATTTTCATTTTTCTGCTGATTTAATTCATGGGAAGAATAAGACTCTTTTAACTGTTCAATTTCATTTAAGAATCTCAGGTTAATTTCCTCCTGATTTTTTAGGACAGGATGGAGAATAAGGCCAATCTCAAGAATTAATCTTTTTCTTATTTTTTGGATTAATTTACGGCTAAAGAAATAACGTTTTGATTTATGAAGATGAAATCTTCTCTCTAATATTTTTTCCCGAATAATATTGAACTGGTCTTTTTCGAGTTCTTCTTTGATTTCTTTTATTTTTTCCAGGATCTCTTTTTGATTCATAACTTTAAAAGAAACAGTGTTTTATTTTAAATATTCCTTGCCATGATATAGTGTTCTGAATTATAACTTTGTGTCGTATCTGTTGTCAAATTTCAACTTAAAACTCAAAATAATTGAACAGGTTCGCTGCAACAAAAAAATCAGAGAAAATTATAAAAACTTTACCATTTTATTAGAAAAAGAAATTCACTTATGATAGACTTCTCCATACTTTAAAATTTACTTAATAATAAAGACACTAAAATGGAAGAATTCAAACCTTATGTCCCTGATCAGACAAACTATAAAGATATCACCTTAAAAGCAATCATTATTGGGGCGATTTTTGGCGTCATTTTTGGCTCAGCCAATGCCTACTTGGGTCTCAGAGTTGGTTTGACCATCAGCACAGCTATTCCATTAGCAGTTATCTCAGTGGCAGTATTCAAAATATTAACCCCTATCATTGGCAAAAGCACTATTTTAGACTGTAACATATCTCAGACTACTGGCTCAGCCAGTTCTTCTTTAGCTTCTGGAATCATTTTTACTATTCCTGCTTTATTTTTGTGGGGATTCAATCCTAGTATTTTTAAAATCGGCCTTCTAGCTCTCTTGGGAGGTATATTAGGCATACTTTTCATGATTCCTCTAAGAAAATTCCTTATTGTTAAAGAACACAATGTCTTGCCCTATCCTGAAGGAACAGCTAGTGCCCAAGTTCTTATAGCCGCTGAAGAGGGTGGCGCTAAGGCTAAAAATGTTTTTTACGGTTTAGGAATCGGGCTTGTATTTAAAAGCTTAGTCGGATTCTTTCAACTCTGGCCTGATAAAATCTATCTCAAAATTCCTATCCTTAAAAAAGCCCAGCTTGGAATGGAACCTACGCCTGCCCTTTTAGGAGTGGGCTTCATCCTTGGCCCCCGAATTGCAGCTATTATGGTGGCTGGAGGTCTTCTCTCCTGGCTGGGGATTATTCCTTTGATTGCTTACTTTGGAGAATACCTTACTATTCCTTTATTCCCTGAAAAAATTCACACCATAGCCCAAATGTCAGCCACTGAAATATGGGAAAGATACATAAGGTATGTTGGAGCGGGTGCTGTTGCTGTGGCCGGAATAATAACAATCGTAAAATCCCTCCCAACTATGTTCAATTCTCTAAAGATTAGTATTAGAGAATTCAGAATCAGCAAAGAAGGTCTTCTGAAAAAAAAGAGGACCGAAACTGATTTGCCTGTAACAGTTCTTTTTTCTGGGATTTTTATAGTCGCAGCTATACTAATCCTTTCTCCCCAGCTCTTAGGATTTAATACATCCATTTTTATCAGAATCATAGCCTCTGTCTGCATTGTCATTTTTGCCTTTTGCTTTGTAACAGTATCTTCTCGGATTGTGGGCATGGTTGGCGTCTCTTCCAACCCTACCTCTGGTATGACAATAGTAACTCTCTTAGGAACAAGCCTTTTGTTTTATGCTTTAGGATGGACAGATATTCTGGGCCAAGCAACAGCTCTTACCGTAGGTACTGTAGTATGTGTAGGAGCTTCCATCGCAGGTGATATTTCCCAAGATCTCAAGGCTGGCTACATTATCGGAGCAACTCCAAAAAGACAACAGACTGTGGAATTAATAGGCGTTTTAACCTCTGCTTTCGCTATAGCAGCAGCAGTCTGGCTCCTGGGTAAATCCTTCACTTTTGGCTCACCAGATATCCCCGCACCTCAAGCAGTTTTGATGAAGACTGTTATTGAAGGAGTCCTTGGAGGTGATCTCCCCTGGGGACTCGTCCTAATTGGAGGTTCTTTTGCCATTGTAGCTGAAATCATCGGCATTCCCTCCCTTCCTTTTGCAGTAGGCATTTATCTCCCTCTCTCTACTATGACACCTATTTATGTCGGCGGACTTATCAGACATTATATCTTGAAGAAATCAGATAAAGACGAAAAAATCAAACAAAGTAAAAAAGAAAAGGGAATTCTTTTAGGCTCCGGTTTTATAGCTGGTGAAGGTCTTGCTGGAGTTTTAATCGCTATATACGCCTATATAGCAAAAGCAAAACCCAAGGGAATAGGCCTTGTCTGGCCTGGGAATCTAGGTGACTTCATATCTTTAGCGGCTTTTGTAGCACTTGTAAGTTATCTCATATATAAAACCTCTAAATAATCATGTCCTTCTCTCTTTAACTTTTCATTTCATTTCTATCCTGTATCCTGAGCCCTACTTGTTGGGGTTAATTCGTATCCTGCGCAATGACAATTTAAATCACATAAATTTTGGATAAGTTCTAATCCTGAATTGTCTTGAAAGTTCAATTCAGATAGACTATATTTTTTAAAAGTAGAGAGAGCATGAATACTTTAATCATCGCCTTCATTTTAATCCTCTGGCTTGTAGTAGGTTACAAAATATACGGAACTTTCATCGAGAAAAAAGTCATTAAAGCTGATAAAAGACGAATTACTCCTGCTAAAGAACTTTATGATGGCATCGATTATTCTCCGGCAAAAAAGTCGCTTCTCTTCGGACATCATTTCTCTTCCATTGCTGGGGCAGGCCCAATATTGGGTCCTTTACTGGCGGTTCTCTATTTTGGCTGGCTTGGCGCTATTCTGTGGATTGCTATAGGCAGCGTTTTCCTGGGTGCAGTGCACGACTATACTTCCCTTATGACTTCTGTTCGGAATAAAGGCACTTCTTTAGCAGATATATCCGAAAAAACTCTTGGTATTCGGACTAAGATAATATTTTCTATCTTTCTCTGGTTAGCTCTGGTTATGGTTATAGCTGTTTTCGCTGTTGTTGCTTCCCGTACCCTTGTTTCCCAACCTGAAATAGTTATTCCTACCTTCGGATTAATCTTTATTGCTATGATCTTCGGCTGGCTGATTTACAGAAAAGGAATCAACATTTTAATAGGTACAATTTCTGCTCTCGTTGTGCTTTTCTTACTTATATATCTGGGCCAATTAATGCCTATTATCCTTCCTGCTAAGATACTCGGGATGTCAAATCATAACTTATGGTTCTTCATTCTGATAATCTATAGTCTTATTGCTTCCTCCCTTCCTGTCTGGTTTCTTCTCCAGCCCAGAGATTATATAAGCACCTGGATTCTATTCTTGGGTCTGGGGTTAGGCTATCTTGGCTTGATAGTTGCTCACCCATCAATAAATGCACCTGCTTTTGTTTCTTTCTCCAGCAAAGGCGGGCCACTCTGGCCAATGCTCTTTGTTATTATTGCCTGTGGCGCTATCTCTGGCTTCCACTCACTTGTAGCCGGAGGAACAACTGCCAAGCAATTACCTGATGAATCAAGCGGAAAAATCATTGTATTCGGTGGAATGCTTACCGAGTCTGCTTTGGCCGGCCTTGTTATATTTATTGCCTCAAGTGCTTTAATCTGGGACCCTTCGGGAGCCAAGAGTCAATTCGGCTTTCAGTACTTAATGATATCTGTTGGCGACCCAATTCAGGCTTTTGCTACTGGATATGGAAGGTTTATTTCCTCCCTTCCCGGGCTTTCTTTATCCATGGGTCTCTTTTTTGGCATGGTCATGCTCAATGCTTTTGTCCTCACCACTCTTGATACAGGCACACGACTTGGCAGGTTCATTTTTACAGAATTCTTTGGGGAAAAAGTTCAACTTTTCAAAAATAGATGGATAGCTTCTTCATTTATCGTTGTTTTTGCTGCTATTTTAGGAGCAACTGAGGGCTATAAAGCCATCTGGCCTGTTTTTGGTGCTTCAAATCAGCTCGTGGCTGGCTTAGCTTTAATTATTGTTTCTTCTTACCTGGTCGGAATAAAAAAGCCCAAAGCCTATACTATTTATCCCGCTTACTTTATGCTGATAACTACTTTAGCCGCTTTAGGTTACCAGGTATACACTTTTTTTAAAGCAAAGAGCTATTTTCTGGGAAGTGTTAGTCTTCTCTTGATTTTTTTAGCAGCTATAATCGTCTATGATGCCCGTAAAATCCTTTTCAGAATAAAGTAAATAAAAATTAGTAGATTGAATTAAATAAGCTATTTAGATATGGCTGTAACCCTGAAAGCAACTCCCTTGGGATCAGGACAATTTAAGATTTCTGTCTCGGAAATCCAATCATCATCAGGAATCTCATCTTCTCTCTGCTTTGCCGTTAAAAAAGGAAAAAGACTGTTTAGAGCATAAATACAGACTTTTTTACCTTCAGGTATTTCGATAGTACCTTCACCGCGAATATAAAAACAATCTCCAACTTTATGTCTTGCCCCGCAACGTTCTTTAATCTCTACAACTTCAACCTTTAATTCTCTCATTCCTCCTCCTTTCCTTTTTCAATATATATGTTTAATAGAAAAAATTCAATAAACACATTGACAAAATAAAAATATTTGTCATAAAATTAAAGTCTACATATCAAAGGAAACAAGGAGGATATTATGGCTAAAGATAAAGCTGTTCCAACAGCTAGTAAGGCACATGCTGAACCTAATGTGGTTCCTTTATGTGATGTCTTATTGGTATTGCTCATTATATTCATGGTCATAACTCCAATGGTTCAAAAAGGAATTGATGTCAAGCTTCCTGAAACAACAGCCGACACAGTAGCAATCCCTGTAGGTCTGGTAGTTATGACCTTGAAAAAGGATTTGTCTGTGGATATAAATAAAGAAGTATATAGTCGGTGGGATCTTGCTCAAGAAAGAATCAGAAGCATATTCTCCACCAGGCAGGATAAAACAATATTCATCAGAGCTGATGCTAAAGTTCCTTACAATAAAGTTATTGAACTTATTGACTTAGCTAAGGGAGCAGGAGTAGAAGAATTAGGAATTATACCTGAATATTTTACTGAAGAAGAAGACATATAAAAACCTGATTTTTTTCATCAAATTTCGTGAATAAGTTATTTCCTCTCTTGTTAAGCCTATTTCTCCTTCTGTCTCTATCCATTCCAGGCGAAAAGGAATTAACTGGCCCTCTAAAAAAAGAGAAGATTTTAGAAAATTTGCCTGAATGGCAGGAACAGATGGCTTCCTATTTTCCCGAGCCAGAAATAATAAAAAAACTCAGCTCGATTGACAAAATATTTCAGGTTGTTGTTTTTTTAGGTACTTGGTGTCCTGACAGCAAGGAACATGTCAGTGCTTATTTTAAAATTATAGAAATGACAGACAATCTTAATATCTCTACATCTTATATCGGAATCCCAAAAGATAAAGAAGCCCGTCAGGAACTCATTCAAGGAAAAAATATAGTTAAAGTTCCCACCTTCATCGTATATTTTTTAGATAAAGAAAAAGGCAGGATAATAGAAACTCCTACCAAATCTGTTGAAGAAGATTTGTTAGATATAATAAACCGTTACTAATTTTTTTTTATTGCTCCTATAATTTCTCTTGAAATGACAAGACGCTGAATCTCATTTGTCCCTTCATAAATCTGAAGCAGCTTGGCATCTCTCATCAATTTTTCCATAGGATAATCCTTCATATATCCATATCCGCCAAAAATCTGGAGAGCTTCAGTGGTTACTTTCATGGCCACATCTGAACCAAAAGCTTTAGCCATGGCTGATTCTTTACCACAAGGCTTTCCTTGGTCAGCAAGCCAGGCTGCATGCCAGACAAGATGGCGAGCAGCATTTATCTCCATAGCCATTTGAGCTATCTTGAAACTTATATCCTGAAAAAGAGCAATAGGCTTTCCAAATTGTATTCTCGTTTTTGCATACTCAATCGCATATTGAAGAGCAGCTTTGGCCACTCCCACTCCTCCTGCACCAACAGGAGCTCTTGTTTTATCTAAAGTTTTCAAGGCTATAATGAAACCCGACCCTTCTTTTCCTAAAAGATTTTCCTCAGGAATTTTAACATCCTCAAAGAAGAGCTCAGTTGTGTTCGAAGCTCTATGACCCATCTTGTCTTCAACCTTTCCCACAGTTATTCCAGGAGCTTCACGAGGAACTATAAAAGCACTTATGCCTCGAGTTCCTCTCTCTGGATTTGAATTGGCAAAGACAATATACAGACTGGCTATTCCTCCATTTGTTATAAAACATTTAGAGCCATTAATGATGTACTCAGAATCAACTTTTTTTGCTTTAGTCTTCAGAGAGCCAGCATCTGAACCAGCTTCTCTCTCAGTAAGGCAAAAAGAAGCAAAAGCCATTTTTTCTGTCATAGGAGTAAGAAATTTCTTTTTCTGTTCATCAGTGCCAAAAAGAATAATAGGTGTTAAAGCTAAAGAATTTGCCATCATGGTGGTGTACATCCCAGCGCATCCTGCTGCCAACTCCTCGCTTATGATAACTGTGTCAAGATCGCTTAATCCTTCTCCTCCATATTCTTTGGGAATTGCACAGGTAATAAAACCAACTTCAAAGGCTTTTTTCATGATTTCTTCAGGAAATTCCTCTTCTCTGTCATATTTTGCAGCATTGGCTTTCAACTCTTTTTCAGCAAACTCTCGAGCCATTTCCTGAAGAGCTTTTTGTTCCTCGGTCAAACTGAAATCAATCACTTTTTCCTCCTTATTATCTTATCACTTTCTATTGATAATCTTTAAGATTTATATTTCAAGAATTTTTATATAAGAATCTCTTTCCCTTGTCAATTTGAATAATATCTCTTCCCTAGCCATGTAAAACACAGAATTTTCTATTTCTAAAATACCTTCGACTATCTCCTGAGGACGCACTCCTTTCTGGAGAGAGAATTTCATGATTATATAAAGCTTTCCCTCTTTCCTGTCAAGGAAAATATCTACGATTGTTTCATCTTTGTTTTTAGCTATAAATTCCTCAAATAATCTCTGGATAATCTCATAACTATCTGAGGAGGGAATATTCCTTTTTATTTCAAGTCTTTTGACAGCGTCAATTACTTCTTGATTCTTCAAATTAAGGGAATAGATCATTTTTCTTATATCTTTATTCAAAGAAGGTTCAGAAAGCTCAATTCTTCTCATTCCTGTGAACTTTATTCCTGATGGCAAGAATTTATTTACCTGGCGGATAAACTCTTCTTCAGAGAAATAGTACTTAGACTTAAACTCCAGCACTTCATTTCTACCTTCCATGCCCAAGGGAAGAGCAGGCAAATAGGAGATTCGCATTTTTGGATGAAACCCTTCTGAATAAATTATAGGAATACCAGATCTCCGCAGAGCTCTCTGGATAAGATTTGTTAAGTCAAGATGGGACAAAAACCGGGCTCGATAAAGTTTTGAATAAAAAGCTCGGTAACAGAATAAATCTTCTGTCTTTTCTCCAAAATCTCTTATTTTTTTTGGCTCTGTTTTAATTTCTTTTTTAAATTCTTTCTCCTGCCGGGACCAAATGGAGCATCCTTGGCATAAACTGCACTTATTGTCAAGACAAGAAGGAGTGGATTCTCCCTTCATGGCTCTGGTCAGTTCTTGAAGCAAATGAGACTTTTTAAGACCACAATCAATATGGTCCCATGGAAGTACAGCTCCTTGGGGTATAGAAGCAAGATAAAGATGATAATCAATCCTTTCCGACTCAAAAATTTCTTCCCACCTATGGAAGTTGAGTTTGTCCTTCCAGCTATCAAATCGAGCCCCCCCCTTCCAAGCTTCCACAAGAGGTTTAGCCAGTCTTCTATCCCCGCGGGAAAAAACACACTCAAGAAGAGAGCTTTTCAGTGAATGATTTTTAAATCTGACAAAAGGATATTTCTTTAAATGCGATTTTAAAAATCTGTGTTTCTCTTGAAGTATTTTCTCATCTTCCATCTTAAGCCACTGGAAAGGCGTGTGGGGCTTGGGAATAAAGGAAGATACACTCAGATTAATCCTGGGAAAGGACTTAAGAATAGCAGAACCAATCTTGATAATCTCTTTAACCATAAGAATAATTCCTTCTAAATCATCATCTTTTTCAGTAGGAAGGCCAACCATAAAATATAACTTAAGCAACCTCCACCCCTGGGAAAATGCATTTAGTGAAGCGTTCCAAACCTCATCATCTTTTAGGTTTTTATTAATAACACGGCGTAATCTTTCTGTGCCTGCTTCTGGAACTAAAGTAAATCCTGTTTTTCTAACCTTTATAATATTTCTTGCCACTTCCGAAGATAAACCTTTAGGACGCAAAGATGACAGGGAGAGAGAAATTTTTCTATCTTTCAGCTCTTTCATCAAAGATTCAACTACTTCAACCAGATAAGGGTAATCACTTATAGAAAGAGAAGTTAAGGAGGCATTTTCATATCCAGTTGAGTTAAGGCTGTTTATTATATTCTGGATGACAAGAGAAGGATTTTTAACCCTGTAAGGAAAATAAAGGCTTGAAGCTTGGCAAAACCTGCATTTTTGAGGGCAACCTCTGGCAACTTCCACTGCTACTCTATCAAAAACAGCCTGAATATTCGGAACAACAATATTTTCAGGAAAAGATGTTTTGTGGAAATCGAAGAAAATTCTTTTTTCTATCTTTGCCGGTGCATTATTAATAGGCCTCACAGCAAAAAGAAATGATTCGGGAGGTTGATAAGTCTCATAAAGACAAGGAACATAAACGCCTTTAACCCTGGCTAACTCTTTTAGAATCCTCTCTTTGTCCTTGAATTCTTCTTTTAACAACATGAATTTCTCGATAATTTCAATAAAAGCATCTTCCCCGTCTCCAGTTAAAAATAAATCAAATACCTGAGCAATTGGTTCAGGATTGAAGGCAGCCGGACCTCCCCCGATTATTAAAGGAAATCTCAGGTCTCTTTCGGCAGAAAATAAAGGTATCTGGCCTAAATCGAGAATAGTCAGAACATTTGAATAATTAAGCTCATAGAGAAGAGAAAAACCTAAAATATCAAACTCATAGAGAGGAATTTTATTCTCAAGGGAAAAAAGAGGCCTCTTCTGAGCACGAAGTTTTTGTTCAAAATCAACCCAAGGAGCATAAACTCTTTCGGCTAAAACAGATTGGTGATTATTCAAGATAGAATATAGTATTTTTTGCCCCAGATAAGACATTCCAATTTCGTACAAATCTGGAAAAACTAAAGCTACTTTGACTTTCACCTGGCCAGGATCTTTTTTTATCTCATTCCATTCATCACCCAAATAACGACCTGGCTTCTCGACTTGCTTTAAAATTTCTTCTAAACTCATCTCTTTTTTTTCTAATGCTTCGAATTTATCCTTTTTTCGTTTCTTTTGAACTTGTTTTATACATTTACAAATCTTCTCATTTTAACATTCAGAACAAGACTTACTCCCAAATAATTGGTTAGGAGGGAGGATCCTCCGTAGCTAAGTAATGGCAAAGGAATCCCTGTTACAGGAAAAAGGCCAATAACCATCATCACATTCACAAAAAACTGGAAGGAAATCATCATTGCTACCATAAAAATTATATATATTCCTGCTCTATCTCTCGACTTACCAACAGAATTGAACAACCTTGAGAGAAACAGAAAGTAAGAAAAAATAACTATCAACACACCTACATAGCCGAATTCCTCTCCAATAACAGAAAAAATGAAATCAGTATGCCGGGCAGGTAAAAATCTTAATTGACTCTGGGTTCCCTTTTTGTACCCTTTTCCTAAAAATCCTCCGGAACCAACAGCAATCTTAGACTGAAGAATATGATAGCCTGCGCCTAAAGGGTCTTGACTGGGATAAACAAGTGTAATCAACCTTTCTTTCTGATAATCCTTGAGACAAAAATTCCATCCTACAAAGGAGAAAATCAAAGTAAATATTAATAAAAAGATAAAACTCTTCCTATTAAAGCCAGCTAAAATTAAAGCTCCCACAATAAGAGAAATGTAAGTTAAAGCTGTTCCCAAATCAGGTTGTAAAGCCACCAGAAAGATAGGAACAGCAACTATAATCACACTTGAAAATACTACTTTTCGAGAAAAATATCTTTTTTTGAATTCTGAGAATACTTTTGCCAGAAAAAGAATGACAATAATCTTAGTTAGTTCTGAAGGTTGGACTTGAAAAAAATGAAGTTTAACCCAGCTCTTGGCTCCAGCTGTAATCTTCCCAAAAAATAACATTCCAGCCAGGAAGAATATAAAAATTATGTATATATATAAAGAATAGGTTAAAATATTTTTATAATCCACTATTAATAATAAAAATAAAGCTATCAAACTCAGAATAATCCAGATAATCTGTTTTAAATAATAATTTCCTGTCAGATAATAAGATGAACTGTAAACTACAATAACACCCAAAACTGAATTTAAAAGTAAAAGAGTGATGAGAGTCCAATCAATATTCCTTAGAAGACGCCTATCAATCATATTTTTTCCGGTAAAGTTCAAATAATTTTTTTGCCAAAGGTGCAGCTATTTCTCCCCCTAATCCTCCGTGTTCAACAAGAACAGTAATGACAACTTCTGGTTTCTCTTTAGGCGCGAAACCAGTAAACCAAGAATGACTCTTAATTTTTCGCCTGATTTTTGAGCTTCCCTTCTCCTTTATAGTACCTATAAGTTGTGTTGAACCTGTTTTCCCACAGACATTGAATCCCTCAACTTCAGCCAATTTAGCTGTTCCTCCTTTATTTACAGCCATCCACATTCCTTTAATAACTTTCTCAAAAGAAGACTGTTTTACTACAATATTGTGGCTATTGCGGAGATTGGGAACAACTTTTTCTTCTTTAGTTCTGGGAGCGAAATAAGATCGAAGCAAATGAGGATAAACTCTAATTCCTCTGTTAGCAATAAAAGCAGTATGAACAGCAACTTGAAGAGGAGTAACTAATAAAGGCCCCTGACCAATCGAGACTAAAATTGTTTCTCCTGGATACCAGGGAAGACTCCTTGCTTTTCTCTTCCATTCAGGACTTGGGATTAAACCCTCTTTCTCTTCAGGTAAATCAATTTCAGTTTTTGCTCCAAAGCTAAATTCCGCCGCATAGCGGGCAATTTCCTCAATCCCTAATTTTTTGCCAAGATTATAAAAATATATGTTACATGAATCTTTAATAGCCGTTTTAAGATCAATCAGGCCATGACCTTGCTTTAACCAGCAGGAAAAGGGATGACCGTAAATTTGAATCTTACCTCTGCAGGAGATAAGAGTGTTCTCAGTTATCAATTTCAAATCAAGAGCCCCTAAGGCTATTGTAAGCTTAAACACTGAACCTGGGGCATATAAACCGCGAATAGCTCGATTTTCCAAAGGGAATTCTGCATTATTGACCAAATCAAGCCATTCTTCAGGGGTAAAGCGATTTATGAATTTATTCGGATCATAGGTAGGATAACTGGCCAATGCTAAAACTTCGCCATTCCTGGCATCTAAAATAACCACTGCTCCTTCTTTTCCTGCAAGAAGCTCTTCAGCCTTTTTCTGAAGATCAAAATCCAAAGTCAGCTTAAGATTATAACCATGAATTGAGTTTCTTCTTGTTATCACCCCTCTGCTTCTTCCTACGCTATCCACAACTTCAATGTGTTGTCCATCTGTTCCTCTCAATAGACTGTCATATTCTTTTTCAAGGCCAGTTTTCCCAACCAGGTCAGCCAACCTCCTTTCCTTGTAGATACCTGATTTAATGTCCTTCTCAGATATTTCTTGTAAATAACCAAGGATATGGGCCGCAAAGCTTCCCAAAGGATAAAATCTCTTGGGTTCTGTTTGGAGAATTAATTCAGGGAATTCCAATTTTCTTCCTTCAATTAAAAAAACCTCTTCTTTAGTTAAATTGTCCTTAACAATAATTGGTTTGAATGAGGGCAAAGATTCATATTTTTTAATCCTCTCTTTTAAAACATCCTTTTCCAGTTTCAACAAACGAGCTATTCTTAGGCAGGATAAATCAAAATTTTTACAATTTTCTCGAATTATTGATGCTTTAAAAGAAGCAATATTTTCTGCTAAAACAGTGCCTTCTCTATCAATTATCAATCCCCTTGGTGCAACAAGAATCACCTCCCGTATTCGATTAGCTTCGGACTTATTCCAGTATCTTTTGTGGTCTATGATTTGAATTTTCCAAAAATAAATGATTAAAAAACCGAGTAATATCTCCACTAAGATAAAAACTTTACGAGACCTTTTAGTAAGGAGAGAAAGATCCTCATATATCTTTTTGTTTTCCATTTACCGTATCAAGAAGTAAATCTCTTAAACTTCCTCAGTAAAAGGAAGGTAAAAGCTCCAAAAAAAGCAGTGCCTAAAGGCTGGAATAAAATTAAGGGAGTTATTTCGTTTATATACTCTGCAGAAATAAAATAATAAAGAAAGGTTGATAATACTATTTCTCCACTAACCATAATAAATATAAAGAAAAAATTGCGCCTAAAAGGAATAACATTGATTTTATGTGAAATAAAACCAGCTAAGAATCCTATAATAGTTTTAGCTAAACCGCTAATTCCAAAAACCCCTAATGAAAAAGAGTCCTGGATTAAGCCACTAATTGTTCCTATAAAAGCACCATGAATCTCGTCCTTGGTTATGGCAAAATATATAACTACCAGAGAAAAAAAGTTTATGAGTTGGGAAAGCGAAAACGATATTTTGCTGAAAAAAGCATAAAAAGCAAAAGCTATTATTATCCCAAAACTAGACTCAATAAAATCTTTCATTCGATATTTAAAATTTCCCTTGACTCATTTGTAATAATAACTACCAAATCCAAATCATTAAAATTAAAACAGGGTTTAACTTTTATTGTTTTAAAGAGGGAACCATTCGAGACGACAGAAACAATTGAACCTACTTTAATTCCTGAAGGAAAAATATTATCAAGACCAGATGTTACTAATTCCTCCCCCTCGAATACCTTCTGGGTAGCATATATGTATTTGAAAAAACAATTTCCCTTTGCATCACCAGTAAGTACTCCCTTTGCCTCTCCTTTCTTGGCAATAACACCAACTCCACTGTCACTGTCAGTGATTAACTGAATCCTTGCTTCCTTTAAAGAAATGGGGTTTATTACTCTCCCTACTAAATCGCCATTTTTATCAAGAACAATCATATCTTTTTTTAGGCCATCAACTGATCCTTTATTAATGCTAATAGACTTATAGATATTTCTGGCATCAATCCCAATAACTTGAGCAATTAAGAAAGAATTGTGTATGGCCGAGATGAATTCGCGAATATCTTTGCCTTTTTTTAATTTCTCCAAAGCTCTCCTGAGAATATTATTTTCCTGACGAAGATAAAACATCTCTTCTTTCATTTGATTATTTTGCTTCTGAACCTGCCAAAGATAAAAATAACCATTCCACAGGTCACTGACTTTTTTTAAAAGAACAATAATTCCATGTTGAACAGGCGAAAAGATAGAAAAAATTGCCTTTTCTAAATAATTCTCTTCATCACCAAGGGGAACCTGAATGGAGATTAATAGTAAGTGAAAAAAAATCAGAATAAAAAGAATTACTGTCTTTTTTTTATCTTTCAGAAAAAAAAGCATAAAGGACTATATATGAGATATTTTTTTTAAGAGGTCTAAATCTTCAAGCATTTTACCAGCCCCTAAAACCACTGTGGCCAAAGGATCATCAGTAATAAAAACTGGCAATTTTGTTTCCTCCATTATGCGTTTATCCATGTTTTTAAGAAGAGCTCCTCCTCCTGTAAGTATAATACCCCGGTCGATTATATCAGCCGAGAGTTCAGGAGGAGTTTTTTCTAAAGCTATTTTAACAGCGTTTATAATTGAAGAAATTACATTCTCCAAAGCTTCTCTGATTTCCTGATCATCAAGAACAATTGTTTTGGGAATTCCCTCTCTTAAGTCTTTCCCCTTAATTTCCATGTTTAGTGGCTCATCCAAAGGAAAAGCTGAGCCTATCTGCATTTTAACAATCTCTGCAGTTCTTTCTCCAATCAACAAATTATACTTTTTCTTGAGGTATTGGATGAGAGCCTCATCCATTTCATTCCCTGCTATTCTAATAGAATGATTAAAGACTATACCATCGAGAGAAATTACAGCAATATCTGTTGTTCCTCCTCCGATATCTACAATCATGTTTCCTATAGGTTCTGATATAGGAAGATCTGCTCCAACAGCGGCTGCTACTGGTTGTTCGATTAAATACACTTCTGAAGCTTTTGCCCTTAAGGCTACATCTTTTACAGCACGTCTTTCAACCTGAGTAATTCCTGTAGGAATACCGATAATTATTCTTGGCCTGAGCAAGTAACTGCGGTTATTGGTGGACTTTTTTATGAAAAAATCAAGCATTTTCTCTGTTATTTCAAAATCAGCAATAACCCCATCTCTCATGGGTTTTATGGCCATTATAGTAGCTGGAGTTTTACCCAACATTTCCTTTGCTCTGCTTCCCACAGCTTCAATTTTGCCATTTTCTTTATTAACAACAACTATCGAGGGTTCTTGGAGAACAATGCCTTTCCCTTTAATAAAAACAAGAGTACTGGTTGTTCCTAAGTCAATGGCTAAATCACAAATCATATAATTTTTAAGCCAACTTAAAACACTCATCTTTTGCCTTTTTTCTTTTATAATCTTTATTTAACACAAATTCATCTTTGAGGCAAACAAAAAAATTTAGACCATTATTTTCGCTAATTTTGTTGTTTTAAAATTATTAATTTTTCTTGACTTTTAATCTTAGAGGAAGATATTATTCAAAAAATTATGCATTGTCTAAAAAGGAGGAAACCATGAGTGATAAATCATATAAACCTTACATTCCTGCGGAACAATCCATGAAAGAGATTTCATTTAAGGCAATTTTTTTAGGTATCATTATGGCTGTTGTCCTTGGTGCAGCCAATGCTTATCTTGGACTTCTAGTCGGTATGACTGTAGCCGCTACTTTTCCTGCAGCAGTTATAGCGATGGCAGTCCTTCGTCCACTCAAAGGAACAATCTTAGAAGAAAACATAGCCAGAACAACTGGAGCTGTTGGAGAAGCCCTGGCTGCAGGAGCTATTTTTACTATCCCTGCCTTTTTGATGACTGGAGTTTGGACAAAATTTGACCTCTTCAAATCTTCACTGCTCATGCTTGTGGGAGGGATTCTAGGTGTGTTTATCATTATCCTTGTTAGACGCACATTAGTCGAAGACGCTGAACTTCCTTTTCCCGAGAGTGTCGCCTGTGCTGAAATGGTTAAAACAGGACGAAAAGGAGGATCAAACGCAGCTTATATGTTCTGGGCCATGGGTTTAGGAGGACTCATAGAATTTTTTACCAGCGAAAATGGCATCAGAGTCATAAAGCCTTCTGTTAGTAGTGTTCTCAAGCTCCCTGGCTTATCTCGAATCAGCTATCTCGACGGCGACAATGTTTTAAAATATAAAACCCCTGAAACTGCTCAAATAAAAGGGAGAATGTTCATAGAATCTCCGGCAGCAAATGCGGCTATGACCGGGGTGGGCTACATAATTGGACCTAAGCTGGCAGCCCTCACCTTTTCTGGCGGTGTTCTTGGCTGGCTTTTTCTGATGCCTATCATGCTTTTTATAAGTGGAGATTTAGGAACAATAGTTTCTGATTTTGGTGGAAATTGGACTGCTGTGGCTGTCTCTGCTTACAACGCTCAAGTTAAACCTATCGCAGTCGGGGCCATGCTTGTCGGTGCTTTTTACACTCTCTTTAAAATGAGAAAAAGCCTTGTAACAGGAATCGGCCGGTCTATCCAAGATATCAAAAAAACGCAGGCTGAAGGTGCAGCAGAAACACTCAGAACTGACAAAGACCTGCCTTTCCCATCTATTATAATCGCCATAATCGCTCTAATTATCCCTATGGTTTTTCTCTACAACATTTTCACCCACAATATTGGATCCTCTCTCGTTTCTGCTCTGGTAATGATAGTTATGGGGCTTCTTTTTGCGGCTGTAGCCGGCTATCTGGTGGGTATCATTGGTTCCTCTTCCAATCCCATTTCCGGCTTAACCCTGACCACACTACTTATCGCGGCCTTGATGATGGTTATTATGGGACAAAAAGGAAATGAGGGAATTGCTGCTGTATTAGGTGTGGCCGCGGTTGTCTGTTGTGTGGCCGGAGTTGCTGGAGACATGATTCAAGACTGGAAGGTCGGGCACATCCTGGGTGGTACCCCCTGGCGGATGCAGATAGGTGGATTGATAGGTGTTGTCGCTGCTGCCTTAACCCTAACTTTCTCCCTCCAGCTTTTACATAATACAATGAGAATTGGTAGCGACGCCCTCCCTGCTCCCCAGGCAGGATTGATGGCAATGATGTCTCAAGGAATAGTCGGAGGAGAAATGGCCTGGCCCCTGGTCATTGCCGGCATGCTCTTAGCTGTTGCTCTTATCCTTATCGGTTCTCCCTCACCCATGCTCATTGCTGTCGGCATGTACCTGCCTTTCCGAGCTACGGCCTGTATTTTCTTTGGAGGAGTAATAAAATATTTTCTGGATAAAAGCGTCACCAAGAAAAATCCTACCAAAAAAGGAAAAGAAATTGTGGGGAATATCGGGCTTCTCCTTGCCTCGGGATTGATTGCAGGACAGGCAATCTTAGGAATCACCACTGCAGCCTTAAAGGGAGCAAATTTAAAAATGCCTGAATCCTTGAATAATCCTTGGCTGGGTTTAGTGATTTTCTTCATCCTCGGGTTTATCCTGATTTATTTCCCTTACAAGAAAATGGTGGCTTCTGGTGAGTTCGGATCTTCATCCGAATTAAAAGAAAATTAAGACAGAGCTAAAAAAAGAATTCTTTTGAAAAAAGAAAAAAAAAAGAAGAAGAGTATAAATCTTCTCGATCTTGTTCCAATTAGAAATATAAAGGAAGAGAAACAAGAAGACGGACTAATTGTCCTTTTGAAACCAAAATTTAAACACCCGTTTCTGGTAAGACATCTCCTGCCTCGTATGAAAAACCCTTACTACAAAATAAAACTTGATGAAAAGGGAAGTTATATCTGGGAACTCTGCGACGGCCAATTGACTGTAAAAGAACTGGCAAAAATACTAAAGAATAAATTTGGGAACGAATTGGAGCCTCTTTACGACCGTTTGTCCTTTTTTCTCCATAATTTGGAAAAAAACCGTTTTATCGTATATAAAAAATAGATAAATACTAATTTTCTGCTTATTCCTCCGATCAAAGGAAGCATCTTTTTTTCCGTGATATCCGAAAACCTTAAGATAGCTTTTTAGGAATGGCTTCGCTTCTTCCATTCCTAAAAACCCTTTTCTATCACGGAATAAAAGATGCTTACTCGATCAATTTAAGGATTGAATTAAAGGGGACATTCTTTTAAAATAAAAAGCAAGATATAAAAATGCTAATACTTCCGATTGTAAAATATGGTAATTCTATCCTAACCAAAAAATCTGAAGCCATAAAAAACATCAACCAGAAAATCGTTGATCTAGCTAAAAATATGGTTAAAACAATGCATCTTGCTCCTGGAATTGGCCTTGCTGCTCCCCAAGTTAATATAAGTAAAAGGCTGATAACGGTTGATATTTCTGTTGGAGAGAAGAGTAAAGATTTAATCATTCTGGCCAACCCTGAACTTTTAGATCAAGAAGGAAAAATTATTCATGAAGAAGGCTGTCTTTCCTTACCAGGTATTCAAGAGAAAGTCCCCAGGGCAGCTAAGGTTTTGGTTAAAGGAATTGATTTAAATGGTAATGAAAAGCGGATAGAGGCTGATGGTTTACTGGCTAGAGTTTTATGCCATGAAATCGATCACTTAAATGGAAAATTATTTATCGACTACCTCTCCCCTCTTAAAAGAAGTATAATCAAGAAAAAATTAAAAAAACAGCTTGAACCAAAAAATATTTTATGAAAATTGTTTTTTTTGGAAGTCCTGCCTCAGCTCTTCCTTCCTTTAAAAAAATTCTCGAAATAGGCCATAGAATCGAACTTGTCGTGACTCAACCTGATAAACCTTTTGGAAGAGGTAAAAAAGTAGCTCCTCCTCCAGTTAAAAAATTAGCAACAGAATTGAATATTCCCCGTTATCAACCTTTTAAAATCAGAACAGATCCTCTTGCTATTCAAAAAATAAAAATAATTAAGCCCGACCTCATTGTGGTTGTGGCCTATGGTCAAATTATTCCATCTTCTATCATCTATTTTCCAAAATTTAACTCAATTAACCTTCACTTCTCTCTTCTTCCTAAATACAGAGGTGCCTCTCCTGTTCAGTGGACTCTCCTGAAAGGAGAGAATAAAACAGGGATCACTATCTTCCAGCTGAATGAAAAAATGGACGAAGGAGATATTTTATCTCAAGAAGAAATTGATATTTTTCCTGGGGAAAAAGCCTTTGAACTTGAAGTTCGATTGGCCCAAAAAGGAGCTGAACTCCTGGGAAAAACAATATCTCAAATTGACATTATTAAACCCATAAAACAAAATCATTCCCAGGCAACCTATGCACCCAAGTTGAGAAAAGAGGATGGAAAAATAGACTGGTCAAAAGATGCTCTATTCATAGATAGACAAGTCAGAGCTTTTAATCCCAGGCCTTCAGCCTTTTCTTATTTTAGTGAAAAAAGAATAAAAATCTATGAAGGGAAAGTAAAAGAGGAGCTTCCTGAATTCTCTTCTCCAGGCAAAATCCTGGCCATAGCCAAAGAAGGAATTGAAGTCTGTTGTGGAGGAAGAAGTATCTATCTTATCCAGCGTCTTCAACCTGAAAATAAAAAAGAAATGGATGCTCATGCCTATTCTCTCGGGGCAAAAATAAAGCCTGGAAACGCCTTCAAATAAGGGAAAATTAATTAACAGAAGTATCTTTTATTCTTCTAAAAGATAATAGTAGGGATTTACGCGCTTATTATTGATATGAACCTCATAGTGGACATGAGGACCAACAGCTTTTCCTGTCTTTCCCACAAGACCGATGATATCACCTCTCTTAATCTTTTGACCTGATTTCACTAAAAACCTGCTCAAATGACAGTAAACAGTCTGATAGCCAAAATCATGGCTAATTTTGACAGTTTTACCTCCTCTCTTCTCCGTCTTTACAGCAACTACAAGACCATCAGCAGTGGCCACTACAGGATTCCCGGTCTGGGTAGCTATATCTATTCCATAGTGAAAAGTCCTTTTTCTTGTAAAGGGATCATCCCTCCAACCAAAAGGAGATGATAAATACCCCCGTGTCGGGGCAATGGATGGAGTAAAAGCAAGCCTTATTGATTGATCCTTAAAAAAATTAACCAAAGTATTCAGATTCTTTTCAATCCCCTCAGCTTTTTGGTTAATGTTTTTTAAATGACTAAGAGAAATATCCTGAGGAAGATTTTCAGAACTTGTTACCTGGTTGTCATCAGAACTTCCTCCACCTATGCCAACTTCCTTTAAAGCATCAGGAGATTTCAGTCCAGCCATAATATTTAATTTTTCGGTATAATTTTCAAAATGCTCAACAGTTGCTTTCAACTTATTCACAGAAACTTTATATTCAACTATAGTTTGTGATTGTTCTAAATTCTCGTTATAAAGTTTTTTATATTTCCTTCTAATCCCGTTAACAGAAAAATAGTCAACCAGAAAAACAACAAACAATACAAATAAAAATAGGCTAAAGCCTAATATAATCTTAACTGCTTTTTGGGTTAGGGTAAAGCTTTTTGGACTTGACTTGGAATGCGGAATAATGATTAATGAGAATAATTTTTTAGTCATTTTCCCTTGATTATATTAATTAAATCCTTAATGTCAAGGAATTTATGGACATTTTATTGTGATTATTTCCAAACATTTTCCTTTATCCATTTAATGATTTCTTGGGTGGAAGATCCTGGTAAAAAAATTTCAGATAACCCAATTTTTTTCAGCTGGGAAATATCCTTCTCGGGAATGATTCCTCCTGCCAGAACAAGAATATCTTCAGCTTTCTTTTCTTTAAGAAGATTCATAATTCTTGGAAAAAGGACATTATGAGCACCAGAAAGAATACTTAACCCGATTACATCAACATCTTCCTGAACAGCAGTATTGACAATTTCTTCTGGTGTTCGCCGCAGACCTGTATAGACGACTTCCATACCTGCATCCTTCAAAGCTCGGCTTATAATTTTTGCTCCCCGATCATGTCCATCTAAACCAGGCTTAGCAATAAGGACTCTAATTTTTTTCTCTGCCATGATATCCTCCATATATCAAGAATCAGTATTCAGCTATCAAATCAAAAATTTCATTTTTACTTTTTTCTTAGTTACGTGATTAAGGAACAAAAAAGCTACTGATGTTTTCAACTTCTCTGACATCTCTCACTTTGTTTAATATGTAATTGGCTCTTGATATTCTCCATATATTTCCTTTAGAGAATCTACGATTTCTCCTAAAGTAGCATAACTTTTTACACAGGTCAAAATAAAGGGCATTAAGTTTTCCTCATCCTGGGCTCTTTTCTTCAGATCGAGCAAACTTGTCTTTACCAGGGAATTATTTCTTGTTTTTTTTACCTCTCTCAACCGCGTAAGTTGTTGCTTGGCAATTGATTTATCTAATTGCAAAACAGAGATTGGTTCATGTTCCATCTGAAAGGCATTGACTCCTACAATTATTTTTTCCTTTTTTTCCACAGCTTTTTGATACCAATAAGCACTATCAACAATTTCTTTCTGCGGGAATCCTAATTCAATAGCTTTAACCATTCCTCCCATCTCATCAATCCTTCTAATGTATTTTTTTGCTCCCTCTTCCATCTCTTTTGTCAATTTTTCTACCATATAAGATCCTCCTAAAGGATCAATACAATTTACTAATCCACTTTCATGAGCAATTATCTGTTGAGTTCTCAGAGCAATCGTGACTGCATCTTCAGATGGTAGAGCATAAGTTTCATCAAGAGAATTGGTATGAAGAGATTGTGTCCCCCCTAAAACTGCAGCCAGACCTTGGATGGCAACTCTGATTACATTATTATAAGGTTGTTGGGCCATCAAGGAAACTCCTGAAGTCTGGGTATGAAACCTAAGCCACCAGGATCTTGGGTTTTTTGCCTTGAATCTTTCTTTCATAACTTCAGCCCATATTTTCCTTGCTGCTCTAAATTTGGCAATTTCCTCAAAAAAATCGTTGTGGGCATTAAAAAAGAAAGATAGACGAGGCGCAAAATTATCCACATTCAATCCTCTTTCAAGAGCCCATTCTACATATTCAATACCATCCCTAAGAGTAAAAGCTAATTCCTGGACAGCAGTCGAACCTGCTTCTCTTATATGATAGCCAGAAATTGAAATAGTGTTCCATCTTGGCACTTCTTTTGCCCCATACTCAAAAGTATCGACAATTAATTTCATAGAATGCCGTGGCGGGAAAATAAATGTTTTTTGGGCAATATATTCTTTGAGAATATCATTCTGAATAGTTCCTGAAATTACTTTTGGAGAAACTCCTTGTTTTTCGGCAACAACAATATACATAGCCCATAAAATAGCAGCAGGAGGATTAATAGTCATGGAAGTGGTTATTTTATCCAAGGGGATACCATCAAAAAGAATTTCCATGTCGGCCAGAGAATCTATTGATACCCCACATTTTCCTATCTCACCTCTAGCCAAAGGATGGTCAGAATCTAGGCCCATCAAAGTTGGAAGGTGAAAGGCTACACTTAAACCTGTCTGTCCATGGGAGAGGAGATACTTGTATCTTTTATTGGTATCCTCAGCAGTTCCAAACCCGGAAAATTGACGCATTGTCCATAGCCGGCAGCGGTACATGGTCGGATGGATACCTCTTGTAAAAGGATATTCGCCAGGAAAACCTAATTCTTTCAGATAATCAAACCTATCCAAATCAACAGGAGTATAAAGCTCATTGATTGTTTCTCCGGAAATTGTAGTGAATTTTTTTTTCTCACAAGAAGCTTCTTTTAAAGCTTTTAAATATTTTTCTTCTTTCCAGCGTTGATAATAAGAATTAAGGTCTTTCTTTGCTGATTTATTATTTTCCAACCTACTTTTCCTCCTTGCTTGTAGAGAAATTAAAAGAACTCATTTACTGTATTAATTTTATAAGAAAAATTTTATTCTTTAATTAATATGGTTTTTAATCCTCACTAACCTTAAGAACTAAATCATGTTCCCGTACCGGATTTTCGACTTTAAGCCCTATCTCATCTCCTTGTTTTGCTAACTCTACAGACTGATGTTCTACTTGCATT
>Ga0209986_10000412_pt1 | contig 41083 bp, 32 predicted proteins | sample BlataG_FD_183168 | JGI IMG/M metagenome (GOLD analysis project Ga0209986, IMG submission 183168) | Deep subsurface microbial communities from Black Sea to uncover new lineages of life (NeLLi) - Black_00105 metaG (SPAdes) (version 2) | ecosystem: Environmental > Aquatic > Marine > Oceanic >... | reverse complement strand
GGCAGGCTATGCAAGCGGGGCAGGCTCCTTATCCAGCGTATGGTGGAACAGGAGCAATGCCTTACGGTTTTCCACAGGCCCCAGGAACTACTCCCGGGGTAGCTCCCTTTGCACCAGGGGTAAGCCCGGAGCAAGAGCTAAGTTTTCTGCGGGATCAAGCTGGCGCTCTTAAGAATCAGATAGACCAGATTAACTCCCGCATCAAAGAATTGGAAAAGAGCGAAAAACCAGAATAAAGTAGTTAAGGGGCAGGTGGCACCTGCCCCTATAATCTCCAGAAAAAAGGAGAAAATTTTTTTAATCTAAAGTTGTGAGGAAAATTCGGTGAAAGCAGTGGGAATTACCGGTTACAAGAAGAGTGGGAAGACTACATTGGTAGCTAGTTTAGCTCAAGAGTTGAGTAGAAGAGATTATAAGGTAGCTACCATAAAACATACATCTAAAGGTATTGATCTTCTTAACAGCGATACGGCTGAACATAAGAAATACGCCAAGCAGGTAGCTGCCATCTCACCTGGTGAGTCTGCCATATTTTTTAACTCTAGAAAAAGCTTAGAGAATATAGCCCGGTATATGGAAGCTGACTTTCTTCTTGTGGAAGGATTTAAAAATAAAAAAACTTTTCCCAAGATTATTTGTTTAAAAGATGCACATGAAGCAGAAAGGCTCCTCGATGGACTGGAGATTTGTGCTGCTACGCTTTCTCCCTTAAAGATTGAGCTAGGGGTGCCGGTTTTCAGTATCCTTAATGATATAGAAAAAATAGCTGATCTTGTGGAAGAGAAAGCTTTTAAATTACCTAATCTTAATTGCGGGTCCTGCGGGCACAAAACATGCTACGGGCTGGCTAAAGAAATTGTTCAGGGGAAAAAGAGTGTAGAGGATTGTGTTTCCTTGAAACCTACTACTCAGGTGATATTAAACGGACAAATGTTAGCTTTAAATCCTTTTGCGGCTAAAATTATTCGAAATACTATCAAAGGAGCTCTCTCTGCTTTAAAAAATTTTAGATGGGGAAAAATTGAAATTAAGATAGATGGATAAGGTAAGAGAGCGATAACTGTGCAGTTTAAAATTGTTGGTGATAACAGAGTCTGGGACAAGAGGCTAAAGGTCAGTTGGGGATTTTCCTGTTTAGTGGGAAAAGATCTTCTATTTGACACTGACGAGGACGAGACTACTTTGCTATTCAATATGAAAACATTAGGAATTTTTCCTCAGGGTTTAACCACTATAGTTATCTCTCATGATCATTATGATCATACGGGAGGCCTTTTAGGAGTGTTAAAACAAAATTCCAGGGTAAAGGTATATGGTCTTTCTAATTTCTCTACCTCCTTTAAAGAAAAAGTGAGAGATTTTGGAGTAAAACTCGTTGAAAAAGATGAATTTAACCAGATTGCCCCTGGTATTTACCTCACGGGTGAGCTAATGGCTTCTTTTGGGAGAGGTTCTTTACCTGAGCAATCCTTAATAGTAAAGACCGATCCCGGATTAGTTGTAATAACTGGGTGCTCGCATCCTGGAATAGTCAGGATTTTAGAGAAGGTGAAAAATAATTTAAAAGAGCCTATATATTTAGTTCTGGGAGGTTTTCATCTAATGGAAGGGGCCAAAGGAATGATTGAAATAATTGTGAAGGAATTTCATGAGTTAGGGGTAAAAAAGGTAGCTCCTACTCACTGCACAGGAGAAGAGGCTATTGGATTATTTAGAGAAGAATATAAAGAGGATTTCCTTCCCGTAGGTGTAGGGAAGATAATAGAGGTATAAGGTGGGGGTCAGTATGAGTGACCTCCTTATAAATTCGCATCAGATTCATTTTTATGGGTTATGTGAGAGATGTCGACAAAGTTCACTCCAAAATTATTAAGAATAATTCTCAATAAAGGAGGTGCAAAAAATTGCAGATAGGCGTAGCGGCTGAGGACAACAGTGGATTGGAAGCTGAGGTAAGCATGCATTTTGGTAGATGTCCTTATTATGTGATTGTAGAAGAGAAAAATGGGGAAATTGATCCTTTAATTAGAGTGATCGCTAATCCTTATTTTCGTTCTCATGGGGAGCCGGGACAGATTCCTTCATTTCTAAAAGAGCAAGGGATTGAGGTTATCATTGCCGGTGGGATGGGACCAAGAGCAGTGGGGTTTTTTAATCAGTTTGCAATCAAAACAGTTACTGGAGCAAGTGGCAAGGTAAAGGAAGCAGTGGACAGTTTCTTAGAAGGAGAGCTTGAAAGTAGCAAGCCCTGCCATTGACAGCTTCAATTTTTAGATTAACCATTGACGAAAGGTGGTGAGTAAAATGCCTCGAGGATTTGGCGGTAGAGGTTCCCGGGGAATAGGATACCGGGGACGGGGATATCCCTATCTTTTCGGAAGGGGGTTTCCCGGGCTGCCGAGTTGGGGGGCAGCTCCCTATGCCCCTTATTATCCTTCAGCTATGCCCGGATATCCGGGAGCAGGATATCCTCCCTACTATGGAGGAGGGTTAAGTTACCCCTATTACGGCTGGTGAACCACTCTTAAATCTCAGAAAAGATGAGCTAAATCGAAAGGAAAGCTAAAGAATAAATTTTACTTTAATCGAGGAGGTGAAAAATTATGCCACGTGGAGATGGAACTGGACCAATGGGAATGGGTCCCATGACTGGTAGAGCGGCAGGATACTGTGCAGGATTTCCTACCGCCGGATTTATGAATCCCATAGGAGGTAGATTAGGCCTGGGGTTGGGTCGGGGCCGGGCTTTCCGGCCGTATGGTTACTATGGCGCAGGAGGATTTCCCAGCCTGCCTTACGCACCTTATCCAATGTACGGTAGCTCAGGAACAATGCCTTACAGTTTTCCACAAGCCCCAGGTATTACTCCCGGGGTAGCTCCCTTTGCACCCGGGGCAGACCCGGAGCAAGAGCTAAGTTTTCTGCGGAGTCAAGTTAGCACTCTAAAGAGTCAGATAGACCAGACTAACTCCCGCATCAAGGAATTAGAAAAGATGGGAAAGTAAGAATAAAGTAATTTAAGGGGTAGGTTTTACCTACCCCTTATGATCCCTTAGAAGAAGGTGGAAAATTCCTTACTTAAAATCCAAGACAATTTTGCCTTGAATTTTTTGAGAATTAATCTGGAAGTGGCAATAAGATTAATCTATGAAAGGAGTCTATTATGAAAATAGCAGTATCATCTGTCGGGCCAGACTTAAATGCTTCAGTAGACGCAAGACTTGGTCGCTGCCAGTATTTTATTATTGTGGATCCGGAGACGATGGAGTTCGAAGCATTGCCAAACCCTAGCATTACCGCCATGCATGGAGCAGGCATTCAGACTGCTCAAATAATAACCAATAAAGGTGCTACCGTAGTCCTTACCGGTAACTGCGGTCCCAATGCTTTCCAAACCCTATCTGCGGCAGGAATTCAAGTGATAGTTGGAGTCAGTGGAACTGTAAAAGATGCTATTGAAAAATATAAAAAGGGAGAGCTACAACCTAGCTCACAAGCAAGTGTACCTCCACATTTTGGAACTGGTGGGATGAGTCCCAGTCCAGGAACGACTCCTGGTATGGGAATGTTTCCCGGTATGGGTGGTAGCCCCGGTATGGGCGGTGGTGCTGGTATGGGACGAGGTGGAGGAGCCGGAGCTGGTCGTGGAATGGGTAGAGGAATGATGGGAGGCGGTTTCCAGACAATGCCCTATGGAACAGGAGCTACTCCAGGTGTTCCTTCTCCAGGTGCTCCTTCGCCGATGAGCAAAGACGAGGAACTACAATCTCTAAAGAATCAAGCTCAGGCTCTAAGTCAACAGTTGGACCAGATCAATAAGCGAATTAAAGAACTAGGGGAAAAAGGAAAGTAATTATCCAAAAACTAATCATTAATAACTAAATATCGGTAGTTAGCTTTGCTAATTACTGTAAGGGGTAAAAAAATGCCTAGAGGAGATGGAACAGGACCTCCAGGAGGAGGCAGAGGTGGCGGTGGTGGCGGGAGGATGGGTGATACCCGTCCAGGTGCTGGTCCTGGGGGTGAATGTGTTTGTCCCAAATGTGGAACTAATGTTCCTCACGGGGCGGGCCAGCCCTGTTATCAAATGACCTGTCCAAAATGTGGAACAAAAATGATCAGAAAGTGAAAAGGAGAAAAGATATGCCCATGTACAAGTATTTATGTGAAGACTGCGGTGGAATAACCAAGATTTCCCGCACAATGACGGAAGAGAAGACTCCTGATAAATGTATTCAATGTGGTAGTGCTAAACTACGCAGAGTATATTCGCCAGTGGGAATATCGGTAAAGGGGGCCTCATCCACGGAAGCTGGCTCTTCCTGTGACAGTGGTCTTTGCCAAAGATACTGACTAATCGACAGAAAGAAATGATAATTGCTGTAGCCAGTGGTAAAGGAGGAACAGGAAAGACTACTATAGCGGTAGGCCTTGCCCTTTCCTTAGAAAATGTCCAGTTCTTAGACTGTGACGTGGAGGAGCCGAACGCTCACATTTTTCTAAAACCTGAGATTACTCACACTGAGTGGGTGAATATCCCGGTACCCAAGGTCAATGAAGTCAGGTGCACCTACTGTGGAAAGTGTGCTGAAATTTGTGTCTATAATGCCATTGCAGTGATTAAGGAAACGGTGCTGCTTTTTTCTGAGCTTTGCCACGGCTGTGGTGGCTGTAGCCTTCTGTGTCCAGAGAATGCTATTGAAGAGGTAGGTAGGCCAATAGGAGTGCTTCAAAAAGGAAAAAGCGGCTCTATTTCCTTCACTCACGGAAAATTGAATTTGGGAGAAGCTCTGGCCGTCCCTTTGGTTAGAGCAGTAAAAAGAGCCAGTCTTGAGACTCACCCAAATAATAATCAATTTACCTCCAATAATGGAATTACCATTATTGATGTCCCTCCTGGAACTTCCTGCCCGGTAATTGAGTCTGTGAAGGGAAGCGATTTTTGTCTTTTGGCTACCGAACCTACTCCTTTTGGTCTAAATGATCTAATCTTAGCAGTAGAAACGCTGAGGAAACTGAAAATACCTTTTGGAGTGGTAATAAATCGGGCCGATGTAGGAGATAAGAAAGTTGATGAGTATTGTCAAGATGAGAAAATCCCTATCTTAATGCGTATTCCTATGGATAGAGATATTGCCATCGCCTATTCCAAAGGTATTCCTGTAATAGAAGCAAAGCCGGCCTACAAGGGAGAGTTCATAAATCTTTATAGCCGGATTGAAGACCTAACTCCAGACTGATTGGTCTCATTATTATGAAACAGATTGTAGTTATTAGTGGTAAAGGTGGAACTGGAAAGAGTGTCATTACTGGTAGTTTTGCCAGTTTAGCTAAAAATAAAGTTATGGCTGACTGTGATGTGGATGCCGCAGACCTTCATCTTTTGCTCCATCCAACTGTTAAAGAAACTCATGAATTTAGCGGGGGAAAAACTGCTTTTATTGACGAGCGGCGATGCACTGAATGTGGAAAATGCCAAGAAGTTTGCCGCTTTGAAGCAATAGATAACTACGTGGTTGATCCTATTTCCTGTGAGGGCTGTGGTGTTTGTTTTCATATCTGCCCCGAAAAAGCCATTAAGATGGTGGATGATCTTTCTGGAAAATGGTTCGTGTCTGAGACAAAATACGGCCCCTTTGTTCACGCAAAACTGGGGATTGCTGAGGAGAACTCGGGAAAGTTAGTAACCCTGGTCAGACAAAATGCCAAGCTTATTGCGGAAAAGGAGAAAAAGGATTTTGTCATCGTAGATGGTCCACCCGGGATTGGCTGTCCGGTTATTGCCTCCTTATCGGGAGTAGATATTGCCTTAATTGTTACCGAACCAACCCTTTCCGGCATTCATGATTTGGAAAGGATTGTGGGAGTAGCTCATCATTTTGGTATTAAAGGGGTGGTCTGCATTAATAAGTATGATCTGAATCTTATCATGACTCAAAGAATTGAAGAATACTGCCGCAATAATAATATTGAGCTAGTCGGGAAAATTCCCTTTGACATCTCGGTTACTGAAGCTTTAGTTAGAGGGCTACCCATAGTGGAATATTCAAATAATCAAGTAACCCACGAGATTAAAAACCTCTGGGAGAAGATTCTTGGAATCTAGAGAAAAAATTAACCATCGGATGAAGAAAATTAAGCACAAATTAATAATCGTCAGCGGAAAAGGGGGAGTGGGTAAAAAAGCATGAAGGATGAAAATTTTTCAGAAGGACTAACTTAAGAAGACCTCAACACACCCTGAAAGCAGCACTATCGGCCGTAAAAGGCTTCAGGAGAGGAAATTAGAATAGATGAATAAAAAAAACCCATATAAGAAAGGCGAGGAAAGATGAAAGTAGCAATAGAGATGATAAGCATAGCATTTATATTTTCGCTATCATTAAAGGAAGCATTCTGCGAGCAAAAAAATTCAGAAGATTTTTCAAGTGTAATTATTACCGTAGTTTACGATAACAATGAATATGATCCAAGATTAGAGAAGGAATGGGGATTTTCTTGCTTAGTGAAAGGAACAGAGAAGACCATCCTTTTTGATACCGGGGGAAATGGAAAGATACTCCTCTCTAATATGAGTAAACTCAAGATGGACCCGCAGGAAGTCGAGGTAGTTGTCCTCTCCCATATTCACGGCGATCACGTAGGGGGACTAAATGCCTTCTTAGATGAAAATTCTAAGGTCAGCGTTTATTTACCTCATTCATTTCCGGGTAGCTTTAAAGATGGTGTGAGAAAACGTGGAGCAAAAGCCATCAGTGTAGATAAACCCCTAAAAATTTGCCAGAATGTTTATTCCACAGGAGAATTGGGAACCCGGATAAAGGAAGAGTCTTTACTGATAAATACGGAGAGAGGACTGGTCATAATTACCGGTTGTGCCCATCCTGGAATAGCAAAGGTAGTTAGGAGAGCCAAGGAGATACTAAAGACCAATGTTTACCTGGTGATGGGTGGTTTTCATCTGAGAGGAATGAGCGAGAGACAGATAGGGGAGATCGTTGAGGGATTCAAAAGAGAAGGGGTTAAAAAGGTTGGTCCCTGTCACTGCTCGGGCAATCTTGCCCGAAAACTTTTTAAAAAAGCTTACGGTAAAGACTTCATCCCGGTCGGAGTGGGCAAAACCATTGAAATCCCGTAGTTTCAAACCCGCAAAAAGCGCCTTTGATTTCATAACTACTCCGGCCGCTTGGCTCAACTTTAAAAAGCAGAAGGCAAAAGATGCTTCAGGCAAGATGCACCAACTGTCATCGGTGCCAGGAGGTCTGCCCTACAGGGGCAATTAAAGAAGAGGTTATATTCGAGAAAATGGGGACGTGATTGCTTTTGATGATTAAGGAAATGGACGGTAAGTTAGACTGGCTTAAGAGCTCTTGAAAACGGAGTCAAAGAGATCAAAGAATTTGGCTATGCGTTTTTCCGGTGGTGGTGAAGTTAAATAACTAACTACTATGAGAGTAGCCGTTGCCACAATTAAACTGGGCAGGATGGGTAAAGATCCTAATGAAAACCCTTTAGGGAGAATTCCATAAATAAGCAAAACGGCCACTGCCTCGCCGCTAAGGATGGAGCTAATCGCCCCCCATTTAGTGGCTCTTTTCCAGTAGAGGGCAGCAATAGTTGCTGGATAAAGCACTCCTATCCCGGTAAATGCAGAAGCGGTGATAGCGACCAGAGTGGAGACCGGCCTTAAAGCAATAACGAACCCAAATACACATAAAATTATCGTTATTATCCGTCCCATTGTCACCTGGTGCTGGCTAGTGGCCTTTTTATTGATGAAGGGAACGTAAAGGTCTCGGGTGAGGATCGAGCTCAGAGCCAGCACCTGCGAGTCCGCTGTAGAGATCAGTGCCGCAAGCGCTCCGGACAGGATAATAGCTACCAGCCAGGCTGGAGCAAACTTGACCATTAAGAGAGGAAGAATTTTATCCACCGCTGGTCCCTCCAGGCCCGGGATAACGGTATACCCCATGGCTCCAATCCAGACGGGGAAAAAGAAGACTACCAAACACACCAAGGGGAACAGAATCATCATTCGCTTGATGACGTTTACATTTTTGGGAATATACATCCGCATCCAGAGATGAGGCATCAAAGGATCAGCCACCACCCACAGCAAAAGAAAACCAAACCACACCCCAGGAGAGAAAAACTCTCCTACGCCCGGCCTGGAGAGATGCTCTGGGCTTTCGGCTGCCAGCCTCCTCACCACCGAAGGCAACCCCCCAACGTTTTTAACCACCAGGCCAAAGGCTATAGCCAGACATCCCAGCATCATTATTCCCATGAAGGTATCGGTCCAGGCAACACTTCTCATGCCTCCTAAAATCAAAACAATCATAAAAAGAGTGATAAGGCCTGCTCCGGCAACATAAGGAATCACTCCCTGGGATAACTCCTCCAGGACATATCCGGCTCCCATAGCTTGAACGGCTAGATAGGGCAGGACAAAGATCACCATTACCACGGCATAAATTATTTGCAGCTCTTTACCGAACCGATCTTTTATTAACTCTGGAGGGGAGACATATCCAAATTTTTTACCCAGGAGCCATACCCGGTATCCAAACACGTAGAAGTTTATGGAGATGAGAGCCGTTCCCACCCCGATCGGTCCATACCATCCCAGTCCTCGGCTATATCCCCATCCGGCACACCCCAGGAAAGTGAAAGCACTGCAAAGGGTAGCAAAATAGGTAAAGAGAGTAACGAAGCTACCCATAGTTCTACTTGCGGCAAAATAATCCTCTACAGTTTTTCTGCCGATTCGGTAGCCATAAAGTCCGAGAAAGGCTATTAAGGCCAGGAAGGTTATGAGAATAGCAAGTGAGGTAGCAACCTCGGACACTTTATCCCCTATTTCTCCGGAGGTTTTGGCCAATAAAACCTGGCAAAGGCAGCGGCAATAACAACGTAGGCTATTATAAGCAAGACGTCGTAAAGAAACCAACCCGGAAGCCAACCCCTTATCAATGGGCGGTGGCTGCCCCATGACCAGAAATCATGGTACAATACGAATATAATGGCGAAAAGGATATACCAGATGAGAGCCTTCTTGGTATGAGGTAGCCAGAAAGGTAAGCCTTTTTTCTTCATAGATTTGGATGCTTGGCGTCTTTGAGAAAGATTTCCTGATTCGGGTTACATTCGCTGTACCAGTCCCTCAATATCTACATACTGACTCACCAGCTTCTCGGTTTCTTTTACTTTATCCTCATCAGTGGAGCGAATTTTGACTCTTCGCTCATGGATTCTCTTGGTGGTGGTGTAGGTATCGTTTCCCGAGGCCAGTATAGAAAAATTGCAACTTTTCATCAATCTCCGAATCTTTACATGGGGAGCGAATCCCCCAGTAAGAACCATCCCGGCAACTTCAAAATCATCCTCTATTTCCGATTTACTTCCCGCGATAATGGCCAGGATAATGTCATCTCTATCTCCCGGTACAATGACGAGACTGTGAGGCTTAATGTGTCCCAGAGCATGATAAGGTTCCATGGCTGCAACCAATATATTGACTACCTTGTTGTCGAGATATTCCTCTCCACAAAGGACCCTACTTTGGCTGGCTTCCTGGATTTGTTCCATGGTGGGATAGGCCAATGATTGCTGGAAGGGTATTACACCAAACAACTTAATTCCTTTTTTTTCCAGGCCCTTTTGAGTTATGGCTTTTATTTTATCGTATTTAGCAGGGAGAACCTTATTGATAACCACACCCAGCACTTCAACCCCTTCTTGATCAAAAAGAGCTTTATTTATGACAATTTCATCAATGGGTCGGCCAATTCCTCCAATGGATATGAGAAGAACTTTTGATCCCAATAGTTTTGCCACCGAGGCGTTAGAAAGGTCAATCACCGCTCCCACTCCGGCATGTCCGGTTCCCTCGATAAGTATTAATTCCTTTCCTTTACGTATTCTTTCAAAAGCGCCAAGGATCTGCTGAACTAGTTTTTCTTTGTTCCCTCTCTCAATGTACTCTTCAGTAAATCCCTTTTTCACAACGATAGGATTCATGTCTCCCAGATTATCTTTCATTCCACAGACATCCCTCATCAGAGCCACATCTTCGTCTATTTCATACCCCTCTCTCAGGATGTAGTGTTGGCCCACTGGCTTCATAAAGCCTGCCTTAGGAAATTTCTTTCTAAGAGCTTGAAGAAGTCCTAGAGAAAGCGTAGATTTACCATCGTTTTGTCTCGTAGCTGCGATAAATAGTGATTTCATCCCTCACCTTCTCTGTCGAGGGTATTTGGCCTCTCGACTCCACTATCGAGTAATTCAGACTTTTGAACTATCAGACGAAATTCAACAAAGGGATTATATCAGCCTCGATACGCTCTGTCAATTTTTAGCCGGTCTCATATGTTGATTCATGGTTTTACAAATTCCTCATTCATGCTATAATAATCAGCTCCAACGTAAATACTCAGTGAACCCCGTCATTGCGAAGCGAAGCAATCTCGGTAGTCGCCGGTAGCCGCAGGCTTCAGCCTGCGCAAAATCCTAGCCTGCGTTGATACGCACCCTAAAGGGTGCGGCTACCCGCTCTGCTCTTTGCAGTCAACAACATGGAACGTCCTTCACTGAATATTTACGCTCCAACCACTACTTTACAAATAATTCTTGACTTTGATTCTTGAGCTGGCTATAATTGGACTATCCTAAAGAATGACTACAAAAAAAGAGGACGATAAAAATAAGAATCAACCTAGAGTACGGTTTTGAATATAGAGGAAGAAAAAATGAAGGCCAAAAGGTGGTTTTCTTTATCTGGTCTTAAAACGCTCATCAAGAAACTGGTGCGAGTCGATGATTCTCCGAAAAGAATAGCCCGAGGAGTGGCCATTGGTGTTTTTTGGGGAATCCTTCCTACCTTTGGATTCGCTATACTCTTTTCCTTACCTACGGCAGTCCTTTTTAGGGCAAACAAATTCTCCGCTATTCTGGGTACTTTCGTTGCCAATCCTTTCACCACACCCTTTATATACGCCTTTGAATATAAGATTGGTCAGCTAGTTTTGAGAGCTACTCCCTTGCCTTTTTCCTGGAGTCTTTTCAGGTTAGAAAATCTACTAAACTTAAGTCGATCGCTTTTAGTGGGAAGCTTCCTTTTAACCACCGGTATGACACTCCTAACTTATTTTCTAACCTTCAGGATTGTCCTTGGGTACAGGAGAAAAAAGTCATTAAAAGCGACATCCAGCAAAATAACCAATGGTCTACAAAGGTAACTCTGCTTGTCTTTCTTCCTGCTTTGTTTTCTTGAAATATTGATATAGAAGGTGAGTGGCCGCTCTTCCCTTGGGAGTGCGATTGATAAATCCTTCCTGAACCAAATAAGGCTCGTAGACCTCCTCGATAGTTTCAGGCTCCTCATTTACCACCATGGCCAGCGTTTTCAGTCCTACCGGCCCTCCATTGAATTTATAGAGGATGGTCTCCAGAATCTTTCGATCCATGCTGTCGAGGCCCTTTCCATCTACCTCCAGCATAGCCAGAGCCTGATTGGCCATTTTTTGGGTTACAATGCCCTCTCCCTTTACCTGGGCATAGTCTCTTACCCGGCGAAGAAGCCGATTAGCAATTCTGGGGGTACCTCGCGATCGACGAGCTATCTCCCGGGCACCCTTTAGCTCAATCTCTATCTTTAAAATTGACGCAGACCTCAGGACTATCTTATATAGATCCTGTTTTCCGTAAAAGTCCAGCCGGCTCACTACTCCGAATCTATTGCGTAAAGGGGAGGTAAGAAGTCCGGCTCTGGTGGTTGCTCCCACTAAGGTAAAGTGAGGAAGAGATAGTTTAACCGACCTGGTACGGGCCCCTTTTCCTAAAATTATATCTACTTTGAAGTCCTCCATAGCTGAATAGAGCACTTCCTCTACTTGGGGAGGAAGGCGGTGAATTTCATCTATGAAAAGGACATCTCCATCCTGAAGTTCGGTATTGGTAAGGATCTTAGCTAGATCACCGGGACGATCTATAGCTGAACCACTTATAGATTGAATCCCCCCTTCCATCTCGTTGGCAATGATATAAGCTAGGGTGGTTTTTCCCAGGCCGGGAGGTCCGTAAAGGAGGGTGTGGTCTAGAGCGTCACCTCGCTGTTTTGCCGCCTGGATGAAAATCCCCAGATTTTCCTTTATTCTATTCTGTCCAACGAACTCGGCCATCTTCTGGGGACGAAGGATAAGTTCAAATCCACTTTCTTCTTCCTGCAGAATAGGGATACTGATCCTTTCTTCCATTATCCTCCCTTTAATCTCACCAGGCTGGATTTATAGTGTCTTTTCGAAGGCATCCCCATGCTATTTTAATCATCAGTAAAGCGCGAAATCGTTTCTCTCATTCTGATTCTTGACTCTTGTTATATATGCCTTAGAGCCTCCCTGATTAATCCGGCTAAATCTACTCCTTCCTCAGTTGATCTTAGAGCTTCTTTTACCGCCTTTTCGGCTTCTTTTCGGGTATATCCCAGGGAAATCAGTGCGGACAGGGTATCCTTGGTTATATTTTCTTTGCCCGGCTCCACTATTTCCTCTTCTTCAACTCTTTCTTTCAATTCTAGAATTAGCCTTTGGGCAGTCTTACCTCCTATGCCAGGAACATGAGTTAAGGTGGTTAGATCTCCCTTTTTTATAGCCCTCTTGAACTCAGAAGGTGAAATCCTGGAGACAATCCGCAAAGCCGACTTAGGACCTATTTTAGAAATCGAGATGAGGAGGCCGAAGAAGTCTATCTCCTCCTGGGTAACAAAACCATACAGGGTAAGTCCATTCTCTCGCCAATGTAGATAGGTATTTATCTTTATTTCTTTTCCTTCTGGAGGAAGGAGATCGAAGCTGGATAAGGGTATATTAATTTCGTATCCCACTCCTCCGACCTCCACAATGATAAAGGCAGGAGATTTATACTCGAGGATCCCTTTAAGGTAATGGATCATTGGCTAGCCTATTTATAGACAGTAATACTCACATCCGGACAGACGATTGCACACAAGCTGCATCCAGTACAGTCTCCTGGATTTTTAAAGACTGCCGGATGGTAGCCTTTGTCATTAAAATTAGAATCAAGCTGGATTAAGTTTTTGGGGCAGAACTTGACACAGAAACCGCATCCCTTGCATCTCTTAGCGTCAATTTCGATTGTGGGCATCTTTGTTCTCTTTCTCTCAAAAAAAAGACTGCCAATTGTCGTCGCGGAATAAATCTTCATTTCCACACTATCACATAAATGTAGGGAAGTCAAGACAGAGCTGAAAATTGCCCATCAAAAACTTGTATCCTCACGGCAAGCTAGTTACATAAGGATAGATTGAAGCTCAACTTTGATGGCGTCTATATGTATTGACACTGGTTTTGTAACTTCTGTCTTTCGTCTTTTTCCTTTGGGGTAGGTGAAAAAGTGCTCAGGAGGTAGTCTAGCTGTTAATTGAATAGGGACTGAAATTTAATGGCTTCAGGAAATCCCTGGCCAATTTTGCACTTTGGTCCAAATAAAATAGATGAGTGGGACAGCTACAGTCGTGGGAGCCAAATTTCTTAGCCACCAGGGGTGGGTTGGGTCTTTCAAGGATCTTTCTTGCGGTAAGACATTCAATTCGCCTATCCTCGGCGATCCATACTTCCTTTATCCTGGTTTCCCGCTGACTCAGTAGATAGTCTATATGCCAGAACTTTTTCTTTCTCTTCCTAAGATGTCTTGCAACTCTCGTCTCGAGACTATTCTGGCCAGATCCCACATATAGATAGTATCCTTTCTTAAAATTTATCTTTCCTAGTTTACCCACAGAAATTCTTTTATCACTGATAAGTTCCATAATTATAGCATAGGTGCCCCTCATCTGCTTACCCCAATCTACCTATGAGGATATTTTGTAAATATTCAGTGAAGGACGTTCCACGTTGTTGACTACAAAGAGTAGAGCGGGTAGCCGCACCCTTTAGGGTGCGTATAAACGCAGGCTAAGATTTTGCGCAGGCTGAAGTCTGCGGCTACCGGCGACTACCGAGATTGCTTCGGGACTTCGTCCCTTGCACTGATACGGGGTTCACCGGGCATCTACGATATTTTTGATGGTCAACAAGGCGGTGGCACTTGTCCAAAAGGTTGGGCACGAGCTTGTCGCTACTGCTGATGCTCAAGGGTTACCCCGCGTGGCTGCTACTTTATGAAGCCCATCAGCTACAAAGCTCCCCTATTAATCTCAGGTAATCCTTGAAATGGCGGGTGATGAGAAACTTATCCCTAACCGCTTCCCTACCAGCCTGTCCCATTTCTCGAGCACGGGAGCTATTTTGTAATAGATACTCAACCTTATCTGCTGCCTCCTCAATTGAGTTAACTAAAAATCCATTTTCACCGTGCTTTATCTGTAGTCTTATCCCTCCAACGTTACCTGCCACGACAGGACGAGCTTTCCACAGAGCTTCGGTAACTGTCAATCCGAATCCTTCTTTTAATGATTTTTGAATTACAATGTCAGCACCTCTTTGCAGGGCATTTATCTCAAAAAAGCTTTCGGAGGCGAGGTTCAAAATATGAATATCCGGATCGCTCCCGGCTTCCTCCTTTACCTGCTTAAAAACCTGGGAACCTTCCGGGTCATCCTTTGCTTCCCCTCCTGCCAAAATCAATCGACAATCGAACCTTTTTTTAACCCCTCGATATACCTTTATTACCCCTATAGGGTCCTTAAAATAATCAAAACGGGAGACCTGAAGCAATATGGATTTATCCTGGGGGATTTTTAATTTTCTGAATACCCTTCTTATCTGGTGAGTTGAAAGCTCTTTATTTTTCTCACTTAAAGGATCTATGGAAGGAGGAATTATATAATGAGCTAAAGGTAAAGGTTGAACAAAATCCTCGATGGAAAATATAGCCGCATCGTATCTTGCAATATAAGAGTATAGAAAATCCCACACCTTTTTATCTGGATGGGAAAGATCTATGTGACATCTCCAGATCCATTTGTTATCTTCTTCAACCTTAATCAGGGCTGCAGGTTGTGGATCGTGAATCACCACCACATCTGAAGTAAGGTCAATCCTTTTAATATTTTCTTCACTTACTCTCCGGTATTCATCCAGCATATCCTGGGTTATATTCTGTTTTTCTCGGAAAGAGCGCCCCTGCAGCAGATTATGAAAAAACTTAGTCGTCCAAAAGAACTTTTCTGTTCCCTGGATTACCTCCCATCGGCAAGGAATACCCACGAGGTTGAATAAAGGCACCAAACTTCGCAAAATCTCTACCACTCCTCCACCCTTGAGTGTTGAGTTGATATGCGTGACCGAGACACCCTTAATTTTATTCGCAAGTGCCAGTATTTCTTCAATTTCACGGGACCCCACAATCTTTTCATATACTGACAGATGAGAAACTACCATATTCTTATCCTTACTCTTTAATTGAGCCTGCTAAAATTCCTCGTACAAAATAACGTTGCAACCCAAAAAAGACGGCAAGCGAGGGAACAATGGAGATAAATACCGCTGCGGTGAGGAGTTCCCAATCCTGGCCGTAGGAGCCAACCAAACTGCTTATCTGAACAGTAATGGGTGCTACGTCGGGTGTTCCTCCCAGGTAGATAAGGGCAACCAGAAGATCATTCCATACCCACAAGAATTGAAAGATAGTAAGGGAGGCAATAATAGGTACAGAAAGCGGCAGTACAATATACAAAAAAATATAAAATGGGGGTGCCCCATCGATAGCCGCAGAATCAAAAAGCTCTTTGGGCAGTCCTGAGATGAAATTGTAGAGCATATATATTGCCAGAGGAAGCCCGTAGCCGCTATGCGCTAACCAGATCCCCGGGAAGGTGCCGGCAAGACTTGATTTATTAAAAATCTGCAAAATTGGAATAAAGGTCATCTGGAGAGGAACTACCAAAAGTGCTATTATAATCATAAAAACAAATGTACGGGCAAAAAATCTCATCCAGGCAAGAGCATAAGCTGCAAATAACGCTATGCCCAGAGGTATTAGCGTAGCGGGAAGGGTGATGAGGAAGCTGTTTAAAAAGGCTCTTCCTATACCCAAGCGGCTCAGAACCACCTCATAATTTCTTAAGGTAAGACGAACTGAGCTAAATATACTTTCAAATACTGTCCACCAGCCGCTATTTGCTACATCCTGAGCGGGCCTAAAGGAGGTAACCAGTACCCCAATGGTGGGAATCAACCACAAGAGAGTAATGAAGATAATTACCGTGTGCAAAAGTCCTCGAGATAGGCTTCTGCTCATCTTTTCTGTCACCTTCTCTCCTCTCTTCTAAACCGACGCAGGTTAAGGAGCATCACGGGAAGGACAAGCAACAGCAAAACTACAGCAATGGCGCTTGATCTACCAAAGTTTCTAAACAGAAACATTTCTTTATACATACGGTTGGCAATGACTTCGGTGCCGAAGTTACCGTTGGTCATAACATAAACAATATCAAATATCTTGAGCACAAAGACTACCATGGTCGTAGCCAGTACGATGACGGTAGGCATGAGTAAGGGGAGAATAACTTTCCAGAAGACCCCCCATTCTCCAGCTCCATCAATCCGAGCTGCTTCTAAAAACTGTTTAGGAATACTTTTATATGAGGCTGAGAGTACCACCATACAAAATCCTGTCCATACCCAGACCCCAACTGCTACAAGACAGAAATTATTAATCCAGGGTTTTTCAATCAGCCAGGCTACCGGAGGCAGGTGAAATGTATCAAGGAGAGCATTGAGAATACCAATCTGAGGAGTCCCTCCAGGTTTAAAAGCATAAACAAACTTCCAGATAACGCTAGCACTTACAAAAGAGATAGCCATAGGCATGAAGATGATGGATTTAACAATAACCTCATATTTTACCCGGTCAAAAAGTACCGCCAGAATGAGTCCAAGAAATACCGTCACGGTGGTGAAGACTGCCACCCAGAGAACATTGTTGCGGAATGCTGTTAGCATGACCCGGTTGGTGAAAACATAGATATAGTTACCTGCTCCCACAAAGGTATGGGACCGTTTGCCAAAAAAGGAAAGATACAGGGTATGAAAGGAAGGGTAAACGAGAAAAAAACCGAGTATAGCCAAGGCTGGAATCAGGTAAAACCAGGGAGTTAACCTCTTGGTATACATTTTTATCTCTTTTTGGAGGGAAAGGAATGTGCGACCACTTGTACGTAGCCGCACATTCGGCTTTAGACCTATTCCTTATAAGCGTCAACCGCTGTTTCTTCAATTCTTTCCAGGACAGAATCCAGATTCTCACCACCTACGTAGTCCAGTATACCGCTCCAGAAAGAACCAGACCCTACCGCAGCAGGCATTAGATCAGACCCATCAAAGCGAAATGTTTCAGCACTGGCTAATACCTCGGCAGCCTTACGAGTGAGATCATCAGGATAGGCATTGGGATTCACCTTTCTGTTAGCGGAGAGCTTCCCCAGCTCGGCAACCCAGATCTCCTGAGCACCGGCAGTTGCCAGATAGCGCATAAGAGCTTGTGCTTCTGGAGTATCCTTGAACACCGCAAACATATCAGCAGCCCCCAGAGCAGGGGTTCCGTAGTCTAGATCAATGGACGGGAAGGGGAAGAAGCTAAAGTCTACCCCTGGTTGAAGGTCAGGATTGTACTTCAGGATGAAACTCTTGATAAAGGTGGCCTGTTTGTGCATATATGCACGAGGGGGAGTGGTAAACAGCGCATTGGGAGCCTCACCAAAGCTAGTGGTGAGGGCGGCTGCTGCCGCCCCATATACATATTTCTCATTTCGGGCAATCTGGCCAAAAAGCTCCCAGGCACGCTTCACTATTGGATCTGTCCAGGATATTCCGTGATTGACCCACTTATCGTAAACCTCGGGTGCTGTGATTCGCAGCATAATGTCCTCAATCCAGTCAGTCCCCGGCCAGCCGCTGGCAGCACCGGACTCAAGCCCAATAGACCAGGGAGCCTTTCCCTGAGCAGCGATTTTATCGGAAAGAGCTATCAGTTCCTCCCAGGTTTGGGGTATCTGGTAACCTGCATCCGCAAATGCCTTGGGACTATACCAGACCAGACTCTTGAGATCTGCTGAGATGAAAATGGCATATACAGTTTTCCGGTAGCTTCCCAGATCAATCCAGGTTTCGGCATATTCGTCCTGTAATTTGCTCATATCCATAAACTGGCTAAGATCAACCAGTGCCCTTATTTTGGCAAATTCCTGCATCTGACCAGGATTGGGCAAGGCAGAAATATCGGGAGGATTACCGGCTGCCACTCGGGTAGTAAGGACTGTCGGAAGATCGCGCGTACCGGTAAATTCCACTCTAATTCCGGTTTTTGCTTCAAAAGGTTCCAGCATCTTCATAAAAGCATCTCTTTCACCACCTCCCCATATACCGAGCATGGTCACAGTCTTTTCAGCAAAACCTGTGGTAGAGACTCCTCCTAGCAACAATCCCAAAATTAAGAGAAATATAATCTTTTTACCCATTCTCTTCCTCCTTCGGTTCAACTTTGTACTTTAAAACTCAACTGGTCCCTTTATTTCCTCACCTCCTCCGGGCCATTACTTTCTTCTTGTTTTTCTCTATCAGAGCTTCGGTAACAAAACGTGCACATGATTGAAAACTTTCTTTAAAACTAATAGGTAAAATTTTCTAAGAAAGCAATTGTAATTTACCGTGATTTAGAACCCCGTCAACTAATTGGACAATCAAGGCATGCTCTCCTTTTGTCTTACTCATCCTAAAGATCCGACTGCCTCTCCCCTTACCTCTTTTCTCATCCTCTCGCTCTCTTTAGTTAATCTTTCCAGATTTTCATGGGTTAGGATCTCCACCCGAGGATAAGAACTTATAGTACTTAACTTTTTTCTTAACTTTTCCTTTAAACTCTGGGGCCAATTTTTTGCCAACTTGAGGACCCCTTCTTTTCCTTCCACAGAGAAAACTTCTCCCAGAATCTCCAGAGGAAGAGTATGAGGCGAGATGCAGGCAATCTGGGCCACCTTGACTGCATAACTATTGCCATTAAAGGAAATACTAACCCCTCCTCCGTCGCTTACCAACCTCAATGCCTCTACGTCGGTGATGCTGTCTCCTACATACATTACCTGCGAAATTTCCCGGCCTTTTAACGAATCAACCACAGCCTTAGCTTTTTCCATTCCCCCTATGGGATTTGTCTCTTTTATGATCTTGCCGCATTCCAGAGAAGGAATTTCCTCCTGGAAGACTTCTTCCAGCCGTGATATGGTCCTTTTGGTTGATGGTAAAAGATCCTCTTTTTTCCTTACTCCTGAAAGGTCAATGAAAGGCAGTTTAAGTATTTCCTGAAGAAGAGCTTTCAGCCTTCTTATCTCCTCGAAAGAGATCCGGTACCTATCAAGATCGAGGAAAGTAGAATAAGTATTCTCGACGGGAAAACCTACAAAGTCACAAAGTGCTTCTATATAAGGCTGATAGCTGGTGCTGATGATAAAGGTGGGCATCTTTTTGCTCAGGTGAGAAAGAGTCTCTTTAGCTCCAGGGATTAAAAGAAGATGGCTGGCAGAATACTCTTTTATCCCTTGATTGGTGGCTCCATAAGCTTTTAAAAAGGGCAAAATGAGGCTCAAAGTGGTGCCGGCTTTGTATCCTTTTCTTTTGGCAACATCGGCCAGAAAATCATCATACCTGCTTATTAAGGAGAAAAATCTTCCTCCTTGAGGGATAAAATATTCTGATACCTCCAGGGCATTATCGTTCCTGGTTAAGGGACCTTCACAATCAATGCATATCTGTCTCACAGTTAATCTCCTCATTCAGGCAATAGCCCTCAACTACCCTACCCTTCCTCATTAGTTTCTGTCCCCTTAGCTCGATTGTTTTATCAGACAGAGCTTTTAAGGTATGAACAATCAAAGGAAGCTCTCGCCTCACCCCTTCTTTTCTTATCTCCTTAAACAAGGGCTCGTTTTCTCCTTCCTCATTTTTTATCGTTTCCAGAGGTTTTCTCTTAAGCTTTTCTTCTAATTTTTCCCATAAGGAATCAAATTTTCCACCCTTTATGGGGAAGGTACAATAAGTCAAAGGAGGACCGGCATCGAGCTCAGGAGTAACCAGATGCATCATTGCTCCCGTTTGCCGCTCATTTTTTTCAATTAACTTCCAGATTACCTCCTGCCAGGTTCCCCGGGGACCTCCGGGGGCAGCCGGATGAAGATTTATCATAGGATATTTTCGACAAAGTTTTTCTCCTACGATCAGCATGTAACCTGCCAGAACGATAAGATCAATCTCAAATTTATCTATTCTCTTTATCACCTCCTCATCGTAGAGGCTGCGCCAATGGCTAATCAATTTTGGCTTACCCCTTTTTTCCTGGACTAGAGCCTTTCTTCTCATCTCTGGCCTGAAATTCCTGGAGGAAAAAGATACCAAATCGATTCCTAACTTCTCTACCAACTTAAAAAATAGGTCACTTTCCCTGGCCTCCCCTTTGGTTCTGTTACTGAAGACAAAACCAATCTGTAAGTTGGGCAGCCTGTCCTCTTTGATGCTATCAGAAACTACCCTCAAAAGCTCTCGGGCTGCCTTATCTCTTCCCGTAGAAAACCATCCGATTTTATAGCTCATCATACACCTTTATTAGCCGCAAGATACTCGAGGGGGGAAATATCCCCCCTCGACGGCTCGAGCAAGTCGAGCCTGCTCCCCTCTTTTTTCTGATATTTGGTCTGCCGAGGTTTACTTGATAATAATTCAGAGAGATTATTGAAATTCCTATACCTCAAAATTGCCAGGATTATCACCCGAAGTTACCTCTTTTCCGTCATTGCGAGTTTGTCGAAGACAAACGTGGAAATCTTACCTATTCAACTGGCAAAATTTCTTCTGAAAATGAGTCACGAATATTTAAATTCCCAAGATTAGAAATAATCACGTCCCCTTTTTACGAAAATAATCACCTACCCTTTTTGGTGAATCCAGACAAGATCTCCTGGCCGGGGTAGGTCTTCCTCCCAAATCCTCTTATGCCCTGGGAAGCAGCGAGGGTAGCTAATCTGGCGCATTCAACCAGGGAAAGTTTTTTTAAAAGTCCGGCTAGAAATCCTGCCGCATAAACATCGCCAGCTCCAGTGCTATCCACTATCCTTCCCCTTTGGGGAAGAATCTCTAGCTCTTCTTCCTGACAGAGAATATAGGAGCCCCTTTCTCCTAGCTTGCAAGCAACAATTTCTATTCCCAGCTTGAGTAGCTCCCTGCTTCCCTCCTTATAGTCCTGGTGAGTTAAGATCTCAACTTCTCTTCCCGTGGGAAAGAGAATAAAGGTACGCTCCAAAATAGGGCTAAGCTCTTTCATTCCCTTACTGGCGTGGGGTTCGCCAGGATCAAAGCTTATCTTAGCCCTGGTTTTCCTGGCAATTCTCTTTTGGGCCTCAAAAGGCAGCTCACCCAGGAAGGAACTCATATGCAAAAACTCGGCTTCATCTACATACTCGGGGTCAAGGTCAGAGTAAGAAAAGGTGTCGTTAGTATGGGGAAGGATAATGATACTTCTATCCTTTCCCTTACCCAACAGGACAACACATAATCCACTTTTTCCCTCCCGTTTGACCTTTTCAGTATTTACACCCACCTTCATCAGTCCTTCCAGCAAGAAGTCTCCTTCCCCATCTTTTCCTACTTTGCCCAGATAACCACAGGAAAATCCCATTTTAGCCAGGGCATAGATGGTATTGGCTGCTGATCCTCCTCCATTTTTTATCCTCAGTTTAGCCTTACTTTTTAATGAATTTAAAAGATTCTCAAACTCATGGTAACTGCCCACTCTTTCTCTTCCTGTCTCCAATCCTAAAAGGGAGGGGTCAACCTCGTAAATCAAATCCACATTTAAGGCTCCCAAGCCTACCACATCCATCTAATACTCCCATTTGAGCAATAGCCTTCCTATGATAGCATCTGGCTATGGGACGGTCAAGCATCGGTCTTCTAGCCTTCAAATTGACATTTTCTGGTGGCTGTAGTAGGATAGCTTAGCCTTACTAAAGCATTCAGCTTTAAGCAATCAGCAAGTAAATACTCAGTGAACCCCGTCATCGCGAGCAAGGCAATCTCGGTAGTCGCCGGTAGCCGCAGGCTTCAGCCTGCGCAAAATCTTAACCTGCGTTTATGCGCACCCTAAAGGGTGCGGCTACTCGCAGTCAACAACATAGAACGTCCTTCACTGAATATTTACATTGAGGATGAGGTTATGGGAAAGATCAAATTTGGTACCGATGGCTGGAGGGGAATAATTGCTGATGATTTCACCTTTGCCAATGTAGCTAAAGTTGCCCAGGCTATTGCTGATTATTACCAAACCCGACCGGACCGGAAAAAAGGGTTGGCCATAGGATATGACACCCGCTTTTTGTCCCGGGAATTTGCTGAGGAAGTAGCCCAAATCTTCGCCGGCAACGGTCTTTCGGTAATGCTTTCTCCAGAAGATATTCCCACCCAGTGTGCTTCCTTCGCCATAACCCACAAGAATCTAGCAGGAGGCGTGATGATCACCGCCTCTCATAATCCTCCTAAGTTTAACGGAATTAAAATCAGGGGATCTTTTGGAGGCTCGGCCCCTCCCGAGACCACCAACGCTATCGAATCCTTCCTTGATAAACACCAGGTGAAAAAGATTTCTCTAAGAGAAGCTGAAAAAAAAGGACTTTTAAAAAAAGAGGATCTGGTGTCCAGTTATCTCAAGAAGGTTGAATCCTTTCTGGACATGGATCTAATAAAGAAGGCCCATCTTAAAGTCATCCATGATCCCATGTACGGTACCGGAGACAGTTTTGTGGAAAAAATCCTCGCTTCATCAAAATGTGAGGTAATCACCATTCACCACAAATACAATCCCGGGTTTGGTGGGATAAATCCTGAACCTATTGAGGAGAACCTGGAGGATCTGAAAAGGACGGTGACAAAGGAGGGGGCAGATTTAGGAGTAGCCACTGATGGGGATGCAGATAGATTAGGAATAGTGGATAATGAGGGAAGATATCTTACCCCTCACCAGGTTTTCTCCCTTCTTCTTTTATACCTGGTGGAGAAAAAAAATCTCCGAGGGGGGGTAGTAAAGACTGTCTCTTTAGGTTATCAGCCAGAAAGAATAGCCAGAGAGTTTAATCTATCTTTAGATGAGGTACCGGTAGGCTTTAAATATGTCTGTGATAAGATGCAGGAAAAGGATATTCTTTTTGGAGGTGAGGAAAGCGGAGGATACGGCTTTCGGGGCTATCTCATGGAGCGAGACGGCATTCTTTCGGGTCTTCTCTTTGTGGAGATGATTACCAGAATAGGCTCACCCCTTTCTGCAATTTTGAAACAAATGGAGGATAGATTTGGTGCTTCTTTCTTCAAAAGGATAGATTTTGCCGAGGCAAAAGTGAATAAACCAGAGATGATAAAAAAACTTTCTTCCCCACCCTATTCGACTTTAGGTGGAATACCCATCAGACGGACTAAAACCATCGATGGGGTCAAATTCTTCATGGAAGATGATAGCTGGCTTCTTATTCGACCCTCAGGGACCGAACCCAAAGTGAGGGTTTATGCTGAGGCCTCCAGCCAAAGCCAATTAGATAGAATCATAGAAGAAGGAGTGAAGATGGCTCGGGAGGCAATTTAAAATGTATGAAGAACTCATAATAGCTGGATTCGGAGGGCAGGGAATAATCTTTGCCGGAAAACTCCTCGCCCACGCCGGATTAAAGGAGGGTAAAGAAGTGGTCTACTTTCCCTCCTATGGAGCAGAGATGCGGGGAGGAACAGCCAATTGTACAGTGATAGTTTCAGATTCGCTTATCGCTTCCCCGGTGGTGGCTAATCCTCAAAATGCACTTATGATGAGTCATCCTTCCTATCTTAAGTTTCTTCCTCGCATTAAAGCAAAAGGAAGGGCTCTCATCAATAGTTCTCTCGTTAAGGAGGAGCTTTTTCGTGAGGATATAGAAATAATCAAGATTCCGGCCAACGAAATAGCCGAGAGAATAGGTAGCTCTCGCATTGCTAACATGGTTGCTCTGGGGGCCTGGGTCAAAAAAACAGGAGTAGTTGAGGTAAAAAGTCTAATTCACTCCTTTAAACAAGTGATTTCAGCCGATAAGTTGGATCTTCTCTCCTTGAATGAGAAGGCTTTAAGAGAAGGCGAGCAATTTGTCTCGTAATTCAATTGAGCCCTTTATTGACTATTTGAGCATAGAAAGGGGTCTTTCTCCTAATACTTTACAGGCTTATAGAAGAGATCTTTGTCAGTTCAGAGATTGGTTAAAAAAAGAGTTTCTCCAGGTGGACTCAGCCTTGATCGGAAATTACTTGGCCACTTTAAGAGAAAAAGGGAATAAGTCTCGCACTCTAAATCGAAAACTTTCCGTGGTGAGGATGTTTTATAAGTTCCTTTACACAGAGGGAAAGATCGATCATAATCCAGTAGAGGGAGTTAGCTCTCCTCGGCTGGGAAGAAAGATTCCTTCTTTCCTTTCCGAGAAAGAAGTCGAGGCCCTTTTGGAGGCTCCATCTGTCGATGAGGAATATGGATCCAGGGATAGGGCCATCCTGGAGGTTGTATATGGAGCTGGCCTTCGTATATCGGAGTTAGTTAATCTTAACCTCACCGATTTAAATCTTAAAGGGGGATGGGTAAAAGTCTTGGGTAAAGGCTCCAAGGAACGTATTGTCCCTCTGGGAAGAGAGGCTTGCCGATGGGTGAGGATCTATTTGAGAAAAAGAAGGATAGAAACCACCGATAAGCTGTCCTTGTTTTGTAACCGTTATGGAAAGCGCCTTTCACGACAGGCCTGCTGGAAGATTACCAAAAAGTACAGTCAAAAATCTGGTATAACTAAAAAGATCTCGCCTCATACTCTTCGCCACTCTTTTGCCACTCATCTTCTCTCCCGGGATGCTGATCTTCGTTTCGTACAGGAACTTCTAGGACATACCAACATTTCTACCACTCAGATCTACACTCACATAACCCAGGAACGCCTGAAAAAGGTCTATAAAAAATACCACCCCCGAGCTTGAGCCTTCCTTGACAGCAAGGCTCAATCTGATATTTTAAAGAAAAGAAGCTGCTTTAATTTCAGTCGTACTCAAAAATGCAGATCATTACCACACATACAGGAACGGACTTTGATGGCCTTGCTGCCACGGTGGCGGCAAGGAAACTTTATCCTGAAGCCAAGATATGCCTTCCTGGATCAGTAGCCAAGGAAGTAAGTCAATTTATCTGTGTTTATGGAAAGATATTGCAGGATGTCGCTGTAAAAAAAGTTAACCTTGATACTGTAGATCGTCTTATCCTGGTAGACACCCGCTGGATTAATCGTATAGGGATTTTCCGTGAGCTTATCGGAAAAAGGCAAGTGGAAATTCACCTATATGACCATCATCCTCCTCATCCTCAGGATATAAAGGGGGATGGGGGCGTGTGCCAAGAAATAGGTGCTACCACTAGTATCTTGGTCCATATAATAAAGGAACAAGGTATTTCTATTGCCCCGGCGGAGGCGACTCTTTTTGCTCTAGGAATTTATGAGGATACTGGCTCTTTAAGTTTTACCTCAACCACCTCTTTGGACCTTGAGGCAGCGGGATTTCTCCTTTCTCAGGGAGCTAGCCTCGAGCTTATCTCCAGTTTCTTAAATGAACAACTCACGGAAAAGCAGAACTTGCTTCTCAATGATTTCTTGAAAAAGGCTAAAACGAGGCTAATTAACGGGGTTGAGGTGGTGGTAATAGTTACTGAAATTGACGAATTTGTAGGAGGACTTTCCCTTCCTCTACATAAGCTCATCGATTTGAGAAACCTGGAGGTGGTTTTTACTCTCATAAAGTCCAAAGATCGAACTTATCTCCTCGGTAGGAGCAGAACTCCCTCGGTCAACGTAAGTGAGATACTTTCCGCTTTCGGGGGAGGTGGACATAACTTCGCTGCCTCAGCCTTGATTAAAGAAGGTGACCTCAAAAGACTCGAGCACAAGCTCTATCAAGTTCTCGAAGATAGAATAGAACCACGGGTCACCGTAAGTGAGGTAATGAGTTCTCCCGTCAGGACAGCCTCATCTGTGACTTCACTTAAGGAGGCAAAAAAGATAGTAAATGAGTACGGGGTGGAGGATCTTCCGGTGATGGATGACGGAAAGGTGGTAGGAATAATTTCGCGAAAAAAAATAGACTATCTTATGGCTCATGATTGGGGAAAAATTCCCTTAAAAAGTTACCTTTCCCCTAAAGTTGCGGTTATCTCTCCCTCTGTCTCGATTAAGAAAGTCCAACAGGTTATGATAGAGGAAGAAACCCGAAGACTTTTGGTCATGGAAGGGAAAAAGCTGGTAGGGATTGTTACCGGTTCCGACCTCTTAGAGGCTTTTCATGGGAGAAAAAAGAACCTGAGGGTAAGCAAAAACAAGGAGAACCTTAAAAATTCGCTTGAGACAAGGGTTCCCAAGAAAGTCCATCGAATTCTCAGACAAGCTGGCCAGATAGCTGCCGAGCTAGGATACAGGGCCTTCATAGTAGGCGGATTCGTGCGTGATCTCTTATTGGGGATAGAGAATCTAGATGTAGATTTGGTCATTGAGGGAGATGGGATCGAGTTTGCCGCTCAATTTGCCAGGGCGTTGGACGGAGAGGTAAAGAAGCACACCGAATTCAGAACAGCCGTTCTCACCCTTCCCGACGGTTTTAAACTGGATATTGCCACTGCCCGCAAGGAGTTTTATCCGGGGCCGGCTGCCCTGCCTGAGATTGAACCAGCTTCTCTGCAGGAGGACCTTTCTCGTCGGGATTTCGTCGTAAATACTATGGCCATCGATCTTGCCCCTGAAAAATTTGGAAATCTGATAGATTTCTTTGGCGGACAGCTTGACCTTGAGCAAAAGAAGGTGAGAGTTTTACATGAAGATAGCTTTATCGAAGATCCTACTAGAGTCTTTCGTGCAGTAAGATTCGAGCAGAGATACGCCTTTACCTTGGAGGAGCGTACGGCTAGGCTAATGGGGGAAGCCCTTAGAAGTAAAGCTCTGAGCCGATTAAGTGGAGAAAGGATTCGGGAAGAACTGATTCAAATTCTAGAGGAAGACCGGCCGGGTAAAGTCATTCATCGGATGCAACAACTGGGTGTTCTTGAGGCCGTTCATCCTAAGCTCCAGCTTACCCTGGAAAAAGAAAAAAAACTGGACTATCTGGTGGATATCTTTGCCCGTTTCCAGATTCTTTTCTCCAGAGAAGTCAAGAGGTGGCTGATTCGTCTGCTGTTGTTACTAGATGATATGAGTCAGGTTGAGGTAGAAGAATTCTGTCAGAGATACCGCTTTAGTAAAGAAGAAAGGGATTCCCTTATCAGTGGTAGACTTGAGGCAGAAAAGATAGTTAGGGGGCTAAGTATTCCCGAATCACTTGCTCCGAGTCTTATTTACCATTTACTTGAGCCCTTTTCTCAGGAGGTTCTATTATTTGCTATAGCTAAAACGAGAGATAAAATGCTGGAACGCCGGATATTCCATTATCTAGCAAAATTGAAGCAGGTGAAAGTTGAGATAGACGGAAATGACCTTAAACGTCTGGGCTACTCACCTTCTCCAAGATTCAGTCAGATTCTGGAGGAGCTAAAAAAAGCTCGATTGGACGGAAGGATAAAGACGAAGGAAGAGGAAATAAAGTACGTAAGGGATAATTTTCCCCTCAAGGAAAAAAAATGAAAGTACTTCTGTTATTTTCTTCTCTCATAATCTTACTTTTCTCTATAATTCTGCATGAATGTGCCCATGGACTTGCGGCTGAGCATCATGGTGATCCCACGGCAAGACAGGCAGGCAGGATTACCCTCAATCCCATTCCTCATCTGGACCCTATTGGTTCCATACTTCTGCCATTCATTATGATCATGATGAGCCTTTTTGGAGCTCCGGGGTTCATATTTGGCTGGGCCAAACCAGTTCCCATAAATCCCTATAATTTAAATGATCCCAAGCGAGATATGATGTGGATTGGACTGGCAGGTCCGGCCACCAATTTGGGCATTGCTCTTCTTTTAGCTCTTCTTTTTCGCGTTCTTGCTTTTCAGGCATCTCTAGCAGCGATCATTCTTTTTTACGGAGTTACCATCAATCTTCTGCTGGCTATCTTTAATTTAATTCCCATTCCTCCCCTTGATGGCTCCCGAATTTTGACCGGGATTCTCCCCGAGGAGTACAGTTACCGATTGAGCAGAATTGAACCCTTTGGTTTCATCATCCTCATTATCTTGCTTATAAGCGGGATTTTCAACTTCATCTTCATGGGGGTCCTCAAGTTAAGTATACTTCTTACCGGAATGCCCTGGGGCCTTTTAGGATAGTTTAGTCAGATTTTCCACTTTGCCATGACCCGGTGACCATTATCTGAAATGTCTGGCAAATACTGAAGGGGGTGATAAGAATACTCAATCAAATCTTCTGAAACAAATTTTTAATGAGGGTTCTCTTGTGTTTAATAATGTTGTCATTGGTAGGTTAGGACGCGCTCTTGCTTCTACCTCCAAAAGAAACATTATTTGACAGAGAGAAACAAAGAAAAAAAGGAGGTTAGAATGCAAGGTAGCAAACTTTACGTAGGAAATCTCAGTTTTTCTGTAACTAAGGAGCAGTTGGAAGAGTTGTTCTCCAGTCATGGTGAAGTTAAGCAAGTTAACATAATTGAAGGTAGAGGTTTTGGATTTGTTGAAATGTCTAGCTCATCAGAAGCTGAAAAAGCAAAAGAAGCACTGGATGGTTCCGATTTCAAAGGACGTAACTTGAAAGTTGACGAAGCTCGCCCACCTAGAAGTAGAGAAAAAAGGGATTATCAAAGATATTAGAATAACTGAGAGATAATCCAAATTTAGTGGCAAACCCCGTTAGATAGCGAGCATCTAACGGGGTAAATCTAGTATGATAAGATGCCAGTCATTTCCCATATCGTGCTTGTAAGTATCGTAAATATTCAGTGAAGGACGTTCTATGTTGTTGACTGCAAAGAGCAGAGCGGGTAGCCGCACCCTTTAGGGTGCGCAGGCTAAAGCCTGCGACTACCAAAAATGACGGGGTTCACTGAATACTTACTTTTAGTCTCAAATATATACTTAGTGCGGGGACGAACCTCGAGAGGATAATTACCGCTAAAGCAAGCAGTACAATAATTCTTCGGATTCTTGACGCAACTGAGAAGTCCCTCTAAACTCAGGTACCCAAGAGTATCTGCCCCCAGCTTTTGTCTTATCTCCTCTACACTGCGAGAGGAAGCGATAAGCTCTCTTTGAACCGGGGTATCAATTCCAAAAAAGCAGGGAAATTTGATTGGGGGGGAGGAGATGCGGAAATGAACCTCTTTTGCTCCTCCTTTTCTTAAGAGACGAATTATCTTCTTGGAAGTGGTGCCTCTGACGATAGAATCATCCACCAGAACAATTCTTTTCCCCTGGAGAACGTCGCGTATAGGATTTAACTTTATCTTCACCTCGATGTCCCGAATGAACTGGATGGGCTGGATGAAGGTTCTTCCTATATAGTGATTTCTGGTTAACCCCATACCATAGGGAATACTGCTCTCTCGAGCATAGCCCAAAGAGGCCGAGACTCCTGAATCTGGAACAGGAATCACCAGATCTGCGCGGGATGGTTTCTCCTGAGTCAGGCGCCTTCCTAATCTCTCCCTTACCTTATGAACGCTCTCTCCAAAGACAATACTATCAGGACGGGCAAAGTAGATGTGCTCGAAGATACACTGGGCAATTCTTTCCTTTGGTCCTAGAGAGAAAGATTTTAACCCCTCTTCCCCTATCACCAACATCTCCCCAGGCTCTATCTCTCTTAGGTATTTCGCCCCCAGAAGGTCAAAGGCACAGGTCTCTGAAGCCAGAAGAAAACTCTTCCCCAACCTGCCCAAAACAAGAGGGCGAAATCCCTGGGGATCTCGGGCTCCAATAAGTTCATGGTCAGAAAGAAGAAGCAGGGAATAGGCGCCTTTTACTCGCCTTAAAGCTTCCAAAAGAGCCTGCCTTTTCCCTAGAGATTTGGCAAACTTGGTGAGTAAATGCACGATGATCTCGGTATCCATAGTGGACTGAAAAATCGATCCCCCTGATTCAAGTTCTTCTCTTAGCTCTTGCGCATTGATAAGATTTCCGTTGTGAGAAAGAGCAATTCCCTTTCCAAAAAAACTCACCAGCAAGGGCTGCGTATTGGCCAGGCTAGTTGAGCCCATGGTTGAATAACGATTATGCCCGATAGCCAGACGGCCAGGAAGAGATCTTAATACCTCATTATTAAAAACTTTGTCTACCAGGCCCATTCCCCGATGAGTAGCCACATTAAATCCATCTGAAGTTACTATTCCTGCGCTCTCCTGTCCCCGGTGTTGAAGAGCGTAGAGTCCGAGGTAAGTTAGCCTGGCTGCCTGGCGATGGTTATAGATCCCGAAAATGCCGCATTCTTCGTGCAAGACCCATCCTCCTTTGGTTATTCTATAACTTCCCCCCACCCCTGTCAAATTAAAAGGCCCTTTCCAGAAAGCCAGTTTCAAACTTTTTCCGGAAACTGGGGGTTAAGAATTTGACAAAGAGGCTCGTCTATTGTATAAAAGTGACCAAACCGGAAAAATAAAGATGAGAGTGTCTTATCAGTACCTCAAAAAAATAGTCGATTTTACTTTTTCTGCGGAGGAGCTAGGTGAGCAGCTAACCAACCTCGGTCTTGAGGTAAGATTAGTGGAGCCCTTCGGTAAACTCGAAAAGATTGTAGTAGGGAGGATTCTTTCCATTGAGCCTCATCCTAATGCGGATAGGATAAAGCTGGTTAAAGTAGATGTGGGAGGTAAAGTTATCCCCCTTGTCTGCGGGGCACCTAATATAAAACCGCACTTGATGGTCCCGGTAGCCTTGGAGGGAGCAGTGCTTCGGGGCGGAATAAAGGTAAGAAAGGTGAAAGTGCGGGGAGTGGATTCTCCGGGAACAATCTGCTCAGAGGATGAGCTTGGATTGGGTAAGGATCAATCAGGAGTTATGGTGCTTCCCTCGTATCTTAGCTCAGGAATAAATCTATCTGAAGCTTTGGACCTGGAAGATATCGTCCTGGATCTTGAGATAACGACTAACCGCGGCGATTGCCTTTCCATGCTGGGAATAGCAAGGGAAATTGCAGCTCTCACTCACCACCCACTACATTTACCTTCTTATAGGATAAGAGAAGAGAAGGTAAGCTCACTTGAGGAAGTTCAGATAGAGATAAGGGATAGCGACCTTTGTCCTTACTACAGCGCTCGCCTGATAAAGAATGTAAAAGTGGGGCCTTCTCCTCTTTGGCTTTGGCAAAAGATTGTGCTCTCTGGAGCCAAACCCATTAATAATGTAGTGGACATTACTAATTATGTTTTGTGGGAGATGGGTCAACCGCTTCATGCTTTTGATTATAGGCTCATTACCGACCACAGGATAATGGTTCGCCGGGCAAAAAATGATGAGATTCTAATTACTCTGGATGAAATCGAACGAGAGCTTGATGAGGATATGTTGGTTATCGCTGACGCAGCAGCACCAATTGCCTTGGCTGGAGTCATGGGAGGACAAGACTCTCAGGTTACTCAAGCTACCCAAGATGTTCTTCTGGAAGCGGCCTACTTTGAGCCGGTGGGCATCCAGCGAACCTCCAGAAGAATAGGTTTGAGCACTGAGGCTTCCCATAGATTTGAAAAAACCGTGGATCCTTCAGGGGTAAGGAAAGCTCTGGATAGAGCCGCTTTTCTTCTCCAGGCAGTAGCTGGGGGGAAGATTGAGGGACCCATCCGGGAGGCAGGATCGCTGCCGGCAAAGAAACGATGGACTTTTCTTCGTCCTTCTCGGACCCGCCGAATTCTGGGAAGCCAGATTTCTTCGGGTAGAATGAAGCAGATTCTCGAGAATCTACAATTTGACGTTGAGGACAAAGAGAAAAGCTGGAGGATAGGTATCCCCTCTTTTAGACCTGATATCAACAGGGAAATAGATCTCATTGAGGAAATAGCCAGGTTTTATGGATATAATCGGTTAAGGATAAGCTTTCCCCCTTTAGGAGGCGAGGAATCTCGCGAGCCTCTTGAGGAACTTTATAGAAAAAAGATAAGGGAAATCCTTAAAGGGTTAGGGTTCTATGAAGTTATAGCAAGTGGCCTCAGTGAAGAAAGTCTCTTTAAGAAGGCCAGTTTTTCCCTTAAGGAGGAAATAAAGATCAGAAATCCTCTATCTACGCAAGGACAGATTCTAACCAGCCATCTTTTTCCTCGTTTATTAGCCATTGTGGCTCATAATCTCAATCAGGGGATAGAGGAATTGCGTATTTTTGAATTAGCACCTATCTTCAAGAAAGATCATCCTTTCCAGGAAACTCCTTTTTTGGCCGGGTTAGTTTCGGAAAAAGGGTTTGACTTTCTTTCTTTGAAAGGAATAGGGGAAACTCTCCTGGATGGTCTGGACATAAAGGAAGTGGAATATACCCCCGGTGATTGTCCTTACCTTTCTCCTCAACAGAGAGCTGAAGTTAAAAAGGGGGAAACCCCCATTGGGAGACTGGGAAGACTTAACCAGAAGATCGCCGAAAACTTCCAGCTCTCTTTCCCCCTATATCTATTTGAGTATGTTTTTCCTTATCTTCTGTCTTCTCATAGCCTGGAAAAGAGATTTAAACCGCTTCCAAAGTTTCCTTCTATTCGACGTGACTTGGCTCTGGTGGTGAAAGAAGAAATCCCAGCCGAAAGAGTTAAAGAGAAGATTATCAAGGCAGGAGGAAAGTGGTTGGAGAAAACTGAGCTTTTTGATATTTATCGGGGAGGATCTATTCCTCCTCGTTATAAAAGTCTTGCCTATTCTTTGACTTTTCGATGTTCGGATAGAACCTTAAAAGATGAGGAGGTAGATAGCATTCAGCAAGCCATAGTGAAGTTATTGAAGGAGCAGTTAGGAGCTAGTCTCAGGCGAGAGTGAGGGGACTTGACAAAAATTAAAAAATTTTTTATATTATAATCGTCTAATAGTTAGCAGCGAATCACCTGGTGAAATTAAAATTACCACCCTGGCACTTGACAGTTGAAAATAATAGTATATACTGTAACTAGATCTTTGAAAACTTGGTAGAGCAGATAGCCCCTTAAAGAAAAAAAAACTATTCGGAGAGTTTGATCTTGGCTCAGAATAAACGCTGGTGGCGTGCTTTATACATGCAAGTCGAGCGGAGATCAGCTTGAAGCAGAAGGTGATTAATTCACACTTTGTGTGAGTTATGAACTTTCTGTGATGGTTGATCTTAGCGGCGAACGGGTGAGTAACACGTGGATAATCTGCCCTTGAGACCGGGATAACATCTCGAAAGGGGTGCTAATACCGGATAAAATTACAGAAAGCAATTTCGGTAACCAAAGTTGGATTTTCAAAGTTCTTCGCTCAAGGATGAGTCCGCGTCCTATTAGCTAGTTGGTGAGGTAAAGGCTCACCAAGGCAATGATGGGTAGCCGGCCTGAGAGGGCGTACGGCCACACTGGGACTGAGACACGGCCCAGACTCCTACGGGAGGCAGCAGTAGGGAATCTTCCGCAATGGGCGAAAGCCTGACGGAGCGACGCCACGTGGATGATGAAGGCCTTCGGGTCGTAAAATCCTGTCAGGGGGGACGATGGTCGATCTTCGGATTGATTGACGGTACCCTCAGAGGAAGCTCCGGCCAACTACGTGCCAGCAGCCGCGGTAATACGTAGGGAGCAAGCGTTGTTCGGATTTACTGGGCGTAAAGAGTGCGTAGGCGGTTATATAAGTCAAAGGTGAAATCTTCACTTTCAAGGTGGAAACTGCCTCTGATACTGTATAACTAGAGGGCAAGAGGGGGAAATGGAACTCTGGGAGTAGCGGTGAAATGCGTAGATATCCAGAGGAACGCCGGTAGCGAAGGCGATTTCCTGGCTTGCATCTGACGCTGAGGCACTAAAGCTAGGGTAGCGATCGGGATTAGAGACCCCGGTAGTCCTAGCCCTAAACGATGGGTACTAAGTGTGGGGGGAGCATTACCCTCCGTGCTGAAGCTAACGCGTTAAGTACCCCGCCTGGGGAGTACGGTCGCAAGGCTGAAACTCAAAAGAATTGACGGGGGGCTGAACAAGCAGTGGAGCACGTGGTTTAATTCGACGCAAAGCGAGGAACCTTACCAGGGTTTGACATGCTAGTAGTAGTGACCTGAAAGGGAAGCGATCCGGACTTCGGTTCGGAAGCTAGCACAGGTGGTGCATGGCTGTCGTCAGCTCGTGCCGTGAGGTGTTGGGTTAAGTCCTTTAACGAGCGCAACCCTTGTCCTTAGTTACCAGCGGGTTAAGCCGGGTACTCTAAGGAGACCGCCGCCAGAAAGCGGAGGAAGGTGGGGATGACGTCAAGTCCTCACGCCCCTTATGTCCTGGGCTACACACGTGCTACAATGGCCAAGACAAAAGGACGCAAAGGAGTGATCCTGAGCAAATCCCAAAAACTGGCCCCAGTTCGGATTGCAGGCTGCAATTCGCCTGCATGAAGCCGGAATTGCTAGTAATCGTGGATCAGCTACGCCACGGTGAATACGTTCTCAGCCCTTGTACACACCGCCCGTCACACCACCCGAGTTGGATGCACTTGAAGATACTTAACTAACCGATTCTGTCGGAGGGAGAGTATTGAGGGTGTGTTTGGCAAGGGGGATGAAGTCGTAACAAGGCAGCCGTACCGGAAGGTGCGGCTGGATCACCTCCTTTCAAGGGATAGAAAAAAAGTTTACCCAAAGCTGTCTGCTCTGCCACTCTATTTTTTTCTCGGGCTCATAGCTCAGGTGGCTAGAGCGTACCCCTGATAAGGGTAAGGTCCCTGGTTCAAGTCCAGGTGGGCCCACCATGGGGATGTAGCTCAGGTGGGAGAGCGCCGCTTTTGCAAGGCGGAGGTCGGCAGTTCGAATCTGCTCATCTCCACCAATGCGGTAAAGTAGCATTGGTCTAAGTTTTGGAGGTTGATGGATAGTTTTTTGAAGACTCGGATAACAAGATTTGCCAATAGTGTAATGAGGTAAATCTCTTTGCTCTTTGATAACTGCATAGTGATGGGTTACTCTTTAGCGTCAAACTACTAAGAGAGTAAGATGGATACCTTGGTACTAGGAGGCGAAGAAGGACGTGGTAGGCTGCGATAAGCCTCGGGGAGCCGTCAAACAGGCTTTGAGCCGGGGATTTCCGAATGGAGCAATCCAGTACGGATAATGCCGTACTACTTACATCTGAATCCATAGGATGTAAGAGCGAACCAGGGGAACTGAAACATCTTAGTACCCTGAGGAAAAGAAAGAAAATTCGATTCCCCCAGTAGCGGCGAGCGAAAAGGGAAGAGCCTAAACTGTATAGGTGTCAAGCCTGTAGGTGTTGCCTATGCAGGGTTGTAGGTTTGGTGAGTGCTAATATCTACAGTGAGGCGGATGGAATTTATCTTCTAGAGGAATGGTACTGGAAAGGCTAGCCAGAGAAGGTAATAGCCCTGTACTCGAAAGAAGGTGAATTTCGTCTTCATCAGACCTGAGTACCATCGGACACGAGAAATCCGGTGGGAACCTGGGAGGATCACCTCCTAAGGCTAAATACTACCTAGTGACCGATAGTGAACAAGTACCGTGAGGGAAAGGTGAAAAGAACCCCGGGAGGGGAGTGAAATAGAACTTGAAATCTTACTCTTACAAGCAGTGGGAGCACTTCGGTGTGACCACGTACCTTTTGCATAATGGGCCGGTGAGTTACTTAAAGTAGCAAGGTTAAGGGAGAAAAACTTCCGGAGCCGTAGCGAAAGCGAGTCCTAATAGGGCGCCAAGTTGCTTTAAGTAGACCCGAAACCAGGTGATCTACCCAAGGCCAGGGTGAAGTACATTTAACCATGTACGGAGGCCCGAACGCACTGACGTTGAAAAGTCAGGCGATGAGCTTTGGGTCGGAGTGAAAGGCTAATCAAACCTGGCGATAGCTGGTTCTCCCCGAAATAGCTTTAGGGCTAGCCTTGCGTTTGGATAGCGGGGGTAGAGCACTGAATGATAAAGGAGCCTTCGGGCTTCTTTACTCAATCAAACTCCGAATACCGCTATATCCTTAGCGCAGGAGTCAGACTGTGGGGGATAAGCCCCATAGTCGAGAGGGAAAGAGCCCAGACCGTCGGTTAAGGTCTCCAATGCAGGCTAAGTGGGAAAGGATGTGAGATTACTTAGATAGCCAGGAGGTTGGCTCAGAGGCAGCCATCCTTTAAAGAGTGCGTAAAAGCTCACTGGGTTAGTGATCTTGCTCCGAAAATTTAACGAGGCTCAAGTCTGCTACCGAAACCACGGGAGTAAAGTTTTTTGCAGACAGTGAGTGGTTGTTGGTTTTACCGACGGCTACTCATTAATAGCTGCAAAGCAAAGCTTTGCTCGGTAGGGGAGCATTCTACATTAGGTTGAAGGGGAACCGAAAGGTACCTGGACGAAGTAGAAGAGATGATGCCGGCATGAGTAACGAAACAAGGAAGAGTAACCCTTGCGCCGAAAGCCTAAGGTTTCCTGGGGAAGGCTAATCCGCCCAGGGTAAGTCGGTCCTAAGCCGAGGCATATTGCGTAGGCGATGGGCAGCCGGGTAGAAAATTCCGGCACCACCTGGATAGTGCTAAGTGAAGGGGTGACATGGAGAGGTAGGCCTGCATGGGATTGATTGTCCATGTCCAAGCAGTTGAGGAGATCGCTCAGGTAAATCCAAGCGATCGTTAATCCCAAGCTGTGATGGGGACTTCTTTTTAATGAGGGAAGTGGTTGATCCTTTCCATCAAGAAAAACCTCTAAGCGATATATTCAGGTGTCCGTACCGCAAACTGACACAGGTAGGCTGGCTGAGAATGCTAAGGCGCTCGAGCGAACCCTCGTTAAGGAACTCGGCAAATTAGCCCCGTAACTTCGGGAGAAGGGGTGCCCCATTAGCGTTGTATCAGATTGCTTGCAATCTGAGAAGCGCGAAGGGGTTTCAACAAAGAGGCCCAGGCGACTGTTTACTAAAAACACAGGTCTCTGCTAACTCGAAAGAGGATGTATAGGGACTGAAGTCTGATCAGTGCTGGAAGGTTAAGGGGAGGGCTGCAAGGCTCAAACCGAAGCCCCAGTTAACATCGGCTCTAACTATAAGAGTCCTAAGGTAGCGAAATTCCTTGTCGGGTAAGTTCCGACCCGCATGAATGACGTAACGACTTGGGCACTGTCTCAACGAGGGACTCGGTGAAATTGTATTATCGGTGAAGATACCGATTATCCGCGGCAGGACGGAAAGACCCCGGGACCTTTACTGTAGTCTGGCATTGGGTCTTGACGTAATCTATATAGCATAGGTGGGAGGCTGAGAAGGGAAGGCGCTAGCTTTCCTGGAGCCGTCAGTGGAATACCACCTTTGTTACGTTTAGGTTCTAACCCGCATCCGTTATCCGGATGGGGGACAGTGCTTGATGGGCAGTTTGACTGGGGCGGTTGCCTCCTAAAGAGTAACGGAGGCGTCCAAAGGTTCCCTCAGCGCGTATAGAAATCGCGTTAAGAGTATAAAGGCATAAGGGAGCTTAACTGCGAGAGAGACATCTCGAGCAGATGCGAAAGCAGGGCTTAGTGATCCGGCGATTCTGAGTGAGAGGGTCGTCGCTCAACGGCTAAAAGGTACCCCGGGGATAACAGGCTTATCTCCTCCGAGAGTTCCCATCGACGAGGAGGTTTGGCACCTCGATGTCGGCTCGTCGCATCCTGGGGCGGTAGCCCGTCCCAAGGGTTAGTCTGTTCGCCTATTAAAGCGGCACGCGAGCTGGGTTTAGACCGTCGTAAGACAGGTCGGTCCTTATCCGCCGTGGACGTAAGAGATTTGAGGGGAGCTGTCCCTAGTACGAGAGGACCGGGATGGACAGACCTCTGGTGTACCAGTTGTCACGTCAGTGGCATCGCTGGGTAGCTATGTCTGGACGGGATAACCGCTGAAAGCATATAAGCGGGAAGCCCCCCCCAAGACTAGATCTCTCACTCACGCAAGTGAGGTAAGGCTCCTGGGAGACTACCAGGTTGATAGGCCAGTGGTGTAAGCACGGTAACGTGTTCAGCCTACTGGTACTAATAAGCCGAGGGTTTGACTTTTTGAGTAACCTATCCTGTGCAGTTATCTAAGGGCAAGCACTCTAGATTGATTTAGGTTGAGTAATTTTTCCCGGTGGTTAGGGCGGGGAGGAAACACCCGTTCCCATTCCGAACACGGAAGTTAAGCTCCCCAGCGCCGATGGTACTGCAGGGGCAACTCTGTGGGAGAGTAGGACACTGCCGGGATTTTTTATTAGGTTTTGATCTTGACTTTTTTTCTTAATCTGCCTAAAATAAGTTAGCTTCCCCGGTAGCTCAATGGTAGAGCGGGTGGCTGTAAAAATTTGCAGCTTCCGCGGGTAACCGCGGTTGAAAAATCGGGTGAATTCAGGGAAACCTAAGTTCCGAGAAGCTTTCGGGATACGGTAACCCTGAGCGAAGCCTACCGAAGGGAAAATAAGTAGGTAGGAACGTGCAGAGACTAGAGGATGAGGATTCCCACCTATAAGCCTCTCAGCGCCCGGCATCCTGATATCGGGTCAGGATGAAGAGATAGTCCAAGTCCGGTAGAAATATCGGGTAGCTTGTAACCACTAGGTTGTAGGTTCGAGTCCTGCCCGGGGAGCCAATCTGAAGCATCGTTCTTGAGGGTATCTTCACATCTTTGGTTGAGAAATACTTCCCCAAATCCTACCTAAAAAACAAATCTATCTAGTGCGGATCTCTCTTCATCATAATGTCTTAGTTCATATTGACAAGTGCTGAGATTTGGCTTGGTTCATGTTGTTTGGACCGGAATATCATAGATTGGAATGTCTATCTCCTCCACTGTATTCTCCCAAAAAATTCTAACTTTGTTACGCCCCCGCACGGGTGAAATATCACTCATGGTATGCACTCGTGTTGCAGAACGCTTGATCATTCCGCCGAATTCTTGCGGGGGCTCAAAGGAGAAGGATTATACTTCCCTCCCGTGGATACTGACAGGACTCTTCTCAAAGCACTGTTGCCGAATAGTCTGGTGTCGGTGAGTGGTTTTGACCTACCACGATCCTCCTCCTCCCCCTCCAAATCCTCCACCACTGAACCCTCCGCTGAAACCGCTTCCTCCGGATGCTGCGGAGGTTCGCGACGGCGAGGATGAGAATGTAGCACCCATGGTTCGCAGCCCTTCACCCAGATCTGCTACCAGAAGTGCAGTATAGAATCCAGTTACTGGCCAGGCTGAAGATTCATACCAGCCGGGTGGTTCTCTATATAGATCCTTGAAAGCCTCGGCCCATTCATCAGCTACTCCCATTACCATGGCATAGGGGAGAACTCGATCGAATACCGTAGGATCTTCCTTGGATAGTCTTTCCAGACGATCCTTCTCGGCCCTATTGATGAACTCCTTCAGACCAAGCAATTCATAAAGCATCAATACCCCTTTTACACTCAGTCGAGGCATTATGAAGGAGAAAGCTATGACGATAGCTCCTGAAAGAGGAAAGGATATCATTAGATCCAGTCTGCCAAAGGAACGGGCCAAGAAAAAACCACCTATTATCAGCGCCATGCCGAAACCCATATAGGCCTTTCTCATCTTATCGGGACGAGCAGAAAAATAGCCATTTCTTGTCAGTCCTTGATAGAGGGAGTTTCTGATCGATGGAAGATGAAGGTGGAATTTGTTTTTCAAAGAAGAAAGGGCCACTTCCGTTTTTCCGCTTTCAAAGATTCCCATCAGAAATGACAGTTCGTGTTTTTTCAAATCGCGGTCGCTGGCATAATCCTTTTTCAGAAGAGTAAAATAGTAATCTTTCTTGGACAGAAAGAGCAGTTTGGTCGAGGCCGTCTGCCTAATCTTCATGTAGCCTCTTACCGCAAGGTCAATAGCCATGGCGGTGATATCGGTTAGATCGGCTCGCTCATCCATCAAGGTGCCTGCCTCCGAAGGGGTAAGCTCCGGCGGGGGACGGTATTTGACCATTATCGAACGCTCGACTTTGGGGTTCCTGCCACGGGTGAACCAGAACAGGAACATCAGGACGAAGACTATCACCGGAACAAGAAAGAATCCGTTATCTTGAACTAGCCAAAGGATCCGGAGGAAGATGCCGGGTTTAATCAGGTATCCTTTAGGAATAGAAACAACAATGGTCAGGCCTTCCCTTGGTCCTATATTATCCAGGGTAGCCACCAGGCGTGAACCCTCCCAATAAACTCGGGCCTTGGAACTCGTCGAGCCCCTGGGACCTGTGAAACTCTTCCAGGTTACCTCTTTTTGATCAATTTCATCGGGAAGATTGATCAAAGCTTTCGTCTCACCGATGGTGACATCCCACTCATCCCCGGTTACATTCCAGTAGAGCTCATCATGGTCATCAAAATAGTTGATGCCTCGCTCAACCCGGTAAGAAACGTTATAGGTTTGAATTCCTCGAACGTATCGAGAAGGGTCACCGATTCTTATACTTAGGTAGGTTCCCTTTCTGGAGGTTTCGTAGGGGTGATCGGTTCCATCTTGATCGGTTACTGAGATAACTTTTAGGCGAAGATTGTAGTCGATAGCTCCCCTCTTGTACCTGACGGGAATGTCCCGGTAGATTCCGTGTTTGGATTCCAATTGAAAATCTACGGTGATACGTTCATTGACGGCAAGAGTACTGTCGTTGCCCACGGTTATTTCGGAAGTGAAGTTCTCAATTGTCCAGCCCCAGGCTCTAGACGTGAAGAAACAGACTAGCAAAAGACAACTCAGGCCGATAAACTTGTTTGTCTTCTTCATGTGCCCTCCCTTCTTACTTTGATCAGAATTTTACCTTGACTACATCTCTTTCTGATTCCGAAGGAAGCAAGAAATATTCAGTCCTCTTGAATCCGAATCGCCCTGCAATTAAGTTGCTGGGGAAAGCTTCGGTCATTATGTTCATATCCCTGACTACCGCGTTGTAGTATCTGCGAGAAAGCTGGATAGCCTCCTCCAGCTTTGACAAT
>Ga0209986_10000411_pt1 | contig 41145 bp, 44 predicted proteins | sample BlataG_FD_183168 | JGI IMG/M metagenome (GOLD analysis project Ga0209986, IMG submission 183168) | Deep subsurface microbial communities from Black Sea to uncover new lineages of life (NeLLi) - Black_00105 metaG (SPAdes) (version 2) | ecosystem: Environmental > Aquatic > Marine > Oceanic >... | reverse complement strand
GGAGGAGGGAGGAGGTCGGGGGAGAGGTGGGAGAAACGGGCGACGGTATCCATTGCCAGATCAATGGCATTGCACTCTATATGAGCTAGGTTGTGGAGGAGGTAGGCGTTGAGAGGCAGGCCGGAGTCTTTTTGACTGGGGATTTGTCTTTGGGGGAGGAGGGTGGGCTTAGGGGGTCTGGATGGTCTTGAGGGAGGGGTGCAGGTGCCTATGATGGAAGGATTGGTAGTGTTGGTGTTTGTGGTGATGTGATATTTGAATACTTGATGAGCTACTGCTGCTTTTTGTAATGGTTCTGCTGTGAGTAGTACTGACTTGGCTCCTTCTGCTAGTGATACTAGTTGTTGTGGTGGTGGAGATGATGTGGATGAAGGAGGAGGGAGTTCAGGGGCGTTGGATTCGGGATTCCACCAGAGCCTCTCGTCGATGTTGTTGGCTCTCCATTGGTGGAGTCCGTCCCAACTCACGTTTTCTACTGCATTATTGGCGATGGATTGTATCCTTGTTGTGGTGGTGAAGCGATAAATGCGGTAGGAGGGACGAGGAAGGTGGGCAAAGCCCATCATTATTTCAAGCAAATTTAAAAGGTCAAGCACGTCGATACATTGTGCTCTTTTCAAACTGATTCGATTGATGAATACAAAAGTGTGCTGTAAAATGATTGATCGGCTGCAAGTTCGAGCTTCTTCAGCCATTTCAAGGGATGTCCCTAGGGAGCCAAGCAGTCTTCCCACAAAGGTTAGTTTTCATGGACAGGTCTACTCCCTGCTTCCCCGAAACTCCTTTGCTTTCTGCATATTTGAAGGCCAAACCCCAATCTGCGGAACATTATTTTCCAAAATATATATTATCCAGTGTGCAACCAGCTGATTAGATGGCAATGCAGCCATCCACACCAAAGGCTGACACCTCAGATTCTGAGGTGAATCTGACATGTCCTTTGTGCCACGACCTCTATGTCAGCCCACAGCAATGCATCCGATGCAAGCAAAGCTTCTGCAACTTCTGCATCACGAGTTGGCGAGCGGTTCGCCACTCTGCTTCCATCATTTCTTGTCCAATCTGCCGCACCGACATTCGCAACGCTCAACAATCCCTCACCCCAAACCACCAATTAGACCAAGCTGCTCAATCCTCAGATCCCCAACTCTACTCCCAAAGAAAATTATTAATTCAAGCTGAACTAGAGAGACTCACACAGTGCATTATAGAACCAAGAATCTTAGTCATTGGCAACACCCACCAACTTCGTAGGCCTCCTCCACATTTGGCTTCCCGACGCAACAGCGACGATTTTGCCAGCAATCACAACTGGAAATTCTTCGTTGAGCTCCACCACTCCAACGGTTCCATTGATCACCATGCAGATAGGTTTATAGAGAGAGTATTGGTCCGATTACACCCCACTTTCAACCCCTCACTTCTCGCATTGTCATCTCCCCCATTTGAGATACACAGAGTCGGCTGGGGCCGGTTTAGCGTACACGTCATGGTTACTTTTAAATCAATGTGGAACCGGGATCCTATGATGTTGGAGTGGATGTTGGATTTCAATTCAGAGAAGAGCTCTAGGAGTATTAATATCCAGTTTGAGAGACAGCCTCTTGACTTTTTCCAGGTCAGAGTAGTAGGGTCTCGAGAAGAAGGGGAAGGAGATGTAGATGGTGTTGATACTAATAATAATACTAATAATAGACAGCAGCAGGAGCAACAACAACAATATGGTGGTAGTATAGATAGGAATAATAACAATAATACGGTATCAACACCGAGACATCAACAAGTCCAAGATTGGAGGGCAATGTTACTGCTGGCAGTCAACACACCAAGTGAGGATGATGATGATGAAGATGAAGATTGGGAACCTCCAGAGTGGGATGGTGGTGATGTAGATTTGGAGATGGTAGAGTTTAATGATTTCCTGAATGCTATAGGAGAGGAGGAAGATGATGGTTGAATGGACTGTGTAGAGGGAGATGATGACAGAGAGAAGATTGAGGGGAGAAGTGGGCAGTGGTGGAATGTTTTTAGGTTTTGTGTATAATATGGATGGGGTTTGGGGTATGTGAGATGTTGTATGTGTTATTGTGTATGTGTTAATGTGATTGAATGTATGCTAAATCGAAATTCAACGGACAATGTCGCTAAAGTTTATCACATGTGAAAGAGTTGCAGCAAAATTGCTTGCTCCAGGGAGGGAGAAAATACTGATAGTAGATGTTAGAGATGAAGATTACGAGGGTGGTCATATTAAATCATGTTGCTGGCAGCCATGCAGGTAAAAACAAAGTTTCGAAGCCATTCAAAATCCAATCCCCGACCACTCCCACCCAACTCTCTTCCTCACATTTCCCCCCCACCCCATCAAACAAACACTTCTTCTGCAGCCATTTCCATGATGATAGCAGGATAGATGCATTCATATCAGAACGTCTACATGGTATTGAAGAAGTTATAGTACACTGCTACTTATCTCAACAAAGGGGGCCTTTTGCAGCTAGCAGACTCGCCAAGCGACTCAAAGACCTCAATAGGGAGGGACAACCCACCATCTTAGTCATGTCCAAAGGGTTCAGACGCTTTGGGATGCTGTATGGCACAAATCCACAATTATGTGAGGAATTTATCATTCCTTGATAGGTTTATCTGTAACTTTAAAAAAGACACTCAAAATAAGGATAATGATAAAGTTCAATATTCATTTTCAACAACATGCGGGAGCTCCATGAGCAACAACAAAAAGGCGACAACAAAAGGACACACCCCCTAAACATGCTCTACTAAGGTTTGCTAATACTCCATCCCCTTGTAGATATAGGCACACCAACTAATGGCCCAATAATCAACAAATCCTCTCCCCCCTTTGGACTACTGGACCTCTCCTTGAAGGCGCCAATACTGCCAACAGCCACATACGCTGAGTCATTGGCTGGAATAACAGTCCCAGCCCTAAACGTCAACCCCACACCATCATCATTACTGCTACTACTCAACTTCCATCCAGAGATATCAACAGCATAAGCATTCCCATTTTTAATCTCAACATACCCCCCCTCACCCGTCTCCACAGTACCCACAGTAATTCTAGCATCTGCAGGTTGCGCTGCAGGAATGAGTGGAATCTCACCCCCAGGCCCATACACCTCATACAGCTGCCTCTTTCTCTCTGGAAGCTGCTCCTCAATGAGTTGACGGTACCCTCTATCAATGTCAGCAGGGTTGTCCCACTTGACAGCGTCTCTCTTGGCTTCGTCCTTCACCTCTTCATATGCAGCGGTGACCATGTCTTCCAGGAGACCAGTGGCAATGAATTCATCCATTAAAGTGCGTAATCTTCTCATGTACATTTCTCTGGCTCGGGAGGAGTCTAATATGGCATCTATAAGGTAATTGAAGCTGCCTGGGGCTCCGACTGGTGGGGAGTTGGATTGAGCTGCTGCAAGGTTGGTTGAGCAGTCCCCGTATTGCTCTCTCCTGGGAGTAAATGCATCGGGTGATGATTGTTCTCCTCCTCCTCCTTGGGATGCTCTATTCTGGAGGAGTTTTCTTCCAGTTAGGTAGGTATCATATTGAGCGGATATCAATCCCCAAGGAGTGTTGACAGCCAAGTCTTGAGGATGCTCAGAGTCGCAAAACAGGGGAGAATTCCACTGCTCACAAGCCAGGGTGCAATAGTCAGGAGCTGGCTCCCCACCTAGACCTCTGTCAATAGAGAAACCACTTTCTACATCCCAAGGCAGCATAATCCATTGACCAGAGTCGGGCTCACGGTACAAGTTGAAGTTCTTAGTACATCTGTCTTGGTTCAAGATCAATGTCTGTGCCGCCATGTGGTTGATTACTTGAGGCAGGTCAATGTTGTCAAATAAGAAGGTGCATCTATTACCTGTAGCTCCAGCCAAACCTCTAACCAAATCAATCAACAACTGGTCCTCTGATACGTCTTTATTCATCTCCTTTTTCCAATGCCATTGGACGATATCACCGGACAAGTCGTAACGCAGGTTGCTAAACTCTCCTGAAACTGCCTTCCACATCGGCCCCTTGCCAGAGTATCCCCACCTCTCCAGAGGTCTTCTGTTATCGAGCTCCTCAATGAGAGCAAACTTGCCATAATACTGCCCATTCAGCAGCATAGCTGTCTGGAAGGAGATTGGAGTTTCTACTCCTGCTTTTTCAAATACATCCCAGACTAGAGTCTCTCTGAAGAAGGTGTTTTCTCCACCTGGTTCAGCCCATTGTCCTGAAAACTTGATCTCCTTCCAGTCGTATGGCAAGTCATCAGCGACTTCCAGGATGTAGCCTTGATCACCAGCGTTGATCTTGAACTTGGGTTTTGGCCAGCTGAGAGATGTCACACCACGTCGCCTGACTGACAGGTTGTCATAAAAGTTGCCATTTATTAGCAAAGAGCAACCTTGGACGTATTCCGTGCTTGTTGCAGCGCCTGGATTCTCACAAAACATCTCTAATACTGGTAGCGTGGAAGAGAACTCAGGGTTGGAAACCACTATACCTGCATATTGCGGATCTGCAGAGCTTGTTGGTTGAGGAGGGTACCTGGCTGTCTGTCCAGCAGTGTCTGCAGCATTGACAAACCAACGAATCATCTGTCCTGCTTGAGTAATGCCACCTGGAATGGTTGCTGTATACACACTCATGCCACTTGATTCACTGGCTTGACTGTCCAGCCGCATGGGTATGACTGTTTCAGGGCCATACATGACTCTATATGTCAGTTGAGCTGATGCAACAGGGCTGCTTTGAGGCAACAGAGCAATTTCTATTGTGACTGGAGCACCTGGAGATGGCCTCTCCCGATCTTTATTCCCCTTGCCAGAGTAGAATACTGTAGGACCAGTTGAAGCTGGGGAAGCATTGGATGAACCTGGAGTAGAGCTTGACAGGACCACATACCCAGTAGAGGCGGAAGTTTCGTCCTGAGCACTGATGACCATCTCACTGTTTCCCTGCAGACCGAACGACTCATCCACTCTGAGACTTGTTGGAATGGGGACTGAGGAGACGACAACGCCATCTGGCCTAATGAGAGCGACTCTATCATCTGAAGTGCTGAGAGCAAAGTCGGTGTGGAGAGGCTGGCCTGCCACTGCTCTGTTCTTGTTGGAAGCAAAGACGACAAGGAACTGGCCAGAGGAGATGGTAGTGCCGTCGGGGAACGCCCATTCAGCATCAGCAGCGTTTTTCTTGTCGGTTAGTTTGTATCCACTGAGATTGACAGAAGATGTGCCAGTGTTATAGAGTTCTACCCAGTCTGGGTTGTCACCATCTTCGTCTGCCAAGGAGTTATCGTTGGAAATGACAAACTCATTGATGACCACAGGGCCGTCTCGGACGAAGGCTGATGGAGCGGCGGTGACTGTCAAGACGTTGCTTGTTGCTATGAGAGCGTATATTAGAACTAGAGTAGAGGTTATGGTTGTTCTGAGATGCAAAGTCATAGTTTTGAGGGGCTAATGGACGTAATTACTACAAAAAGTGGGGTTTTTGGCAGTGCAAGGGAGAGGCAGCCAGCTACCCTCAAATAATGTCCTGGATGCCTTGTTTAAACCTCGAATACTTATACTTTTGAATTAGATACGTTAACTACACTTAAATGCTAAAATTATGATATATAGATACCAGGGTTGGATGGAAACACGTCTCTCCCTCTTTTTGAACGGTCCAAGAAAAACTGGTCCGACGGTCTCCTGGGATGGCAGCTTCAACTCAGCTGCAGCTGGTCAGTCATGTATCCTAGCTCTCCTTTTCCACACACCACCATTACTAATTTAACCCTATAATAATTCCAAAATGAAGATAGTAGAAGGAGTAAGTAGTAGTGTGATATTCAGAGCGCTTTAGAATCAGCAACCACACTCTCTCCCCACTCCCCGCTCCCCACTCTTGACACACCACCCATTCCCCTCTCCCTCCACAAGGCAACCCTGCCCATCCCAGCCAAGCAATACATGATAGAACGAGATTCTGCTTCTTTCATGGCCCTCCAATGCCGCATGCTAGGTCTAGGCTCCTGTCAAGTCCTCTCCACATCCCGCCACCCCAACAACCACTCATCCTTCATCGTCAGGAAGAGGTACCAACCCAGCAGTGATGCAACCAAAGGCCTTCCTGTCCCTGACATCCACATTGAAGAGACGGTAGAATATCACCCTCACCTACTCAGTAAGTCACCGTATTCACTACCATTGCGTGTGTCTATTCCTTATATTGGGGATGATGAGAAGGTGAATATTCATGGCCGTATTACTATAGAAGAATATGTTGGTGGTGGTGGTGGTGATAATACAGCAATGCAGACTTCTCCTTCTGCGTCTGTTTCAAGTGAGGAAAAGGGATACTGCCTACAGAGACATGAAATGGAGGCAAAAGTGAAAGTTCCTCTGCTGGGGAAACTACTTGAAAGGGCATATAAGCAAAGCATACATAGAACATATGAGAACCTTCCTCATATTGTGAGGGAATGGGAGAGAGTGAGAGAAGAGATTGGGGTTGATGAGCTGTTGGCGTACACCCCTCCTTCTGCTGCTGCTCATTGGATATCAAGAGAGAAGGGTGCTATCATCAATGCGAGGAGAGGAGGAGGGGGAGAGGGAGGGGGAGGGGGAGGGGGAGAGGGGGAGGGAGAAAGTTCTCCCCAACAGCAACATCGTGAGGGGATCGTGTCACCTCAGACACCAGGACCGCAAGTACCAGAGCAGATAGAGAGCCTCAGTCCTTTCAGTAGAGTAGCTGCATCTGAAGATGAAGAAGAAGAAGAAGAAGAAGAAGAAGAAGAAGAAATGGCGGGTGAGAGTGAGATACAGCCTAGTTGTAGCGGTTGTGTTACTAATGAGGGGAGAAGGGTGGAAGCAGCCAGGATGAGGAGATGGGAGACGTTTAATGAATGTGAGCTGGCATGGAGTGATAGATGGTCAGTATTGCCTAATGGAGATGAAGATCCAATGTTTGTGAAGATTAAGAGGATGGGGACAATCGGGAGATATGTTGGGCTGAGTAAGCCTGTAGTTACGGTGACAAAGATTGGTTGTGGAGGGGGTGCGAAGAAGGAGAAGAGGAAAAGGTGGTGGTGGTGGTAGAGTAGTGTCGGGACTTGGGGGGGACGGAGATAAATGTGGGGTGATGAGGCTTGGTGGTTGAAATAGCAATGAAATATTAGTAATGATCTGTGATGTATGTTGATTGTGTTAAACTGCGTTTTGAAGTCAGGATAGTCGTCAGATCGTGGTCAGAGTGATTAATCTTATTCAAAGATTTGCAAATTCAACATTTGCTTACTATTCCCCATGAAACAGCGTCTTCAAGTATTCAATACGTTCCATTATATTGTCAGACCCTCCTAGAGCGTTCATCACCAGGCTCGAAACACATCAAAAAACATATCCCCAGTCGCCGACCAACGCCCCCGACAAAGATATGAAAATATCCCTCTCAGCCGACCTTCCCATAAGTTGTGACACCTATCTCCTGGAAAGAGATGGCGACATCTTCCGTAAACTCCTCTCCTCTCACCTCTCTCTCACAAAAATGCATTTCAACACTCCTCCTATTACTATGGCATCTCAAGAGGAAGAAGAAGAGGCCACCTATCACCTCATCACTTCCCCAGACCTTGACTGGATCCCTTCTTCTCTCCGTGGCCGGGTAGACCAACACAAAGCTGAATTCATAGACATCATAACGTACAGAAGGTCAAGCCTCCTCCACTCCCCATACTCCCTCACAGTCTCCACCCATTCTCCTCTTCTAGGCAACAGACTGGAGGCCAGATTCACCCTCACAATTCAGGCTCTTGGCCCTCATAGCTGTAGACAGACTCTGGTAGGCACAATCAAGGTGACATTCCCTGGACTCGGTACTATAATAGGGCATGCTGTAAAGGATTCTTTGACTAAGACGTATAGTAAACTACCTATGATTGTGGAAGAGTATGTGAAGATGAGGAATGAGATGATTGAGAGTGGGAGAGAAGAGGCGTTGGTGGTGGGAGTGCCACTGTTGCAAAATGCATGGTTGAACATACCCTGGATACATCAGCAACAGCGGCATAGTAGCAGTGGTGGGGATAGAATACTAACGTCAGTGGATACAAACAACAGCAACAGCAAGAAGAAGATGAAGATGGAAGACGAACAACAAGGAGCAATAGATCTGGATGTGCAATCATTTGAAGATGATAATGGCAGCACTGCTCTGCTTCCTCAACCTCAACCAACACCACCAGTAATAGTAAAGGAAGAACTACAACTAGTGACCCAACATTATAGAAACCATTTGCAATCTTTTAAACAGCAGTTCATTCAATACCTGATTCGCACGCTGTGCATTATGGCTTTACTGACATGGATACTGCTTATCAGATTACACATCATCACTGTATCATCTCCATCTGTGAGAAGAAGGGCCGCAACAACAAAGAGGAGTAAAAGTAAGAAGAAGGAAGGATATGTTATGAGGGTTATGAGAGATAAAAAGAACCATCTCTATAGGAAAGAAATGGGGCTTCCTGCTCATTTAGTAGGAATACTCGAAAGGAGCAGAAGCCTGAGTCCTCAGTCTCTGGAAGCTGCCAAACAAGCTGCTGCTGCTCTTCCTCCTGAGAGTAGAGGGGTACAAAGAGATCCAGCTGATGTTCTAAGAGTGGCTAGATCACAAAGTCTGGATACGACATGGGTGAAATATAAAAGGGAGATTTTGGATATCACTGAAAGCTGCTTTTGAGAATTGAACATTGTTTACAAGGAAAGAAAGGAGCATGAAAGATATGCATGGTATGCAAAATCAATAATTCAAGAGGGTAAAATAAACACACACACTAGGTACTACCTACTAACTACACATACAAACTTGCAAAATATATTAATTATACAAATAATCGCTGTCTTCTAGCAATCTCCACTCTACAAATAGGACATCTCTGTAATCTCCTACTACACCTCCTACACATAGCTACATGACCACATGGTACCACTACAGTTTGTACTGGTCTTATCATACACACTGAGCAACACACTGCTGCCAGGGGACCCAGTCCTTGTTCATCTATCCAGTCCCCTCTTGCTGCTGGTTTCTGTATTTCATCATCATCATTGGTAGTAGTGTTGGCATGAGCTTCCTCCTCCTCCTCTACTACTACTTCTATTCCTTCATTATTAGTTCTAACAGCAGCAGTGGTGACTTCAGCAGGTACCTCTGTCGTATCTTGTCCTTCCGTCTCCACCACCACCTCCTCGCCACCCTCCACCGCACCTTGAACGTCACCATCTAATCTATCAACCATCTGAGCAATTCTTTCCTCCACTTCATGAATATCCTGCTCACCTTGTTCAGTATCCTGAGACCCTACACTCCCACTATCGTCATCTTCTAAGCGGATTAATAATGCTCTCCTACCATCTTCATCGTCATCATCATCACCACCCGCTCCTCCTCCTCTCCTTCTCCTTCCCTCTCCAAACCCAAGGAATGCAGCTATCCCACCACTCCTCTCCACAGCATCGGCCAACTGAGCCAACACCGATATCAGCAGCAACGCCAACAAACAAGATCCCAACACAATTAATACCACCGCCCATGATGGCACCAGTCTATTCTTGGCATTAGGTCCAGCTGCCAGGGAACAATCAGCTCCTGCCCAGCCCTCAAAGCACTCACATCTCCCCAATGCGCACACACCATGCCCTCCACAATCGTGCAGAGCAGAGCAGTCGTCAATGGCCTTGGGTTGCGGGGAAAGGCATGGTTTGCAGCATTGTGCTGGTCCTATTGGTACTGCATGTCCTACTGCTGTGTATCGGTAGAAATTGAATCCTGAGAGGAGCTCTCCTTCAGGACATGATATAACATCTTCATCATCATCAGCAGCAGCAAAACTACCACCACCACCACCACCCCTACGCTCGCTATTTTTATTTTTATTCTTATTTTTATCAATACCGACAGTGTGGCAATCACACCTATCTAGTTGCCAAGCCTGTCCAGATTCCAACAAGATACCAGCAGTACAACATTGTACTTCGTTGACTGGGTAGAAAGAATCATCAGCACTGGCAAAGACCCTGACTGCCTCTGTGAATCCAGTAACAAATGAAGAGCCTTGTTGTTCACAGTGGAGGGCTGGATGGGATGTGGAGGTGTGGCAGCCAACTGAAATGATTGCCACTGGTTGATCTTCATCGTGGTGTTTGTCGGTTGGCATGCATGGTCTGCAGCAGATGGCAGGGCTGAGAGGAACGGTGCCTCCTCCTATAGACCAGTGGCCAAAGTGTTGGAAACTGGAGATAAACCAGCCTTCTTTTTCACATGAGAGGTTGTGTGGAGGGCCCATGGCGGGTTGGCAATCGCAGAGGCCGAGCGGTGTGAAGGCATCATCGTTGTCGGGTTGTATGGAGTTGGGGTTGTTTTGTTGGTTGGGTGTGAGGATGTTGCGTGGGATTTTCATGCTGTGTGCTTGTGCACAATAATCCAAGAATGAGAGGAATAAGAGGAAGAAAAAGAGCTGACGTCTCATGATTTGATATAATTTGAAACTTTAATTGTGGGCCTTTCCTTGCCCTAATAAAGACCAGGAAGTGAGTTTATCATAGGACATGTATCTCAAACTAAGGTGAGCAATGGATTAACGATACTTTGTAGCAATGAGATAGCTACGGAGCTCTGTTTCTGGGTTTTTGCTTCATGCCGAATGATGCAAATTTGGCTAAAACTCTCCATCGTGAAGGTTGCACTACCAGATTTAATTTTAAGTTCCAATCCAATGCATTGTATCTAACTATATAATGTCGGGTTTAAGGGATTTTGTTACTGGGACAGATAATTGCACAGCTTCGGATGGTGCAGGCCCTAGTAATGCTGCCTCAGCGCTAGCAAACGCCCTCCTAGGTGGTCGTAGTAAACAGAAAGAACAAGTCTATGAGGTGAGAACCTTTCGACACGATGAAGTTGATGAAAATGTCTTTGTGAATCTCCCCGTTGACTCATCCCCTTGCACCGTCCCTCGCATCTGACAACCCCCTCCCCCTTGCCCTTCCTCCTTGCAGTTACCTGGTGCTGCTGGACCTTCATTCAACACAGAATATCATCATCCAACTGCTTCACAAGCAGCTCAAGCTGCATACCACATCCCTGATCACCAACAACAGGCAGACGTCGACGCCTTCTTACAAGGTCTCCATCTTAATGACAACAAGGGCAAATCAGCCGCTCATATTGGTGGTCCTAGTTTTAACGAGTTTGATGCTATATTTGCAGGAGCTCAACAGATATCAGCACCTCCACTATCCCATCTCAGTGCCCCTCCTCCTCCTTCAGCTGCAGTCGAAGCCGTAGCCCCCTCCCTAAGAGCCTTTTTTGAAAGCAGTCGAGCTCAGCTCCCATTCAGACCACTCCCACTCCCTTCAGCAGCTCTAGCAGCATTATCAATCCCAGACCAATGTAGAATACGAGATAGAGCAACCATATTATCAAGGCAAATGTACTCTGATAGCCAAGGTGGTAGATTTGCTGATGAACAAGTGGGGAGACTATTAGCAAGCCTCAACATAGATCCTGCTGCTCTACCTGCATCAGTAACTGGAGCCACTATGCATGAATGGGATCGGATATTCCAACAAGGAGGAGGAGGAAGAGCTGCCCTTCATCATCCAATGGTAGCGACTGAAAATGCAGTATCAGCTGCCGCAGCCGCTCGTCAGTCTTTCACCGCCAACGCCTGGGTCAACGATTTCCAACAGCAGTCGAATAAATGGGCGGAAGAGTTCACAGCAGAGGATACATCTGGCTGGGCAGCACAGTTTGCAAGTGAAGCTGAGGCTAAGAGAGCAGAAAGAGATGATGGCATTGGTTTTGGTGGAGATGCACTACACCATACCAGACGACTGGTAGATACATTGTCGCAAGATAACAACCCCAAGATGCAGAATTCCAAGTTCTTGCAATTTGTTAGTAAAATGAGTAGAGGGGAGATCATTTTAGAAAATAATGAAGCCAAGGAAGTTTCACCACAAGTAGCAGCTTGGGCAGATGAGTTTTCTACCCAACAACAACAGCAACCAGGTCACAATTGGGCCCAAGAATTCCATGCTGCTAATGATATGGGTACAGCTAATAGCGAACTAGATTCCTGGGCCAATCAGTTCATCAATGGAACAACTAATGTAGCAGCAGCAGGAGGAGGAGGAGGAGGGTCTAATTGGGAAGAAGAGTATCTACAGGAACTGGAAAGAATCCACGGTCCCGGCGGTCCTTCAGCAAACGGGGGATATGTCATGTCAGAGAACAATCCGTTTTTATTAGATACAAATTCCTTTGCTAAAGGTAGAGATTTGTTCAGAAGAGGAATCCTGAATGAAGCTGTATTAGCGTTAGAAGCAGAGTGTCAACGCAACCCTAGTAATGCAGAAGCATGGCGGCTGTTGGGCACTGTTCAAGCGGAAAATGACGATGATAAGCAAGCTATAGCTGCAATGAATAGAGCTATTGCTGCTGATCCCAACAACTCTGATGTGTTACTAAGCCTTGGTGTCAGCCACACCAATGAACTGGAACAAAGTGAGGCACTGGGCTACCTAAGGCAGTGGTTGTTGAAGCATAATATACATGGTCAGGCAGCTGCTGCTCATGACCACCCTCCTCTAGACTCTTCTCAAGCCATGTCTGCTGTTATTACAATGTTCAAAGCTGTGGCTGCATCACAAGCTGGATCCACCGACACTGATGTACACATCGCACTAGGGGTGATATCCAACTTGGCTCGTAATTATGACAAAGCTGCAGACTGGCTGAGAAAAGCGGCAGTAATGAGACCCACTGACTATTCTGTGTGGAATAAATTGGGAGCAACTCTAGCTAATAGTGGAAGGAGTGGTGAAGCACAATCTGCGTATAGAAAAGCGCTAGAACTAAAGCCCAATTATGTGAGAGCATGGACTAATATGGGTATTAGTTGTGCTAATTTGGCTGATTATGAGGGTGGAGCTCGGTATTATGTGAGAGCGCTGGCCTTGAATCCTAAAGCCAGCCTGGTGTGGGGGTATTTGAGGAACACGTTGACGTGTGCGGATAGGATGGATTTGGTGGAGGCAGCTGATAGAGAAGATTTGGCTGTGTTGCAACGTGAATTAGGTTTGTAAATGTAATGTTTAATTAGTGTTTGGTAACAATAATAATAGTGTTGAAGAATAGTGAGTAGTAGTTTTAAAATCAATCATCCTTAAATCAATCATCAGTTGGGACACCAACTCATGAATAGTTTTAACAATAATAACATACTTGTCTCTCTCTCTCTCTCTTTTATTAGTAGTTGGTAGCTACCTTCCTAAAGTGCACGGCACTAAGGGAACCTTCATCAACCACCTTGCCATCATCAACCTGAGCATACACAATAAAATGATCCCCCGCCTCCATCCTCGTCACCACACTACACTCCAAATACGAACTAGCAACTTCAGGCAGAATGTATGCACCTGAAGCTTCACTTTCTTGCACTGCCAGTCCTACAAATCTGTCCTCTCCTGGAGCAAATTGCTTGGCCAATTGCTTGAGCACGCTCTTTTCCTTCCCTTCTGCTAGTACATTCATTACAAACTTGGCACCTATTGGCAACAGGCTCTCTATGGCTCTATCTTTTTTAACTGCTACAGTGATACCGGGGGGGTCAAAAGAGGCTTGAGACACCCAAGAGGCAAGCATTGCTGAGCTGGCATCTCCATCTCTTGCTGTCACCACACACAGGCTCCCCACCACTCTCCCTAGTGCCTGAGCTCTGCCTGTAGTTGTCTCAGCCACTGACAACTTGGCAGCTGCAGTCTTCTCCCTCTTCTTGGCCTCTTTTTTGATAGCCTGGGCCAGATCAGTCCCTGATTCCTCACACATTTGCAGAGCAGCTTCAGTCGGTTTAAATTTCACTCTAATTGCATCAAATGCAAACCTAAACCCGGCATCTTTCAGTTTTCCCTCCATCATATCAACCGCCTCTCCACTCCATCCAAACGAACCAAACACTCCACAAGGCACAGTCTTACTCTTCACACATCTCATCGTCGCCCCTAGAGCCGTCTGTACTTGAGTAGGCATGTGACCTCCCAGCGTTGGAGACCCAATAACAAAACCCGCTGCTCTCTCTAGTGCAGCTTCAACCTCATCAGCAGATGCAACCTCCAAATTCAACGTTTCTACTCCAACTCCAGATTTTGTCAACCCCCTACTGATAGCCTGGGCCAGGCTGGCAGTGTTACCATACGCACTAGCAAACATGACTAGGGCAGTGGCAGATGAGAGAGCCTTCACTTGGGCAGCAGTATAGTCACTGTACCGTCCTAGAATTTCCGTGACTGTGGATTGGATGATGGGACCGTGCATTGGGAGGATGGTTGACACTGTTATTGGGTCGGGGATGCCGTCATCTGCTCCTAGTGTGATATCTGCCAACAAATTGAAGAGTGGGGTGAATAATGAACCCAGTGGACCTCCACCGCTATTGATGTTATTACTATTACTAATAACGGTACTCTTACTACTATCAAGTTGTTGTTGTTGTTGTTGTTGTTGTTGACCCTCAACAGCATTAATAGACAACCTCTCTAATGCTTTAGCGGTCTGTTTAGCCACTGGAGCCAACAAACAGTCATAATAATGCTTCCAATCATCTCCATACACATCCCACCCTCCCTCATCAGTTACTGATGTACTTGCTACACGAGCTGAGAAGAAGTTACTGGAAAACAGAGATTTATCAGCAGCAGAGTATACAGCAACAAGATCAGGCCATCTAGGTGTAGGTATTGGAATAAATCTAAGATAGTTCCCTTTACCTCCTCCCAACGGTACTTCGTATCCACGAGTGACAATTGTGGGGTTTGAATTGTCAAGGAGAGATGATAACTCAAGGTCAGAGCTTGCCTTGTCTTTTAATAATTGAATTGCTGTAGTTGTTGCATATATCTGTGTTGGTCTGCCATTGCATGCAGCCAAGACAGCTTTTAATACAGGAATGCGTTCAGGGGAGAGGCGGGTGATGACGATGCGTTGGAGAGTCTGTAGTGCTCCGTTTTGTTTTAATGCACCGACAAAGTCGACATCAAACACCTTGGATGGTACATCTATGAGAGTTTCATACTTGGAGTTGTGGCTGAGGAGGTAGGTGTTGGTGGTTGTGCCTTTTTTCAGGTTGAATTCGATTTCTGGGAGGCGGTCGGTGCAGATGATGCGGATGGTTGATATTGTGGAGGAAATGGAGGCTGTTTCTATTGTGGCCTGATATTTGGTCTCTGGAGGGGCCTGAGGTGGGGAGGAGGAGGAGGAGGGTGGTGGTGGTGTTGCAGGGGCCTCGGTGGTAGAGGCTGCTTGGACTTGAAGGTGACGACGACGGGGTTGTGAGGAGATTGACGACGATAATTTCTTGTGTACTCTATAGGTTTCCTTGATTGAGCTACATTGATGATATTGACGCATAGAGCTGTTGATTTTGTGGTCTAAAAGCTTCATTTTATTCGAATAAAACTCAGAATTCTGAAATCGTTCGGTGTTTCTTAGCTTGAGTAGTGATGCATTCACAGCTACATAAACCCAACGTATATCGACCCTTTAGGTGCAGATGGCAATGTAAATCTTCGAAACTTTGGATGCTTGCCGAGAGAGAGAGGGCTTGATAAGATAACATTTGCTGGCTGCTGTATATCACTCAAAGGCTCAGTCCCTCGTCATACGTTCCAAATTTTGATTACTATATTAGATACTCGCCAACTTTCTAAAGTGATTGGCTGGAGAAACAGAGCCATTACCGCTCGCCTTCTAAATTAAAAAAGACATTCCTTTTAGATCAAAACTTTCGCAACTAGGGCTACGCAATGGCCTACATACACACAACCATGTCTTTCACGAGACCAAATACACTAGAATGCATTGCTACTACCATGACAACAAAACAACCGGCCGGAATCAGTCGACAATCACTGCTGCCCCGACCTCGCACCTCCCCCACCTCCTTAACCACTCCTTCCTTCATCCCCTCAGCAGCAGCCACAGAGGAGGCAACCACATCCCAAGGAGCAGGAGGAGACATCTATCTAGGCCCAATTCACATGTGGAACGAAAACAAACGTTTACAACTCGTCGTAGCTGACGTCGCAGAGGACACCATCACCATCAGATCCCTCGATCACGACCGAGACCGTTTTGACATTGAATTTGCCCTCCAAGAAGGCACCACCTACAACTCCTACCTCATCTTTGGTGCAGATAAAACCGCACTCATTGACGCATCTCATGCCAAATTCAGAGACATTTACATGCCACAACTCAAAAGAGAACTCGCAGCTCGGGGGAGAACCTCCTTGGACTATATTTTCGTCAGTCACACCGAGCCAGATCACTCTGGCCTGGTGGCTGATGTAGTCCAAGACTTCCCCAATGTCACTGTAGTAGGGAGCAAGGTCTGCCTACAGTTCCTATCCAACTTGATGCACATTCCATTCACCAGTCAACAAGTCAAAGGCGGTGACGTTATTGATTTGGGAGGCGGCCATGAAGTTGAGTTTGTCATTGCTCCCAACCTCCATTGGCCAGATACTATGTTCTCATATGATAGAAAATCCCGTGTCATGTACACCTGCGATGCATTTGGCCTGCATTACTGCTCTACTGACCCTTATGATACTAAACTAGAGCCATTATCATCTCATTATCGGTTTTACTATGACTGTTTGATGCGTCCTAATGCCAAATCAGTCACCACTGCTCTTAGGAAAGTCAAAGACCTGCCCTACACCACCATTGCTAATGGTCACGGTCCTTTGTTGAGGTACAATGTGTCAGAGTTGGTTGGAAGGTACCAGAAATGGAGTGAAGCAGCTAATGCAATAGAGAATACCGTCTGTGTACTGTATGCGGCTGATTATGGTTTCAGTGATAGGTTGAGTCAGACATTGGCAAAGGGGATTACCAAGGCTGGTGTTGCCTGTGAAATGATTGATTTACTGAGCGTGGACCCTCAAGAGGTAGTAGAGACAGCTGGTAGATCTGCTGGTATTGTCATCATGGCTCCCCCCAGTGATAACATAGATGCACGGGCTGCACTGAGTACGCTGCTTCCTGCACTAAAACCTAAAAAGCAGAAGATAGTAGTGGCAGAGTCGTATGGAGGGAAGGACGAGCCAGTGGATTCACTGGTGTCTTCTCTTGTGTCTGCTGGTGTTGAGCCGCTATTAGATCCATTGAGAGTGAAGGAAGAGCCAACGGCAGCTCTGTATCAACAATTTGAAGAAGCAGGGACTGATTTAGCCCAGGCAATCACCTCCAAAGACACAATAGCCAAGAAGAAGGCTGCCATGTGTCCCGACGTCGCCAAAGCTCTGGCCAGAGTCTCTGGAGGGCTGTACATTGTCACTGCTGCTAATGCCACTGCTCGCAGCGCCATGGTTGCCAGTTGGGTGGCTCAAGCCTCCTTTGAACCCCTTGGCCTCACCATTGCCGTCGCCAAAGACAGAGCTATCGAGTCACTCATGCAAGTCGGCGACAATTTTGTTCTCAATGCACTAGGAGAGGGGGAGTATGGCCCCGTAATGAAACATTTCCTGCAACGATTCCCTGCTGGGGCTGATAGATTTGAAGGGATTGAATGGACCACTGCCAGCAATGGATCGCCAATCATATCCAAGGCCATTGCACATATGGAGTGTAAGGTGGTGAGTAGGTTGGAAACTGGAGATCATTGGGTTACATATGCAGAGGTGGTGGATGGGAGCGTGGCTGCTCCTGAAAAAAGGACTGCTGTGCATAGAAGAAAAGTGGCTAATTATTATTGATTTGATAATGATGGGAGGTGTTTCTTTTGAATGATTCTTATTGCTTTTCCTTTTGTTTGAAAGGGGAAAGGCCATCTCTGGTTGTTTTATATGGTAAATCTAACTTCTTACAAGAGACATATTCAACCAACTATACCTGATGTGATACACAAAAGCAATACAACTTAAAGTCCAGAGAGAGAACATTCTACTTTGACGGTTTGAACATTTGTTGAAATCTAAAAGTTAAAACTGAGGTGGTAACGCTTCCAGTGTTGCCATTCCTAACGCAACCAACATTTTTCTCAGCCCTCTCCTCAAAGGAAACACAAAGCAGGAAGATGGAAGTGCCCGAATTATCCCAACCAATGCCTAACTTATCAGCAAGTCTTGTGTCGCACCATGCAATCAAAGTATCATTTCTGAGCCAGTCCGATACTATTGCCAAGTTGACATGATACTCTAAACAACATAAATCTGGAAGTTGAAAAGAGTACTCAATCATCAACAGTTGTCCGAATCCATATTAGGTGAGTCCAACCCTTCAATTGCTACCTTTTCCATGCTATCCTTGTTACCTTGGATCCAAAGCAACCTGAAAGGTTACTTCCAGCAAAGGAGACCTTCTGCTCAAGGGGAGGCTGTGCACAGGGAAGAGAACATCCTGGACATTAACCAGCACGTCCACCTTGCTTTTGGCGCCCTCACCCATATCTTCCAAATGTCTCAAAAGATACTTCAAGGTCGCCCATAATTCATGAAATATTGACAAGTATGATTCATTAATTATATATTTAGATGAAGCTTTGCATTTCGACAAATTTCAAATCTTATTCTCTCTCCTAGATTGGAGCCATCCTCTCCAGGACAGTGACCGTAACGGCAGAGTATGTGTAGGAGGTTGCCTCTAGTCACTACATCCTATCAATTTCAACATAAAGTATAAATTATTCTAAATAGCTCTATTACAAACACTTTCATTGCCAATTAACACCTGCAACTCTTCTCACATATGCATTAGAAGGAGGCACAGGACCCAAATCATCCTCCTCTACTCTTCCACCACCTCCACCACCACCTCCTCTCTCATGCAGAGGGACGTAGTCCCTCAACCACTCTCCTCTATAATCCTGCTGAGGCCTGACAATTTTTGTATCAGGGTCCACCAATGTCTCTCTCCAATGAGCCAACCACCCAACTACTCTTGGAATGGCAAACAAAACAGTAAAAAACTGAGGAGGAAATCCCATAGCTCTGTACACCAATCCACTGTAAAAATCAACATTAGGGTACAGCTTCCTGCTGACAAAATAGTCGTCAGATCTAGCCTGCTTCTCAAGCTCCATTGCCACCTCAATAAGAGGATCTCTGCCACAGATAGCAAATACATCATCTGCTACTTGTCTGATGATTTTAGCTCGGGGATCGTAGTTTTTATACACTCGGTGACCAAATCCAAACATCTTTTCTTTTCTATTCTTCACTCCTTCCAAAAAGGCAGGTACTCTATTTACAGTACCAATTCTCTCAAGCATTCTCAGCACTGCTTCATTGGCACCTCCATGCAGAGGGCCATACAGGGCTGACACTGCTCCCCCAACAACAGAGTAGACGTCTGCTCCACTGGATGTGATGTGACGGGCTGCTGATGTGGAGCAATTCAGCTCGTGTTCTGCATGTAGAATGAACAATATGTCTAGAGCTCTGGCTAGACGGGGGTTGGGTCTGTAGTTACTGGCACCTCCGCCACCTCCTCCAACTGCATCAAGCATGAATAAGAAATTTTCAGAGAATCCAAGGCGCTGATTTGGGGCAGCAGGACGACGTCCAGAGGCCCTATGGTAAGCCAATGCTGCCAGGGTTGGCATTTTCCCAATAAGGCGTACTATTTGCTTATCTTGCACTTCCTTTGATTGGTATATATTCTGTCCTGCAAGAGCAGGGTTCTGTTCTGGGTGGCAGGTAGAGAGAGCAGCCAGTCCAGCGAGGATGGTGCCCATTGGGTGAGCGTCGTGAGGGAGAGCTGAGACGACGTTTTCAACTGCAATGGGGAGGGCGCTGTGTCTCATGACTGTCTCCTCCCATCTTGATATTTGAGAGGTGGAAGGGAGGTGTCCATAGATGACTAAATAGGCTACTTCTAGAAAGGAACTGCTTTCTGCCAACTGCTCAATGGGGTAGCCTCGGTAGCGCAGGATCCCAGCATCACCGTCAATATAGGAAACGTAAGACTTGCAAGCGGTGGTGTTGACATAGCCATTGTCGAATACTCTAAGGCCTACGTTGTCACCACCGGCTTTGATCTTTTTGAGGTCTGTGCCTTTGATGTTGCCGTGGTCGTCAATTTCGACTTCGTAACGCTGACCAGTCCTGCTGTCGGTGATCTGTAAAGTGCCAGGACCACCTCCTGGAGTCGGTCTGTAGAATAGTGGGTGGTTTATTGGATGATTAGTTTGTTGAAACAAGGAGAGAATGGAAGTTTTGGTGTGAAATTGTTAAGGGTTTAGTCACGTTGAGATGGCTAAATCGGCGATTACTGGGCACTGGACATACCTAGTGTTGCTTGAGAATGATGATGAACATTGTTGTTGAGATATTGCATTCGGAGTTCCATTAGCTAAATGGCGCGTAAGTGCTGCTACTCTCTGATTTGCTGCCATTCTGAATGCAAGAAATGCCTTGTTTCTTTCACTATATGGCCTGGTTAGCACGTGTTCTACACAGATTCATCAATATTGCATATGTTTCAATTAGAACAAGGCGTATTCAGCCACTGTAGGGCAATAAAAGACCAGGGGTAGTCATCGCCCATGTCAGCATCTCCTCCTTGCTTTCTAAACTGGCCGATTCGATGAGAGGCCATCACGCTTTTAATCTTACGATCGTACATGTTGCATTGCTATCATTATGCTCGTGAAAACACCCATACAATGCAGACCAGTCAACCGATTTCGAATCTCAGTTTGATGAAAACTAGAGCAGAGGACATCAAACGTTCTCTCGACCAGCTCATCCAAATCTTACAATTTTCACCTGAGAGATTGCAATGGTAAGTGTATCCAGTGCCCTTCTTCCAGTGACAGCTGCCCTGATCACACCCATCCCCAACCAACCGTCCCGTCACTATCCCTCTCTCTTCCCCCCTTTTCTTTCCCAGGTCTGATGCACTAGACAGATTTGCCGTCCTCAACATTCAAATACAACACCTCTCTGAACAAATCCGCCCCGTTCTCCGTCACTACACCATCCGCCCTCTTTCCGTCAACAACACCAATGCCCCTATCATCCCCACCCTCCTCGCCACCAGACTCACTCCAGAAATGGAAGATGAACTAGCATCCCTCCAGGAAACTACCACTGATATAGATATATTGATAAGAGATATAGCTGTATTAAATACAGCAGTAGATTCTTTAGCTAATAGTAATAAAGGACCGTTGAATGATCCTAAGAAGAAGATTCAGCAGAGGGTGCAGGCTGGTCTGAAAGGAAGCCTACCTACCATATATCCTTCTGTAATTGGGACAGGAGGAGGTGTTCTGGGGCAGGAAGATGGATGCAAGGTGCTGGTAGATGCTGTTTCTCAAGGTAAAGGATTGACGTGATGATGTGGCTGGGGACGGAAAAGCAACGGTAGTATCTCCTTCTTTACAACAATTTCTTGATAATGTAGCTACTTGTAAAGTGCTTAGAAAAGACCAGATGATAGAAACATCCCACATCCCACATCCCACACACATGTGAAAAGAATTGGCACATCTTAGGGACAAAAATTGTCAGAAGCTAAAAAACAAAAGGAAAGTAAAGGGCAAAAAGTTTTATAAAAAAAAAAATCAGCAGTAGTACTAAGATTGAGTTCACATCAGCAATTCATTTATTTATTAAGAGAGAGGGTGGTTGGTAGGATGGGAACTGCTGCTACGTATTAAGAATGGAGTAATAGGTGTCATTAATGGATGGAAAAAGGGCTTTTACCACCACTATATCAATTCTAAAGCAACAACCCCTTTGCCTTCTTGCCTATTCTATTTAAAACACGTGACCTATAGCTATACCTGCATAAGATAGAAGTTAGTTTAAGTAAGTCAACAATCTTCATGTCTTATACTTATGTTTACGTGGTGCTACTACTTCGCTTGCTCAACTTGATCAAAGAATCAAACGGATAAATTGTAGGCAGATACTTCCACTTGTCTGAATCCTCCGTCCTCCTTCTAGTCCAATCACACGTTGTCGACAAAATAGCCAGGAAACACACCAACTGATTGATGGCATACTCCTTTCCTACACAATAGTGAGCACCAGCACCAAATGTTAAGTAGCTCTTTTGATACTTGATGTCTTCCTGTCTTTCGGGGCCAAAGCGGTCAGGGTCAAATTTGTAGGCGTCGGGGAAGCCTTGCATGTTGGCTGCATTAATTGATGGCATCACTAGAGTGCCCTTGGGGATGGTGTATTCAGGAGTCAGGGGGTAGTTACCATAGGTCATTTGCGGTACCATTGGAGCAGGTGCTCTGTATCTTAGTATCTCTTTCACAACTTGACGAGTGTAGGTCATTTGACCCAACACCTCTCCATCAATGGTGGTTGCTCCATCTGGTCTTACTCTTTCCTGTTCCTCTCTTACTGTAGCCAGGATTTTAGGATAGTCAGACATCAAGGTCATTGTCCAGACCAAACTAGCAGTGGAGGCATCTTGAGAGGCAAATAGAAAATCAAGCATTGCATCTGCCATCCTGGCGTCAGATGTGTGTGCAGGAGGTGGGTGCCCCTCTGCTGCTGCTTCTGCTATCTCTTCCATACACCTCTTCACCCAGAAATCCATCAGGCACCTTGGTTCTGCTCTGCCACTAGATGTAATGTAGTCTCTAGCCCGGCTGACACAGCTCTCCAGCACTTTAAGGACGTAAATACGCCCTTGACGGGCTCTCCAAACGGCAGTACCTGGGAAGCATATGGGAAATGCCAAGAAACCATCAGTGATGTCCCTGTAGGCAACAGTAAACTTCTCCTTTGTAACTGGGTCATCAAGGTAAGGACCAACGAACACTTCCTGAGAAGTCATTTGATTAAGATCTCTGACGTATGTTCTCACTTCCGTGAAATCTTGACTATCCCACTCACTCAGCCAAAGATCAATGTGACGACGGATAATGCCATCTTGCAACTGCACATAGGTCGACAGCGCTTTACGAGTGAATAAAGAAAGGAACGACTTCCGCATCGCTTTATGCTCAGGTCCATGGATGAAGGCTAGGTTGTTGGCGCCCAATATAGTCTTGGCTGAGGGATGCAGCACCATGAGCATACGTTCTGGGTCGTTGACGGCCATCAATTCTCTGCACTTCTCAGCGTCAGTCACAAACAGCATCAGTTTGCCAAATAACGAGTTGTAAGAATATCCTGGGTCTGCATAGTTGCGTTGTTTATCCCAGAAAGTAAAAGGGTCTATAACCATTTCAACCAGGCCTCCCAGGAATGGGGTGACATAGGAGGGGCCAGGAACACGCTTGCCTTGGGTTTTCTTGGTGTTGTATCTGAAACGGAGTTGTTCCCAGAGAGCATAGGCTCCTGTTCCTACTGCTGCATAGAGGAAGAAGGTACCTGCCCCTTGGTCTTTGACGCCATCGAGGAGGCCACCACGGGTAAGGAGGAAATCGGGCTGCAGGAAGTTGGAGGGGGGGAAGGGGGAGAGGGGGGCGTTCCAGCAGAGGTGTGTGGTGAGATTTATGGAATGCTTGGTGAAACAAGGGATGTAGTACTGCCAGAATGAATACGTAGACATGCAGAATTGACTTGTGCGAGCTGCATCGTCTAGATAGGCGAGATATGAAAGTTTTGGGACGACTTTTGAAGGGAACTCATTCTTCAAAAGAGAATAATAATGAATATCTAACATACCAGTGCATCTATAAAGCTTGTTGAATTCATTTAGTGTGTATGGTGATGTAAGCAATATCAAGCAAAGATAAAGAAGACGTCCTGTTCTTGAAAATTGAGTTGGGGTTATGGCAGATGGTTTTGTATATTAATCTGATAAAAGTAGAATCCGAGGGATTCTTTTTCCGACCCAAGACCTGGATGGTACAAACCAGACGTTCTGAAATGATCATGCGGTGTTTAGCCATTAAGTATGCTGTCAACATCTTCCAAATTGGGGTTGCAACCCTGGCCTCCTCTCGGCACAGTCAAATTCCTGATACGACAGCATCATCAGACCAAGTCGGTCACAGTATAATTAAAGTTAAAGAATCTACTGCTGAATATCATAGAACACATTTCATCGGTAGAATACGGTCCATTTCGTTACAAAGCAGCTTGAAATCCCCGAGTTGGATTATTACCCAGAAATAGGTAAGTCTTTGTTTTACACTCATATTTCTTCATTATTATACCCTTAATATTATCATGTTACCAAAATTACATATAAACCGACCATTTCTGTCAAATCCCACGAAACATCTGGGTGGCAGTTAGTTGCAGCGATCTCCACTGAGATTACCTCCTTACTTTTTACCCGATTTACCTCGCAGATACCAATGGAAGGAGAGCGCACTACCGGAGAGCGCACTACCGTAGATTCTGACACTTTCAGTAATTCATTATCAGCTCTACTCACAAAAGAAGAGCCTGCCAATTGCCTAACATCCACCGCCGACAGCCATGGCGAGGAGGAGCTCATCCAGGCGTCTCGCCCAAGCACAGCCCGTAGAGAAGGCTCATCTCTCATTAGATCAGTATCTGACGGACCCAAGTCCATCAAGTGGGGCACCAATGAGACGTTGTGGACACAGATAGATGACCTCTTGGAACAGGAAGGGAAATGGCTAAAAGCAGCAACAGCAGCAGCAGCACCTACTGACGGCCAGAAGGATGAGGAAGAAGGTGATAAAGTTCAGGCAGATAAGGAGCTGCAGCTTGAGGAGGAAGAAAAAAAATTCGGAATGTCAGAACCTCCATACCCACTCGGATTAGCAGTTGAGGACAAGCTCACACCTATTGTCCCTGAGTCACTGGATGACAAGACTGATGATGAACATGATGAACTTGACCTTGATGCTATAGATTTTTCATCCCTTTTTCACACTAAGAATGAGGTCGACAAAGCAGCAGACAACTCTTCTGAGCATCTAGATAAACCTCAACAACAACAACAACAACAACAAAAAGATTTCTCTCATATCAAGGTAGCAGTGAGAATACGTCCACCAAGACCCAAAACTTCTACATCAACACCTACTACCCTTCCTCATGTTCCTGCTCCTCCTATATCTAATAGCATGAGCTTTCGTACATACAATAACAACAGTCAACCCAGCAGTGGATATGGATATGGTGGTGTTAACGGTACTACCAGTGCAAGTACCATTCCTACCAGTAGTACTAGTACTCCTTCCCCAGCTATCAACATGAATAAAGGTCCCGCATTGAAGATTGACCCTGACATGCACACCATCACTGCAGCCCCGGTTCCCTCCGCCCACCCAACCACGGCATCTTTGATGAGAAGACGCCCCCCTGCCTCTTCTATTTTACAAAGCAAAGAAGAGAAGAAGTTTCTCTTTGACGACGCATTCGGTTCCCAGACTTCTCAGCAGCAAGTCTATGAAGTTTCAGTCTCTCCTTTGGTAGCCACCTTTCTTGCAGGCCACAATTCAACTCTCCTAGCATATGGTCAGACAGGTACAGGAAAAACGCATACCATGGGCACTGATGGCATTCCTGCTGATGTCAACCAGGCTGGGATGCTTCCTAGAGTGGCTTTGACTGTGTTTGATCATGTCCAGCGTTATCACAAGGATGGCGAAGATGAATATTCAGTTGAGTGCCAGTTCTTGGAGGTTTATAATGATGACATCATTGATTTGTTGAAAATAGAAGAAGATGAATGTCTGGTGGCTGCAGTAGAAGAGGAGGAAAAAGAAGAAGACAATGAAGAGAGAATGATGATGGCACCTGAAGAAGAGCGGCCAGCTACCAAGGACACTGTTGCTACAATAAGGAAGAAGAAGAGAGAGGTGATACATGTGAGAGAGGCAGATGATGGTCAAGTTGTGGTGATTGGAGCAGTAAAAGAGAGCTGCGCTACATTTAACGATTTGCTCACGACCTTCCACAGAGGAGCCAAGAACCGCTCAGTTGGGTCGACACTGATGAACGAAAGATCATCCCGCTCCCATGCCATCTTCACCATTATTCTCCACCGCCATTGGAGATCTGCTGCATCAAGCGCTAAGATGAGATCCACTGCCAAGTTTCACCTTGTAGATCTTGCTGGTAGTGAGAGGCAGAGAAGGACGGGGGCAGCTGGCGCTCGATTAAAGGAGTCTTCCAACATTAATACTGGATTGTTGGCTTTGGGAAAGGTTATCAACGCTCTTGCCAAGGCTACCAAGGAATCCAATGGACTGGATAATGACGGTGGTAATAATAATGGTAGCAATGATATGGCCCCCCCGGCTTATATTCCAGTGAGGGACCATAAATTGACCCGACTGCTAGCCGACTCACTGGGAGGTGAATCTGCAACTGTCCTCATTGCATGTGTCTCCCCAGAAATGGAAAATCTAGAAGAAAGCATCAACACTCTACAATTTGCCAACCGAGCTCGGAAAGTCAAAGTCAAACCCGAGGCAAGAATTAAAGCAGAATTGTTGACAACGGAAGCCAGTGTGTATGGTACCATCACTACAGTGTTGAAGGAAGTGGGAATTTCATGGACTCGTGATGGAAAACCAAAATTGGAAGGGTTGTTGAATGCATTGACTGACAATTCAGTTTGGGAGGTTTTGCTTGCTCATAGACAAGCCAAAGTAGGGTTGACTGGTCATGGACTGTCCTACATACCACGCCTGCCTCCCATCAACACATCATCAACAAGAGCAGGGCAGGTGGTTCCATTATGCAACCCAGCAGCAGCAGGATTACTGGGTAGGCAGACGGATAAGAATCTTCAGTCAGGTGATATTATGGAGGCATTGAGAAGAGAGGCAGAGGGGCTGGATGATGATGATATGTTGGTGAGGATTGTAGGAGGCAATATTACCCCTACTGCTGGTGCATTGATGCCAAGGGAAGGAGGTGATGAAGGAAAGGATACTCCATTGAGTAGGTTGTTGTCTGAGATTGCACTGAGAGATGAAGAGCGTATTCAGCAAGCCATCGAGGAGCAGATGAGGGTTAAAAAGGCACAAAAGGGAGCTCTGAAAAAGGTGGGTAGTGTGTTCAAGAAGGTGTTTGGCATGTCCAAGAACAAGGGCGCACAGTGATAAGGAGGAAGATAGTATATATTTTAATCAATATTATATTTTTGGACAAATGCCTTGACCATATTTGTTGTTTAATGTTATTTTTTTCAAAGGTTGCTTCGAAATAATGGTAATAATGCTGCTGGATTTTTTTTCTTTTTCTTTTTTCTAGCTTTATACAGCTTTCAAAACCCTGTAAGACACCCGTCTTCAATCTGAGTTCGATACTCAAAACAATTCTCTGCACTCCCACACACAACCTGCAACCGAGGAATGGGCTCCACACTGGCCGCCCTACTCAACACCACCACACCCAACACTTGACCTCCAGTACCACCCCCACACGTAACCGTATCAATCATCTCCACCCCATCATACCCCTCTTCTTCTTTCTCCTCTAATGGTGAACCTTCTCCCCCTATACTACGAACAAAATCCGGTCCCCATGCTATATTTGATACCATTGAAGTACCACCTTCTCCCCAAGATACCTCTCTAGTAGCTGGTTGTGATTGTTCAGGCAATGGTGGGACACTACTGCCATCAGAGCATTGCACTCTGATGGATGTGAGGGCAGTCTTATCCGTATACGCCCAAGATTGAAGGCCGGTTGCTACTTCTCCACAGGGACACACTAGTGGCTTGGCTCTGTACAGAATAGCATTTCTTCCTTGGACTGGCTGACCCACCCAGGGGGAGCATGTATCATCTGTTTCTACTTGCACTGCCTCTATCTCGCCACCACCATCTGTACTACTACTACCATTATTATTATTATTATTATTATTTCCTGTGCACAAGAAACCAATCTCCCTCACTAGAGCCTTCTCATTACCACCGCCACCACCATCATCCTCATCCCCCCACTGTTCTATATTATACTTCACCTCAACTGCATTAACCTTCTCTCCTGGCTCTACACACGTATATCTAAAGCTAAACTTAGGCCCATCAGCAGCTGATGATTGCACAAATATCCAGTCAATATAATCCCCATACCTCCCCTCTATCTGATCGAACCCTCCCCTATTCTGAGCAGTACGTAGTTGTGCTGTTGTGGTTTTTGTTGCGTCAGGAGGCACCAGGAGGTCAAACGTACTGCCATCGTTGCATTCTATCTTCAACCCAGATATGGGGGTCTCCATGCCTTGAGTGGTCTTCCTCGGAGGCTCTTCGTAATAGAGGTCCCAACGGGTGATAAAGGTGCCTCCGGCACATGTGGCTGTGGATTTTGTGAAATTGTCAGAGTTGTTTTTGTTTTCTTCGCTGCTAAACATGGAGAATTGCAGGTCTGCTTCATAGTCATAGTCAGAAGAGGGAGCAGGAGCAGGTAAAGGATCTGGGCCTGTTGGTGGTCGCGGCGGCGGTGGTGATGGAGGGGAAGGAGGAGATGGAGGAGGTGGAAAGTACTGAGGTTCATAGCTCTGATTGCTATTGGAAACACCAACAGATACCCCTACTATGATGCCTATTAATATGACTACACTTGCCCACAACAGGATGTTGCATTCTACTTTTTTATACCGTGGTCTGGAGAAATCATCTGCGCCGTAGAATCTATCATCTTCATCATCATCATCATCTTGACCTTCTTCTTCTATTGTTTTGGGTGGTGGAGGGTAGGGGTCTGCTTGTTTGTGCTGCTGCTGTCGGGTTTCGATTGTTTGATGCGTGATAGGCGGGGCGGCGGTGGTAGTTGAGGGGCGGAACCACCGTAGTAATGAAGTCATTGTGCTACTGTGTGCATGGGCTATGCAATATATGCAACCGGGTTAGTTATCCATCACTATTCTACCGAAACTTGTCAATACAATAATAATTGGTTATAAAAAATAAACAAAGGAGGACGTGTTGAACACAAAGCAGGTTTATTGATCACGTTGTTCTAAGTATCTTCAAAACAACTCACAGTGGTATGAATTGGAGATTGTGCAGTCAAGGGTGGTGAATATGAGAGAGAACGAGGCAGGTACCTCTCCCTCATAGATCTGCTCCTCCCTCATACTGAGGCCCAGATTAGCTGGGGAACACCTTTCTTCCTGGGCCGATTCTTAGGCTCTCTCGACTCTCAGCTCCTTCTCTGCCAGCTTCTAAGGAAGAAACACGTCCATGAGGTTCGACAGGCGAATATAAACCGTGGCCCTCCAGCTTCATAATCAATTTCAGGAATGTATTTAGTTCTATTTCTTCACGAATATTAGACTGTACCTTTCGAAATGCTTCAAATTTTTTGACCGAAGCCTGCATTGCTTTATGGCTCGTTTTATTGTTTTAAGCATCCTAATCCTCTTCCTTCAGCCACTATATGGTCTGAATGGAGCTGGAGTACGCTCGTCGGAGTCGCACACAGCTCTATGGAGGAGAAAGCTGCAAGCCGAGCGCACAAATGAAATTGGGAATGGTTCCTCTTCCAAAGCTTCTTTCAAGGTAGGTTTACTCTCTTTCTTCCCTCCCACACGCCAAATCCTAGTACACATCCCAAGTCTTACGCTTTTTCCTGCCCTCGCTTTCCCTCAGGTCGACATATCCATCACCCCAACCTCGCCCACCACCTCCACCCCCATTCCTCTCTTCACCATCAACTTCAACACCCCAGTCAAGGAAGCAGACCCTCTCAGTTTCTTTAGAATCTCAGGTGCTTACAGAATAGATACAGTTTTCTCTCCAGAACAGGGTATCCTTTACATTTTGGCCTTTGTGCCTGATCCCTCCACTGCAGCCACCATCAAAGTGTGGCTCCCTGCTGGCATCGTCACTGCAGCATCTGAGGATAATGTTGGTGATGAGGATATTCAACAAGTTGATTACAATAGCACAGCAACAACAACGACAACAATTGCACTTAGCACCAATCAATATGCAGAAGCAACTGTACAATATATACCCTCCTCCTCCTCAACATCAACGTCACCGTCTTCATCTTGGGTAGGCAGTGCAGCCAGTACAGCGTACGCAGCCACTGTGATAGCCTCCTTTGCAGCCAGTATCCTCCCAGGAGGCAATGCAGGAGTAGGTTTAATGGGCCTAGCTGGCTATGGCCAGACATTCTACATGTCTGGCACCTTGCCTCTCTCCAACATGCCTCCATTGTACAAGGAAGCATCTTCCAAGTTTAGTTGGGCTGCTTTTGACCCTCCTTTTGGTGTTTCACAGCCTAGCGATACTATTACTGATGATACACAGGGTAATGATGAAGGTGATGATGAGCAACAGCAACAGCAACAGCAACAAGAGGAGCTAGTGCGTCAGCTGTATAACAGTCAGAGGTTCCCATATCCTCCGGTAAAGGTGATAATAGAGAGGGAGCAGCCAGCTGTAGACAGTAATAATGCTGACAATGATGCATCTGAAATCTCTGCCACTAACACCACTGGTACTGCTGGTCTCAATAATAATACTAACAACCAAGGCAATGGTGGCAGTGAGATTATACTTTCAATAGTGGATATGTTCCCCGATCCTAGACAAGAAGGAGGACCATCCAGTGCCAGTAATCCATTTGATGAAGCTTTTCTCAATGATCCTACCTATTTCCATGCCCCTTCTCATGAACCTCAGTATATAGAAGAAGAAGAAGATAATGGTACTGGTACTGCTGAGGGTAATGGTGGTAATAATATTAATAATGGTAATAATATAGTAGAGGCCCCAACAATTCTACCAGGTGGTGGTAGTAGTGGTAATAATAACAATAATGATAATGATGATAATGATGACGGTCAAGGTAGAGATGATAGTAGTGATAATAATGGTGATGGTGATATTACGAATGGTATGTTGCCAGGTAGGGGGGATGCTATTGAGGCAGCTTCTGGTGACGGAAATGGAAATGGAAAAAATGGTGGATCTACCGTTGATCTTGAAGGTACTACTGAAGGTGGCGGCGTTACCAGTCTTTTCTTGGATCCTTTAGAACTAGTACCTGCAGGTCCTGGTGGTGTGGGAATAAGGAAACGTGGGAGAGGCGGTGATACATATCCCCCACTGCCTCCTCTACCTCCTCCACCTACATATATTGATGAAAGCAAGGCTCCTGCGCCCACCTCTATTGATTCTACCACCTCTCCTCCGCCTCCGTATATTGATGAAAGCAAGGCTCCTGCGCCCACCTCTATTGATTCTACCACCTCTCCTCCGCCTCCGTATATTGATGAAAGCAAGGCTCCTGCGCCCACCTCTATTGATTCTACCACCTCTCCTCCACCTCCACCTCCTGCTGATAATGGAGGCAGCGCTCCACAGCCATCTTTAAGTGAAGGTCCAGTGAAACCTGAACCACCAGGTACTGGCAGTGAAGAGGAAGAAGAAGAGGAGGAAACCATACTACCAGTAGCAGACCCACCAAGTACTGGCAGTGAAGAGGAAGAAGAAGAAGAGGAAACCATACTACCAGTAGCAGACCCACCAACAGCATCATCACCTCCACCACCTCCACCACCTCCACCACCTCCTGTCGAGAAGCCTTCTTCTCCACCTGCATCATCATCAGGCAATGGAGAGGAGGGAGAAGGGGAAACAGCACCTCCACCAACCATATCATCACCATCAGAGCCCAGCACTGTACTACAGACTAGAAGGAGGAGGAGGAGGCAACTCTTGGTGAAAGATCCCTTATCCTCGCTTTCGAGCAGTGGATTCTATATTGTTTCTACTGCCACTGTTGCTGACTTTGCATCTTCTTCTGACGGAGGAGCTCAATTAAACAATAATGGTGATAGTGGTAGTGGTGATAGCAATATAATATCAATTGGAGCCAGTGCATTGAGTCGTATAAGGACCATTCAAGTAGCAGCCAGCACTCAACAACAACAAGGCAACAGCACTGGCAATTATACACCTTCTAGTGATGATTCATTAGATGCAGCCCGCCTAGATACATTGTGGAATGTCCTCCTATGGACTGCAGTGGCTTTATTAGGAGCTTCATTTCTACATGGCTTGATTGTACTGGGATTAAAGGTCTTCCGTAGTAAGAAAAATCTGCCCAAGATGCTGACGCCACCTCGTTTGGAGCTGCTCCTGTTCATGTTGGCTCTCCCAATGGTGGCTGCTGCAGCTGCTGGTCTGCTGCAAAGCAAGGATGCCGGTGTTATTGCCATTGGAGTGTTGTTTTCTATTGTTGTTCCCATAATCTTCCTGATTACGGCTGTGATAGTGGTATCTCAGAAGTTGTTGAAACCAAGCGTGCAGGAGAGGAGAGCAGTGTTTGCTGTTCCAGTTTCCAGTAATCGCCATCACAACCATGGCCATGGCAACAGGACACAAGCAAATGGTGATGGCGGTGGTGGGGGTGAGACAGAGGAACACCAACTCCATAATAATATTGGTGACATCAGTGTAGCTGGATCTGCATCATCTGAAATAGAGATTGAAAGCGCTACTAGTAGTCAAGCTTTAGAAGAAAGCCTTATCTTTGGTGCATCATCACTATCATCTCATCAGCAAGAAGGTTCTTATGAATACAGTCATCGACATCAACTGGTGAATATTCCTAGTGGTACAATGCCAAGTCCTGGTACTGCAATAGCAGTACAAAGACAGCTACCATCTAACAACAGACCACAGTCATCAGCTACTGCTGCTTCTACTGCTTCTATTGCTGGGTTGAAATCCAAGGTAAATTGTTGGATGTGTAGTGCATATAGATACACATTGTGCCCTCTCCTTGGGTTCCCCATCCCCAAGATATGCGACCCCAATCCCACCAGGACTGAGGATGCAGCTTGGTTGGGCAAGACCAAGGCGGATGCTGGATTTATCAAGTCTTATGGTTGCTTGTTTGAAGATGCTCGAGGTCCCAGGGTACTTGAGATCCGATCTCAATATGATTCATACACGAGAAACATGCGTCCATCAGAGCTGGATGGAGCTGGTGCCGCTACTGATGTTGTGCATGGTGTGTTGCTGCCAGAGTCGAGGTCTATGAGGATTAGTACGCTTCAAATGCTGCAGACGTTGGGGATCTTGATTAATGTATTGAAGATGCTCTTGTTTGCTTTGATTATCAATGCCAATGGTGGTGTTGATAATATGTATCAAGTTGCGGCATTGGTACTGGTGGCATTGATTCACTTTTTGTATTTGAGGATCTTGATACCATACAGACTCAGATTGGAGCTGGCAGCTGAGGCGTTGGCATGTCTGTGTGATGTAGGTGTGTTTGTTTGTGGAATTGTGTTGATTATGAAGGCGGAATGGACGGCAGGAGAACAAGAGGCAATGGGTATTGCCATGTTGGTGTTGCAAGCTGTTGGGTTTTTGACGTTTGCTGCAGTCAGACTAATGTTGGCTGCTAGGACCATTTTACTGACAATTAAAGGTACAAGATGATTAGAGAAAGTATCCGTGCATGTTAACGTAAGGCTTAATGTATAATAATAATAATAATATTTTTTTGGCACACATATGCACTATTGTAAATTACTCAGATTATTACATGATATTTAGTAGTAAATCAACCAATTTAAACTAGATCAAGCACAAGGCCTCAGTTTACTATTACCCCACCCCCGGGGGTTATCATCTTTAAATGCATCCCAAGCTCTCTGTTTCCCCACCTCCTCCTCCTCCCTCTCCTCCTCTGTCATCCCCATCCTCCTCCTCTCTTCCACCTCCTTCCTATCCTCCTCCACCCTCTGTCTCTCCATCATCTGCCTGTACTCCACCTCTCCATATTGCTCCACTGACATTGTTGCTACTGTATGACTTGGTCTGAACACTTCTGACCGTATGTCTTGTCTACGTTGTCTACTATTATTACCAGAGGAAGAGGAAAGAGTGCTCTTTTGTAATGCACTGGCAGCTTGAGCCAACTTTTCCAAGAAATCACCATCTTCAATTTTTTTATTAGATGAAGATCTCGTATCTTCCTTATCGCCACCAGTAGGGAGGGAGGCTCTATGTTTCAGAAGCTCTATTTCTTGTTGCAAAGTGGGTACTTCTCCCAATACATCACTTACTGCCAGCTGTATTCTAGTTATCCAATACTTTCTTACTATCTCATCTTCTATACTATCTTCTTCATCATTATCATCATCACCTTTATTAGTAATATGCATACCTCTGATACGAGGTACAAGAGGCTGGAAAGAATCTAGACGTTTCTTGAGTTCTTTTTCTCTCTTGAATTTCTCTATTTTTTGTTGTCTCAGTACCGTGGGATCTCTACTCCTACTACTACTACTGCTAATGCTGCTGCTGCTTGTATCTACACCCCTCCTTCTTCTGTTACTACTACTACTACTATCATCGTCATCGTCTTCTTCCCTGTTGTTATCAGACATGAGAGCTCTGTGTAAAAGGGGGAAGAGGTGCTTGTCTACAAGTCGGTATTGATGTGCCAGACGGAGGAAGCTTTGATAGAGAGAAACAGCGACTGATAAATGGGTGGTTCTTCTCTCTATAGGATCGATAACAGTGTGGGAAGATGTGGTGTGGGCTCTCATGTAGGGGATGAGGAAGTATTTGAGGTCTGCTGTGGAGATGTCATCGATTGAAGACTCATTGGGAGAGAAGATGGCGAGGGTGTCGCAGGCAGTGGTGGCTCTGGCGAGGAGGAGTTGGGCGTGCTTTTGGAGGTTGGTAGCATCTGGATGTGAAGGTAGTATTGTGTCTAGTTGTTGTAGAGTGGTCTCGGCTTGCTGGAATAACTGACGGAGAGGGATGTCAGTCAGAAGAGAAGATGAATCTGACATGGTGTTGAATTGGGTGTAGAAATGGTGTCTGTACAGATCAGAAATGTATATGTATCACTAATCTATACGCACATCTGTATATTATTTGAAATTACAGAGCACAGGCTGCATTCTTAAGTTCTTAAGTTCTAGACCAAATTTTCTCTTGAACGAAAACCCTTCCTATATGAAGCGAAAAGCGATTACTACATGACAAATTAAATGTATATACATCGTGACATTATCAAGTGTCAGAATCGCAAACAAATACGCCAATTATTGGCTTACTTTTTGTTAATCTTCTGATCCAAAATGTCAATCCCTAACCTCATCGAAAAACTAGGAACAAAACCTTCAGAAGCCATCAACACAGGATCTGTCGTCTCTATCGCACTCCACAGCCTCATGGTCGCCCACAATTTCAACCTCTTAGACTCCAAAGACAAACGAGCTCGCTCCAATCGACCGCCCCCTGGCTGGGCCTCCGTGGTCGCCGACTCCAATGAATGGGTCTTTAAATACACAAGATCAGGCAGCCCTGCTAAATTCCTTCTTCACTGCTCCCTTCAAGAACAGACAGGCAGACTTTTTGTCTTCGCATGTGAAATGGACGCTGAAGGCGCTCCTGCTGAGCATAATATCCAGCGACTAGGTCTGGTGGTTGAAAATTACTGCACCACTGCTTCTTTTAATCCTCCTCTTTCTAGTGACACTATAGATACTAATAACAGTAACACATCTAAGTCTTGGGATGCTTTGATACAGAATACCACCAAGTTGGAGGAAATGTTTGTTCAATGCATTGTGCATCCATTATGGGCAGCAGCAACAAAAACTGTCCCCAGACATCATTATGGTGATGGTAATGAAAATGCAAGGGGATTGCTGGGTATTCTTCCTGGATATTTCCAAGAAGAAGGGCCTGGGTTGTTGTTGGCTGATAGAAAGAGGGAGGCTTTGTTACTGATGGGTGGAGTTGCAGTTACTGGTATTATAGCTGCATCGTTACTAATTACAAACCGCAATAGTCATAGTAGATAGATCTGTCAATATATACTGTAGAGAACACATCATAGAATAGTACAGTAGTGAACGAATACAAGGTGTACTTATAAGTAACAGTAGAGAACAACTGAAATGCATTTAGAACTTCAATTAATCAAACCCTAAACGAATTCATTGATACAGCAAGTAAGATTAAAAATAAAATAAGAGCCCTACAAAAAAAAATAGTACTTTTACTATTTCTCTTTATACCATCTGGTGGTCTCTACAACAACAACCCCATCAGTCACATCGATACTCCCCTTCTTTACATCACCCTTAAACACCGGTCCTCCCTGGACCCCAAAGAATATAGCATGTTTAAATGAAGGTTCACCACCCCAACCCAGCCTACTCCCCAGTCTGTGATTTTCCAGAGTAATATTAGGCTCCTCTCCTTGTACTCCAGTTTCTTGATTAATAGACGGTACCTTGCATCTGCTGCATGGTTTCGCAACCAAGATTTCCAATCCAGTTTTTTGGAAGTGTAGCAACCTCCATTCGTCTTCTTCCCAAGCACTGCCGCCACTCAATATAATGTTTGGTCTGAATCTGTTCATTTTTAATTCTTCTTCTTCTATAGCTTCTCCTCCTCCTCCAAGAGAAGAAGAGTGTTGTTGTTGAGTCTTGATCATCTCATTGAGAGCTTTGAGAGAAGGACTGTGGGCAATTAAGAAGGGGTGTTGGTCACTGAAAGCAATTTCATCATTAGGTTGACCGAAATGATGCCTGTCAACTGCACGGTGTTTTTCATCTCCGGGGCTAGTGTTTTCACCAGCAAAGCGGACCAATCTGACAGGTCTGTCTAGATATTGCGAAAACCACGCAGCTGCATCATCTCCACAGTCAAAAGCTTTACCTGCCCATGCCCAGCAGATTACTTGCCTGAGAGGAAGAGGAGTGACCGGTGGCGTGGTTGGGATGATGAGGGTTGAGGCCATTCCAGGAGCATTGATGGCGAGGAGGCCCTGGTCTAACAATAACTCGGTCTTGATCAAGCACATCGGAGGGAGGACCCTCTGACTGATAAATTTCCCCGTGGATGCGTCTACAAGCATCCAGTTTCTATCATGCAGAAACCCTCTTGTGGTGATGGGCCATGAATCTGTGACCCTTATGCCACCACATCCCTTGACAGGGTATATCCACAGCTCTTCGATCTTCAATTCGTTTGACATACTTGCAAAAGTAAGGAGGGACAAGGACTAGAAATTTTGACAAAAGTCAAGGGGGCTCCAAATGGGCTGAATTTCTCAGACACAACATCAATCCCATCCATTTGTTGCTTTTAAGAGTAAACCCATCACCTCATTATCAGCTATCATTGGCATTTTCTATCTCCGGCTCGACGTGTTCTCATTCTAAATGAATCCAGAGGAAGAGTTGGCAAGAGCAAGCAGCTTCTCTTGCCAGGAGGAAGCAGAAAGAGCAGCCCTGGGCAAAATAGCCCATGCACTCCGTGAATACCAAACTGACTCCAATCATGAAATCAATCGCTGGGAATACAACTACTCCAGACTTTCCCATCACCACCAATCCCTCCTTGCCCACCTCCCACCCAAAATAGCTGCTGCTCGCCAAGCCGTCTACCAAAACAGCCTCTTCTTCAACTCCCTCTTACAAACCCTTTCCCCAGACCACAACCCAGCTGCACCTCCATCATTATCATGTGCGAACCAAGCAGCAGATGAATACGCTGTTCTACATAACAACCAAGTATCTCCTTTCGATGCAGACAAGGTACGATATGTGCTGAAGAATCTGGCTAGAGACTGGTCTCAAGAAGGAGCAGAGGAACGTGCACAAAGCTATGGACGCATCACTCGGCAACTAGTCAGTCTTTTATTAGAAGGTAGTAAGAATAATGGTGGAGAAGAAGAAGGTGTTAATGGTGGACAAGAACAACAGCCCCCCTCCTCCTCTTCCCCCCATCCTCCTTATGTATTAGTGCCAGGTTGTGGTCTAGGCAGGCTTGTATTCGACCTAGCATGCCAAGGTTTTGATGCTGTTGGCAATGAATTCTCTTACTACATGCTCCTGGCATCACAATTCATACTCAACAACACCAATAGAGCAGAAGAATGGGCAATTCATCCCTGGGTGCTGAGCACTAATAATCAAACAAGTGATGGTAATCAACTCAGAGCACTACACATCCCAGACATACACCCATCTACTGCAAGAATGTCATCTATGGGTAGTATGGGTATGTGTGCAGGTGATTTTGTAGATTCGTTTTCATCGTCATCAAATCCAGAGTTTGAAGGAGCATTCGATGCTGTAGCTACTTGCTTCTTTATAGACACTGCTCATAATATTGTCGAGTATATAGAGGTAATACACAAGATATTAAGGCCAGGTGGGTACTGGGTAAATCTGGGGCCATTGTTGTATCACTGGGCGGATAGTGTGGTAACTGGGGATGTGAGTAGAGATGAGATGAGTGTGGAGTTGTCGTTGGGGGAGGTGGAGAGGGTGGTGAGGGGGGTGGGGTTTAGGTTTGTAGGGAAGAGGGAAATGGTGGGGGCGACGTATATGGTGGATGGGAAGTCGATGTTGAGGCCGTATTATGAATGTGCTTTTTGGACTGTGCAGAAGGTGTAAGAAGAGGAGAGAGAGAGAAAGAGAGAGGGTTTACATATATACCGGTAAGAAAAGATTGTGTGTTTAAAGCATCATTGCAGCTAGTATGGAAAGGAGGGTTACGAAAAAGGTGGGGAAAGTATAAGATACCAATATACTGCTAGATGTATCTGTGATGTTTGCAGTGGTACTGTTTACTAAAGGAAGTTGAGGGAGGGCTGTAACGTCATCAAGAAGGTCTTCTTCTGGTGAAGGAGCTGGGGCGGTGTTGACGGTGGTGTTGGGGGGGAGGGCAGAGATTTCGATGGGTTTGTCTGCGGGAGGCAATGGTTTAGGTGATGGTGCGACTGGAAGTACAACGCCTCCATCAGGAGGTACAAGAGGCTTTATTTTAGGGGGTGGGCTGACAACATCTTGGGCTTGGATTCCACTTGCAACCAAAATTCCGCAGATTGCCAGACAGGAGAGCAGGATTCCTGACTTTGCTGCTTTCATAGTGCGTCTTTAATTAGCTGTGTTAAACCCTTGATACTATAGTATAGCAAGAGTTGGTTTAAGGGGCCAGTGGGAGGAAACACGTCTTATACATGCAAAACTCTCTCTCCCTCTCTTCTCTAAACATGACTACTGCCAGCTGGCGTTGAGATAGGGAGCTGCCTCTCCTCTCTCCTTACCCGAATTGGCAACGGGAGAGAGACGTTATCATGATGTCTTACAACACGCCAAGGGCAATGTCTTTAAATTCGTTACAGAATACATTTCTAGATTTGAGAGCTTTCAATATGTTGAAGTCGGTGTTTCTAGCTTTATTTCTAGTCATCATAGTGGTCTTTGGCCAAGATGCCCCTGCTCCTGGGGCTTCAAAATCCAAAAACTCGTCAAAACCAGCCAGAAAACAAGATAGAAATGGATGTTTTAGCTTTAGAGCCTGTGGAAAGGAGGGTGTATTGCGTAAGTGATGAAAAGTTGTTGTTTTTTGAAATTGATAGAGAGCAAACTTAACGCCCAATTTACCTCCCTTTACACAGAATCTCAACCCATTGACAGTTTAAACGTCAAAAAAAAGCCAGTTCGCAACCATGCTTGCCAATGCAAGGACGGCCGTCTCATGCTAGTCAACTGGAGAGGCACCGCCGTCTCACCCACTGGAGCCGGCAAAGCCACCATTGTCGTCACTCAACCAGATGGAACCAAGATCGAGATCGACCCAAAAGACTGGGCTCTCAGTCTCAAGCAATTCCCAGCTTGCAAGGACATCGTACCAGAGTCTCTCTCTGCGAGTGGTGTTCAACCAGTAGAGTGTGCGTCCAACTTGGTACTGGGTTCCACCTGTACGGAGGGATGCGCTGCTACTCTTAAAGCTTTAGGCCAGCAGTGCTATTCAGCTGCAAAATATGTCATTGCTAATCCTGATATCATCAACCTCTCATCGTAAGTAATGGTATTTCAGTAAATATATTCTATTGTATAAAGAAGAAGGAAATATACATAGAATATGACCCCAGCTCAGCTCTCTCTCTCTCTCCTCTCTCTCTCTCTCTCTCTCTCTCTCTCTCTCTCTCTCTCTCTCTCTCTCTCTCTCTCTCAGTTTTGCTCTTCAACAAGTCTACCATCTTTATTCTCACCCACTTATATACCGCTTTATTTCTCTCCCCCCTATCCTATTCTACACTTACAGAGAGGAATTATTCAACAACTGTGTTAACGGAGAACCATACGGACGAGTACAACCTACTACTGAGGACAAAGAAACAGGTACAAAGGAAGAAGAAGAAACAAAGGTGGAGGAAGAGCCTCTGCCACAAGGGTTGGAGGAGGAGATTAATAACGAAAAGGAGGAGGACACCAAAGTACCAATGATTCCTCCAGCCAGTGACCTTACTCCAGAAGATGCTGCTACTGCTGCTGCTGAGATTTCTGCCATTGATGCTGCAGGTACACAGTCTTCAGCTACCAAAGTGACGACAATGGTGGGTGTCATGGCTGCTGCCGCTGCTCTGGTGGTGGTGGTGGTGTGAGGGAAATGATGATGACCAATGTGGTATTTAATTTTCATTTTAGCACTGATCCACAATAGAAATATAGTAATAGTAATAAGAAGTCCCCTAATTTGTTTTGATGATGAATCAGTGGACCTACCTCCTTCCCATGTGTTGGGTTTTTTGACACTCCATTTTCCATAATATTTTTGTTTGTTTGTGAGACTGAACAGGAATAATTTCTTACATTGCTTTTTTTTTCCCCCTCTGTTGATCGTTTCTTTGACTGTTTATGAATGGTTTCTTAACCCGTGTGAATATTTTATATCACTTGCAACTGAGATGGACACGGGAGAGAGAACAGGAATTTAGGAAGCGGTCAAGACGGTGGACAAACACACGAGGGAGGGGAAGGAAGAGATACACTGTCTTCAGAATTAACACATTTTAATAAACGACACGAATCCAAATAATTGGAAAGAAACACACTGTATAGCCAGGCTCAGAGCCAAGATTCATATAGGAGTGATCACAATGTCAATCTGGGAAGTGTGTTCAATATAATATCGCTACACACTAGATGGCACCATGCTATTTCATAGCCATCCAAGAATTTCTGGTGCTATCAGGTACGGTGGCATACTTGTTTTATGAACAAATCCCTTCCGGACGGCATGCGCTCTCTCTCTCGCTCACCCTCGTCCCTCGTCCCTCTCTCTCTCTCTCCACACAATCACAACCTATACAGCATAATATGGTACTCTGGAATGCTATGTGTCGCCATAGCTTCTTTATTCTTTGCCGTAGCCGCAGCTCT